>Ga0007882_10000110_pt1 | contig 44772 bp, 38 predicted proteins | sample CryBogCBH12Aug01_FD_71195 | JGI IMG/M metagenome (GOLD analysis project Ga0007882, IMG submission 71195) | Freshwater microbial communities from Crystal Bog, Wisconsin, USA - CBH12Aug09.1 | ecosystem: Environmental > Aquatic > Freshwater > Lake | place: Crystal Bog, Wisconsin, USA | collected... | reverse complement strand
CCCGGCCGTTGAGCCGGGATGACGGGGCGGGTTTATCCAGCTGGATAAACCCGCCCCGTCATCCCGGCTCAACGGCCGGGAAAAATGGGAGTTTGATCGATGTCTGCACCGGCTTCACCGAGGGGGGGAGTGCCTATCTGCCCGATGGCACCGCGGACTACCTCAACCAGTCCTTCACCGTGGTTGAACCCCTGGAGAACCCGGATGATCCCGGAGGGTGGCATAGCATGCCGGTGCAGCAGGGCCCGCAAAACCGCCGCGCGCGCCGTCTCGACCTGTGGCGCGAAGGCAGTTTGATCAAGGTGGATGCCGGCTTTCAGGATAGCGGCAGCAATCCCGATGGCGGGCGCACCGCGATCCACGAATACCGGGTCTATGCCGAGATCGATGAGGCGAGCGACACACTGGTCGCGCTGCAGGCGCTGCCGCTGATCCTGCCCTACCACGAATGCCCCGGCGCGGCGGTAAAAGCATCGCGCATGATCGGCCATAAGGTGACGGATTTCCGCAATGATGTGCTGGAAACGCTGCCCGGAACCCTCGGCTGCACCCATCTCAACGATGTGCTGCGCAGCTTCGCCGATGTGCCAGCGTTGGCGAAATCCTTGCCCAATTTCGAATCATAGGCCGTGCCGGAGGCCTGACAGAATTTGAATGTTCGGCGCGGTTTTCAGGGATTGCCGCCATTCAGATCATGACCTGTGCTGCGGTTGGCCAGCGTGTGGCGCGCGATGAAGCTGAGAGCATGCTGGCTGAGCAGGTGCATCGCCGCTGTTGCCGCCTGCTAAAACCGTAGATTGCCAATGCCATCCAGCCGCAGCCATGCTGCTCAGCGGCCCGCGCCCGCTCCCAGCGCGCTTACCACCGCTCCGTCTGTTGCCGCCACGATCGCATCCACCCCGGCCGGGGTGGGGTGGAGATGGTCAGCCAGCCGCAAATCATCACGCCCGATCACCGCCTGCAGGAAAAATGGCACCAGCACCGCGTGGTGCCGCTTCGCCAATTGCGGATAGATCGCGTCGAAAGCGTGGGCATACTCCGGCCCCATGTTGGGCGGGGCCAGCATCCCCATCAGCACCACGCGCAAGTGCCGCTGCTCCAGCGCGGTAAGGATCGAATCGAGATTGGCGCGGGTTTGCGCCACCGGCAGCCCCCGCAGCATGTCGTTGCCACCCAGACACACCAGCACCAGATCCGGCGGGCGTTGCTGACTGGATAGGGTGAATTGCAGCCGGGCAAGACCATCGGCGGTAGTGTCGCCCGAAACGCCGGCGTTGCTGACCCGGGCGTTGAGCCCCTTGGCACGCAGCGCCGCCTCCAGCCGCACCGGATAGGCCTGACCGCTCGCCAGCCCATAGCCCGCAAACAGGCTATCCCCCAGCGCCAGCACCCGCCGCTCCGGCCCCGCCACGGGGGCACCTGCGGAGATTCCCCCTGCTCCCGAAGCCGCCGCCCCGGTGTTACCCTTGTCGCCAGACCCACAGGCCGCCAGCAGCAACGCGGCCCCCACCACCACCGCAAATCTCGCCCAAGCGCGCACCATCACCCATCTCCTTCACGGCCTGCTTGCCGGGCACCCTTCCCTATGCCATCCCCCGGGGGTGACAACAGCCCCCATTGCACCCCACCCCGCCCTTCTTGCCATCCCCACGCCTTTCGCGATCAGGGCCATCGCGCTCACCCTCACGCTGGGTTCGGGCGCGGCGGCGGTGCCGGTCCTGCGCGGGATCAGCCTTGCCGTGCCCACCGGGCAGACGCTCGCCCTGCTGGGCCCCTCGGGATCGGGCAAAAGCTCGCTGATGGCGGTGCTCTCCGGGCTGGAGCGGGCAACCTCGGGAACGCTCAGCGTGGCGGGCACCGATTTCACCGGCCTCTCGGAAGATGGCCTAGCCCGCGCCCGGCGGGGCCGCATCGGCGTAGTGCTGCAAGCCTTCCACCTGCTGCCCACCATGACCGCGCTGGAAAACGTCACCACCGCGCTCGATCTCGCTGGCCTGCCTGATGCCGAGGCCCGCGCCCGTGCCGAGCTGGCCGCTGTCGGCCTCGCGCATCGGCTGGATCATTACCCCGCCCAGCTTTCCGGCGGAGAGCAGCAGCGCGTGGCCATCGCCCGCGCCCTTGCCCCGCGCCCGGCGCTGATCTTCGCCGACGAGCCCACCGGCAATCTCGATACGGCCACCGGTGCGGACATTGTCGATCTGCTGCTGGCCCGGCAGGCGGAAACGGGGGCCACGCTGATCGTCATCACCCACGACGAGGCGCTCGCCAGCCGCTGCCAGCGCATCATCCGCCTCGCCGACGGCACCATCGCCGCCGACACCGCGCCCTGCCCCCAATGACCCCCACAGCTCCCGGCCCCTGGCGGGTGGCGTGGCACTTGGCCAGGCGCGAGCTGTCGTGGCGCTTTTCCGGCTTGCGCCTGCTGATCGTGTGCCTGTTCCTCGGCGTGGGCGCGCTGGCGGCCACCGGCTCGCTTACCGCCGCGATCGAGCGCGGCCTTGCCGATCGCGGCCGCCTTATCCTTGGCGGCGATGTCGAGGTCTCGGTATGGCAGCGCGCCCTCACCCCGGCCGAGCTGACCGCCCTCACCGCCGAGGAAGGCACCGTTTCCACCGGCACCCGGATGCAAGCCATGGCGCAAGCCGGGACCACCAGCGTGCCCATCGAGCTGAAGGCGGTTGACGCCAGCTGGCCGCTCGTGGGCCGCCTCGTGCTCAGCGATGGGCGCCGCGTCGGCGCGCCCGCTCCGGGCAGCGTCTGGCTATCCGAAGGAGCCGCCGCCCGCCTCGCGGTTCACCCCGGCGGCGCGATCACCATTGCTGGCCAGCCCCTCGCCATCGCCGGGATCATCGCCGACGAGCCCGACCGCCTCGGCGAGGGCTTCTCCCTCGGCCCCACGGTGATCGTTCCCGCCGCCTTCCCGCAGGCCGCCGGGCTTACCGCCCCGGGCGCGATGTTCCACAGCAAAACGCGCCTTGCCTGCGGTATCCGCCCGGGTCGCCCGATCTGCGACGCCGCCGCCATCGCCGCCCGCCTCAAAGCCCGCTTTCCCAACGCCGGTTTCGAGATCCGCACCCGCGATCACGCCGCCCCCGGAGCGGAAAGCTTCCTCGTCAACATGGGCGATTTCCTCGTGCTGGTGGGGCTGGCGACGCTGGTCATCGCCGGCATCGGCATCGGCGGCGGCACTTCCAGCTATCTCGAAGCCCGTCGCCCCGGCATCGCCACGCTGAAAATCCTCGGGGCCACCGGGGCAGACATCGCCCGCGTCTATACCCTGGAGATCGGCGCGGCGGCGTTGGCCGGCAGCCTCGCGGGCCTCGCCGCCGGGGCGCTGGCGGTGCCCGCCCTCGCCCGGGTGATCACCGGCCTCGTCCCGGTGGATCTGGCGTTTGCTCCCAGCCCGGCCGCGCTGCTGCGCGCGCTGGCATGGGGATTGCTGGTGACGCTGGTGTTTGCCGCCCCGCCGCTGGCCACCGCCCGCACGGTGCCCGCCATGGCACTGCTGCGCGCCCGTGTCGCCCCCGGTTCCGGCCGCCGCGCGCTGCCCTCCCGCGCCGCCGTGGTGCCAGTAGCGCTCGGCCTTGCCGCCATCCTCGCCCTCGCCATCCTCGGCTCCAGCCAGCCGCGCCGCGCCGCGCTGTTTCTCGCTGGTGCTAGCGCAGTGCTTGGCCTGCTCGGCCTGTTGGGACTGGGCATCCGTTATGTCGCCGCGCGGCTGCCGCGCCCCCGCTCGCCCCTCGCCCGCCTCGCGCTGGCCAATTTGCACCGGCCCGGCGCGCAAACCACCAGCCTCGTCACCGCGCTGGGCTTTGGCCTCGCGGCCTTCGTGCTGCTGGCGGTGGTGGAAACCAGCCTCGATGCCAACATCGCCCAGCGCGTGCCCGCCCGCGCGCCGGATTATTTCGTGCTAGATCTGCCGCCCGCGCGCCTCGCCGCCTTCACCGCGCTGGTGCAGGCCGCCGCGCCCGCCGCGCGCATCCGCACCGTGCCCGCGCTGCGCGGCGCAATCCTCGCCTATGGCCCGGCGGATCACATGACCCGCGTGGCCGATCTCGCCACCATCCCTGACGACGCCTGGGCGCTGAAGGGCGAGCGCGGCCTAACCTGGTCTGCGGATATTCCCGAGGGCAACGCCCTAACGCAAGGGCAATGGTGGCCCGCGAACTATGCTGGCCCGCCGTTAGTCTCGGTGGACGAGAAACTGGCCAAAACCCTGCACCTCCAGCTGGGCGACAGCATCACCATCAGCCTTCTCGGCGTGGAGCGCAGCGCCACCATCGCCTCATTCCGCCGCATCGATTGGGATAGCCTCGGCTTCAACTACGTGCTGGTATTTTCGCCAAACGCCCTGTCCGACGCCCCCCACTCGCTCGCCGCCACGATCGCCCTCAGCCCCGGCACGCCAAACCCCCGCGCCACCCGCGCCGCGCTGCTGCACGCGCTCACCAGCCAGTTCCCGGCGATTTCGGTGATTGAGGTTGGCCCGCTGCTGCAAGGCGCCCGCGCGCTGCTGGCGCAGATGAGCAGCGCCATCCTCGCCGCCGCCTCGGTGGCGGTGCTGGCGGGGCTGGCGGTGTTGCTGGGCGCCATCGCCGCTGCCCGCGCCGGGCAGGTGTATGACCATGTCATCCTGCGCGTGCTGGGGGCCAGCCGGGCGCAATTGCTTGGGCTGGTGCTGGCCGAATATGGGGTGCTGGCCGGTGTCCTCGCGGTGGTGGCGCTGGCGCTGGGCGGCGGGCTGGGCTGGCTGGTGATCGTCCAGCTGTTCCACTTCGCGTTCCTGCCAGACTGGCCGCGCGTGCTGACAGTGCTCGGCGCAGGGCTGTCGCTGGTGCTGGGCTTCGCGCTGGCTGGCTCGCTACCGCTGCTGCGCGCCCGGCCAGCCGAGGCCCTGCGCGAACTATAAATCTACCGCAAGGTCACAGTATTGCATCGGTGTGCAAACTCCCCTCATGTGAATTCCGTTTATGGGATCAGGGCCTAACAAAGTGTTCAGTATTTAAGTCCATAATAGTGACAGGGTTAGAACCGGGGACTTGAAACAAGATGCACCGCCAATTCAAACGCCGAGCCTTGCTCCTTGCAAGCTGCTCGCTCGCCTTCACCGGCGAGCCGACGCTCGCGCATGCCGAAACGGGCGCTACGGATAGTTCGGTCGCCAGCGATATCATTGTTACCGCACGCAAAACATCCGAGTCTTTAATCGATACGCCAATGTCCGTTTCGGTGCGTTCAGCCGCAGAGCTGGAGGCCCCGCGCCTTCGCGATTTCGCCGATCTCGCCGCTGATTTTCCCAATGTCGCCATGAGTGGCGGCATTGCGGGTGAGCTGCAGGGGCAGATCGCCATTCGCGGGATTTCCTCGCTGGTCCGCAATATCGGCCTTGAGAGCGGTGTCGGCATTTATGTCGATGATGTCTATATTGGCAGGCCAGACAGCTACAATATGGATCTGCTCGACATCCAGCAGGCAGAGTTGCTGCGCGGGCCGCAGGGCACCGTCTATGGCAAGAACACCATAGCGGGCCTCTTCAACATCACCAGCAAGGCCCCCAGCGACACGCCCACCGGCAGTGTCCGCATGGATATCGGCAATTACGGCCTCGTTCGCACGCAGGCATCCCTGTCGGGCCCGCTCTATGGCGATACGCTGAAGGGCAGCATCGCGCTCGGCTATGACCGCCGCGACGGGTATGACAAAAATCTGTCGGGCGGGCCGAATGGAGATAATGCCGACACGTTCTCCTGGCGTGGAACGCTGACCTATCAGGCCTCCGACAAGCTCTCGCTGACGCTGCGGACCGACGGATTGCATGACCGGAGCATCCCCGGCTTTTATTCGGCCACCGAGATTGGCCAGCCCGGCCGCATCCTGATCCCCGCTTTGCCCCCGCACCAAATCAACAACAATCGCCCCAACCACCTCTCGCGCGACGACGCCGGCGGATCGCTGACGGCCGAACTCTCGCTGGGAGAGAGCACGCTCAAGAGCATCACCGCCTATCGCTACTCCAGCTATCGCGCCTCGCTGGACGACGATCAGCAGCAGATCGACCTGCTCGCCGCCGACCTGTTTGGCGATCGCACGAAGGTCTGGAGTCAAGAGCTTCGGCTGAACGGGCGCCTCGGCAATCAGGTCACCTATGTGACGGGGCTCTATTTCTTCGATCAACGGGCGAGTACCAATCGCACACTGGCGATTGGCAATGATTTCAACTCCCAGATTACCGGCAACCCGGCCCTGACCACTATTGGGTCGGTATCGACCCGCAGCTATGCGGCCTATGGCAATGTCGATTGGCATATTGCCGATGCGCTGATGCTCTCGGCTGGAGCCCGCTATACTTTAGAGCAGAAGGACGCGCACTTCACGCAGGATGATGAAACCGGCATTTTCACGCTATTCGGCCTGCCGACCATCGTCTTTACCGGCCATTCCGAAAATCATGACCTCTCGCCCACCGTCTCGCTACGCTACACCATCGCGCCCAGGGTAGAGGTCTATGCCCGGGTGGCGCGCGGCTTCAAGAGCGCGGCCTATAATGTGGATCTGGCCCCTTCCGCCGCTGGTCTCACCGCTGGCCCAGAGCACGCTACCACCTTCGAATCCGGCCTCAAGGCGAGCATCAAACCCGCGCAGGCCACGGTGCTGCTTTCCGGCTTTCATACCAGCTATGACAACCTTCAGGTCGCTCAGATCACGGGTGGCGGCACGGTGCTGAGCAATGCCGGTCACGCCACGATCAACGGCTTTGAAGCAGAGCTAACGCTCCACCCCCTCACCAATCTCAAGCTGGCGGGATCACTGGGCTATGCCGATGCGCGCTATGATCGCTTCGACAATTGCGCCGTGCCGCTATCGGAAGGCGGCGGCGCGACGAACTGCGCGGGCAAGCGGCTGACCGGCGCGCCGGAATTCACGGCGCAAGGATCGCTCGAATATGGCATCGCGCTGCCCGGCGGCCGTCTTTCCGGCACCTTCACAGCCGACCATCAGTCGTCGGTCTATTTCGAGCCGACCAATTCCGACCGTTTCCGCGGGCGGGCGCGCACCTTGCTCGATGCCGCGCTGACACTCGATCAGCGCCGTTGGAGCGTTGCCGTGTGGGGCAAGAATTTGACCAATCAGGTCTATGAGACATACATGGATGATCGCACCACGGTTGGCGTGCTCAGGACCATCGCCTATGGCGCGCCGCGTACCTTTGGCGTCACGCTTGCCGCCAACTATTGATTGCCGGGCTTGTCGATGCCCAATTGGCGCATCAGGCTGCCCGAGCCACCCATAATCGGAAGTTCGCCAGATATCAGCATCTGTTTGGCGGCGGCCCGGCGCACCTTGCCGCTGGTCGTGCGCGGGATAGTGCTGGGCGTGGTGATGATAATGTCGCTGATCGAGAGATCCAGCCGCGCCAAGGCCAGCCTGCGAACTTGCTGCGTCAGGGCGGTTATGTCTGCGCCTAAGGTCGGGGAGTGGCGCTGCGCGCGCTCGATCTCCGCCAGCAGCACGATATGGCTGCCTGCGTCGAGATCGACCTGAAACGCCGCTGATGTCACCTGCCCGACCTGCCCCGTCGCATCGGCCCAGATTTGCTCGACATCGCTGGGTGCATAGTTGCGACCGCGCACGATCAGCAGATCCTTGACGCGCCCCACGATGAACAGACCCTCGGGCTGCAGAAACCCCAAATCGCCCGTTCGCAAAAGGGCCCGCTTCCGTCGGCAAGGCTTGCGCCAAATGTCTCCCGGCTGGCCTCGGAATTGCGCCAGTATCCTGTGCCGATATGGGGGCCCGCCAGCCACACCTCGCCCACCGCGCCTTCGGCCATGGCCTCACCGCTTTGTGGGTCGATAATCAGCAGCTCGCTTTCTTCCATGATCGGCCCGCAACAGGCCAGCAACACGCTTTGCTCCTCGGCTCCGGCTTCATCATCGGCCACCACAGCCCGCCCCTCTCCCAGCGCGCGCGAGTCAAACTTCCGGAACACCGGTTGCGTATCACGGGGCCCACAGGCGGTAACGACCGTTGATTCCGCCAGCCCGAAGCAGGGGAAGAAGGCATCGCTGCGGAAGCCAAGCGGCGCGAAAGTTTCGGCAAAGCGCTGGACGCTGCGCACGCGAATGGGCTCGGCGCCATTGAACGCCACCCTCCAGCAGCTGAGATCAACATCGGGAAGGCCGCGCAGGGCCGCCTGCTCGACGCATAGCTCGAAGGCGAAATTGGGCCCGCCGCTGGTATGGGCGCGATAGCGATCGATCAGTTCGAGCCAAACGAGCGGATGCCGCACGAATATCGCGGGCGCGGTCAGAACGCAGGTCGCGCCCAGATAGAGCGGCTGGAGAATATTGCCGAACAGCCCCTGATCGTGAAAATGCGGGGCCCAGCCCACGAAGTCCGACCGCTGGTCATGACCAAAGCTGCGCTGGATCATCCGCTGGTTGGCCATAATATTGCCATGCGTGATCATCACGCCCTTGGGCTGGCTGGTCGAACCGGAGGTGTATTGGAGGACAGCCAGCTGGCTCTCCATCGGGGAAGGTGGCAGGCTAACGACACTGCCGTCGCCCTCGATCTCTGCGAGCCTCGCGAAGGCCACACCCCGCGCCGCCAGCCCGTCGGCAAGCTCGCCATATTGCTCGGCCATCACCGCATCGAGCAACAGCGCGGCTGGATCACAGTCAGCCAAAATCGGCAGGAGGTTGGCGACGCGTTCGCGCCGTCGGCCTACGGGCGCAAGCGGCACGGCGATGGCGCCAACAGCAAGCGTGGCGAGGAAAGCGACCACGAAGTCGAGCCCCGGCCCAAATAGCAACGCAACCGGCTTCCCCTCCAGCCCAAGGGGAAGGAGACCCGCCGCCACACCGCGCACCCGCTGAGCCAGCTGGCCATAGGTGAGACGGTCGACCGGGCCGGTGCCATCATCGAAGATAAAGGCCGGGTGGTCGGGCCGGGCGATGGCATGCGCCCACAGGCATTCCACTATGGAAGCCTCTGTCGTCTTACCTATGAAGGGCTGACAGTTCATGGTTGGCCGCAGCGAGGATCGCGATCAACCACGCCCGGACGGCGCAATCGGATCGAAGCGGATGCGAAGCAGCACGACCTTGCCCATCGCAAAACCGGCTGCCGACAGGCGGAGATAGCGGTGATAACGCTCGCCCAGTTCCCGATCGATTGGGCTGTCGGCGCGCCGCATCTCCGCGCGGAGTCGCTGCGCCCAGGCTTGGCAGGTGCGGCTGTAATCCATCCCGTCATCGCGCAATCTCGTAATACGGAACAGGCCATGGCTGGCAACGACGATGTCCTCCAGCGTAGGCAACTCGGCGGCGGGGAAGATATCGTCGGCGATGAAGGGATTGGCATCGCCCGCTTCCATCGTGCCATAGGCGATGGTCTGAAGCGACAGGGGGCCATGCCCACCTGTCCAGCGCAGGCATGACTCGAAAAAGCGGCGATAGATGGCGCGGCGCTCGTCCTGAGATTGCTTGGGATGGGCGAAATGCTCAAAGGCACCGATGGAGACGACGGCGTCGAAGGGAGCCTCTGGCGCAAAGTCGTGCCAGTTTGTGATCTGGACGGAAATGTCTTCCCGGCCAAGCCCGCGCACATAAGCGGCCTGCTCCTCGCTGAGGGTCAGCCCAACGCAGGATGCCGCGCCATAATCATCCAGCAGCGTGCGCATTTGCGCACCCCAGCCACACCCCACATCAAGGATACGCATCCCCGGCCCCGCGCCGACAGACTCGGCATGGTAGCGCAATTTCCGGATCTGCGCCTCCGCAAGCGAGGATTCGTCATCCTTGCCGTCCCAAAGGGCGCAGGAATAGGCCATGGAAGGGTCTAGCCACGAAGCGAAGAAATCGTTCCCCACATCATAGTGATGGCGAATCGCCTCGGCCGAGCCGCCGAGCTCCACGGGCAGCGAGGGGCTCACCGCTTCGCCCGCCTTTCGGAAAGCAGGGCCGCCGTGGCATCGGCCGCATCGGCGATGCTGGAGGCGTCGAAAATGATCTCGATCGGGAGGTCATCTTCCAATCCCAGCCAGTCTTCCAGCGCGGTGATCATGTCCACGCCCTGCACGGAGTCCAATCCGAAACTGTCGAAATCGGCCCCCACATCCACCTCATCAGCAGGGATGGCGGCAACCTTGGCAATATACTTCTGGAACCACGAACTGATCTCCTCTGCTCCGGGCTGCGCCGCGTCTGACTCGATCAAAAGATCCTCCTAAGGCCCAAATGCAGGATCAGTTCCTGCGAAGCACTATCACTATGTATAAGCACGGGTTTGTTACGACGTAAAGTGATGTCAGGCGCACAGCGGGCCTTTCTCATTGGGCCGCTGCCGCTGATCCGTTTCGGCGCTGGCAGCTCTGCCGATAACAGGCCCGCGTGCGAGCGCGGCCGCTGCGGAGCGCCCTATCCCGGGCCGGGCGGCGGCCTGAGCGGGGGCGATAAGCTGGGCTCTGGCCGGGTCTTTCTCGATGGCCCTCGCTGCTTGCTGATGCACGGTCAGGCCCGGCTCCAGCTGCTGGATATAGAGGGCCGCGGGCGCGGGAATACCCCAGGTGCGTCGAATATCCTCTACCACGGCGCTGGATACCTCGGCCTCATAGGCGACGCCATCGCCTTCGCCATAAGGCATGGGGTCGCCCAACAGATTGAGCTTCCATCCAACGTGATAATAGAGGCTAAGCATCCGGACATCCGTGAAACCGACGTAACGATTGACCCCCGCCTCTAATGCGATTTCGAGGGGCGCCAGCATACAGGCGGCCTTGCGCACCATCGCGCCCCTTCCCAAGCCACGCTCGCGACAGAAGCCTCGGCTCACCTCCCAGGTCGAGCCATCGTCGAAGGGGCGGATATTGGCGGGGAGGTGGTGGGAAAAATGATCCCGCAGCATCGAACGATCATCGGCGGGGCGAATGCGGATCGCCATGGCGACCTCCTCTTTGGCATCGAAGCCAACGATGTGCATGGCCCGCTCATCGTCATATTCGTCGAACTCCATTCCATCATGGACACGGAGATTCCATCCGAGTTCGTCTACGAACACGGCCTTGCGCGCGCGATGCAGCGCAGCAATCTCCAGCTCGTATAAGGAGCGGTTGCGATCAGTGATAAGATGAAGCAAGGCTCCGTTGATACCCCCACGCGAAAACTATCACGGGTGGCGATAAGCGCCAAGGCCAATCAGCGGGAAATCAGGTTTCCTGCCAAGGCCATGGTGGCCGCTTCGGTGAATGACCCGGCTCCGAGCCGGCCAGCGGCGCGGCGAAGCAGGATGCCGACAGCCGGCGCGGAAAGCTCCACGCGCTCGCCGATATCAAGCCCGGAAGTTCCAGAGATGGCCAGACTGAGACAGTCATGCTCCAATTGGGTGAGCGTTTCGTTGGCCCGCTGATCATCCTCTGCCGCTTCCAGCAAGGGCAGAACATGCAGGGCATAAAGGGTGGCCAGAAGATGCAGGCGCGCGCGCCGCTGCCGATTCACAGGAGCTTTTGCCGCCAGCCTTACCACCAGCACCGATCCATCCGCAGCTTCCACGGTGAAGTCGATATCGTGGCGCGTGGCGCTTTGGTTTGTCAGCTGCGGATTATCCCCGACAAGCGGAAAAAGGCGGCCCTCTTCATCCATTACGCAGCACAGATGCGCGTGGATATCCTCAAGCACCAATGCCTCGATGAAAAGCTGCAGCAGATCGTGAATGTAGAGGCACGCTGGCGCCTGCGCAGTAAAGCAGGCTGCTTCATCCACCTCGATACCATTAAAGCCAGTATGCTGCGGCTGCACGATCCCATTCACCCATCAAAATTCACCCGAAGAATATCAATGGCAGGTTAATTATTCGCTAAGTCCAATCAACTGGGCATGATTTTAATAAATGATTAGCCAACTAAAATGTCAAATCGTTCGCCAATTATTGGTAGTCCATCCAACGCCGCTCAACGGCTGAGGCACAACGATGAAGAGGTCTGAAACAACGCGGATTGAACACCAGCATGGGGTGAATATGTCCGATGCTGCCCGCAATCAGGAGCTTTGGGAGACGGCGATGGCCGCCGCCGGAGTTGTCGTGTGCCACGTTGATTCCTCCGGCTGGTGCAGTTTCGACTCCACGACGCAGACCAGATTTGGCGTACCCGCAGAAAGCCCACTCCATGCCCTCATCCGGCATGTTGCACCAAACCATCGCCGGGACGTAATCGCGATGATCCGCGGCGTGCCCAATCTTGAGCACCAGCGCTCCTCAGAATTTGCCTATCATGCGCCCAATGGCGAGACTTTCTGGCTGCGTATCATAGCGCGTACCTTATCCGGGCACTGCCAAGAGCAATGCGCGGTGGTCACGATCATCGATATTACGGCAGACCACCAGAAGATGGAGGCCCTGGCGCAGAGTGAAGAGCATCTTCGCTACACGGTCGAGTTCAACCCGCAATTGCCCTGGGTTGCCGACCAGCATGGCAATATCGTCGACATTACGGACCGTTGGCTTGCCGCATCGGGCATGAGCCGCGACGTGGCGCTTGGCGAGGGATGGCTCACGGTCGCGCATCCGGACGATCTGATGTCGGTTTCCGCGCAAATTGCCCATTCGCTCAGCTCGGGCGATCCGTTCGATGTCCGCGTCCGCCTGCGTGTCAAAGACGATTATCGCTGGATGCGGGCGCAAGGATTTCCCCGCCGTGACCCGAACGGTAATATCGTTCGCTGGTATGGTTATACCGAGGACATTCACGAGCACGTTCTGGTGGAGAACCAGATCCGGTGGAATGCGGAGCATGACCCCCTTACCGGTCTTGCCAACCGCCATCTGCTAAACGCCACCATGGAATCGGCTCTCTACGATGCCTTGCAGAATTTGTCCCGCGTGGGCATCCTGTTCATCGATCTCGATCATTTCAAAGAAATCAATGATTTGCTTGGCCATCACGCTGGTGATGAACTCTTACAGAACTACGCCCAGATGCTCATGGAGATTTTACCGGGCACCTGTCTCGTCGCGCGGCTTGGCGGTGACGAGTTTGCGATACTCTTCCGGCAGCTGACCTCGCGTGAGGAATTGATGCACTGGGGCGAAAGAATCAGCGAGATCCGGTGCACCATTAGCCAGCTTCAGGGGCCGTCGGGGTGCCGTGCCAGCATTGGAGCGGCAATCTATCCCGAGCATGGCCAGAATCCGTCTGAATTGATGCGACACGCGGACATTGCCCTCTATGCCGCCAAGCAGCGCGGACGAGGCGATGTTGTGCTGTATGAAGCGCAGATGCAGCAGGACATGCGCGAACATTCCGCCATGATCTCGCGCGCGCGGACAGCCGCCAAAAGTGGTGACATCCTCGCCTATTATCAGCCCAAGGTATCGATGGATACGGGCGAGCTGATCGGTTTCGAGGCGCTGCTGCGCTGGCGCGACGCCAAGGGTAATATCCACGCTCCAGCCTCTATCAACGCGGCGTTCGAGGAGGCCGAAGTCGCGGATATGCTGGGCCAGGCGATGCTGGAGCATGTCGTGAGCGATATTTCGCGGTGGCAGCGCCAGGGTCTGGAATTCGGCCACGTCGCGATCAATGTTGCGCCAGCCGAATTCCGGCACGCCAATTTTGCGCCACGCCTGATCGAAGCCATGCGCACCGCTGGCCTGCCGCACAACATGATCGAAGTCGAAATTACCGAAGGTGTCTTTCTTGGGCGCGGTGCCGATCAAGCGTTGAAAGCGATTGGCCTGCTGAGCGAACAGGGTTTTCCCATCGTCCTTGATGATTTCGGCACGGGCTTTGCCTCGCTTTCGCACCTCCGCGCCCTGCCTGTAGACACCCTTAAAGTGGATCGCTCCTTTGTATCGCATATCACCGAGGAGAACGGGGACGCGGTCATCATCTCGGCCATCATCAAGCTGGGTGAAGCACTGGGGATCAAGGTTGTTGCCGAGGGTATAGAAACCCAGTTGCAGGCCAATATATTGCGCGGATTGGGATGCCGGTTCGCTCAAGGCTATTTGTTCGGCATGCCCACGCCGGCCCTGAATGTCCCGCGTCTCATTCGCGAATGGAACTCGCAGGCACTGCAGCGCAACGCGGTTTGATAGTCAGCTGCTGCCGTTTTACGGCGTATCGCTTGTGCCGCTCTGAACGGAGCCCGCTGACCGGAGATCGAGGGCCTGGGGAGACGCGGGTGAAAACACCGCCAACCAGACCGTCGGCGGCTCAACACTCGTCCATTCCACCCGGTGACGACAGTGGGCGGGCAGATTAACCCAGTCACCCGGCCCCAGCAGCAGATCGCCCTGCCCCTCAATGGCCAGCCTGGCACCACCCGCCAGCAGCGCCACGAACTCATCCTCATCCTGATCATACCAGAAGCCGGCAGGGCTTGCCTGTCCGGTGGAAACGATCCGTTCCACTCGGATGGCACCATGGGCAACCAATGGCAGGAATTCCTCCGCGCCCGCGCCATCGGGCAGACTGCCAAGCAAGTGGCCATGACTCACGCGACGCGGAAAACTGTCAGGATCAGGATGTTGCGTCTCAGCCATGGGTCACCTCTATTTGCGCCATTGCCATACACCACCCAAGCCCGCCGCGGCGCAAGCGGTCGTTTCTCGCGATCCTGCCACCCCAGCCTCCCGGCACAGCTTCTCAACAGGACTTCGCACTTGCGGGATGAACGGTTCATCTCCCACGCTGAGTTGATCGGCGCGGATCTATGCGAATCCCCTGCCGCAATGCAGAACGCTGGCATGTTCCGCAAAGCAATCGCCGCCCTTCTTGCCCTGCTCACCGTGCTGGCTCTGCCTGCCACCGCGCAGGCGCGGCTTCAATGCGTGGCCTATGCCCGCTCGGCCTCGGCGGTTCAGTTGAGCGGCAATGCCCGCAACTGGTGGGACAATGCCGAAGGCGTCTATGATCGCGGGCAGCAGCCGGTTGCTGGGGCTGTGCTGGCCTTTGGTGCCTCGCACGCTATGCCGATGGGCCATGTCGCCGTGGTCTCCAAGGTAATCGACGCGCGGCACATTCTGCTAAACCACGCCAACTGGTCGCGCCCCGGCATGGTCGAGCATGATGCTCTGGCCGTTGATGTGTCCGAGGCGGGCGACTGGAGCAGTGTCCGCGTGTGGTATGCGCCCACCAAATCGCTCGGTCAGCGCGAAGTTCCGGCCCACGGCTTCATCTACCCCGCCCACACCGAGATAGCTAACAGCGCCGCCAGCACCAAGGCCAGCGCGTAAGCAGCCCCTACTCGCGGGATTGGCGCAAGGGTAAGGCTGCCCAGCACTGTGTGCTGGATATCGCAGCGAAAGCGCCACGTGCTGGGATGTGATCGCCGCCGCCCAGACGGTGGCAGCGCATGTTTACAGCCAAAGCTTGGCGCGGGGCAACGCTGCACAGCGGGCGGATAGTCGAACAAGGCACCGCCATCGTCGAACTGTGTGCCGAGCGCTACGCTCACATCACCGCCTCATGGCTAGTAGTGGCATGCAGTGTGTCCGCTGCATCGTCACCAGTGGGTGGCGTGCCCCCCTTCTGTTCGGTGCGTGGCTTATGCCTGATATTTGCAGCTCCCCCTGTTTTGGCTTCGGCTAATTCTCGGCCTCTCAGGCGGATATTTCCGCTTCTAAATCCGTTGGAATACAGCCATTTTATCTATTTTCTTTAAGTAACAACGGCCGGGTGCGTTCTATAGTGGACCGTTTTTGAAACACCGGGTGAGAATGAACCGGTATGAAGCGAACGGGCTAGTCGCGAGATACAAGCCGAGATAGTAAGCGCCCCAGAGGGGCCCACCCCACCAGAGCCCGGCGGAGGATCAGATGCGCAAGTCACCCATCAGCGCGGCGCTATTTACCGATCATGCCTTGGGGCGAAACCTGCTTGTTTGGGCAAGCCTTTTCGGCGCTATTTTCTGCGGACTTTTCGTAGGAAAACAACACTGGGCCCTCCCCGGCCTTCTAGCGGCGCTGCTGGGGCTGGCGCTGGCGCTGATTGATATTACGCAGCGTGAGCACAGCCTGCGCCGCACCTATCCGGGGTCGGCGCGCATTCGCTGGTTTTTCGAATGGCTGCGCCCATTTTTGCGGGCTTATATCGTTGAAGGGGAACGGGAAGGCCGCCCCTTCAGCATCGAGGAGCGGGGTCTGGTCTATGCCCGCGCCAAGGGCGAGCCCGACGCGCAACCTTTCGGCACCGATCTCGACGTCTATTCCAGTGAGTATGAATGGCTGGCCCATTCGCTGATGCCCAACCCCGATGCCCCCACCGAAATGCGCGTGCCGGTCGGGTCGAGCCAATGCTCCAAACCCTATTCGGCCTCACGACTGAATATCTCGGCGATGAGCTTTGGCTCGCTGGGGGCCAATGCGATCGAAGCCCTTAACCTCGGGGCGCGGCTCGCTGGCTGCTATCACGACACCGGCGAGGGCGCCATTTCGCCCTATCACCTCAAGCACGGCGGCGACATCGTGTGGGAGATCGGCTCGGGCTATTTCGGCGCGCGCGATGCATCCGGAAGGTTCGATCCCGCCCGCTTTGCCGAGCACGCCGCGATCAATCAGGTCAAGATGATCGAGATCAAGCTCAGCCAGGGGGCGAAGCCGGGTCACGGGGGTGTGTTGCCAGCCCCCAAGGTCACCGCCGAGATCGCGGAAACACGGGGCGTTTTAGCGGGGGTGGATTGTATCTCTCCAGCCGCCCACAGCGCTTTTTCCACCCCGCGCGAACTGGTGGAGTTTGCCGCCAGGCTTCGCGATCTTTCCGGAGGTAAACCGGTTGGGATCAAGCTGTGTGTGGGCCTGCCCCACGAGGTGTTTGCCATCACCAAGGCCATGCTGGAAACGGGCATCCGGCTTGATTTCATGGTGATCGATGGTGCCGAGGGGGGCACGGGGGCCGCCCCCACCGAGTTGACCGACCGTGTGGGCATGCCGCTGCGCGAGGGGCTGATTATCGCGCGCAACGCGCTGGTGGGAACTGGGATGAAAAGCGAGGTGCGGCTGGCAGCGGCGGGCAAGGTTACCACGGGCGCGGGATTGGCGATTAATGCCGCGCTGGGGGCCGATTGGTGCAATGCCGCGCGGGCCTTCCTGTTTTCGTTGGGCTGCGTGCAATCGCGCAAGTGCCACACCGACACCTGCCCCACGGGTATCGCCACCCAATCGCCCGCGCGGCAGCGCGGGCTGGTGGTGCCCGACAAGGCCGATCGGGTGGCCCGCTATCATCGGGCGACGCTGCACGCGCTGCACGAGATTGTGGTCTCGGCGGGGCTGGACACGCCGTCGGACTTTCGGCCTTCGCATTTGCGCCAGCGGATCAACGTGGCCGAGATGCGGCAGATGGACGAGAGCCATTATTTTGCCCGACCCGGCGAGTTGATCGCTGGTGTGGAGGATCCCACGCTGCGGCGCTGGTGGGATGCCGCCAGCGCCGATAGCTTCCGCCGTGTGGATGGTGACCGCCTCGCCTTGCAGTGAGCCAGAGACGGGCCGCGCGGAGGCTAGAGCACCCGCGCGGCGTTTGCGCCTAGTTCGGCGAAGTAGCGGGCCATGGCTTCGGTGGCTTTGTCGGTGAGGGTGATGAAGGCGCGGCGGCGGTCGGTTTCGTCCTCGATGCGCTGGAGGAGGCCAGCCTCGGTCATCTGACCGATCCAGCGCAGCGCGGTGGTGGGCGGAACGCCCGAAGCGATGCACAGGCTGGTGACCGAAACGCGGGTGTGCTCGGCGCGGGCGGCGGTGAGATCGAGCAGCATGTCCCAAGCGGGATCGGCGAAAAGATCGCCCTCGAAGAAGCGGGCGCGCAGCTGGCGCTGGCGGATGATGCGGCGCACCAGACGGGGATCGGGCAGCGGCGGGCGGGCGGTGCGGACGAGGCGATCGGTGGCGTCTTCGGCCGGGGATGCGCCGCGCGGGAGATCGAAGCGGAAGGCGGCGGGATCGGCGGCGGGCGCGCCGGTGGGGGGCGTGTGGGCTGCCGCGCCAGCGGCGGGGATGCGATCGAGGCGGTCGGCGATCTGGCTGACTTGCTCGGTGAGGCGGAGGAGGACGAGGCGGTCGGCCTCGGAAAGCTCGCGGACGCGGCGTTGGGGGACGCGGGCGAGGACTTGGCCCAGCGCGATCATCCGCTCGGCCCGGCTGGGAACCACGAGGATTTGCGGGCCGGACTGATCGAGGGCGCCGAAGACGTCATCCAGCGCCTCGACGCTGGTGGAGACGACGAGCTCGACGCTGGCGTGGGCGGCGCGGATGTCGAGGCGGGCGAGGGCGGCGAGCGCGGCACCATCGACCACCGGGCAATCGATCAGCACGACATCGCCCAGCGGGCGGGCATCGCCATGGAGCAGGCTGGCGATGTCGCCCGCCTCGGCGATGCGGAAGCCGGCGCTGAGGGCATCGTCGCGCATTTGATCGCGCAGGTGCGGGCGATCGGCGAAGATGGAGAGCGAGAGGCGCAGGCCAGCGGCATCGTTGGCCGGGGCACCATAGGCGAAATCCTGGGCGAGATCGGCGGGGCAGGCGAATTGGGCTTTGGACATGGGTTCGACTCCGTAACTCTGCGTAGAAAGCTAGAACAAACGGAGATCGCGTCAAACGAAAAGAGAACATTTGTAGATCGAAAGCGGTGCGGTTTTTGATCGGGAATGGAGGGAATGGGGTGTGGGCCGGGATGGGGCGCGGGGGTTTAGTTGATAAAGTGCATCCTGGGGACACCGTGTTTCATGCGCGCCTATGCACAGCGGGCGCGGGCGCGGAGGGGTGGGGGGAACGACGATGCAAAGAGCCGTCCGGATAATGACAGGGGTTTGGGGTGTAGGACAGGGGGGGATTTGGTGGATTAGTAAACTGTCACCGTAATTAGACCCGCTTTCAGGGCCCCATTTAGTGTCAGTGTCATATGGTTATTCCCTCTGCGCGCAGCAGATCGTTGAACGTCATATGGACCACATTTTCCGCTGCACAAACGTCGGGAATTTTCCGGCGCTTCGTAGCCGGATTGTGCGCGCATGGGATTTCCATGCTGACGACGGGCAATGCTAGTGTTTTACCAAGCATGACAATCGAAAAATCCGGAATACTCAGCGACATCTTGCTGCCCCCCGTGCCGTTTATGAACGGCTCGTATTTCGGATGAAGCGCATCGAAATGAGCGAGATAGGTTGTGAAATCCCAATCGCCAGCGCCAACTTCCAGTTTAATTTCCGCCTCATGGTCCACTATACACTGACCGACATCGCCAGGTATGTGGGTCAGCTCATCATAAACTTCGGCTGTTGTTGCGAAATGTCCTGCTTTTATGCGGTCGCAAAGCTGCGCCCAAAGACTGACATAAATGTCCTCAGGCATGCTTTGGATTGGGTTACTGAACCCGGACATATCTAGGCAATATTTTTTCATACCGAGAAATTATCCCGGATATCGAACAGATGAGCGAGATTTTTGATCCCCATAAGTTCAGCGGCATTATGGTTCGTAATCCGACCGGTGCCCCACGCTTCTAGAACTAGCGCCGTATACATATCCCCATACGAATTGCGATATCGAGTGCCATAATACGGGGCCTTTCCGCCACCTTTAAATTCCGCCTCTTGTCGAAGAAACTCGGGGCGCTTTACATCCCAATAATATTCTGGCGCAACGTAGTTCAGTTGAACGAGACGGATGAGCATCGCGTGTCGGCTGACCGAGAATGTGTTCGCCAGTTGACCGAGTGCGTCGTCGCCTATTTTGGGATTTGGCTGGTTCGGCTTCGCCCATATTTTGCCAAGCGCTGGTGCCGGGATCAGGAATGCGCCCGCGAACTCGTCGCACCACCGTTCAGATCTTTCCGCGTCCGTTCGCGCCTCTCGCGCCGCTGGCGGCCCACTGATAGCGCTTTGTTGAAGCGAGATGTGACCAAGTTCATGAGCAAGCGTAAACGCCTGCGCTGTAGGTGCCTCGGTTCCGAAAATAATTACCGGTAGCGGCTGCGCGAAAAGTGTTAGGCCTCGGACGCCATACTTGCTTAGGCGAGAGTCCTTTAGGACAAGAACCCCAAGGCGCTCGATGGCGTGACGGATATCTTTTGCAACACGCCCCCTTTCAGCGCTCCCGAGAGCTATCTGATCTTCAATAGTATAGCCGCAAAGGCGGCGCGCTTCACTCGCAGCCCACTCTGGATTAGTTTCCAGAGTCGCGCGAAACTCGACCGGAATTGTCGGAACATCGTCCCCGACTACAGCGAACAGCTCAATGGCACTTTGGCGAGTTCCCTCGGCCCAATCTTGTATCATTTGAACTTCGCGATCACCGCGAGGGTCGGGTGCTTTTTTATGAAGTCGGAAATCTGGCGCGAGCCGTGTCTCTGCGACGTTGGGGATGCGCGACAGGAAAAACTCTAGAAAGGATCGCTCATAGAAGCCAGCCAGCATACGGGCCTGCCTGACGGTAGGCACAGCAACGCCTTCCTCCCATGCGAGAACCTTGTCTTCGGCAACATTGATCTTCTGCGCGGCTTCCTCAACGGAACGGCCACGCCATTCGCGCGCCCATCGGAGGACGTTCGGGTTAAATGGGAGCGAATGAGGGCGCATAGCTTCGGCGTTCATAGCGCTACCTCCTCTCTCGCGCACACCACGTTACCCTAACAATCTAGCTTTGTGAATCCCTATACCTCACACATACATCAAGGGGATAAACGGGGAAATTAATGGGAGCGCGAGGGGATAATCCCCTCGCAACTTCCCTTTACCCTTTAACCTGCCTGCAATTGCGCGAGCCAGCACCCGCCCGGGATCAATCCTCGAAGGGATCGCGGACTAGGATGGTGTCTTCGCGTTCGGGGCTGGTGCTGACCAGCGCGACGGGGGTTTCGATGAGTTCCTGCACGCGCTGGATGTATTTGATGGCCTGGGCGGGGAGGTCGGCCCAGCTGCGGGCTCCCGCCGTGGTGCCTTGCCAGCCTTCCATCTCCTCGTAGACCGGCTCTACCGCGGCTTGGTCTGCCGCGTGGGCGGGGAGGTAGTCGTAGAGTTTGCCGTTCAGCCGGTAGCCGGTGCAGATTTTGACGGTTTCGAGGCCGTCGAGGACATCGACCTTGGTCAGCGCGATGCCGGTGACGCCGGAGATGGCGCAGGACTGGCGCACCAGCACGGCGTCGAACCAGCCGCAGCGGCGTTTGCGGCCGGTGACGGTGCCGAATTCGTGGCCGCGCTCGCCGAGGCGCTGGCCTATTTCATCCTCCAGCTCGGTGGGGAAGGGGCCGGAGCCGACGCGGGTGGTGTAGGCCTTCACAATGCCCAGCACGAAGCCGGTGGCCGAGGGGCCGAGGCCGGAGCCGGAGGCCGCTGTGCCGCTGACGGTGTTTGACGAGGTGACGAAGGGGTAGGTGCCGTGATCGACATCGAGGAGGACGCCTTGCGCGCCCTCGAACAGGATGCGGGCGCCGGCTTTTTTGGCTTTGTTCAGGCGGTGCCAGACGGGCTCGGCGTATTGCAGGACGAAGGGGGCGATTTCCTTCAGCTCGGCGATGAGGGCCGCGCGGTCCACCGGGGGCTGGCCGAAACCGGCGCGCAGGGCATCGTGGTGGGCGCAGAGGCGGTCTAGCTGGGATTCCAGCGCGTCGAGGTGGGCGAGATCGCAGACGCGGATGGCGCGGCGGCCGACCTTATCCTCATAAGCCGGGCCGATGCCGCGACCGGTGGTGCCGATCTTGCCGGAGCCCGCAGCCGCCTCGCGCAGGCCATCGAGATCGCGGTGCAGCGGGAGAATCAGCGGGCAATTATCGGCGATGGCGAAATTGCCGCGATTGATGGAGACGCCCTGCCCCTCCAGCTTGGCGATCTCGGCCTTGAGCGCCCAGGGATCGAGCACCACGCCATTGCCGATGATCGACAGGGTGCCGCGCACGATGCCGCTGGGGAGCAGGCTGAGCTTATACACCTGATCGCCCACCACCAGCGTGTGCCCGGCATTGTGGCCGCCCTGAAAGCGCACCACCACATCCGCCCGGCTGGCCAGCCAGTCGACGATCTTGCCCTTGCCCTCATCGCCCCACTGGGCGCCGATTACGGTGACGTTGGCCAAGACTGGGGCCCTTTCTTTGACGGAATAGTTCGGGGGCGCACTAGGATATGCCGGGGCGCAGGGCAAGGCGTGGTGACGGATTGATGACAGTTTGTAGGGTTGAAGGAGGAGGTTCCTGGGGCCTTAGGCCCCAGACCCCGTTACGGTCGGCGTTGGGTGCTGGTTCGGCCTTGGCGCTAGGTCGCCGCGCCGCAGGCTTTATGGCCGCTGCGCGGCGGGGCGCTAGGTGGAGGTGGGGCGCTGAGGTGGGCAGTAATGGGAGCGCGAGGGCCCGGGAGTATCGCGCTTCACGCGATGCGACCCACAGGAACGCCCCCCTCGCACCTTCCCTTATTATTTTAAAGCGGCAAGGCCGCTCCATCCTTTAAAATATGCGTGCAGCCCAATGCGACGGGTGCGTCTGCCGGGGAGAGCGCCGCCACCGTACGCCAGCCGAGGGCGCGCAGTTGGGCCGCTGCCGCGCTGTCGTGGCCCAGCGGGAGGAACAGGGCCTCGCGGGCAGGCTCTGCGGCGGAGAGGGCGTCGATCAGCGGATCGGGGTAGAGCGAGAAGCCGGTGGCGGGCTCGCTGCTGCCGGGTTGCTTGCCGAGGATGGCATAGGTGCCGCCCCGGCCCACCGCACCGCGCACGCCATCGGCATAGAGGGTGAAGCCGAACCAGCTTTGGTATTCAAAGCCGTGGCGCTCGGTGGGATCGAGGGTGAGGCGGGCGGCGGTGCCCACCCGCGCGGCGATCTCGCGCAGGGCGGCGATGCGGGCGGCGAGAATGTGCTGGCTGGCGGGGAAACTGGCGGCAAAGGCCTCCAGCCGGGCGATGGCGCTATCGAAGGGACCGGTGGCGTAGAGCAAGGGCAGATAGGCCTCGCCGCCCGCGCTGACCAAGGCACCCGCGTCCTTGGCGTCGAGCTCGCGGCGGACGGCATCGATTTGGGCCTCGGCCAAGGGAAGTGGGCCGGAGGAGAGCGCGTCCACCAGATCGGGCAGGGTGAAATCGACGGAAATGCCGGTGGCGCCGGCTTGGGCCAAAGCCTCTATCGCCACGGCGACCAGCTCGGCGGCGGCGGCGACGCTGTCGTTGCCGATCAGCTCGGCACCCAGCTGGAGGCGCTCGCGGGTGGGGTCGAGGCCCCCTCCCCCCCCGGCGCCCTTGATGGTGAGCACCTGCCCCGCATAGCACAGCCGCAACGGGCGCGAGGCCCCGGCCAGACGCGTAGCGGCCAGACGCCCGAGCTGCGGGGTGATATCCGAACGCAGCGCCAGCGTGCGCAAGGACGCCGGATCGACAAAGCGGAACATCCGGCGCGCCCCGTGCGACTGGCCTATACCCGCCATGCGGCTGGCCAGCGATTGCTCGAACTCGATCATCGGCGGCTGCACCCGCGCGTAGCCATGGGCATCGAGCACATCCATCATCGCACGGGTGGCGCGCGTGGCGGCAGCAGCGGCGCGCGGCAGCTTGTCCTCAAGCCCTTCGGGCAGCAGATTGAAATCAGTGGTGTCCATGGGGTGGGGCTTTAGCGGGGGATTGGGCTGGGGGGAAGGGAAGATGGTAGGGGGTAGGTGCGAGGGTGTTACACCCTCGCGCTCCCATTAATGTCGGCGTGGTGTGCCGGTTCGGCGTCGTGCCATGCCGCGAAGCGGCGATATTTATAGCCTGCGGCGCGGCGGCGTAGCGCTGAGGGTGAGCCGATGCGCGACGATGACAGGTTTGGGAGCGCGAGGGGCTGGGAGTATCGCGCTTCACGCGATGCGACCCACCAGAACACCCCCTCGCACCTACCCCTTACCTTTACTCTTCAATCAGAACGCCAGCGCCTTCACCGTCTTCACGCCGGGCAGCTTGCGGGCGGCTTCCAGCACGGTGTTGGCCACCGGGCTATCGACGCTGAGTAGCAGCACCGCTTCGCCGCCGGTTTCGCGGCGGCCGAGGTTGAAGGTGCCGATGTTGATGCCATTCTCGCCCAGGAGCGTGCCGATGCGGCCGATGAAGCCGGGGGCGTCCTCGTTGACGATATACATCATGTTGCCGGCGAGCTCCGCCTCGACCTTGATGCCCATCAGCTCGACCAGACGCGGCTGGGCGTTGCCGAAGAGGGTGCCTGCCACGCTGCGCTCGCCGGAGTCGGTCTTTACCGAGACGCGGATCAGCGTGTGGTAATCGCCGGCCTTTTCGGTTTTGACTTCGCGCACTTCCAAGCCGCGCTCTTTGGCGAGGAAGGGGGCGTTGACCATGTTCACCGCATCCGACTGCACCCGCAGGAAACCGGCGAGCACGGCGGCGACGATCGGCTTGGCGTTGAGCTCGGCGGCGGCGCCCTCGGTGTGGATCGAGATGCGGGCGACGGCGCTGGTGGTCAGCTGGCCAACGAGGCTGCCCAGTTCCTCGGCCAGCGCCATATAGGGCTTCAGCTTCGGCGCTTCCTCGGCGGAGAGCGAGGGCATGTTGAGCGCGTTGGTGACGCCGCCGCTGATGAGGTAGTCCGAGAGCTGCTCGGCGACCTGAATGGCGACGTTGACCTGTGCCTCGTCGGTGGAGGCACCGAGGTGCGGGGTGGAGATGAAGTTCGGCGTGCCGAACAGGGGCGAGGTCTTGGCGGGCTCGGTGACGAACACGTCGAGGGCCGCGCCGCCGATGTGGCCCGAATCGAGGCCTGCCTTCAGCGCGTCCTCATCGATCAGCCCGCCGCGCGCGCAATTGATGATGCGGACACCCGGCTTGGTCTTGGCGAGGTTCTCGGCGGAGAGGATGTTGCGCGTTTCGTTGGTGAGCGGCGTGTGCAGGGTGATGAAATCAGCCTTGGCCAGCAGCGTGTCGAGATCGGCCTTTTCCACGCCCATTTCCACGGCGCGCTCGGGCGTGAGGAAGGGATCGTAGGCGACGACCTTCATCCGCAGCCCCAGCGCACGGCTGGCGACGATGCTGCCGATATTGCCCGCGCCGATCAGGCCCAGCGTCTTGCCGGTGACTTCGACGCCCATGAAGCGGTTCTTCTCCCACTTGCCAGCCTGGGTGGAGGCGTCGGCCTCGGGCAGCTGGCGGGCGAGCGCGAACATCAGGGCGATGGCGTGCTCGGCGGTGGTGATCGAATTGCCGAAAGGCGTGTTCATCACCACGATGCCCTTCACCGAGGCGGCGGGGATATCGATATTGTCCACCCCGATACCGGCGCGGCCGATGACCTTGAGGTTGGTGGCGGCTTCGAGGATTTCCTTGGTCACCTTGGTGGAGCTGCGGATGGCGAGGCCGTCATACTGGCCGATGATCGCCTTCAGCTCTTCGGGGGTCTTGCCGGTGATGACATCGACATCGCAGCCGCGCTCGCGGAAGATCTGCTCGGCCTTGGGGTCCATCTGGTCGGAAATGAGTACGCGGGGCTTGGTCATGGGGAAGTTCCTGAGAATGGGGTTTTTGGGAAGGGAGATTTAAGGGGATTCCTTGGGGGCGTTACGCCCCCAAACCCCCGTTACTGTTTTCGTCGAGCATGAACCTCAGCGTGGTGCCCTGCCGCGCAGCGGCTTTGATAGCCTGCGGCGCGGTGAGGTCGCGCGGAACGGTGCCTTTGGCGCTGCCTCTCGCCGGGAGACGGTATGGGGTGCAGGGGCCAACCGATTTGCATCGGCAAATCGGCATATTAAGCGCCACCCCTGCATTTACCCCTTTACCGCCTAACCCTTCACCGTGGTGTAAGCATAATCGAGCCACGGCCCGAGCGCCTCGATATCAGCGGCATCCACCGTCGCGCCGCACCAGATCCGCAGACCCGGAGGGGCATCGCGATAGCCAGCGATGTCATAGGCCGCGCCCTCTTTCTCCAGCAGGCCGGCGAAGGCTTTGATGAAGGCTTCGTCGGCCCCTTCCACCGTAAGGCAGACCGAGGTTTTCGAGCGGGTGCCGTGATCGATGGCGAGATGGCCCAGCCATGGACGGGTGGCGACGATCTTGGCCAGCGCATCCGAATTGGCGGTGCAGCGCGCCTGCAGACCTTCGAGGCCGCCGACGGACTTGGCCCATTCGAGCGCGAAGATCGCGTCTTCCACGGCGAGCATCGAGGGGGTGTTGATGGTCTCGCCCTTGAACACGCCCTCGGTGAGCTTGCCCTTGGAAACAAGGCGGAACACCTTGGGCAGCGGCCAGCTGGGGGTGTATTCCTCCAGACGCTGCACCGCGCGGGGGCCGAGGATCAGCACGCCATGGCCGCCCTCGCCGCCCAGCACTTTCTGCCAGGAGAAGGTGGCGACATCGATCTTGCTCCACGGAATGTCGTAGGCGAACACCGCGCTGGTGGCGTCGGCGAAGGACAGGCCCTCGCGGTCGTCGGGGATCCATTCACCATCGGGCACGCGCACGCCGCTGGTGGTGCCGTTCCAGGTGAACAGCACGTCGGTGGTCCAGTCGACCTTGTCGAGATCGGGCAGCTGGCCATAATCGGCGCGCACCACGGTGGGCTCCAGCTTCAGCTGCTTGACCGCGTCGGTGACCCAGCCCTCGCCGAAGCTTTCCCAGGCCAGCGTGGTGACCGGGCGCGCGCCCAGCATCGTCCACATCGCCATCTCGAAAGCGCCGGTATCCGATCCGGGCACGATGCCGATGCGGTGCGTATCGGGCAGCTGCAGCACTTCGCGCATCAGGTCGATGCAGAGCTGGAGGCGCGCCTTGCCGATCTTGGCGCGGTGCGAGCGGCCCAGCACTTCGGTGGCTAGCTTGTCGGGGGAATATCCGGGCGGCTTGGCGCAGGGACCGGAAGAGAAGAAAGGACGCGCCGGTTTGAGCGCGGGAACAGGTACAGTCATGTAGTCTCTCCTTACAGAGAGCACGCGCGGCGTTGGGACCGCGTGGCCCGAAGCCGCAGGTAGTGGCCCGGCGGGTATTGTCAAGCGCCCCGGCCCTGCCCCAAACGGCGCGCCCACTGGCCGGGGCCCATGCCATTGCCGCCCATGGTGCAGCATCGCGACTGCGGGATGGCTGGAGGGTTATTTGCATTATTCTTTTATTATCATGACTATACCGCGCAAAATTTATGCTTTATAATTTATTGCACCCTCTGTATATTTCAAGCGGGCCGCGCATAAGATGGCCTGTATAATAGGAGGGGAATAATGCTTGGAAAGCTGACCGGGCTGGCGCGTGCGCTGGCCTTATTGCTGAGCCTGATCGCCGGTTTCGTGGCGATTCCCGGCCTTGAGCCGCAAACCTTGAAACTGGTGCTGATCGTGCTCGGCCTGATCGCCGGGATTTCCTATTGCGATGCGGGCCGCGTTGGCCTGATCCTCACCGCGCTGGTTCTGCCCGCCGTGGGGGCCACGCTGAGCGTGCTGCCCGCTGTCGGCACCGGGCTTTCCGCCGTGGCTGGCAACATCGGCGTGGCGGTGACGGCGGCGGTGGCCACTTCCATCGCCATCCGCTTTGTCACCCTGCTGAAGGGCGATATCGGCGGCCTTGCCGGATAAGGAGATCGGTTTGAACCAATCCGGGCCCCGCGCGCAGTGGCACGCGGGGCCTTTTTCGTTGCGGCTGATTCCACTGGGTATTTCTGCGGGGGATTCCCCTGGCGGCGGCGGGGGCGTATAGGGAGGGCGTGAGACCAAGGCCACCATCGCCGGGCGAGAGTGCCGATTTAGCCCCAACCCGGCGGGGACCATCGCATCTCGCCAAACTGGCGCTTTCCGGCGCGCTGGCGGCGCTGCTGGCGAGCTGCGGGCAGGAGCATCGCGGGCCCCCGCCGCCCTCGCAATCCGAAATTGCCCCGCGCGCGGAGGAGCGCCAGTGCCTCGCCACGCTGGGGATGCGCCGCGCCAGCTTTACCGCCCTGCCCGACCGCTATTTCGGCCAAGGCTGCTCGGCCATCAACACCGTGCGCCTGACCAGCCTTGGCTCCGACAAGGGCGAGGTGGAGGTGGGCAATCTCACGCAGGTTTCCTGCCCGATGGCGGCGGGTTTTGCCAGCTGGGTGCGCTTTGATGTGGATCGGGCGGCGCGATCGCTGCTGGGCAGCCCGCTGGTGAAGGTGGAAACCATGGGCAGCTATGATTGCCGGATGGTGGCTGGCACCGACCGGCTATCGGCCCATGCCACCGCCAGCGCCATCGATGTCTCGGGCTTTGTGCTGGCCAATGGCCGCCGCATCACCGTGCTGGGCAATTGGTATGGCGGCACGCTGGCCGAGCGCGATTTTCTGTGGGCGGTGCGCGAAAGCGCCTGCAGGCGTTTTGGCACGGTGCTGGGGCCGCAATACAACGCCGCCCACCGCAACCATTTCCACATCGAGCATACGCAAGGCGGGCCCTGCCGCTGAGGCCGGGGCGCTACACCCTTGTGTGGAAGGGATATTCCGGCAAAGCATCGAGCGCGGCGCGCAGGGCCTCGCTCCAGCTGGCCGAGAGGCTGCGATACCACGGATCGGCGGCGGTGATGCGCTCTTCGTGCAGCGGCTCGAAACGGCCTTCCTCGATCACCAGCAGATCGAGTGGCAGGCCCACCGAGAGATTGGCCTTGAGGGTGGAATCGAAGCTGACCATCAACAGCTTTACCGCATCGGAAAAGCCCATCTTGGGATTATAGCCGCGCAGGATGATCGGGCGGCCGTATTTGGTCTCGCCGATCTGGAAGAAGGGCGTGTCGTAGCTGGCCTCGATGAAATTGCCCTCGGGATAGATCAGGAACAGGCGCGGCTCCATGCCCTGAATCTGCCCGGCGAGGATCAGCGTGGCGGAAAAAGTGCCCGCCGCTTTCATGCCATTGTCGGTGTCGCGATCCTGAATGGTCTCGCGCAGCAGCTTGCCCAATTGCGTGGCGATCTGGAACATGGTGGGCGCTTCGAGCACCGAATTATGGCGCTCGGCGGGGTGCTTGTTGCGCTCTTCCAGCTTGCCGATCACCGCCTGGGTGGTGGCGAGATTGCCCGAGGTCATCACCGCGATGATGCGCTCGCCCGGCACTTCCCAATGCACCATTTTGCGGAAGGTGGAGATATTATCCACGCCGGAATTGGTGCGGGTATCGCTCATCAGCACGAGGCCGCGCTCCAGCATCATGCCCACGCAATAGGTCACCGCCGCTACTCCATCTTGTGCGCGCCGCCAGGGGACGCACGTTTCAATCGATTTATCGCAATGGCCATGGCGAGTGGGAAATAACTCGGGCGCCGTCAAGCCGCCACCCATGGCCAGTGCCGGAAAACCCCTACTGCTGCTGCGAAACCGACAGTTCCACCGAAAGATGGCTGGCGCCATCGCCCAACGAAACGCCGGTAACCGGCGCGGCATCGCGGTAATCGCTGCCCACCGCCACCCGCACATAGCGCGCATCGGGGCAGATGGCGTTGGACACATCGAAGCCGACCCAGCCCAGCCCCTCGACATGGGCCTCGGCCCAGGCGTGGCCCGCCTGCTTTTCGGCCTGATCGTCCATCAGGAGATAGCCCGAAACATAGCGCGCCGGAACGCCCAGCACCCGCGCCGCGCCGATGAAGATATGGGCGTGATCCTGACATACGCCCTGCCCCGCCGCCAAGGCCATTTCGGCGCTGGTGCTGGCATCGGTGTGTCCCGTTTCATAAACCACCGCCTCCAGCACCGCATCCGACAGCGCGTGCAGCGTGGCGACGGTATCGCCTTTCTCATGCGAGAACCGCCCCGCCAGCCGCCGCAGCAGCGGGCCGGGCCTGGTCAGCTCGGTCTGGTTGATAAAGGCCCACAGCGGCATGAAGCCGGTGTGCTTGCCCACCACCCCGGCGCTGTCGGCGGTTTCCACCACGCCGGCGCTGATTACCTCGATCTCGTGGCCAGCTCCGCCAAAGGAGATCAGCGAGGTGGCGTTCTGGTTGTGGTCTTCATATTCTGCCTCCAGCCGCGCGCCGGAAATCTCCATCGACCAGTTCAGCACGGTTTGCACCGCGCAGCTGCGCGGGGCCAGCCGCAGGCGCTGCAGCCCGTGGCTGGCGGGCTGATCGTAGCGGTAGCGGGTGATGTGGCGGATGGCGATACGCAAGGGGGCTGACCTGTTCTGGGAAAGTGCTGGGCGATGAAGCCCTACTCTATGAAGCGGTAATCGGCGGCGATGGCGGTGGCAATGGTGCGGCTGGTGGCGATGAAATCGGTGATGAATTGATGCAGCCCCTGCTCGAAAATATCAGCAATCGAGATTTCGGCCAGCCGCGCGTTGGCAGCATTCAGCAGGGCATGCGAGGGCATATGCGCGCCATAATCCCGCGCCAGAAAGCCCATGTTGTTGGTCACCTGGCTGAGGCAATAGGCGATCGAGCGGGGGAAGCGCCCATCGAGGATGAGAAACTCGGCGATGCCGCGCGGATCGATTGCCCCGGCATTGAGCCAGCGGAAGGCGCGCTCGCCCGCCACAGAGCGCAGCACCATCTCCCACTGGGTATTGTCCAGCCGCGAGCCGACCCACGCCAGATTGGGCAGCAGCACGTGGTATTTCACATCGAGGATGCGGGCGGTATTGTCGGCGCGCTCGAGATGGGTGCCGATGCGGGCGAAGTTGAAGATGTCGTTGCGGAGCATGGTGCCTTCCATCGCCCCGCGCACCAGCGTGGCCTGACGGCGGATGAGATCGAGCACCTCGCCGATGCCGCTCTCGCGCACCGGGCGGGCCAGAGCCGCGCGCAGCCCCATCCAGCTCTCGTTGGTGGCCTCCCATACCTCGCGGGTGAGCGCGGTGCGCACCATGCGCGCATTGGTGCGGGCGTTCTCGATCATCCATAGCACGCTGCCGGGATTATCCGCCCCGCGCAGCACCCAATTGATGACATGGACGCCGCTGTAATCACCGTGGCGCTCGAGATAGTCTTCGTCTTGGCCCAGCGTGATCAGCACCGAGCGCCATTCATCCGACGCGACGCTGTCGCCCCGGGTGAGGGCGATGCGAAAGCCCGCGTCGAGCAGGCGCGCGGTGTTTTCGGCGCGCTCGAGATAGCGCGACATCCAGAACAGGCCCCAGGCCGAACGTCCCAGCATCAGATCAGCCCTCCCCGGGCATATTGAGATTTGGTTCCGGTTGCGGCGAGAATAGTGGCGTTCGAGAACCGGAGCGCAGCGTGCTTTTGGGCACGTGAGCACCGGAAGAGCAGAAGGCTGCTGTTCGCAGCCCGACCGGGGCCAAATATCGATATGCCCGGGCTCATTGTGCCAGCACCCAGCTGTCCTTGGTGCCGCCGCCCTGGCTGGAATTGACCACCAGCGATCCCTTCTTCAGCGCCACGCGGGTGAGGCCGCCGGGCGTGATATTGATGCCATTGGGGCTGACCAGCACAAACGGCCGCAGATCGAGATGGCGCGGTGCGAGGCCCGATTTGGTGAAGATCGGCACGGTGGACAGCGACAGCGTGGGCTGGGCGATGTAATTATCCGGCTTGGCGCGCAACTTCTTCTCGAAGGCGGCGATTTCGGCCTTGCTGCTGGTGGGCCCGATCAGCATCCCATAGCCGCCCGAGCCATGCACTTCCTTCACCACCAGCTCGGCCAGATTATCGAGCACATATTTGAGCGAATCCGGCTCGGCGCAGCGCCATGTCGGCACGTTTTTCAATATCGGCTTCTCGCCGGTGTAGAACTCGACGATCTCGGGCATGAAGCTGTAGATCGCCTTGTCGTCGGCGATGCCGGTGCCCGGCGCGTTGGCGATGGTGATGCCGCCCGAACGATAGACATCCATGATGCCCGCCACGCCCAGCATACTGGCGGGATTGAAGGTGAGCGGATCGAGGAAATCATCGTCTACCCGGCGATAGAGCACATCGATCGCCTGCCAGCCACGCGTGGTGCGCATGGCGACTCGGCCATCGACGACGCGCAGATCGCTGCCTTCCACCAGCTCGGCGCCCATCTGATCGGCGAGGAAGGCGTGCTCGAAATAGGCGGAATTGTAGATGCCCGGGGTGAGCACCGCCAGCACCGGCCGGCCACCCGAGCCCGTGCCCGAGCCAAAAGCCGGGGGCGCGCAAGCCGCAAGGCTGCGCGCCAGCGAGCGCGGATAATCCGACACCGGCTGCACCCCGACGCGGGTGAACAGCTCGGGGAACATCGCCATCATCGTCTCGCGGTTCTCCAGCATATAGGAGACGCCAGAGGGGGTGCGCGCGTTGTCTTCCAGCACCATGAACTCATCGGGCCCGGTGCGGACGAGATCGATGCCGACGATATGGGTGTAGATGCCGCCCGGCGGGGTAAAGCCCACCATCTGCGGCAGAAAAGCGGCGTTGTTGGCCAGCATCCGCTCGGGGATGCGGCCCGCGCGCACGATCTCGCGCTTGTGGTAAAGGTCGTGGAGGAAGGCGTTGATCGCGCGCACCCGCTGCTCGATCCCGGCGCTGAGCTTGGTCCATTCGTTGCGGGTGATGATGCGGGGGATCATGTCGAATGGGATCAGCCGCTCCTGACCCGCCGTATCGCCATAGACATTGAAGGTTATGCCGGTGCGGCGGAAAAAGCTTTCAGCCTCCTTGCCCCGCCCCGCGAGCCACTTTTGATCCTGCGCGGCAAACCATTCGTGATAGCCCTTGTAGGCCTCGCGGACATTGCCGTGCTCGTCTAGCATCTCGTCATAAGGCGAGAGGGTTACTGGTGGCATCGTCACTCCCTTCAGACAAAGCGAGGCTGCAACAAAGCTGACACTTTGCCAAGCGTTTTATGCTGCAGTTGCGAAGATATTCATCGCATCCGCGGCACGGCCCATCGCGCGGCGGGGCAAATCACTTTACCGGGTTCTTCCCCCAGTGCCACCACAGTAGCCCCAGCACTCCAACGGCCTCCCCCCCAACGGCCTCCCCCATTGCCCCGCTGCCCAAGCTGCGCCATATCGCCAGCATGAGCGAAATCGTGATCCGCCGCAGTCTCGACGAGCCCGACACCACCGACAGCTTTGTGCCCCACCGGCCCACGCGCCCGGAAAAGCCAGAAGGCAGCATGCCCTTGCGCGTGGTCTCGGATTACCAGCCCGCTGGCGATCAGCCCACCGCCATCGCCGAACTGGTGGCCACGGCGCGGGAAGGCGAGCAAACGCAGGTGCTGCTCGGCGTGACCGGCAGCGGCAAGACCTTCACCATGGCCAAGGTGATCGAGGAACTGCAGCGCCCCGCGCTGATCCTCGCCCCCAACAAGATCCTCGCGGCGCAGCTCTATGGCGAGTTTCGCAGCTTCTTTCCCGATAATGCGGTGGAGTATTTCGTCTCCTACTACGATTACTATCAGCCCGAGGCCTATGTGCCGCGATCCGACACCTACATCGAGAAGGAATCCTCGGTGAACGAGGCAATCGACCGGATGCGCCACTCGGCCACCCGCTCGCTGCTGGAGCGCGACGATGTGATTATCGTCGCCTCCGTCAGCTGCATCTATGGCATCGGCTCGGTGGAGACCTATTCCGCCATGATCTTCGATCTGAAGGCGGGCGAGGCGCAGGATCAGGGCGAGATTATCCGCAGGCTGGTGGCGCTGCAATACAAGCGCAACGACGTGGCCTTTGCGCGCGGCAATTTCCGGGTGCGCGGCGATAATCTCGAAATCTTCCCCTCGCATTATGAAGACACCGCCTGGCGGATTTCGTTTTTTGGCGACGAAATCGAGGCCATCGCCGAGTTTGACCCGCTGACCGGCAAGAAGGGCGCGAGCCTCGACCATGTGCGGGTCTATGCCAATTCGCACCATGTGACGCCCGGCCCCACCATGCAGCAGGCGATGAAGGCCATCCGCTTCGAGCTGGGCGAATGGCTGAAAGTGCTGAACGCCGAGGGCAAGCTGGTGGAGGCGCAAAGGCTGGAGCAGCGCACCCATTTCGATCTGGAGATGATCGCCGCCACCGGCAGCTGCGCGGGGATCGAGAATTACAGCCGCTTCCTGACCGGGCGCTTGCCGGGCGAGCCGCCGCCAACGCTGTTTGAATACCTCCCCGACAACGCGCTGCTGTTCATCGACGAAAGCCACCAGACCGTGCCCCAGCTGGGCGCGATGGCCAAGGGCGACCTCCGCCGCAAAACCACCCTCGCCGAATACGGCTTCCGCCTGCCCTCCTGCATCGACAACCGCCCGCTGCGCTTCAACGAATGGGACGCGATGCGCCCGCAGACCATCGCCGTATCGGCCACGCCGGGCGGCTGGGAAATGGAGCAATCGGGCGGGGTCTTTGCCGAGCAGGTGATCCGCCCCACGGGCCTCATCGATCCGCCGGTGGAGATCCGCCCGGTGGAGGATCAGGTGCAGGATTGCATCGTGCAATGCCGCGAAACCGCCGCCAAGGGCTATCGCACCCTCGTCACCACCCTGACCAAGCGCATGGCCGAGGATTTGACCGAGTTCATGCACGAGGCGGGGCTGCGCGTGCGCTATATGCACTCCGATGTGGAGACGCTGGAACGCATCGAGCTGATCCGCGACCTGCGCCTCGGCGTCTATGATGTGCTGATCGGCATCAACCTGCTGCGCGAGGGGCTGGATATCCCCGAATGCGGGCTGGTGTGCATCCTGGACGCCGACAAGGAGGGCTTTCTCCGCAGCGAAACCTCGCTGATCCAGACCATCGGCCGCGCCGCGCGCAATGTGGATGGCCGGGTGATCCTCTATGCCGACCGCATCACCGGATCGATGCAGCGCGCCATCGCCGAAACCGACCGCCGCCGCGAGCGCCAGCACGCCTTCAACATCCTGCACGGCATCACGCCCGAATCCATCAAAAGCCAGATCGCCGATATCATCCGCGACACCGCCAGCCGCGATGGCGTGCTGGTGGAGATTGAAGATGACGGGGTGAATAACCTCGTCGGCCACAATCTGCGCGCCTACATCGAGGACCTCGAAAAGCGGATGCGCGCGGCGGCGGCTGATCTGGAGTTTGAAGAAGCGGGCAGGCTGCGCGACGAGATCCGGCGGCTGGAGGCGACCGAGCTGGGGATTCCCGATGGGGAGCGGAAAGCGCCGATTGTGGGGCGGAGTAACGAGGGCAAGCCGGGGACGCGCAAGGGGCGGTTTGGCAAGGTGGAGAAGAAGTGGGGGAAATAGATGCGAGGGTCAAGAATCGGACGGTTTACATAGTAAAGTGCCTTGAAGCTTGCTGCGCCGCAGAAAGATAGGCCTAGAGGACTGGCTCCACAAAAGGAGCATTCCAATGCCTTTCGATACCTACTTCGACCAAATTATCCATATTCTTAATGTAGCCCAGGCCATTGCCAGCCTAATCAGAAAGCGTGGACAGCGGAAATAGATGCGAGGGGGTTACCCCCTCGCGCTCCCGGAACTGTCGGCGTGGCGCGTTGGTTCGGCCTTGGCGCAACGTCGCAGCGCCGCAGGCAATTATGGCCGCTTCGCGGCGGGGCGCATCGCTGATGGGAAGCGCCAAGGCTGACAGTCATGGGGGTTTGGGGGTGTAACACCCCCAAGACTTCCCTCTTAAAACCGCTTACCCCTTAAACCCCCTACAACTTCCCGAACTTGGCCTCATACCCGGCATGATCGCCGCGCGCCAGAAACCCGGCTTGCTCCACCCAGTTATCCCGCGTGGCGCGGCCGGCGAAGGTGCCGAGTTGGGCGTCCACCGCCGCGATGTCGGCTTCGCTCCAGCTGGCGATCTGGGCGTAGCTGGTCACGCCCAGCTCGGCGAGGCGGGCCGAAAGTTTGGGGCCGAGGCCTTTGAGGCGGGTGAGGTCGTCGCCTGCGGCAGGCGGCGCGGCGGGAGGAATTACAGCGGGGGCGATGGCCGCGGCTTCGGTCGCTTCGCCGGTGTCGCGCGCGGCGGTTACTTCGCTGGCGGCGGCGGCGGCGACCAGTTCGCCGATGCCGCCGAAGATGGCGGGGCCGGTGGCGGCGAGGGCGGCGGCGTGTTGCGAGGTGGCGCTGCTGGTGAAGTCTCTGGGGGCGTCGATCAGCGCCTGGTTGCGCTTGGCGGGGCCGATGCCTTCATCGAGGGCATCGGCGCTGCGGTGGCGGTCGGCGCTGCCCGACGAGCGGCCCCACAGCCACCATGCCACCAGCAGACCGATGGCCAGCGCGGCCACGAAGGCCAGCCAGTTTGCCCCGATCACATTACTTCCGATAAGGCTGGGCATTTCCGTCTCCTATTCGCCGATATGCGGTTTGCGGGGCGCGCGGCCCCACAGCAGCCAGCCGAGCGCCACGCCGGTGGCGTAGGTCAGCAGCAATAGCACTTCAATTTCAAGCCAGAATGGCATGGCGCGCCTCTTTTTGCATCATCCCGCACGCATTAACCAGCACCGGGGGTGTCGACCGGCGTCGGCTCGAGGCTGGCGGGGGCGAGCACCGAGAACTCGATGCGGCGGTTGGCCGGGTCGGCGGGATCGAGGCCGCTGACCCCGCGCTCCGAGCCGACGCCCTTGGCGCGCAGGCCCGCCATATCGATACCGCGCGAGGCCAGCGCATCGCGCACCGCCACCGCCCGTTCGGCTGAGAGGGCGAGGTTGATCGCCTCGTCGCCCTGGGCATTGGTGTGGCCGGTGATGGCGATGATGCTGCCGACGCAGGGCCGCAGCGCGGTGGCCACCTCGTTCAGCAATTCGCCGCTGGCCGGATCGATCGCCGCGCTGCCTTCGGTGAAGCGGATCGAGCGGGTGCGGAGGATGCCCTCGACGCTATGCTGGCAGCCGAGCGCGGCCGCGCTGGTGCTCGCGGCGCTTTGGTGCCCGCTGGCGCGCGGGGCCCAGCGCACGCCGCCCACGCCGGGCAGCGCGGCGACATCGGCGGCGGCCTGCGCGCGGGTGGCATCATCCAGCCGCTCGCCGCCCGCGAGCGTGGGGTGGCGGGTGGGCCAGCCGTGGTCGTCGGTGAAGCGGACGCTGATGCTTTGCGCCCCGTCGTGATCGAGGCTGGCGCGGGCAGCGGCCTGCAGGCGGGCGATCATGGCCGCGCCGGGCCCCTGCGTGTCGGCAAGGCCGATCAGCAGCACCGCCGAAGCCCCCGCCAGCAACAGCGCGAGCGAGGGGCGGCTCATACTATGGCCTGCCCGGCGGGGTTGGGATCGAGGGTGGTGGGCGTGTCGGCCCCGGTGTCGCGGCGGAACAGTACGCGGTCGTCGGGCCCAAAGCCGAAGCGCCAGATCACCCAGCTATAGATGCCGAGAATGGCGGGAATGCCAAAGGCGATCTCCGCCCATTCGGGCAGGAAGCGCACCGCCGCCCAGCCCACCGCCGCCGCCGGCACCGCCGCCCCAAACAGCGACCAGCGCCAATTGCTGATCCGCTTGCCCAGATAGGTGGTGAGCAGCCAGGATTTGACCACCGAGGCGATGCACAGGGTGACCATCAGCGCCCCCGCCGCCGAGGAGGCGCGGTCGAGCTGGTCGAACTCGAAGCCATTGGCGACCACCATCCCCGCCACCGTGAGCGCGCCTTGCAGCGCGATGGTGAACAGCGAGACGAGGAGGTTTTTCATCGGGGCGATGTAGATCAGCGCGGCCTCGCTGACGACGGCGGTGGCCGCGCCCACTTCGGCCAGCAGCAGGAACACCAGCGCCAGCTCTCCGCCCACGAATTGCGGGCCCACCAGACCCAGAACCCCGCGCCCGGGGATGCCCAGCGCCATGGCGATGCCCGCCTGCGCGGCGGTGATCCAGAAGCCCACCTGACACACCTGCCGGGCGATGGCGGCGTAATTGTTCTCTTTGAGATTGCGGGTGATCACCGGGCCAAGGATCGGCTCGAAGCTGGTTTTAAGCTTTTGCGGCAGGCTGGCCACCTGCTGCGCCACGTAATACACCCCCACCGAGCTGGGGCTGGCAAACAGGCCGAGGATGGCGATATCGAGCTTGCGCGTGCCCCATTCCACCGCATCGGCCACCGCCAGCGGCATGGTCGAGAGCGCCAGCCGTCCGATCACCAGCGGATGCGGCCGCCAGCGGCGCGGCAGGCCATACGAGCGCCACAAGGGATGCAGCGCCGCCACCGCAGAGGCAAAGATCGAGACAATATACGACAGCGACAGCCCGCTTTGCGGCGCGATGTAATAAAACACCCCCGCCGCGATCGACAGGCTCCACGGCTCCACTATCGATCGCGCGCGCACCGTGGCGGCGATGTCGTAGCGATAGGCCAGCGCGGCCAGCGCGATATCGGTGAGCGAGGTGGGGAAGATGGTGGCCACCAGCAGCTTGTCGGCGCCGGTGAAGTGGCCGGAGGGGAACATCGGCTCGGGGAAGAGATACAGCAGCAACGCCACCGGCAGCGCGATCAGCACCGTCAGCAGCATCCCATCGGAGATGATATTGGCGGCGTGGCGGCTATCGGCGGAAAGGCGCTGGGCGAGGCCGCGCTTTTGGCCAAGGGTGCACAGCTGCCCGGCCAGCTCGACAATCACCAGCGCATAGGCAAAGCGGCCCAGCGCATCGGCCCCATACAGCCGCCCGGCGATCAGCAGAAACGGCAGTCGCGCCGCCAGACGCAGCAAGAAGCCGAAGAAATTGGTGCGCCCGCCCCGGGCAAGGGCGGCGATGTCGCGCTGGCTGGCCGGATCGTGCTGGCTGGCGGTGTCGGCAGGCTGCTCGCTCATGTGGGGGCGCTTTGTGGCGGGGATGCGCCCGCCTGCTCGGCCTTCAGCGGGCGCGAGAGCAATTGCGAGACCACCTCGCGCGCCGGGGCCTCTCCGGCCAGCAGGCGGGCGACGGCATCGACGATCGGCATGGCAATGCCCTCGCGCGCAGCGAGATCGGCCAGCACCGGGGCGGTGGCCGCGCCCTCGGCCACGCTGGCCTTGCCGGAGAGGGCTTCCGCCGCGCTTTTGCCCTCGCCCAGCGCCTTGCCCAGCGAATAATTGCGGCTGGCGGTGGAGGCGCAGGTCAGCACCAGATCGCCAAGACCGCAGAGGCCAGAGAGCGTTTCCGCCCTTCCGCCGCGCGCGGTGCCAAAGCGCAGCATCTCGGCAAAGCCACGGGCGATCAGCGCGGCGCGGGCGTTCTCGCCCAGCCCCAGCCCTTCCACCACCCCGCAGGCGATGGCCAGCACGTTCTTGACCGCGCCGCCGATCTCCGCGCCAATGATGTCGTCGGAATAATAGGGGCGGAAGGTGGGGCGGGCGATGGCGGCGGACAGGCGCTGCCACTGGGCCTCGCCGCCGCCGCAGGCCAGCGTGATGGCCGTGGGCAGGCCCAGCGCCACTTCGCGCGCGAAGGTGGGGCCGGAGAGCACGGCGAGGCAGGCATCCGGAGCCGCATCGCGCGCTACATCCACCATCATCCGCCCGGTGCCCGCCTCGATGCCCTTGGCGCAGAGCACGATATCGCGGGTGCCTGCTCCACCCCACGCGGGCAGCCGCCCCAGCACGCCCGCGAGATGCTGCGCCGGCACCACCACCAGCAGCACGCCCAGCGAAGCCAGATCGGCGAGATCGGAGGTGGCGGTGATCCCTTCGCCCAGCGTCACGCCGGGGAGATAGAGCGTATTGGTGCGCTTGGTGTTGATCTCGGCCACCAGCTCGGCCTCGCGCGCCCATAGCAGCACGCGCGAACCATCGCTGGCCAGCATCTGCGCCAGCGCCGTGCCCCATGCGCCCGCGCCGATCACGCCGATCGGCGCACCGCGGTTAGACTCGCCGATTACGCCGATGCGCCCCGATTTAATACTGGCCGTCATGCCTTCACTCCCGCGCCGCGCGCTGGCTCGGCCTCGGGGTCGAGCGGCCAGCGCGGCCTTGCCACCACATCGAGGCCAGCGAAATGCCCCAGCGCGAAATGCTCGCACCCGGCCCAGGCGATCATCGCCGCGTTATCGGTACAGAGCGCCAGCGGCGGGGCCACGAAACGCAGGCCATGCCGGGTGGCCAGAGCCTCCAGCGCGGCGCGGATGGCGCGATTGGCGGCCACGCCGCCCGCCACCACGAGTGCTGTCACCTGCCCGGCGGCGGCAATCGCGCGCGTGGTGCGGTCGATCACGCAATCCACTGCGGCCTGCTGGAAGGCGGCGGCGATATCGGCGTCCTGGTGGATACCGGCCTGTTTCGCCCGCAGCACCGCGCTTTTGAGGCCCGCGAAGGAGAAATGCGGCTCGGGGCTGCCCAGCAAAGGCCGTGGCAGCTTCACGGCCTTGGCATCGCCCAAAGCCGCCAGCCGCTCCACCGCCGGGCCGCCGGGATAGCCTAGCCCCAGGATCTTGGCGGTCTTGTCGAAGGCCTCGCCCAGCGCGTCATCGATGGTGGTGGCGAGGCGGCGATAGGCCCCCACCCCATCCACCCGCAGCAGCTGACAGTGGCCCCCGCTGGCCAGCAGCAGCAGATAGGGGAAATTAAGCGTGGGATCGGCGAGGCGGGCCGAAAGGGCATGGCCCTCGAGATGGTTGATGGCGATCAGCGGCTTGTTGGCGGCCATGGCCAGCGCCTTGCCGGTGACCAGCCCGACCATCACGCCACCAATCAGCCCCGGCCCGGCGGTGGCGGCCACGGCGTCGATATCGGCCAGCGTGAGCCCGGCATCGGCCAGCGTGGCGGCAATCAGCGGCGCAAGGCGCTCGACATGGGCGCGGGCGGCGATCTCGGGCACCACTCCGCCATAGGGGCGGTGAGCCTCGTCTTGCGAGGCAATATGCTGCGCGAGGATCACCCGTCCGTCGGTCACCACTGCCGCGGCGGTTTCGTCGCAAGACGATTCTATGCCCAGAACTTGCGCCAAAAATCCCCTAGAGCGTTTTCAAGCCGGGTGGGAACACCCGACGACCGGAAAATGCGGCAAACCAACAAGCTAGAGCGCCTTATCCGATCTGGTGGGATCGGAAAACGCTCTAGTCCGCGTCAGACGAAACTTGGCCTTTCCCTTAACGACATTGCCCGGTAGCACAAGCGCCGATGCCCCAAGCCAACGCGAACCACTCCGAACCGTGCCCCACCAGCGCCAAATCGCTGCGTCTGGGCACCCGCCGCTCTCCCCTTGCCATGGCGCAGGCGCATGAGGCCCGCGCCGCGCTGGCCGCCGCGCTGGGCTGGAGCGAGGACGCCATCGAGATCGTGCCCGTCACCGCCAGTGGCGACAAGATTCAGGATCGCCCGCTGGCCGAAATCGGCGGCAAGGCGCTGTGGACCAAGGAGCTGGACGTCTGGCTGCTGAACGGCGAGATCGATTTCGCGGTGCATTCGGCGAAGGATGTCGAGACGCTGCGGCCCGGGGGGCTGACCATCGCCGCCGTGCTGCCCCGCGAGGATGTGCGCGATGTGCTGGTGGGGGCAAGCTCCATCGCCGCCCTGCCGCAGGGCGCGCGGGTGGGCACCAGCGCCCCGCGCCGCGCCGCGCAATTGCTCCATGCAAGGCCCGATTGCGTGGTGGTGCCGTTTCGCGGCAATGTGGCGACGCGCCTTGCCCGGCTGGCGGCGGATGAGGCCGATGCCACGCTGCTGGCGCTGGCCGGGCTCAATCGGCTGGAGCAACATGGCGTGGGGCACCCGCTGGATGCCGAAGCCTGGCTGCCCGCGCCGGGGCAAGGGGCCATCGCCATCGAATGCCGCGCCGATGATGCCGCCACGCGCGCGGCCCTCGCCCGCATCGATCACGGCCCAAGCCGCGCCACGCTGCTGGCCGAGCGCGCGCTGCTGGCGGCGCTGGGCGGCAATTGCCACAGCCCGATCGCGGCGCTGAGCCATGTGGAGGGCACGCAGGTTTTCATGCGCGCCGCGCTGTTCAGCCCCGATGGCGCCGAGCGCATCGCGGGCGAGGCGCGCTTTGCCGTGGGCGACGAGGCCGGGCCAAGGGGCCTTGCCGAGCGGCTGCTGGCGGATGCCCCCGCCGCCATCGCCGCGCATTTCTCCGGCCCCGCCGCGCTGGGATGAGTCTCCCGCTTATCGTCATCCGCCCCGAGCCGGGCTGCGCCGCCACCGTGGCTGCCGCGCGCGCACTGGGGTTGGAGGCGCATGGCTTTCCCTTGTTTGCCACGCGCGCTCTGGCTTGGGATCCGCCCGCGCCAGAGGCGGTGGATGCCCTGCTGATCGGCAGCGCCAATGCCCCACGCCTCGCCGGAGCGGCCCTCGCGCGCTATGCCGGAAAGCCCGCCTATGCCGTGGGCGAGGCCACCGCGTGGGCCGCCCGCGCGGCGGGTCTGGAGATTGCCGCTATCGGCAGCGGCGGCCTGGGCGAGATGCTGGGCGGCATTGCCCCAGCGCATCGCCGCCTGCTGCGCCTTGCCGGGCGAGAGCGGGTGGAGCTGGTGCCTGCCGACGGCATCACCCTCATCGAGCGGGTGGTCTATGCCAGCGAGCCACAGCCGATCCCCGAGGCCCTCGCCCGGCTGCTCACCGCCCGCGCCCTGCCGCGCGTGCTGGTGCTGCTGCATTCGGCCGAAGCCGCGCGCCACTTTGCCAGCGAGTGCGAGAGACTGGCGATTGCCCGGACGCGTATTCACCCCGTGGCGCTGGGCCCGCGCATTGCGGCGGCGGCTGGCACAGGATGGGCCGCCATCGCCACCGCCGAACAGGTCAGCGATCAGGCCTTGCTGGCCCTTTGCCAGCGATTGTGCCAATAGGCGTGCCGGAATTGCATGCGCTTCACGCAATGCGACCCGCAGGAGAGCGAGCCCAGCAATGAGCGATGATTTCTTAAGCCAGCGCGGCCCTGCACCCCGCTCTTCCGGGCGCTGGGCGGCGATGCTGCTGATGGCGCTGACGGGCTTTGCCGTGGGCGGCGGCGCGGTGGGCTGGCTGGTGCTGCGGAGCGAGCTGCCCGGCGTGCTGCATAATGTGGCAGGCTTGAGCGGCTGGCACCATGGGGAAAGCGCGCCGCCAACGGCCGCCCCGACTGCCGCGCCCGCACCCACCGCGCTGGCCACCAGCGAGAGCGCGCTGGAAACCCGCCTCGCCGCCGCCGAGCAACGCCTCGACCGGCTGGACATGCAGGCCGCCGCCGCCGCCGGCAATGCCGCCCGCGCCGAGGGGCTGCTGGTGGCCTTTGCCGCCCGCCGCGTGATCGAGCGCGGGGCCCAGCTCGGCTATCTCGAGGATCAGCTGAAGCTGCGCTTTGGCGATGCCCAGCCCCTCGCGGTGGGCACGCTGATCGCCACCGCGCGCAATCCCGTCACCCTCGATCTGCTCACCGCAAGGCTGCAGATGATGGCCCCGCGCCTTTCTCTAGCCCCCAAAAGCGAATCGCTGTGGGCCCGCACCCAGCGCGAGCTGGCCGATATGCTCACCATCCACCGCGACACCGCCAGCGGGCCAACCCCCGCCGCGCGGCTCGATCATGCCATGGCCTGCCTGCGCGAAGGGGCCATCGATACCGCCATCGCCGATGTAATGCGCCTGCCCGATAGCGCGGATACGGAAAGCTGGCTCGTCGATGCCCACCGCTACGCCGAAGCCGAACGCGCGCTCGATCTGATCGAAACCACCGCTCTCCTCGAACCGCGCACGCTGGGCGATGGGGCCGGGCACAAGGTCAACCAGCCGAGCCCGCTGACCCCGCCAGCGCTGGCTGCGCCGGGGGTGGGGCATTAGAGAAGGTAGGGTTAGGGGAAGTGGGAAGACGCAGGGGGATTATCCCCCTGCACCCCAATACTGTCTGCATTGCGTATCGGTTCGGCCACAGAGCAAGGTCGCAGCGCCGCAGGCGATTATAGCCGCTGCGCGGCAGGGCGTGACATCGCAGGAGATGCGCGACGAAGGCAGTCATGGGGGTTTGGGGGTGTAACACCCCCAAGACTTCCCTCTTAAAACCCCTTCACCCCTGCAACAAACTCGGCAATTTCCCGCTCATCCCGCGCGCTTCATTCATAAAAGTGTGTTTGAGCGCGGGCAGGCGCTGCACCGCGCTCATCCCCAGCCGCCGCACGGCCGAGGGCAGCCGCCCGGGCACGCCAAACAGCCGCACGATGCCATCCATCACGCTCATGGTGGTGAAATTGTCGAGGGCGCGCCATGTTTCGTAGCGTTTGAGCAGTTGCGCGTCGCCCGGCTCCAGCCCCAGCCGCATGCCGTCGGCCAGCACCTCCACCAGCGCGCCGACATCGCGCAACCCGAGGTTGAGCCCCTGGCCCGCGATGGGGTGCATCCCGTGCGCCGCATCGCCCACCAGCGCGAGGCGATCGCCGATGATGCGCGTGGCGTTCTGGAAGGTGAGCGGATAGGCCATGCGCTGGGCGATCAGCGCCACATCGCCAAACAACCCATCCATCCGCCGCGAGACTTCGGCAAGGAACAGCGCCTCGCTCATCGCCATCACGCCCTTGGCGGCGCTGGTGGGCACGGTCCACACAAGCGCGGAGCGGTGGCGGACGCCCTCGCCATTTTTTGGGGCATCATCGAGCAAGGGCAGCAGCGCGAAGGGCCCGGCGGGGTAGAAGATTTCCCACGCGGTGTTGTCGTGCGGCTTTTCGTGGGAGAGGGCGGTGACGATGGCGGTGTGTTTATAATCCCACGCGATGAGGCCGATGCCCTCCTCGTCGCGGGTGGGCGAGCGGCGGCCTTCCGCCCCCACCAGCAGGCTGCCCGAAAGGCTGCGGCCATCGGATAGTGTTACCGCCACGCCATGGGTGCCGCGTGTGCGCTCCACCGGCTCGACCCCGGTGTGCCAGGCGATGGCTGGCTGGTGGCGAGCGGCCTCGAACAGGGCAAGGCGGATGTCGCGGTTGGCATACATCCGGCCCAAGGAGCCATCTTCCGGCCCGGGGCGGAAATCGATGCGGCCGGGCTTCATCGCGTCGGTCACGGCAATGGCGTCGATCGGGCAGCCGAGCGGGGCGAGCACCGCCTCCAGCCCGATGTTGCGAAAGAGATTCCAGCTGGCCGAGGAAAT
>Ga0007882_10000109_pt1 | contig 44848 bp, 29 predicted proteins | sample CryBogCBH12Aug01_FD_71195 | JGI IMG/M metagenome (GOLD analysis project Ga0007882, IMG submission 71195) | Freshwater microbial communities from Crystal Bog, Wisconsin, USA - CBH12Aug09.1 | ecosystem: Environmental > Aquatic > Freshwater > Lake | place: Crystal Bog, Wisconsin, USA | collected... | reverse complement strand
GCGGGTTCAAATCCCGCAGGGCCCACCAAGTTCCACCCCAGGGGGCTATCGTCTAGGGGTCAGGACACCGCCCTTTCACGGCGGTAACACGGGTTCAAATCCCGTTAGCCCTACCAGAAAGGAGCCTAGAGAAATCTAGGCTCTACTTGTATCTAATCGGCATATTGAAGTCAAGAAATGGACTCATCCGGAAAATTTCCGGAAACGACGCTGGTGGACACGCACGGAATTCGCCCCCGGAACGGCATCGCGAAGCGTGCCCCATTTGCCCTCCTGAGTTGCTCCCGCGAAATGTCGTCAGACATCCCGGCCAGAGGTGTCGGCAAACGCAAATGGCCAGACCCTGGGGCTACTCAGCCTTCCTCTTTCGTTTGGAGGCAGAAGAGGCCCTTCCCTTCCTTCCACCAAGCCTGGCTTCGAACTCGGCGATGAACCCCGGAAAGGAGAGCCCCAATTCCATCACCCAGCGCCTCAGTTCGATGGCATCCAACCGCCGCTCGCCGCGTTCGCACTTGGAAACCAGGCTTTGGGTCGTCCCGAGCCGATCTGCCATCTGCACCTGGGTCACCCCACTCTGCACACGGACCTCCCTGAGGTGCGTCAGCAGCACCCGGTACTCTTCCGCATAGAGGGATTTTTCCATTGACCCCAGCCTTATCTGGGGTCACTCTCTATTCGATTCTGGAATAGTCCAAATTAGACTATTCTGTAGCCGACCAAGGCCACACTTTCCCTGGAGGGTCCATGTTCCAATCCACTCCCCGTTGGTGTCCGTGCGGATGCGACTCCAGCTACATCTTCGAATGCGAAGGGGTTGTAGCTCCTAAGCAAGGCGGAAACCTCTTCTACACTTGCCCAAGATCGGGAGACCCGCTGGCGTTCCAGAGTCGCGGACACTGGGTTCTTTCCCAGCAAGACCGAAAGCACACGGTGGTGAAAGTGTCCCTGAAGGGGTAGACAAACATCTCCGTAGATTTGCCCCGCTGGCCGAAGCCCGCAAGGGATTCAGCCCAGGGGGGCCTCTGGTATGTCCCGCGGTTCCATTTCCTGGAGGTGGTCATGGGTACGGCTTGGGAGGATCGGTTGGGCGAGGTGGTATTCCCCGCCCTGCTGAGAGGGCTGCATGTCTACACGGGGCTTGGGGAACTCATCCCAGGTCATGGGATCCCCCAGAGTGACAGTGGCAGCCTGAGCGCCAGGGAAGCCCTCACCAAGAGGCCACCAGGTCTGCCCATCTGGCAGGTCTACTTGGGTGTGAAGGATACCCAACCAGCCATTCGGTTCCTGCAATTCATCCACCAGGTTGCCAATCCTCGTGGGCCTGGGGCCCTTGTCTACCCCACCAGACTGCAGCGCGACGGGGATCGCGGTGTAGCTCTGATCCTACCGCTCGGGGAAGGACTCGAGACGCCACCTCACGAATTGTTCCTTGCCCGCGACCTCGAGGCCTTGATTCTCCACAAGCCCGTCAAGGTGATCGCACTGGGGAGGGTGCGCCCCTTCACCACCAAGAGTCCTTGGTCCTTGAGCGAGCACATCTTGATGGAGGTCTACTCGGAATCGGGGAACTTGATCTGGGAAAACCCCATCATCGGACTATCCCTTGAAGAGGCGCTCAGGAAGCTGGAGGCGAATGAGGAGTTTCGTCAGGAGGCCTCATCGATACCGGCCATGGCAGTTACACAATCTACGGGGACCAAATCGACTGAAGCTTGCGTCCAAATCGTCCTGGATCGGGCCATGAACGCAGAGCGCAGCGGAGACCCAGCCCTAGGCCTAGTCCTTCGTACACTCGCACTGCGCATGACGAACTCTACGGATCTCTGATACCGTCCTCGATCGTCAGGACCTTTGGAGTGCGTGAGACGAAGGTTGCGGAAGTCCCTAGTTCTTAGGGCTCTCCCTGGTCAAGGAACTCTGGGAAAGCAAGAAGGGAATGAGACAGTGATGCTGATCGCATTCTGCGGTGAGGTGTGGGAAACGCATCGCGTTTTCCAAGGGACTGTGGTCAGGATGAGGACCCGGAGGGCCGGCCACCGGCCGGTTGACGCTAGGCAATCCGCGTGCTGTCCATGGTCCCGCCGGCTCTCCGCAGTGGTTGGGACGATGCGATGGTTCGAATTCTCTCGCGCAGATCTAAGAAACACTTTATAAACAGGAGCTTGGCCTCGACCACACAGGGTGACATCACGGAATAATCTCATTCCGAGCAAATCTCAGAAGCAAAGCCACTCAATGGAGTGGCTTTGCTTCTGAGATTTGCAGATTCCAAGAATGGGTGACAATCCCGACCGATACGTTTCCGTTACCGCGATCTGCTTCTTGCTAAAGCTACAACGGACAGTTCAGTTACGAATGCCTTTACGAAAACGGGTTTAACCCTTGCAAAGCCTAGGCAGGTGACCTGAGGATGAGCATGGTATTTCCCGTGAGAGCCAATAACTGCTTCAGGCATACTGAACAAAGCGTGAAGCCTCGAAGAGTCCTAAGTGATCACCAAAGTCATCATGGAGTTCCTCGATCCAACCCCAACCCCATCCTCATCCTCATCATCCTAAAGACCTCGCAACATGCAAGGAGGACTCGGGTGTTAAATGAATTAACAATAGAAATCACACAACAATGTCCAAACGAATGCCTCCACTGCTCGTCCAAAAGCAGCTGGGGCTCAATGAATGCTCTCGAACCAGACCTAATTCTTTCTTTTGCAAAAGAAGCTAAGTCCTTAGGCCTATGCGAAATCGCCCTTTCAGGCGGTGAGCCTATTGCTCACCCATCCTACTCAAGAGTTGTATCCGATCTCCAATCAATCGGATTGTACGTGGTCCTCTATACAACAGGAATTCGCCAGATCGACTCTAAGCGAGACTCAATTGTCTGGGAGTCAGAATTAGCCTCTCCCAATAAAGTTATTTATTCTATATTTTCTCATAATCCGAATGTACACAATGAAATAACTCAGATGAAAGACTCCCATCAATTAACAATTGACTCATTGCGTAGTACTATAAAATCTAATATCCCTTGCGAAGTCCACATAGTTCCAATGGCTACCAACATTGTAGAAATTGAGACAACTATTAATTGGTTACTAGACCTCGGTGTGATGAAGATAAGCCTCTTACGATTAGTTCGCCAGGGACGCGCGCATGATAACTGGAACAAAATATTGCCTGGAGCGGACGATTGGGCTCGATTTTGTCAATGGGCCTTTAAAGCTCATTCGCGCTGGGGTGCTCGCGTAAGGCTTGGTGTTCCATTGGCGAAAATTGCTGGTCAATATATGACCTGCCACGCTGGACGGGAAAAATTGTTGGTTCGAAGCGATGGTGCGATTTTCCCATGTGAGGCATTCAAAGATTCTAAAATTAATAGCTTCCAAATAGGTGAATTAACCTCTTCCTCTTTTGACCAAATATTGGCTACATTTAAAAAGAAACTACAAAATGAATATTTTAACATAGATACCAATCAAGAATTCTGCCCCGCGCAGATGCATTATCTTAAGGAGGTCTAGATGACACCTGATCTTACCCTTAAGCTTTTTCAGAGTGGTCAGGCCTCATCACAAATCGATACAGATTTTAATAAAATTCGAAATAAATCAGAGACTAGTGTTATGTCATTTGCTACCAAGAAGACCCTCGATGATCTTACACCACATATTAAAAAGTACGCGAATGGTGATAAACCACATGAAGAAATCGTTAATCATTGGCAAAGATTACTCGAAGATGCACTTTTATACCTAAAAATTAATGACAGGAGGGAGAATGCTTATAATTTTTTCGATGAGCTAGATACCTCTCGTCGTGAGTCGGATTACAGCAAGGAATTCAGAAAGCATCATTGCTATGGAATGCCTGAATTAACCAACTACTTTAAAGATTTTGGAAATTTCGAGGGCTTATTATTTGGCTCCTCCGAAAGATATCGAGATCACCTAGTCCATCCCTTCGCCGTCTGGCTCACCGGCATCCTAGTCCTTGATACTTTTGGCGAACACTTTAGTCTTCAGACTTGCCCAAATGATCTCCACGTGACCTTAACTACACACATTAAGGCCATGCCGCCTTCATGCGATTATTGTGATAATTGCCAAGACAAAGAGGCCGACCAGAAGATCGAGGACAAAAGAGACACATGCTTGTACGTGTCATGTGCTGAATTAGGGGCAATGTGGACAATTATTGCTTTAACCCATGATGTAGGATACCCGCTTGAAAAAGTATCGTCTATTACAGATCAAATTGCGAAAATGATGTCTCATTTTGGTCGCGGTGGCTTCAACAAATCTGATTTTGCTTTTCAAAGCCAACATATTCAGTCTATTAGAACTCTAAACCGAATTCTTAGTAGCAAGGTAAGCCGTGTCAAAAATCATGGATGGAAAACAAGTATTAGGGCCAAGTATTTTACAAAGTCAGCCAACGCATGGTTAAGTTTAGAGCATGGAATTCTCGGAAGTTATATTCTTCTCCGTAAGTTGACGTTTTTCATGGAAGCCGATTACACAGTTGATGACACGACTTCGATATCGCCGGAGGATGCCAGGCAGCTTGCTATTAGATCTGAGATTTTATTAGCGATTGCCGCTCATACAAATAGAAAAATTTATCACCTTAGTCCATGGTCTTTGTCTTTTTTGTTGATTTTATGTGATGACCTTCAAGAATGGGGACGTCCAAGCTTCCAAGAGCTACGATACAATTCACCAGTTGAGATTAAGAATATTTCACTAGGAATTAAATTAGACCCTATTTCAAATGGGGCCGATATCGATGTAATAATGGAATTTAGTGATAAAAATTTAGATCAGAAAGACTTCATCGACCACTGTAAGCGAGGAATTGGACCAAGCTGGAGTGAACGACTTAGACCAGGTGTTGGTGATGCAGAGAGAAAAATCAAACTTTCGTGGACCGTCAAGCACGGTAAACAGAAATTCTGTGTCTCTATTAATCCTAAAGCCGAAATTCAGCAGCAAATAACTGAAATCTTCACTCCGTCACTAACACCTTCTATGGAGAGCTGAGGCAAATTCATTGTAAACCGAAATCCTTACATTGAACCTGCACTAGCAAACCAGGGCGCATCAAGGGCGATATTTTCACCTTTCAGTCCGTACAACTCTGTGATCTGTCGTTCGAACTGGCGTTGACCTCCATAACTGGGATGCCGAACAGCGAGGACCGGCGTCTGGCCAGTTACGCGAGCACTGGCAACTGCAGCATCATTGCCGATAGCGACAATGCGAGCCGGACGCAAGAGATCAAGCAATATGCCCAGTATCTCTTCACCGGCCCGGCGCTCAGCCGCATTGTGCGATCGGTTGGTGAAAGGTGCACCCGAATCGTGTGGGTGAAGTGGGAACACGTTCCACAGGAACACATCAGCATCAATCCGATTGAGCATTCCCCAGATCACCGCAGCAGTGCGCTCGGCAACTGCTTCACCGATCGTTGGCCGGCTCGCGACGAAGTTCCAACGCCTTGCGTGGCAATTCATATGCACGTCATCCGTCAGAGCCATACCGGTGCGACGACCACCCCGGTAGCCTAAGTCGCGGCCGACCCAGATTGAATCCACACCACCCGCTTCAGCCTTCACCAACATACGCGAAAGCGTCTCCGCGCGGCTCTGGGGAGCATTGGCATGGTCATGAACCAAGCAACGGTCTGAATATGGATTGAAGGTATCCTCGAAATGAAGTGACGCGACCGCCGAAACGAACGGATGTAATATCATTTCGTTGACTCCAGCGGTTCAAAGCAGAGTGTTCGCTTCTCTCGATCACCGACTATTACGCCGCCTTCAGCAATTTTGAGCTGTCGGAATACTGCATAACCCTGAAGGATGGCACGCTCCCAGAGCTTCAGTGGACACTTTTCCACCTCATACCCAGCCACGAACTCCTGGATCGTCTTGAGGATGCCTAATGAAACCCGCGTCTGGCCGTCGAAGTAGTTGAGTTCCTTCGCACGAGAGAAGATCCAGGCGGTTAGTCCTTCTTCGACGACAATTGCTCTTCCGCTATCCTGTTCTTCATCGTAACTTCCAGTGCTCTTACGCTTCTGCTTTATAAGGGCGCGCATGACAGGCGACCAGTGCAGGATTGCTGCATGAGCAAAGTGGAAGACATCGTGGAATCGGTAGCCATCCCGTTCGCCAATGTTGTCGCTCAGCGGATCGCCAATAAATACTCCATTCCACTGCAGGTAGCTCTTCCCCGTCGCGCGCTGGTTGATTCTGATTCGAAAATGACGAGGCAACTGCTCTTCAGGGCTAAAGCTCATATCGAAATCGATCAGATCCTCCGGCTTAGGTTCCAGGAACGCGCCACACGCTTTGCATGTATTTGCGGAAATGACGTCTGAAAGGGATAGGCCCGTCGCTGCCAACGCCTCAAGATAAAGACGAGCGAACATCTGCATTTGCTCAAGGCTGGGCAACTCAGCAAGCATGACCGCCGTGGCTTCACCCAGACGCATTAGGGCCGCGTCCATTACATTTGTTGCGGGTACAGACTGTGCTGTGGGCTCGCGGTCAGATGCAGAGTCAGTTACTTCCACCACAGGGATCGAGCTTTGGGTCATTCTCGCGTGACCAATCAAATCCACCAGGCTGATCGATCGTCGCCGGCAAATCGCGGCCAAGTACCACAGCGTATCTCCGAATTCCTCCTCTGCCGCCTTTCGGTATCCGGGATAGTACGCTTTCTCGCGTACCACTTTCTTTGCAGTCGCCATTAGCCCGCCAACCTCGCCGAATAACCCCTGCTGGATAGCACGAAGCTCCCGGGGGTCGATGATGTCGGTCCCAGCGATTGTCATTTCATATGTAGATATTAGTGTCTCCAGTTTGTCCATGTCACTTTCCCCGTAGGGTGATCCATTCAAATGGGGCACCTTGGAAGCCGCTTACGCCGAGTTCATGCACCCAATCTTCAAAAGCTCTAATTAGTGCTTGGTCATCGAAGCGCAATTGGCCCCTCCCAGACTTGCAGATTGAACGCCCCTGATGGTCCCGGAGATGACCAGCAAATTCTGGACCCTCCCCACCGAAATAAACGAAGTCCTGACTGATGAGGACTCGATTAACACGCGTGTCGATGTCAACGTGATTTGCATGTCGACTACCATCTGCATTGGAGTGGAAGGAATCCCGCTGCAACCAGACTGAATCAGCAGCATCCCTATGATAAATATTGTCACCACAGCTCTGCTTCCGGCTTCCCTTTCGATACGGCTTTTTGTTTCCGAAACGTGAATCTGAGTCGTACTGGCCGAAAGTCAAAATCTCTTCGACGCGCATGGCATATACCAGGTGTCCACCACGACGCACGGTCTTCTCATTGCTTCCGCAACCGACAATCCAATCGCCCACCTGAGCAGCATTGCGGATGTCTGGTTTACAGGTCGCCAGGGTGCAATATCCATAAAAGGGATTGGGTGCGAAGCCACTGTCGTAGCGGACGACGTAGGATCGAAGGGTTGCCATCAGCAGGGATGACGCTTGAGCGGTACCAGAGCAAAATCGCTTCCGTCGGGATTTTGCCATCCATCCTTGCCATTGATGGCATCGATGATGGCATCACCATTCCAACCGACAATAGCGTCGGCGTATTCCTTTAGGGCCTCTGGCACTTCGCAAAGTGCCTCACCGTACTTCCATACCCCAACAATTCGCTTCCCATGCTTGGCTGCGTATTCGATTTCCCAATTGACCCAGGTGCTCTGCCTTGTCTCTGGCGAGATGTAACAAATGAAGGTGCCAGCCCACTGGAGCTGTGGCGCAAGCAACGCCGTTTTAATGTAGTCCGGGTCTGTTGCATTATTGAATTTTCCCTTGTGGATAGAGGAGTCACGAATCTCCACGCCCTTCGAAGCGAGCAGGTCCTTGAGTTTTCCCAAGCCAGCATCATCTTCGTGGATGTGGCTGATGAAGACGTTCTTAATGTCAGCCATTCTCTGCCTCCAAGAGAACTTCGAGCACGGGCTTCCAGCCGAGGAAACTTCCAATATTCTAACCACAACGTGACTGTGAACAGACGGGGGCTCTTCACCTCTATATTTACCCCCTGGCGTTCAACTGATCCAAAAATTCGATAATCCGGCTGGACAGTTCCTGAGGACGTTCAACGGGCTCCTGTAGACGTTTGAACGCCTCTACATACTCCCGCGATCGACCGTCGAGATTACCAAACATCTTTTTCCCCAGTTCTTCGGCTACGAAACCTGTCGCTCCAACCGGAACCAGTTCTAGCCCGTACTGTTGTGCAAGTTCGAATTCCTGTACAACCCCATCAGCCAACACAATTTCGCCATTGACCTGCTTATTGCCAAACAAGAACAATGCAACGCCTGCCCGCTGAATCATGTCTTGGCGGTACCGTGTCCATATCTCCTTTCGATTCGACGGGTCGGCAACATACCGGGGAAAGGGCCTGACAATGAGGAAGTCATCGAAGTGCCCTTTACGCTCGTTATAGATTTTTTCCGTGGCACCGGAAAGCAGTGCGTTGCTGATACCCCAGCCAAATCCGGAAACAATCTGGTAATCACGGTCCACCAGGATTCGCCCGAGATCGACCAGGAATTCCTCCACGTCTTGCTTTTCCCAGTCGCCGAAAACCTCAGCGCTACCAGATACGAAAATTATTCTCTTTCGATAGCCGGCCTGAATTGCACGCAGCAATTCGGTGATGTCGGCGTAGTCATCGACCAGAAGTGTCTTAATGTTGAAACGCTTCAGATCCTCGATCGCCAATCCCTGTTTGATCTTTGCGTAGTTGAATTCGTCGACCGAACCGAAGTCCCGCGGTTGAACCTGGCGCAGAACACAGTAATGGCGACGGCCATTTCTCTCCATGTGGATTCGAATGCGGGAGAGGACGTAGTCGAGGTTCGGATCTTTGAAGCTAAACCCCAAAAACAGAAAGGTCCGCGAAACCAAGTCTCCGCTTAGTGCTGTAACGAATGGGGCATGGTCGGTGGCGTAGCGCTCGTAATCGTCCTTAGTCAGAACGGCCTGGTCTGGGTGCTCCACGTCGCCATGCATCTTATAGACCACTGAGTCTCGACGCGGCTTGGTGTTGGCCAATTGAGGCTTCGTGTACTTAACATCGGGAATCTTCCCTGCGCCTTCCAGTGCGCGTTCGATCAACCGGTCATAGTTTGTCGTCCAATATACTGGAATCGGCAGCCGAGCGAGGATGTGATGGTTTTCTGAAGGGGTTTGGCATGCGGGAAACTCTTCTAGCAGCCGCCTATGGAGCTCGCTGCGATTGTCACCATTTTGGTTGACGTGGTACTGCGCCAGTGCGACTAAATGATCTTGTTCTATTTTTGAGTCAAGGCCAAGTTCCCTTGCAATCGGCTCCAACAACCCGGTCCAATCAACGAAGCCAGCACCTACCGACAAACCTGCACCCGCGAAAACAGCGGCTGTTCCAGCATCCAATTCTTTAACGTATTCGGTAACGAACTGTTGAACGGTTGGAGATAGCATACAGCCCCCAAATTTGCCTTTCACCGGTAAATCTCAGACAGTGACTAACTATTTGTTGTTTTCCATTGAAGCATAATAACGGTGCCTCCGAGACCTCTAGGCCTTCCAACTCCACTTTTCGTGGAAAGCTGGTTTGGTCCGGGATTTCGAGCGGGTGGCCGATGTCCGCACCCCTGCCCCGCTTCATGCTCCTCTGGGCGTCGATGAACCGCTCCTCGCAGATCCGGCCATTCCTCAGGCTCCTCCTCTGCTCTATTGAGGTGGATTCCATAGAATCATCGAACCAATCTACAGAGAGAACAGCGATATCACCCCAATTCATTGCGGCTCGTGCCGCACAAATAGCACCCTTCGGCAATCCATAGCTGCCATGAATTGTCTAACCGCATCCACTAGAGTGAAGGGATGTCTTCTTCTAACCCCGGACTTCACGTCTTCTACGCCAACCAGGTCGAAATCCTGGCGGCGCAGTTGGCCATGGACCTGACCCTCTATCGGGGGGAGGAAGGCGCCTGGAAACCGGCCACCATCGTGGTCCCGAACCCGAACGTGAAGGACTACCTGCGGGCCTCCTTCGCGGAGGCCTTCGGGGCGGTGGCCAACCTGGAGTTCCGGTACCTCGAAGGGTTCTGGAACCGGTATGCCAACACTCGGCTCTTGGACCGCGCGACCCTCTTTGGTTCGATCCTCTCGGTCCTGCAGGACCCCGTCACCAGCCGTGATCCCAGCCTTCAGCCCCTGACACGGTACCTTGAAGGCGCTCCCGAGGACCTCAAGGCCGTCCAGTTGAGCCAGCGTCTGGCCCAACACTATGAGCGGATCCTCCTCCAGCGACCTGACTGGATCCGGAGTTGGGACCGCGGCCTGACGGCCCGGGGCGCGGAACCCGCCAGCCTCGAAGCCTGGCAACGGACCCTGTGGCGATGCCTGCGCAAGGCCTGGAAGGGACTGCCGAACCCGCCCATGCCCTTCCTGGATTGGCTGGACGATCCTTCCTTCGAGACGGCCCCCTTCCCCGAGGTGGTGTTCCTCTTCGGGATGAGCCACATGGCGCCGGTCTTCCACCACGCCCTGGCCAAGGTGGGTGCTCGGACCACCGTCAGGCTTTACCTCGTGAACCCATGCGAGGAACCTTGGGACGAGGATCCCCTGCTGAGGCCGCACCTGGACCTTGAGGGAGGGGAACCGCCCGAAGGGGACGATCCGTTCTCCCTCCAACAGGACCGCAGCGAAGTCATCCTGCAGCGCTGGGCCCGCCCCGCCCGGGAACAGCTCCGCCTGCTGGCCGGTCTGGCCCAGGGCGACTTCCTGGGGCGGTTCGTGGTCCCGGAGGAACCGACCCTGCTGGCCTACCTGCAGCAGCGGATCCTGAAGCCCGAGCGCCTGCCGGATCCGGTGACCGACGAGCGGAAATCCCTCAGGGTCGTGCCCTGCCCTTCCCCGCGGCGGGAGGCAGAAATCGTTGCCAACCTGATCTGGGAGCTCCTGCTGACCAGCCGGGGCGACCTCCATTTCGGTGACATCGGTGTCCTCGTGCCTTCGTCCGAACAGGACGCCTACCAGGAACACCTAGGTGCCGCGTTCCGCAGCGCGCATGACATTCCCTGGGCCAAGGCCATGGGCGCCTCTCGCGCCCTCCAGGAGCTGGTGGAGGCCTGCCTGCTCCTGCTCGACCTCGCGGGTGGGGACCTCACCCGGGCCGACCTGCTACGGGCCGCGAGCCACCCCTTCATTCAGGCTCGGCTCGGCGCAACTACCGAAAACTGGGGGCTGCTTTGCGACCAGGCCGGCATTGTGGCTAAGTTAGACGCCGTAGAAACCACGGGCACCTACCTGGAAGGCGGCCGCTGGACCTGGGAGGAAGGTCTCACCCGGCTCGCGCTCGGACGCTTCATGAAAGACGAGGCCGCTGTAGAAGATCTGGGCGCCAAAGGCCGTCCGGTGGGACGGCCGGAATCCTCGCCGATGCTGGCTCTGCTAGGACCGCTCACCACCGACCTCCGGGCCCTGGGCAAAGGTCGTTTCACCCTGACCGCCTGGCAGGAACGCATCGGCACGTTCCTCCGCACCTACCTGGCTCCCGCCCCGGACGAGGCCACAGAGCCCGAATCGGCAGCCTTCCAGAAGATCCGCCTGCAACTACAGAAAATTGGTCAGTTCCAGTTGGAAGGTCTTCAACTCACCGAACTGGATTTCCAGGCGGTCCGCGCCCTGGTGAAGGTCAGCCTGGAGACCCTGCTTTCGGACAACACGCTGCCCCCCGGCCGTGGTGTCCAGGTGAGCTGCTACACCCCCTTGCGCGCCATCCCCTTCAAAGTGCTCTTCCTCATGGGCCTCGGTGAAGGCCTGTTCCCGGCCACGGACCGGCCCGACCCCCTCGACCTAGTGGCGTCCAGTCCCCGCCGAGCCGGAGACGTTTCAAGACCCGAGCAGGAGCGGCAGCTCTTCCTGGAAGCGGTGCTCTGCGCGAGACACCAGCTGGTCTGCACCTACCCGAGCCGCACTGCCACCACCGGGGACCCGCTCCAGCCATCACCCTTACTACTGGACCTGCAGGAGACTCTGGGGCCTGAGCTATGGCAGCAGGTGCGCTGCCCGGAACAACCCCTCCACCGTCATGACCTCTCCCTCTTCCCGGACCTCGACCCCAATCAAGGCATCGACATTGAAGCTGCCCTCCCCAGCCACATTCCAGCCGCAAGACACGAGGCCGAAGCCCGCTGGCTAGGCCTGCAGCTGAGGGCCGGAATCGGCAATCGGGACTTGCCTAGAACGATCGCGGCCATGGGAGGCAGCCCGGAGCTGCGTACTGGCCTGGATCGGCTTCTGGGGAGTTGCGGCCCAGTCGGAGAGGCCGAGCCCCGACTGCCCAGCCAACTCCGCATCACCTTGAAGGAACTGCGTCGCTGGCTGGAGTGCCCCATCCAGGGCGGCGTGGCCCTGCGCCTGGGTGTGAGGAGCCTCGACGAGGATGACGCCGCCGATGTGGAGGACTTCCCCGTGGATTCCAGTCCTCTGGATCAGTGGGAACTCCTACGCCGGACTTTCTGGACTGGCTCCGGGCAACACATCGATTTCAACACCGTCTATGCGGACGTGCGCAGGGACAAGGAAGACCGGGCCAAGGTCCCCATCGGCACCTTGAGCGAAGGCGAACGCCAGCGGCATATGACCACCCTGGGCCGCTGGAATGCACTGGTGGGCCCAACCGCTGCTCTGACCCTCCACCGGTTCGGAACGGTCCAGCCCTACGAGACCAAGGGCATTCCCATCCAGGACCATCCGGCCCTGCTGCTCGACCTCGACCACCACCTGGGTAGCACCCAGCTCCACCTTGAGGGTCTCAGTGAGCCGCTACGCGGGGACGAGTTCCTTATGCTCTCCACCAGCGAGTGCACGAAGGATGGCCCCAAGGACAAGGCCCGCCTGGAGTCCCTCCGGCCCTGGCTGAGTCATCTCCTCCTCTGCGCCTCCGGGGATGCCAGGCCGCGCTCCGCCAGACTGCACTGCGCCCCGAAGGGTAAGCCCGATGCCATCTGGCGGCTCCCGCTCCCGGCCGTGGCCCCCGAGGCAGCCCGGGCCCTGCTGATCGGATGGTGCCATGAGCTCCTGGTGGATGCCGTCCAGAAGGTTCTCCCCATCGAGGCCCTGCTGACCACCAAGGAGATCTTGGACCTCAAGGATTGGATCCAGGATCAGAAGGATGAGGAGGACCGCCCGACGCTTACCAGCTTCCGGGGGCCCGTGCCGCGGGTGAAGGACCTCCCCGTGGACGAGCTGGCCACGGGCCGCCGGCGTCTGGGCGCCTTCCTCGCCCTTCAGCCAGGCTGGGTGCAGACATGAGCATCCGTGTCAGCAAGCCCGCCCTCTTGGACGACCTCCGTTCGACGCACGAGGTCATCGAGGCCAGCGCGGGTACCGGTAAGACCTACACGCTCCTGCGTCTAGTGGCCGACCTCATCATCCGGGGTGTCTGCCCCATCGACCGCATCCTCGTGGTGACCTTTACGGAAAAGGCCACCCAGGAATTGCGCACCCGTATCCGGGCCTACCTCCAAGACGTCCTCGAGAAAATAGAGGACGAGGTCGAAGGTCCTTTCTGGGATCTGGACGAAGCCGCCCGGGAACGGCTGGCTGCGGCTCTGCGTGGCTTCGAGCGAGCCACCATCTCCACAATCCATGGCTTCTGCCGACAAGTGCTCGAGGAAGCGGCACTGGAAGGGCGCACCCTCTTCGACCGGGAGCTGGCTGACGAGCGGGGCTTGTTTGGGCGCGCCTTTCGGGATGCCCTGAGCCGGGTGTTCACTCAGGATCCTGAGCAACAGGCCATGCTCGCAGCCGCCCTAGCCAGTGGCAAGACCATGGAGGGGATCGAGAAGGAACTCTGGGAGGCCCATGCGGATGGCGGGACCCTGCTGCCGCGCCTTCAGGACTGGCGAGCCTGGATGGCGGACCTGGACCTGGCCCTACTCGCTCAGCCTGACCAGCTGGAGGTCGCCTGGCGAGCCGCCAAGGTCAATGGGAACCGGATCAATGCTGCCAAGAAGGGATTGGAGCGTCTCCATTTGGCCCTCAAGGGAGCCGCGACCGACTACCAGCAGACCCTCGCCTTCAAGGCCGCCAAGCTCGATTCCCTCTGGGATGCCACGGAGGACCTCCGGGCCCACGTCGGCGACCATGGCCCCCTGCATGCCTGGCTGGCCCGGGGCGCCTCGTCCTGCCTCAGCCCCGAGGCACTCCAGGCCCACCTCTTCCTGCGCGAAATCCGCGAAGCCCAGCAGCGCCTGGAGCAGGCGGAAGGGCTCTTCACGTTCCAGGGGATGATCCATGGCGTGGTGGAGGCCCTCGACACCCCCGATGGAGAGGCTCTCGCCCAGCGCATCCGCCAGCGCTTCGACATCGCCCTCGTGGATGAATTCCAGGACACGGACCCCCTCCAGTGGAAAGTGTTCCAGCGGATCTTCCTGCAGGAGGACAAACGCCTGGTGATCATCGGCGATCCGAAGCAGGCCATCTATGGCTTCCGCGGGGGCGATCTGCCTACCTACCAGGAAGCCTGCCGGGAGATCCTCGGCACCCAAGCACCCAAGCGCCTGGAGCAGAATTTTCGCTCGACCCAGGCAGTCATCGACGCCTACAACCACATCCTGGCTGGCAGCGGCCCGGCCAGCTTCTTTGTGGATGCCTCCCTCTATCCCAGCCCCGTGAGCTGCGGCCAACCGGAGCCAACCGCCACCGTGGGAGGTGTGCCCCTGCGCCCCGTCGACGTGCTGGTCCTCGACACCATGGAGGGCGGCCAGCGCCTGTGGAAGCGCCTCGCTCGCCAGTTGGCCCTGAGCATCCGCGACCTGGTGGCCTCCGGCATCACCTTTGGGAAACCCGGCGAGGAGCGGCTCCTGGGCTTCGGGGACGTTCAGATCCTGGTGGGGAAGGCCTCGGAAGGGGAGCTCATGGCTAAGGCCCTGCGGGCCGAGGGCATTCCCTGTGCGTTCTACAAACAGAAAGGGCTGTTCCTGACCCGTGAGGCCGAGGAGTGGCTGGACCTGCTCCGGGCCGTGGGGGACCCAAGAGATCGCTCCCTGCAGCTGCGAGCCTTCCTGAGTACCTTCTTTGGCTATAGCTTGGTGGACTTGCGCACCCTTCCGACCCTCTCGGAGGAACATCCCGCGTTCCAGCGCCTGCTGACCTGGGGCAGCCTGGCCCAGCAGCACCGCTTCGGCGAGCTGTTCGACGCGATGATGGAGGAAAGCGGCCTCACCCGCCGCCTTCTGCTCGCCGAGGCTGGCTACCGCTCCCTCGTGAACTTCCGCCACATCGCCGAGTCCCTCCTGGGCCTCACGATAGAGCGGCGGGTCACCCTCGACGACCTCATCCGACAGCTGGGCCGGTGGCGGCAGGGAGTGGAAAAGCCCTCGGCCGAGGAAGCCGACCTGCAGCGGCTCGAGGGCGACACAGATGCCGTCCAGATCCTCACCCTCCATGCCGCCAAGGGCCTGGAGGCACCGATCGTGGCGGTCTTTGCGTTCGGAAGGGGCCGGGAGACCAGCCTCCTCCGCTTCCACCTGGGGGGTGAGCGTTGCCTCAGCCTGGGGAACACGTCTTCGACCTTCGAGGCCCAGGCCAAACTGGAGTCCAGGCAGGAGAGCGAACGCCTACTTTACGTGGGCATGACCCGGGCCCAGGCCAAGTTGATCCTCTGCGCCTTCGATCAGCGCACTCAGAAAGGCGAGTTGAGCAAGCTGAAGTGCGCCTACGACGTCTTGAACGAGCGGCTGCTGGCCATGCGCGGAGAGCGGACCGACCTCTTCTCCTGGGAACCAGTACCCGGCCTGGGTGGTACCTCCATGCTGGAAACCGCACCAGTCCTGCCAGACGACACTGCCTTGGCAATAATTCCGAAGCTGCCCGTCCTCGATTACAAGGCCAAAGCCAGGGCGGCCCGTCCCTTCGTGACCACCTCCTTCACGGCCCTGCAGAGCCGCCTCGATGCGCTGGAACCCGTCATCAGCGGGGATCGCGATCAGCCAGGTGTGCGCCCAGCTCCTGGGGACCTACCCAGGGGCACCGACACAGGCCAGGCCCTGCACGAACTTCTGGAGTGGGCCGATCCGGCGACCATGGCTGTCTTCGAGACCTGGTCACGACGCCCCGACGTGCAGGCCCGGATCCGGGCGACCCTGGACCTACACGGCCTGCCTCGTTCCTGCGCCGCCAAGATGGCCGAGGTCGTCCATGCGGGGCTGATGGTCGAGTTGCCTCTGGCTTGGGGTGGCGAGGTCCGCATCGGCAAGGCCGAGCGCCTCCTGCGTGAGGTCGACTTCTTCTCGCGCTTTCTGGACGTCGACCGGTTCCCTGGGGAGAAGGACCTGCTCAAGGGTTCCATCGATGTGCTCTGCGAGAGCGGAGGCCGCATCTACCTCCTGGATTGGAAGAGCAACCTATTGCCCGACTACGAGCCAGCCACCCTGCACCACGCCGTCATGGAGCACTACCTCCTGCAGGCCCAGGTCTACCTCCTGGCATGCCTGGCCTTCCTGGGCATCCGCGACGAAGGGGACTACGAAGCCAGGTTCGGCGGCATCCTCTACGTCTTCCTGCGAGGACTCCCGGACCAGGGCACTTGGTCCTTGCGCCCCACCTGGGCCGAAGTCCAAGCCTGGAAGCACGATCTGGAACGGGTCCACCGGGAGGTGATCCTTGGCTGAACGGAGGACCGTCTCGCCCGTTGGCTGCTTCGGTCCCAGGACCTGGCAGGACATCTTGGATCAGGCTCAGCAGGTGCTCGACGAGCTCAGTGTTGACCCGGCCCTTTGTGCTGTCGCTCATCGGGTCACCAGCCTAGTGACATCCCCCGAAGCCAGCCGACGCGCCTTCTGGCTTCTGCTAGCTGTCCTGGTCTCGGAAAGCTCAGGCCATACCCGCGTGGACCTGGAAAACCCTGATTGGCCCGAACCCCTGGCCAAGGCCATGGGCCCCTGGGACGACCTGGTGAAGGCCCTGGAGAGCCCGGAACTGGAAGCCCTGGTCGGAGCCACAGGCAAGCCCCTGATCCGTGAAGGCCGCTGGCTCGCCTCCCAGCGCCTGCGGGAGTCTGAAGCCAGGGTGGCTGCCGTCGTAAAGGCAAGGGTGGCTCGGCCCACCCACCAAGTGGCCCCATCCAAGCAGGTGCTGATGGACCCGGTGCAACTCAATGCCGATCAGCAGCGTGCCGTGGCAATGGCGATGACCGCGCCGCTCACCCTCATCACTGGTCGCCCCGGGACCGGCAAGACCTCCATCGTCATCGCCCTGCTTCGGGCCCTGCAGCGTCAGGACAAGCCCATCCCCCTGGATCGCATTCTCCTGGCGGCCCCCACGGGCAAGGCCGCTCAGCGCATGGGCGAGTCCATCCGGCTTGGGCTGGACAGTATCCGCAGCCCAGATGACCTGGATGCCCTGCTCAGAAGCGATGGCCCCGAACCGAGGACCCTCCACCGCACCCTGGGCTATCACCCTGGCATGGGCGGGTTCCGGCATAACGCCGACAACCCGCTCCCAGCAGATCTGGTCATCGTGGACGAGGCTTCCATGATCGGTCTGGAGCTCCAGGAAGGCCTGCTCACGTCCCTGGCTCCGGAAACCCGTCTGGTTCTCCTTGGAGATGCAGATCAACTTCCTTCCGTAGATCCTGGCGCCGCCTTCCGGGAACTGGTTGCGGGCCTGCCGAATGCCACAGTGACGCTCCAGGAGAGCTACCGCATGGACCCCCGCAATCCCATGGGCCGGCACATCCTCCTTCAGGCAGAGCGCATCAATGATCCAGCCCGAACCCAGGAACTCTGGGGGGCGGATGGCATCCACCAGGGAACCCTCGAAGAGGCCATGGGTAAGGGCGGTGTCTGGCTGGTGGAACCCCAAGCCCCGAAGCTTCGCTGGATGGCTGCGTTCCTGGACCGCTGGATGAAGGAGCGGGTCTGGGCCAATGAAGGGCCTTCCGCCTGGCGAACCAGGGTTTTACACCCCATTCAACATCAGGCAAACAACTGGGTGCAGGCCGATCTAGAACGGGCCCTGGCCCTGCTGGCCCACTTCGACTCCTTCCGCCTGCTCTGCCCAGTAAATGAGGGACCTGACCTGGGTGGCGTCGACCAGCTCAACCACCACCTTCATTCCCTGGCCTTGGAAGCTGCCGCAGACAGTCTGGAGTGGCAGCCTCGCTTCATTGCAGGCGAGCCGGTAATGGTCTTGTCTAATGACTCCAGGAGGGGGCTCTTCAATGGCGACCAGGGCGTGGTCATGCCGGTGAAACGCGGCGAGGGCGGCATCCATTTGGAAGCGATCTTCCCTCGCGGTGAGGGTCTGGTGGGCTTCCCGCTACCTTCGATCCAGGAGAGCCTTGCCCACGCCTACGCCATGACAGTGCACAAGGCCCAGGGCTCCGAGTTCAAGGCATTGGCCCTAGTCATGCCCCCACCAGCGCACCCATCCCTCACACGTGAAGTTCTTTACACGGCATTAACTAGAGCCAAGGCGGAAGTCCTTCTCCTCGGCACAACCGGGGTAATCGAAGGGTCATGCGCTCGAGATGTCTCACGTCGGTCAGGACTCAGTTATTTGATCGAACAGGCGTGAGGTTCTCCCCTTACCAAGGCAGGACTAGTTCCCGGACTCTTCGGCGAACTTCCTCTGGAGACCTGAAAAGCCAATCCTCACCCGAGATCACCGGTACAGTCCACAATAATGCATTCAACAGGAGTCGTAATGCTGCCCATCTTTCGCCAAGGCATGTTGATGTTGTTCCCTTGGAACGAAGTGCTGGGCATCCGGGGCACATTGTGATGAACCCACCAGTAATGCCACAACACCCTGGCCCGGACTGGACATCCGTCCTTGCAACCCGGCGGGACATTTTGGAAGATTCCTATACCGGCGATCGAGGAGAATACAGACGGTTACGGCAAGATGGAGCAACGCCGGTGGAAGCTATGGACGCACTCCTTGCAGTGGAGACTGAATGGGAGAAACCGGGTGTGTTTGGACGTTGCTGTCCCTCTCGTCTCGGGCCGATTCCGCTAGCAAGGCTCTTACGAAATCACGATATTCATCCCCTGTCGGTGGCTATTCATTTCCTGGACCACCGGCAAGCCCTGAGGTTTCTTCGGCGAGCCGGAAGCACCGAGTTCGCGAATTGGCTAGGACCGGACGGTTGTCTAATCTTGAGCGACCCGTCCCTGCGGGCTCTTCCCCACGGATTGGTTCTTCGCGGAAATTCCAAGATCACTCATTGCCCCAGCCTGGAAGATTTGGGGAGAGGGCTCAAAGTCTTAGCCGGTGATCTAATAATTGACCGATGCCCAAGACTTCGGTGGCTGCCTGAAGGGCTCGAGACCCGTCCATTGACTGGTGTAAGCATTTCTCCTGATGGGAGTGAAACCAGGCTTGGCGCTTTCAGGGGCAACCTTCGGTTGTTGGACTTGCCACTTCTGGAAGGGTTCGGTCCCCACACCAAGATCCGGGGTACTGTCACTGCTGAAGGTTGCTCGAGACTGAGCAACAACGCTTGTCTGGCGGTGCAGTTTGACCCCTATGGGGAGTCATGATCAAAAAACTCCATTCGAAACGGACCCTCACTTGTCTCGTCTGGGAGTCCAATAGATTTACGTATGCACATCATGGCGGCGGCGCGCGGTGTGGCACCGTGCCCGAAGTAATGCCCCATGCTGATCCGCCACGGATGCCGAATGTCGTTGCGAAAGGAACAGGAGATCAGTTTAACGCTACCATCTGGCGAAACCTCCGAAAGGCGGGCGATCCCTGTACCGTCCGGTGTTAGGTTTAATTCCAGCAGAAATTCACCATTGCCAACACGCAATGCCAACCTGGTGGGATTGAAATCGACGAGGTCCATTCCAGAAAGCATACCTAGTCAGTGAAGTATTAGCGTTTTCTATTGCACTCAATTCGGCTTCGGGACGGCCATGTTTGACAAATACCACCATCCGACATCGAATGGTGCTCCAGAACAGATCATTCGAAGCCATTCTAGACCTTCCAAAGTCAGATTGCCCTCGCGATAGGTGTTCTGCAAATACTGAAAAGGCATTCCTGTTGCTAGTCCTGGCCACTCAACCAGGTTCATGGGTCTGCAAAGTTCAAATATATATAATTATGAGTATCCTCACGAACGAGATTTGATTGTCCCCAAACCAAGACCGATAATCCTACAGAGGCCGAATAGTGTAAATTCTCCAACAATGCATAATAAATACGAAATCTCCATCCCGGCAAAGGTTTTTAGGGTGATTTTCAACATAAGAGGCCAGACAAGGACAGTCAGAATCGGTTCCAATTGCTTGAATCTTTTAACCCAATCAACCATTGACACCCCCAATTGGTAGCCATGCCAATTTTCGCTTTCCCGAAAGTTGCATTTGATCAGGAATGTCCTTGGGCTTGACTCCAAGCGCCTGCGAGAAAACAGGAATAAGCTGACGGAACGTCCACGGCTCCTGTCTCGAGTTTCCAAGCCCCAGGGCACCGTGAGCAATATCCAACCTTGTCACACTCTCGACAAGATTCGATTTCAGAGAGGCGTCTACTCTTCCATTGTTCAAACCACGGCGAATCCCTCCAAATCTCTTTAAGAGAATCACTCGGGTAATGGCCCAATTTGTCCATTAGGCCAATACATGGTCGAATTGTTCCATCTGGAGAAATCGCAAGTCCACTAGCTCCCGCACCGCAGAGAACCGCATCTGGGGATGCACCACGTCGATCTGAAATTGCTTCATCTTTCGCCGATATGTTATAGAGAGAAGAGCTAAATAGAGTCTTGACGGCAGACTCATCCCAAACTCGGAGATCCAATGGGTTTTGGCCGCCATCATTCCTTGGAGTAATTGAAAGATCGCATTGCCATCCACATTGATTTTTTTCTGCAAGTTCCTTTATGGCCTGCCAACCTGAGATGGTGTTCTTCATGAGCGGGCTTTTAAGTAATACAGGGATTCCCTCACGACGGAGCCGTGAAACCGAATTCATCGTCTTCTCGAAGGAACCTGGAACTTGGGTGATTTCGTCATGAATTTTTGGGTCCGCACTATAAACACTGCACCCAACTTCTCGCGGGGCAAGAGCGATCAATCCCTCTAAAATTTCAGGTGATAATAGGGTCAAGTTGGTGATGATATCAACCAAGAATCCGTGCTCTTTGGCCGCGGTCAGAATTGTCAAAATATCCTTGCGGAGTAATAATTCTCCTCCCGTTAACTGCAAGCGAAAGCCACCCATCTCACGGAATTCCTTGAGAAGATTCAACACTACTTGAGTTGGCATGTCGTCTAGGTCACGGTTCTCTGGACAATAGCAATGAATGCACCGCTCATTACATCGGTAAGTCAATTCCAGAACAAGACTGTAAAGCAAATGGTGATCACCCATAACGCCCGCAATCTGGAGTTCAGGATTCATGCCGGGATCCATGGTCCTGCGTATCATTTCCTCACTGAGTCCCCCATTGGGCTGAGCCATGGCTTCTTCACGATTTGTCAGAAGGGAAGCTTCGCGGAGTGAATCGATGAATTCAGACAGGGTCTCGTTTGCTTCTGCTACAGGGTCGCATGATTCGAATTGTCCATTCGCAAGCATATAAGAAATCGCAGGTTCAACTTGCCCGTGGCTACGCACGAGGAGATCTAAAATTTCAGCAGAGTCCTCCTCAAATAGAGCTACACGTTGCGCCCATGTATTATAAATAAGTCCCTTGGGTGAAGGCTCACCAGGAATATAAAATTTTCGGAATAAAAAATTGTCAGGGTTAAAGCTCACTACCCCACTCCTAGAATAAGGTCACCTTTTCTTGCTGGTCCTCAGTCATCTTTCATGAGGATGAACCCAATTAAGCACAGGCCTGTCCTACGAGTCAGACAGGCCTGTGCCGGTAGTGGATCGACTAACCCTGACGGTAGGTAACCCCGCAGTTAGATTGGAAATTCTTGGTGCACCCACAAGCCATCGGCAGTGAGTAGGTAGCCACGGATTTGATCTTTAACTTCATCTCGTTCTCCTTGTGAGTGGGTGAGCCGGCGGCTCTGGTGAATTCAAACTTACTTTTTCAATTCTTTATCAGGAAGTCAACAAATGGTTCTGGCATGTTTCCTGTTTCCTGAACGGTTTTCAAGATCAACGGCAAGGGGCATAGGGGAAAAAGAGCAAAAGGAGCTGAAACGGTAACGAAAATGCTCAATACAGAAAAGCAAGTCCAACCCTTTCGTCCAATGCCAGGACGATCTTGAATTCCCTGCTGTCTGCGAAACCCGTGTGGTTCATTTTGAGGATGCGACTCAGGTAGAGGCTGTTCTCGCCTAGTTAATTTGGGGCAGTAATTCGAGAAAAGCATGTAAACGAGGAGAGTCGTTTATCATCGTCCTCGAGCTAGGTGCTCACTATTTCACGGAGGGGACAGTGCGCTTGAGAATTACATCAGTAGTTGCCTACGGTTCACCGGTGGCGTTTGCTGCCAGTGCGAGAGGCCCGTTCGGCTGTAAGTGAATGACCCAATGCTGAAAGAATGGCCTCGACCAAACTCGAAGCCATTCTTTTGTTTTGACCAAGGCAGTCTACCTCTGACACTGAGCGCACCAAACGGTGGCCCGATTTCCAAGTCGGTTGCCGTGTAGCGCCCTGCCACAAACCACACAGGGTTCCCCCTGTCGGCCATAAACTGCCAATTCCTGTTTGAAGTAGCCGGGCATGCCATCGGGATGCCGGAAGTCCTTCAGGGTGGTGCCTCCAGAGCGGATGGCCTGGGTCAGGATCTCTTTGACTGCTTGCACCAGCCTGATATACCGTTTCCGCGACACACTACCAGCGGCCCGATCAGGGGCGATCCCCGCCCGGAACAAGGCCTCCACAGCGTAGATGTTCCCGACTCCCACCACGATCCCCTGGTCCATCAGGAAGGTCTTAATGCTGGCAGACCGTCCTCGACTGGCTTCGAAGAGAACCTCTCCGGTGAACTTCGACGCCAATGGTTCAGGTCCCAGGTTGCTCAGTAGGGCATGCAGCTCCCCCTTCGGTTGCCAGAGCAGGCAACCAAAGCGGCGTGGATCGGTGAAACGGAGGGCCCGCCCGGAATCGAGCACTAGGTCCACATGGTCGTGCCGCCCCACTGGAAAGTCCTTGGGTACCATTCGCAGGCAACCCGACATCCCCAGATGGAGCAAAGCACTGCCAGGCTCCAGGTCGAGCAGGAGGTACTTCGCCCGGCGTCGCAATCCCTGGATGGGTTGGCCGGGCAAAAGCCGTGCGATTTCCTTTGGGATTGGCCAACGCAGGTCAGGACGGCGAAGGATCACCTTCGAAATCTGGCGATCCTTCAACTCGGGAAGCAGGCTTCGGCGTGTGGTTTCAACTTCAGGGAGTTCGGGCATTGCTAGAGCATAGGGTGACCTTGGTCACCAGAAGGCCCGGACTTAGGGGATTTCAGCAATCTCGAACCGAACCCATCCACAGTTCAGCATCCTTGGCTAGGCCGTCTGCCCGGTGCAAGGTTCCAGCATTGGCAACAGATTAGCCACCAAGCTCTTGCCAGCTGCATCCAGGGACTGGTCAAGCCGGAAGGCCGCTGACCTGGTGCGAATCGTGTGGTGTTGTTCCAGTGCTTGCTTAGGCGCCATGGGGTAGATCAAGACAGCCTCGTTACAATTAAAGGCCTGGGCGTAACTCCGTACCTGATGGACATCCCCCGAAGAGGGTGCGTCTACACACTTGTATTTTGCATCCAGGACCATCACCGGTTGGTCGCTTGCCTTATCAAAAAGAACCATATCGGCCACATACCCACCAAAGGGCAGCGCCACCTTCTTCCTTAGGTAGTAGCCAGGCGGTGGGTGGTTCTCCAACCACGCCGCCACAAAGCCTTCAAACAGTGCCGCCATATTCACGAGAAAGGCCTGCATAAGGTGCTCGCCTAGCCGATGTTCGGGTGATGTGCCCCCCAGAAAAAACCCACATAAGGCATGCAGAAGTTCGTAGTCCTCGTTGAGCCGGTGATACGAACGTCCCTGGCAATCACTCGGGCCAAATGGCAACAAGCTGGTGGCACCGGTAAGGTCACGGTGTACCTTCCGGACTTGACGTTGCAGTTCGATTCGACCAAGGCTCGTGCGACTGAGCTGGTGGAAGGTCCAGGCCAAGATTTGATTGTCTGTGAGGTCGGAAGTCTGTTCATTGACCTTGCATGGAAGGTCTGCCCTCCATGGCTTTGCAATCAGCCTAGGGATGTCGAGTCGCCCAGCCAGAAGGGTGCGCCGAAAATGGCGTTCCTGATAGGAGCGGTAAAGGCCCTGCTGCAGGCGTTTTTGGACCAGCTCTACCAATAACTGGACCAGCGGGCTGGTGAAGCTGTCATCACTACTGGTGGTGACCAGGCCTTCGAGGAAATGGAGGTCCTTCGAGTGCTGCACCTGAGACCACATTCGAAAAATATTCTGGATTGGGGCCTTGGGCTGGAGGGAGAGCACTTGATGAGGCCCTAGAGGCAGTAACCCTATCCAACCTTTGGGCGTGAATTCCCACGCCCCACAAGTCTGTTGGCTAGGGTAGGTGACTTGGATCTGGCCTGGGTACTGAGAGTCTACGGCCTTCCCCAAGGCATCAGTCAAGTCCGTGCTTGGAAGACGAACGGTCTCCCATTCTGACCAGACCCAGCGAGTGGTTTCCATCAAGATGGGAGCACCTGGTTCTGCACTTTTGCCCAACGGAAGTTCTCCGCATTGTGCTGTTGGTCGTAGAAGAACTCTTCGAGGTAGGGCTCGATCTCCATCTCCCAGATGTCCTTGAGTTCCTTGCCCTGTTCCTTGCCTAGATCCTTATGTAAGAAGTAGGTGATACCCAATTCGAAGTGTGGATCCTGAATGGTGTTGTTGATTTGTTGCAATACCGCTACCAGGCCATCGGCATTAAACCCATAGTTCTCCTGATACCGCTTCAGCAAATCGTAATCTGGTCGAAGTTGAAGGAAGGCAAACCGGCGCCGTAGTGCATGATCCACCAAAGCAATGGATCGGTCCGCGGTGTTCATGGTGCCAAGCACGCGCACGTTATTGGGAATGCGGAGTAAGTTGCCACCAGCGAGTTGGATGTTCTCATTGCGGTATTCGAGGAGATACATTAATTCACCAAAGACCTGGGAGAGGTTGGCCCGGTTCATTTCATCCAGGATCAAGACACAGGGACCTTTGCGCTTGGCTGCCTGCTCACAGAAATTCATGAACCGGCCTGGCACGGTGGGGTAGGACAAACCACCATCTGGCCGACTCTCTGGACGAATCCCCTGGATGAAATCCTCATAGGAATAGGCCGGGTGAAATTGGACGAGCTCAATGAGTCCGTCACTCTCCTGTACCAGGTGCTTGGCCAGCCGCCTTGCCGCAAAGGTCTTCCCGGTACCCGGAGGTCCGTACAGAACAGCCTGCCTCTTTCGCTCAATGGCCCTAAGCCAGCGTTCTAGCAATTCAATCCCAAGCATGGTTTCGGCCGCGCAAGTGGCGATGGAATAAGGTGGGTTCAAACCCAGCAGATCTTCATCTGCATCAGGATCGAGGACGATCGGAAGCTCAAGACCTTCGGCTAATTGGAAGAGAGGGAAAAGATCCTCAAAGAGCCGAGCAATCTTGGCAATCAGGACTTCCTCGGTCAAGGACTGGGTTACCTCCGCTGGGAGCAACAACTCTACCCGAAGGCCATGCGCCTTTGGGTTCTTCAACCATTCGGTGCAAGTTAGCCCAGCAATAGCTCTATCTTGGCCATCAATACCAAAGCCTAGATCGGGGGCAGTAGCCACCTCTCCTACCAATTCGAGGAGTTGCTCGACATGCAGTGGCGCTTGTTCAACAAAGCGCTTGACCGCCTCGGTCTGCTCCTCAGGCAACCAGAAGCCGATGTTCAAGGCCGTCGAATTGATCAGCATATATAACTGAGCATCACCGATGCGCTTGCCGCCCTTGGGGTAGAGTGCGCCCCAGTAAAACGGATGCGCCCCCCCTTGGCCGTAGTCATTTTTGGGAATGCGCCCAAAGAGTTTCTTCTCTGTTTCCAGGTGGGGAAGCATGGCCGTGGGGAGCCGTTTGACCACCTCCCGCAGTAGTCTTTGGAAGGGCGTTTGCACTAAATCTTGTAAAGCATTCTTGTGGGCCTGATAGAACGCATAGGTGGGTGTTTCCTTTAATCCTGCTAGCAACGTGAAGCACTCTGCAGAGAACGGGCCCGAATTGCCAGGGGCCGCAGCCCCACTCTCACCTTTCAGCTCTGGGTCGCCTGGTTCAAGTCCCGCTTTTTTGTTGGCCTCATTCAAAACCACCAGGACGATGTCCATCGCCTGGGGTTCAAGCCGGTATTTCCTCCGGAACTCATTGGCGGCTTGGTTATAGCGTGTATATTGGCCGGCGGTTTTCTTGCCTCCGTAGGCTTTCCCATCCACCAATTCCATTCCCTTAACCATCGAGCCGAGCCACAAATTGAAGGCCTCCGGATTGCGAAGATACAAGATCAAACTGACAAAAGCTGGACCCGCTCCAGGAATCGAACCATCCTTCAAGAACTGTTCCATGAGCTCTGGACAGTCTGCTTCCGGTGTCTCCCAGAGCTGGCGGACCCAGGTAACGACTTCTTGCACATGGCTGAGGAGGCCATTCCCATTGCTGCCTCGGAAGGCCAGACCAAACCGATCTTGGACTTTGGTCCCAGCCTTATTGCGGTCGTAATCGGCCTCAACCAGCATGGCTTTCAAATTCTCCTGGGTAGGTTCGACCAGGAATTTCAGCAAGTGCTGGCGGGCCTGGGCCTCTGCGGCCACGCGGAGTTGAATCCGTTCAGCTGGAATATGCTTAGCCTGGATGAGAGCGACTTGGCTTTCCATAAGGCTCCTCGAATTCGTCCATGAAATCTAGAACTCGGCGAAACTCAGCCAAGCGCCTTCACCGCCGCCATCTTTGGATCTCCGAAGAACACTGGGTCCACCTTCTCCACGACGTCGCCGGTGACTTCCAGGAAGCTACGCTTGTTTTCGATGGGGATCATGGCGCGCTTGGCTCCATTGTCCATGCCCACCTGTAGGGGCTCGACCAGGCTACGCAAAGGTTTGAGATTCCCTTGAATGCTGAGGTCGCCGAGGATCAACATCGCCGGAGCCACCGGGGCCTTGCGCAAGGCCGACATGAAGGCCACGAAAAAGGCGATGCCCGGCTCGACCTCCAACCGATTGTTGAGCAGGTCCACAACCTCCACGTGGAAGTCACTGGTGTCGACATCCTTCGCGACACTGAGCTCAGCCTTGTGGGACAGGAGGTAGCCGAAAGCCCGTTGTAGAGCCTCCTTCGTGGCACCGCTGATGCCCCCGGCCAGTTTCAGCTTCGAGGTTCCCGCCGCCAGGGTGACCTCGACCCGATAGAGGCCCACAGTGCCATCGGCGGAGACGCCAGCGGCGTAGACCGTGCCTGGCGCCAGGGGGTCCTGATTGATTAGGTCCCGGCCGCCCTGCTCGGGGACCGACACGAAGCGTTCCTCGCCGGTCTCCTGCACCGTGTAGCTGAAACTCGTGTGGTAGTACTCGAAACTCCCCATCTTCTTGAGCTGTTCCTTCACCCGGCGCCGGCCTTCCATGGCGAGCTCCAGCAGTTCGGCCAGTTCATCCTGGGTGCATTCGCCATGCGGGTAGAGGATCTTCATCAGGCCAGAAACGGTCTTGCGCACCGCCTTGCGGTCGCGCGCATTGAGGTGGGCCCCCATGGAGAAGTGGCGATCGATCACCTCGGTGAAATTGTGCTTGCGCAGTTCCCGCAGGGCCTCGGCCAGGTAGTCCACCACGAACCCGTAGTGGTCCGTGAAGAGGTCATTGCGCATCTTGGGGATTTCCCACCCGGGCAGGTAGCAGTGCAGGCGGTCGATGAAGGCCATGTCGTCCCGGATGACTTCGGGCATGGGCTCAAACAGGTGCCCCGACTGAACCATGACGTCGATGGGCTGGTTGGTGTTGCCGAACATGGCAATGGAGCCATCGCCCGTGGTGGCTTCCTGGCCGCGCTGATAGGTGCCCGATTCGCAGTAGGTCTTCATGGTGGTGATGACTTCCTTGGGCATCTTCTGGAGATCTGCCACCTCGTCGAAGCCCACCAGATCCCAGATCTGGACCATGCCCTTCTGCTTGCCGTTCATATGGCCGAAGAGGTTGGCCACCGTGGTCGGTCCTGTAAGCAACGAAGCGTAGGGGCTGACCTCCTGGATGACATAGCTCTTGCCAGTGCCGCGGGGACCCAGTTCCACCAGGTTGTAATTCCGCTCCGTGAGGGGAATCAGCCGTAGGAGGAACAGCAGCTTGAGGCGCCGCTCCATGACCGTCGGCTCGTAGCCTAGGCTGCGAAGGAGGAAATCGAGCCATTCGTCCGTGGTGAATTCCAGGCGGGCTTTACGGTATTCCTCCAGATCGAAGCTGGCGATTTGAATGGGGGTGAGCTTGTCGATCCAGAAGGGGAATTTTCCCTTGGATTCCTCGTCATACTCGAAGCGCAGCTCGATTTGCGCCCAGACGCCACCCGTCAGGAGCCGCTCGTACTCCACGACGTAATGCGTTTGAATGTGGAGGTGCTTGTGCCCAAAATTGTTGGCCTCGGCCCAGTAGTCGGAATCCACCAGGCGAACTTTGACCTTGTCGATGAAGCTGTAGGTGCCGGATTCCTTCACCCGGCTCTGGGCCCGCAGCCCCTCATCCGGCCGGATGTAGTTTTTCGAGAGGGTATCGTTGACCACCTGCAAGCCCAGCTGAATGGTCGTTTCGTCCGAGGAGGCGCAGTACTTCCCCAGCAGGTACTCCAGCACGAACACGGGCACATTAGCGCCCACCTTCACCTTGCGGACCAAGTCTTTGCGCACCACCTTGCCCGCCAGAATGCGGTTCACCTTGTCGTCGAGAGGGTCACGCGTCAGTGGGGTAGCCATAGTCAGATCGCCAGGGAAATGGGGAGGGATTTGGATTTCGCGAGCACCTGATCCGTCTGCGGATCGGAGATTTGCACGTGGAGGGGCCCTTCCAGGTTATCGGCGACTTGGAAGTACAGTTCAGCTTCCTGGCCGGGTTCCAGGGCCACCTGGTGGGTGGCCGGGTCCAGGGTAGCGTCCTTCACGATCAGGGCCTCACCTACCAGTCGGTCCCCGGCAAGCAGCACGGGATGCACCTTCACTGCACCGCCAAAAAGGCCGGCCTGCAGCTCCACCCGCACCGAGAAGATCCGGTTGGTGATGGCCTCCGGCGCCCAGGTCAAGCGCACCTGGGTGGTTTCCGTGGCTACCTCGGGACTCGCTTTGGCGCGGAAGGTCAGCAAGGGCACGATCAGTTCCTGCAGACTCGGGCCACCATGATGGAAGGCCAGATCGCCCCCCGCCTTAAACACGCCCGCACCCACTGGGAACAGGAATTCCAGGTTGCCGGGGTAGCCTAGCTCAGCCGCGGTGGCCTTGACGGTGCCTGGCCCCACTTCCAGGCCCTGGCCAATGATGCACCGCCGGTGGTCTTCCAGGTGCTGCCCCACCGGAGACTCCAACTTCATGTCATCCCCCTTCGAGCGTGCGAACTGGTGCCCATGGTCGGCGCACAGGACAAACTGGGTCACGCCCGCCCGCTGAAGTTTCTGAATGGCCTTGACCAAGTCCGTGGTGAGCAACCCCTCCATGACTCGGCGCGCCATGGGGCCAAAGCCGATTTCTCCGGCGGCATCGATCTCCTGGGAACGCACCAGCACCAGGGTGGCTGCCGCCAGTCTGGTTTTCAGCTTCTCGACCGAATCCTCCAGAATCGAACCCAAGTCCAGGTCCTCGCTGCTCGGCACCCGTTCTTTCAAGTACTTCTTCCGGGCCGCCAGGTCTGGCAGGAACACCTTGTCCACTTGGGCGCCCAGCTTGTTGCCCACCTGCACCACCGCGAAGCTCGCGGCGGCCCCGGGCAGCAGGGCCGCCATGCCCACGGTGGTGATCGTCGGCAGGGCCGCTACTACCGGAGTCAGGCGCAGCTCGTCCACCCGCTCCGCCAGCCGGGCCGCCAGGGAGAGGCCCATTTCGTAGCGCATGGCATCCACCAGGAAGAAGGCCGTCTTGCCCGCGAGGGGCTGCACCACGTCGGCATACACCCGGGTCTGCGCAAGCACCCCAGCCACTTGCCAACCCTTTTGGCGCAGGGCCTGGGTGAAGCCCGTGGTCGCTGCCTGTACAAAGGCCACGTAGCGCTGTCGAGTGACCGCATAGGCCTTGGCCGCCTCGGGGTCATCCTCCAGGCTGGCCACGGTGGTTTCCAGTTCCCGGTAGGCCTGGTCCACCTGGGCGGCCGCCTGTGGGCCGTCCACGTACCAGGCCACCCAAGCCTGGGGCTCGCCTTTCAACGCCTTCAGGCCTGTCTCAGCCGCTTGCAGGTGTTGGCCCAACACCGCCATCCGCCGGCATACTTCCCACTGCGCGGCCCGGGCGGGTTCCACCCAGAAACTGTCCAGGCGTTCCACCGCCAGTTGCTCGGCGGCGGCGTACTGGCCGGCGATCACCAGTTCGGCCCCCTGGTGGAATAAGGCCCGCTCCTCGAAGCGGAAGGTGTCTGTGCGGCCAAGGTCGGCCGGGTCGAGCCCCAGCTGCGCCAGGCCCAGGGCCTGTTCCACCGCGTCGGCCTGGGTGGCATAGGCCGCCCGCTGCCCCCGGCGCAGCCTGGTCGTGACCTTGTGGATACGCTCCAGCTCTTCCTTCTTCGGGGCCTTCCCCTCCTGGGCCAGGGCGGGCACCGGGGCCCCCTTCCAGTCGGCGAGGAATTCCTGCACCAACACGTACCGCCAGAGCTTGGCGCGGGCCTTCGCCAGGCCTTCGGTTGCAAAGGGCGCCCCCAGGCGCTGGGTCACCAGCTTCTCCAACTCGCCCACTGCGCCCTTGGCCAGGATCGCTGCGTCCCGACTCGGTTCCGCGAGCCAGGTCGCCAGCAGGGCCTCGGCATCCTCCTGGTCGAACACGGTTCGCAGCAGGTTCACCTGGGTGCTGCCGCCCTGCTCGGCCAGCAGCGTCACCAGGTCACGGTAGCCCAGGCTCGCAGTCTTGAGCAGTTCGTCGATGGTGCCCTCGCTGTAGCCAGCCTTCTGCAAGCAGCGGCGCGCCTCGCGCTTGAGCGAGGGGTCCCAGCGCTTGCCGGCCAGATCCAGCTCCATCAAGAGGGAGCCCTTCGGGTCCCAGGTCTCGCCGGGCAGGTAGAACACCAGGGGGGCACCCTGATCCCCGGTCACCCAGGGCTCCGCCGCCACCTTGGTGGCGAAATAAGAGTGGCCGAAAACCAGCAGGTGGGCTGCGAAGCCCCCCACCTCTATGGGCGTGACCAGGTCCACTACCAGCTCGCTCTTGGCCAGCTCCGTCACGAAGGGCTCAAATTCCCGTCGGGGATCGTACCAAACCACGGTGCCCGCGGCCTTCAGGTGGGGAAGCAGGATGGCAACCAGGTGCTCGTGCAGTGCGTGCATGGTCGTGGCCTTTCAGGGGGGGCGAGCAAAGACGGCTTCAGGAGGTGCCTTTGGGTGGACGGCCAGGGGCCTTCTTGGGCTTGGCCCCACGCCCGCGACTGCCGATGGCAGGAGCCCCTTGGAGCTGAGCCAAAGCTTCCTGCACGGCTGGCCGGGTGTGCTGGGCGATGAGGTCAGCGACCGAGTTGGTTTTCAAAGCGCCTTCCAGGTCATGGGCCAGGGCCAGGTGGCGTTCCTTTGCGCACTTGGGGATCACCCGCTCCGGCCAGAGCCTCAGGGCCAGGTGCGCCCAGTCGTACTCGCCCTTGGCCAGGGCCTCCCAGGCAGCCTTGGTGTCCTTGCGCCAGCCGTTGTGGGGCGTGAGCCGCCAAAGGGGCGCAGCGTTCAGGAGCACGCCATCGTCCAGGTTGGGATCAAAGAGGGGGGCCACGCGGGCCACCTCTTCCTGGAAGCTGCGCAGTTCTTCGACGAATGCTTGCTGGGCCTCGGCCTCACTACGCCGGGCTTGGGCTTGCCGCAATTGGGACAGGCGCTGCTCCTCCTGCTGCACCTTGGGCTTTATGGTTTCGTTCAGCACCCGATAAAGGCTGTCCTGGGTGAGACGCGGATAGTAGAGCCAGACCGAGTAGCTGCCAGAGCTGGTGCCCAGTTGCCAGTAGACGGGGGCCTTGCGGCGACTCTTTGAATGCCGTTTGAGATGCCGCTCGAAGTAGGTGCGGCGAACCCAGCTTCTCAGGTCGGTCCCCAGCAGGGCTGCCAGTTCCTGTTGCCAGGCCTCTGCCTGCGGACCGGCGACTTGGGCCAACACCTCCAACATTCGGGACACCAGGTCCAGGCCATGGCCTTCGTCATCCACCAGCAGGTCATGCTCGGGCACATAGCGACCCCCCGCGCCCTTTGCTGGATGGAGGTCATCGGCTCCGACCACCATGCCCCGGCTCACCCGTGGCATGGCCACAAAGGGGCCGGGCCGTTCCGGCACAGGCCGCTGGCCGGTGGCCAGCTTCGCATCCCAGCGCCCCAGGGCCGCGCCAAACAGCCATGAGGCCAAGTCCTCCGCCAACGTTTCCGGTGTCACTGAGACCGTGGCCTCCTCGCCCTCGTCCTCGGCGCTAGGTTCCTCACCTTCCTCAGCCACCACCGCAGCGCCCGGATCCAGCAGGGCTTGCCGGTCCGCCGCCTCGATGCCGTACAGCTCCCAGCACTGCTCATCAATCTCCGCCTGCAGACGCTCGATCTCGCTCGTGTCCGTCTGTAACAGGCTGTCCCAGGCCGCGGCCCGCTCGGCTAGAGACTCCCCCTTCACCAGCAGCAGCGCCGGCAGCAGGAACACATGGCTCGTCTCCTCCACCTGGTCCCGCATCTGCTTCAACGACCAAATGCTTCGCGCCCGCTCGCCTAAAAAGGCTTGGTACTGAGCACCCATGGGGGGCAAAGGGGTACGCTGGATGACGCCCACCTCGAAAGAGCCAAAGGCCATTTGGAGACTGACTAGTCCACGGAAGGCTGCACTATTGGTTGCTGCAAGTTGGCTTAGAATCTGTTCTGGATCGTCACCTTCAGTAAATGCTGCGGGGCCTTTGTGTCCGAATGTACAGCCCGCAGGCAGGGCACGGAGCCCTAACCCCTTCTGGGTGCGAAGGGGCCAAGTCAGGCCAGGACGGAAATAAAACCTTTGATTTTGGACGTGTTTGGAAGCTGTGCCATAGCGGAACTCCACGCTGGACTTAAGCTCGCATCCATCGTTCTGCCACCGAAGTGTCAAATGGACGTCCGAAAAGTAGGGAGAGTAAGAACCCCCTTTGGCAAAAGGGACAAAACCAGAATCTCTATTCTCCCACCAAAGCCTAACAAATCTCGCGTCATCGCTTGTTTGGATCCCGACCTTTGCAGCTCGGCCAGCATTTTCAAATGCTGGGAATCGTCGAAAAACGCGACGAGTGTCCTCGTTTACCCAGTATGCAAAAGGAGCCCCCGGAACGAGTTCGAAAGACAGTGGCTCCGCCTCAAATCGCAGCGGGTGATTCTCGTTCACTATTGCCGCTTCAAGGGCTTCAGCCTTATCCGTTTCGTTCGTCAGCCTCAGGAACAAAGCGTTCTTCATACCTCATCCACTCTGTCAGCCAACCACAGCAGGGCCTGCTTGAAGACCTCTGGAATCGGATGGGCTTCATCCTCCGCTATTCGAGCGGGCTTCAATTTCGTTGCAATACCTGGAAGCCCGTCGCATTTACGGTTGTAGACCTCATTCGTCATGACACGGCGAATTTCGGCCTCGAATTCATGCTCCGAAGCCCAAACCTTGCCGTGCCCCTCTTTTTCGAAGGCATAGAGGTCAGGGTTTTCACGCATCTGGTCGGGATTCTGATCCACGTCGAACAGGATTCCGGTGGGAATGCCCAGAGAGACGGCGATACGTGCAAAGGTCAGCAAATTGTTCTTTCCGCCAACCTCCAAGATCGTGGCGCCCAGGGCATCGAGGTCAATGCCAAGCCGCTGGGCGTACACGGGAAGTGTCAGTTTTTCGGTGTCACCTTCCACGACCAGAACCCGGTGGGCGAAGAAGAGCTCGTTCCTATCCGGGGTGAGCTCCTTCTGCATTCGCAGCTTCTGGCCCTCATCCAGAACGTGATCCGAGGCATTAACCTCCGTACCGCGCGGCCCCTTCCTGACCATTCGAACCTTGTCGTAGTCAGGAACGCTCACAAATAGGGGCGAGTGGGTAGTGTAGATGACTTGATTATTTTCCCCGATCTCCCGCAGCGTCTTGTAGAGCGACCGCTGCATCTGGGGGTGAAGGAACATTTCGGGCTCTTCGATGAGGAAGATGGCTCCCTTCTTCTTGAGTTCTTCATAGGTGCGAAGAATAGCCAAGACCATGGCGTTCTGTACGCCATCGCCGAGATCGGAGGCTTCACTTTGGAACCCGCTGTCGTCGGTCACCCGAAGATCCAAAGCCTTGAAGAAGTCCACGGGCTGCAAGGGCTCAAAGTGGAAGGCGAGCTTTCCTGCGTCCTTGACGGGATCCATACCCAGGTTTTCCAGGATGTGCTTGCAGATCGACGTCTCCAGAGCCTCGAACTTGGCGGTTCGAAGGGTCTTCATGGCTTCAGCCATGAGCGTACGGAAGTGCTGCTGCCTCGGCCTCTGGATGGTGGTTCCATCAGGGTCCTTCACGTCGATGCTGCACTCAGCTGACTGGAGCTCCTCCTCTATATCGCGCAGCATGCGCCGCAACATCGACATGTTCCTTTCGGGAAGCTGGTCCTTCATGGAACGATCAGTGCCAATGTAGATCGTGGGTATGGCTTCTCTCACGGCTTCCGGGATTTCGAAAATCGGGCCGAACTTGTTTTCCGCCCCAGCTCCTTTTTTTGGAGCTTGCATGGGACCATTCGCAATCTCCCCGTTCCCGTCCCGGCATGTGGCGGTATAGGAGGATTCACCACTGGCCTTGCGCCCGAACTCGTGGCAAATACCGTGGACCTCGACGGGGGTCTGGAATTTGAACTTCTTGTAAGGAACAGGCTCGGTGAACTTCACCGCGATCATCACAGCACTGGAGGGATCCCCCATCCAGTGGTCCGCATCCTGCACAGAGTCGGCACGCACCCAGTCTTGCGCCAGGGCCAATTTGAGCGCTTTGAGGATGTTGCTCTTACCGGAACTGTTAGGCCCCACAAGCGCACAGACTTTCGGCAAGACAAGATCCACCGACCGCAGCGAGCGGTAATTGCGGATCTTCAGCCGCTCGATTCTCATCCTACCTTCTCCAGCGTATATGCCGCAGTCTCCACCATGGCATCCAGCACGCCATGGCCAAGGTCGGCAACGATCAACGGGCGGGCTTCACCGAGGAGAATTTCTTCGCGCCATTTGCGGAAAGAGGTGAGGAAGAAGCCGGTACGGCTGGTGATGGCACCGAGGCGGCCACCCGTGCGGAGGAGGTGAAGGCCCCGCTCCACAAAGGCCGCATAGAGATCGTTCTTGGTGCGGGGATACAGCTTCTGGAATTCAGCCTTGGCCCCCAGGGCACACTCGCCGAAGGGTGGGTTCATGAGCACCACGTCGTAGCTCTGGCGCAGGAGGTCCATCAGCGCGAAGCCGTGGGCTGCATCCTCGGCGAAGAGCTGGCGCTGGTACCCCTGCTCCCGGCCCGCCTGTTCAGCAAAGTTGCGCAGAGCCTGGTAGATCCGCGCTTCGGCCTGGCCCCAGAAGGTGCGATCGGTAATGCCCGAAACATCTAGATCCAGTCGCTGGGCTTGGGCAGTTTCTTCGCCAAAGAGGTTGACCTTGTGGCCCCCCTGCACGCCCCGCCGCCACTGGTCCTGGGCATCCTGAATGGCTTTGCCGAGGGTGGCTTCCACCTTCAGCAGGGTGCCCAGCTCACCCGCCAGCAACATGGCCTCGAAGGCCTTGCGCAGGAGCTGGCCCAGCAGTCGGGCTTCGGGATCGCCCGACAGCTGGGCCGCGATGAAGTCATCCAGCATGGCTTGTTCACCGGGCATGGGTTCGGCCACGGCAATGTTGACCTTGCGGATGAGGGGCCGCTCGGCCGGAGCCAGTTCGAGGGTCTGGTAGGCCTTCTGGGCCCGCATCCAGAGCGACAAGGCCGCAATCTGCGCGCAGCGGGGATCGATGTCCACGCCGTGCAGGTTGTGGGCCAGGATGAGGGCAGGCACGGCGCGCTGGAAGGCCGCCGCCTCCGGATAATCCTCGCGCAGGGTCCTCTTGGTGAGGGCCGACTCTGGCGTGTGCTGGTCTGCCCAGGCCTGCTGGTAGAGCCCCTCCAGGACGCCATAGGAGTAGAGCAGGAAGTGGCCGCTGCCCACGGCAGGATCCAGCACCTTGATGTCTCGAGGATCCTTGGGGGCCGTGGCTTCCCGGGCGAACAGCTCACCCAGGGTGTAGTCGACCAGGAATTTCACCACGAAGCGCGGAGTGAAGAACTGGTTGCGCACCGCCAATTCGCGGCTGTTGCGGGGGGCCCCGCTGGCGGCCCGCATGGCCCGGCGTTCGTCCTGGCTGTTGAAGTACTGGTACATCCAGCCGATGGTTTCGTCCTCGCCCCAGGCGGAGGCTAGGTCGGGCTGGTTGAGCTTCTCCAGCAGGGCCATGAGGGCATTGCGGCGGGGCCAGAGGTGGCTCGAAGCCTCATGCCGATCGAAGAGCACCTTCACTTCCACGGCCAGTTCATCGAACAGGCAACCCAGGTACAGGGCATAGGCGCTCTCCTGCACGGCCAGGCCCGGGGCGAGGCCCAGGAATTCCTGAAAGCCCTGGGACTGATCGCCCTGAGAGACGCACTCCTTCAACAGGCCACGGGCTTCGAGCATTTTCAGGGCTGCGAAGCGATTCAGGGTGGTGAAGGCCGCACTGCGCACCACATCGTTCACGGCCTGGGCCTGGGTTTGCCCGGCGGCCAGCTTGTGCTGCACCAGGGCATGGAGTTTGGCGCGCACCAGTGCCTGCCGGGCATCCAGATGGCTGCCCGCCTGGGCGGGAATCGCCCCGCTGGGCCGCAGATCGTAGAGCCCCTCCAACTGCTGCGCGTACTCCTCCTCCAACAGCAACCTGGCCTGCTGGGTGGTGTTGGCAATGAGGTTGACCAGCTGATTGTCCATGGCCATCGGCCTTTCAAGAATTCAGGAAGTATTTGGTGCCGCGCTTCTCGCCCTCGCGGCGCACCCGGCCCTGGGCCAGCAACTGTGCGATGGTGCCGTTCCACTGGCCGTCCGAGAGCCGAATCCTGGCCAGCACCTCGGCCTTGGCGGCGCCCTCCGGGAAGTCCGCCAGCACCCGAAGAATGGCTGGTTCGGCTTTGGCGTCAGACTCTGGGGCTTGAGCCGCCTGACTCGCCCTCGGGACTCTGGCGGCCCGCGGTGCCCGGCTGGCCCCGCCCAGGGCTGGGGCCGCCTGCAGCTGGGCCAGGGCTTCCTGCACGGCTGGCCGGGTGTGCTGGGCAATGAGAGCTGGCACCGACTGAGTCTTCAGGGCGCCTTCGAGGTCATGGGCCAGGGCCAGGTGGCGCTCCTTGGCACACTTGGGAATGACCCGCTCCGTCCATAGCTTCAAAGCGAGGTGCGACCAGTCGTACTCGCCCTTAACCAGTGCCTCCCAGGCAGCCTTCGTGTCCTTGCGCCAGCCACTGTGGGGTGTGAGGCGCCAGAGGGGCGCAGCATTCAGGAGGACGCCATCATCCAGGTTCGGAGCAAAGAGTGGCGCCACCCGGGCCACCTCGTCCTGGAAGCTGCGCAGCTCCTCTACGAAGGTTTCCTGGGCTTCCACATCACTGGCGCGCGCCTGGGCCTGGCGCAGCTGCGTCAGGCGCTGTTCCTCCTGCTGCACCTTGGGCTTCACCGTCTCGTTCAGCACACGGTAGAGGCTGTCCTGGGTGAGGCGCGGGTAGTAGAGCCAAACCGAGTAGCTGCTCGAACTGGTGCCCAGTTGCCAATATACTGGGGCCTTGCGGCGACTCTTGGAATGCCGTTTGAGATGCCGTTCGAAGTAGGTGCTGCGATACCAGGTGCGGAGGTCGCTACCCAGCAGGCCTTCCAACTCCTGCTGCCAGGCCTCGGCCTGTGCTCCAGCCACCTGGGCCAAAACGGTCAACGCCCGTTGCACCAAGTCCAAGTCATGACCTTCATCATCCACTAGCAAGTCATGCTCGGGGAGGAATCGTCCAGAAGCATCCCGTGCGGGGTGCAGGCCGTTGGCGCCGAGAAGCATGCCTCGGCTAACTACAGGAATTTGATCGAATGGGCCAGGGAGTGGCGGCACCGGACTCTTGCCTGTGGCTAGCTCTGCATCCCAACGGCCCATGGCTGCACCAAACAGCCACGAGGCAAAGTCCTCAACAAGGGCCTCTGGAGTAACCGGTTGATTGCCTGCTTCATCAACTTCGTCCTCATCGTCACCCTCAGACCTCAGCGCTTCGACACCTGGGTCCATGAGCGCCGTCCTATCGGCATTCTCGATGCCGTATAGCTCCCAGCATCTCTCATCAATTTCATTCTGAATTCGCATGATCTCCAGATCGTCCGCCTGGAGCATGGTGTCCCAGTGTCCTGCTCGGTCGACCAAAGAACTACCACTCACTATGAGAAGAGCTGGTAGAAGGAATGCGTGACTTGTTTCTTCTATTTGGTCTCGCTTCTGTTTCACTGACCAAATGGCGAGTGCCTGTGTTGATAAAATTTTGTGCACAGACGCTTCCAGGGGTGGGACGGGCGTTCGCTGGATGATGCCCACTTCGTAAGATCGAGCAGCAGCATCGGCTGCAGCCAAATGAAGTGCAACAAAGCCACTGAAGGCCTTGCTGTTGGTGATGGCCAATAGTGAAAGGATCGATTCCGGCACATCATTAACAACGAATGCTGATGGGGCTTTATCCGCGAAAATACACCCTTTAGCCATAGCGCGAAGACTTAGACCACTGCTGGTCCGACGCGGCCATGTCAGACCCGGTCTAAAGAAGAAATCCGCCGACTCAGGCTTTTCAATTGGCCGACCAGGCCTGCCCAGAAAGCCCCGGAAGGTCCCACGTAAGTAGTCCCATGCAGTAACCAAATGGATGTCGGCGTAATAAGGGGAATAGGCCCCTCCCTTAGCAAAGTAGGTCCACGCCTTATTCGTCCCCAACGCGGCTGCCCGAACCTCCCACCACGCTCTTACGCGCCAGGCATCGTCCCCGGTGGAAGGACCACGACGGGCCAATCGGTCGCAGCCCTCGAACGGCTGGAGCCCACCACAAATATGCCTTACCTGATCCCTAACCCAATATGCGAATGGGGACCCCTCCAACAATCTGAAAGAACTAGCCTCGGTTTCAAAACGCAGACTGTGGGTTCGGTCTTTCAATGCCGTCTCTAGAGCTGCGGCCTTGTCAGCTTCCCCGGTCAATCGAAGGAAAAGAGTGGAGTTCATCGCGGTCCCAAGCTATTGGAGAAGGATGCGATTTCCAGCGGCGAGTGGCCCTTCGCAGGCCTCGCGTAGTCGCTGAAGAGCAGCCTCTAACTGCTCCGGGGTCTCGATGCCCCCGTTGAAGTAGTCCGCCAGGCGCAGGGTCACCAGATGCCCGGCATCATGGGCACTCAGCACCTTGGCCTGGGCTTTCTGCAGCAGGCTGAGCGCCGCGTTGCGTTCGGCCCGCAGCTGGGGAATGGACACGTCCTCGGCATAGGCATTAGCCAGGGCCAGGAAGGGTTTCTCCTGCAGCTCCTGCTGGGTCGCGTCGAGCTTGGCCCAACCCGTGGTGTGGCGCAGTTGATCAAGGGCGGCCTGGTAGACCGTGACGCGGGCCTGTAAGGCCTCTTCGTGGCGGGCCTCGAAAGCGTCCTGCAGGGCCTTGGCGAGCTGCTCGATCTCGGGAAGGTCCCGGAAGAAGGATTCCTTCCCCAGCAGATCGGCGAGGCGCTCGCCCTTCTGCTGCAGCTCGGGCGGGGTGTCGGGCTCGCCTTGGAGGAAGGCCCAGGCACCATGCAGGGTCTTGCCCGCCTTCCCAAGGATGGCCAGATTCACGTCGTGCAGCGCGGCCTGCAGTTCGCTGGCGCGACTGAGGGTGTCCTTCAGGCCATGGTGGTGGGCCTTGAAGGTGAGGATGGTGTGTTCCTCGTTGCCACTGCGGATGTCCTGGATATGCTCCAGGGCCTGTTGCAGCGTGGCATCACCGGGGAGGTGGTGGCGCACCAGCAGGGTGTGGATCTGCTGCAGGCCCTGGGCGTGTTTCTCCAGTTCCTTCCGGATCTCCGTGGCGAGCTTGCCCTGGTTGATCTCCAGCTCGCGACCGAAGGTGGCCTTGAAGGCTTCGGCGACCTGGGCCACCGTCTTGAAGTCCATGGCCTCCTTGGGCTGGAAGGAGGCGGCCTTGTAGGCTGTGTTGTTGGTGAAGGCGGTCTTGGCGGCGAGGCTGCCAGCCTGATCGAAGCTCTGGCCCCCGGATTGCACCACCAGCTTGCCCGCCCGCAGGAGGCAGGCCACCAGCAGGCGGACCATGTCCGCTTCCCAGCCGTAGGGCTCCTTGCGGAAGGCCTCTTCCAGCTGCTTGCCGGTCGGGGCATCGCCGAAATCCGCCTGGTGCTTGATCCGCTTGAAGATCTCCGCCAGGGGCGCCTGGTCCACGGCCAGGGTCACCGTGGTGCCGGCTTCCTGCAGCAGGTGCAGCTTGGTGAAGAGGGGCGAGAGTCCCTTGAGGGAATCCGCACTCAGCACGCTGGTCAGGTCCTTGGACTCGACCCGGGTCGCGGCTTCCTTGAAGCGGGGATAGACCTCGGGCAGAGCCTGGGCCAGGAGTGCCTTCACGGCGGCATCCACGGCCGTGGCGCCCTGGGGGCTGCGGTCATTGCCATGGAAGAAGACCGTGCCCGAGAGCAGGCTGTCCTTGAGCCGCCGGCGGAGTTCTTCCTTGTGCCGGGTCAACCGATGCCGTTCTTCGCCCAGGAGGTGGCCCTGATCTGCCCCCTGGGGGCCGCCCCTGGGCTTGATCATTTCGCTGGAGCGGAAGACCTGCCGCAGATCTTCCTCCAGGGCAGCATTGAGAGCCCCAACCCAGAACACCTCCCGGTTATCCGCCTGGCTGCGTTTCCGGAATTCCTCGACCTTCTCCTCGAAGTCGCCTCCTTCCTGGGCCAGGTGGATATTGACGGGAATATCCCCATCGATGAGGACCTTGCCCTGCAGGACGAGCCCGGCCTTGAAGGATTTCACTTCCAGCAGGGTTTGGGTGGGCTGCGGCTCCCAGAAGCCAGTCACCGTCTCGGCAAGGAGCTGGTTGCGTTCCGCAGCCTTCGGCTCCATGGTTTCCCGCCGCCGTTCCCAGTCATCTTCCACCGGGCTGGGGATGCGGTAGCCATCGTCGCCCTTGCGGACGAGCAGGCCCTTCTCTAGCTGGTTCAAGGCCTCCCGCACCTGGGGCAGGAGGGAATCGGCGGCCACGGCGGGATGCAGGACCGCCGCGATGTTTTCGGCCGTCCGGTGAGCAGCTTTCACGAATTGCAGCAGGCAGATCGCCTTCGCCACGGACGCTGCCAGTGGGTGAGTGACATGCTTCGGAATATCGGTGATCTTCCCGCGCGTCTCACTATCCACATTGGGCGACACGAGGTCGTAGACGTGTTCGAAGGTGACAAGCTGCCCCACCTCCTGGCTCGCCAGGTTGGTCTGGGGGCCGATGAGCAGTTGCTGGGCGAGTTTGATGATGGTGCGGTTGGCCCCACCGACGTGACGCGAGGCCCCGCCTTGCATCCGGAGGCCCGAGACCACCTGAATGATGAGATCCACCTGATAGGGCAACAGGGGGTAGAGATCCACAAAGGCCTGGGCCGTAAGCGGCGGCAGCGTGATTTCCGCAGTGACCTTGGTGCAATCCGCCAAGCGGGCCCGGTGAGTATCGAACAAGTTCTTGAGCAGGGTTTCGGCGGCTTTGTTCTTTTCCAACACTCGACGGCTGGTGACTTCGCTGATGTCACTGGGCTCGAGGTGCACCTGCAAATCCTGGGGGAAGCGATCCATCACCCGCGCCAATTCCACCCGCCGATCATCGAGGCCACTGACCAGTTCGGTGAGCTTCTCCTGGGAGGTGACCACCAGCCAGAACTTGCCCCGGCCCACCACGCCCAGCTGCTGCACGATGGCCTGGAGATCGAGCATCTTCTGCACATCTTTTGAGACAAACTGGCCGACCTCATCCACGACGAAGAGGAGGTACTTGCCGGCGGCTCGCCGTTCGATCAACTCCTTGCAACGCCGGGCCAGCAGGCCCGCGTTGATGTCCGCCTGGGCCCGCGCGCCCTTTACCCAGGAATCGGCCGCGGGGTAGGTGGTGGGCTCGAGCTGATGGAGGACGGCGCTCGCCTCGTTGAGGGCAAACACTGCAAAATGCTTGCGGGTATCCCAGTGGTGCTGCGGAAACAAGGTGTGGAAGGCGGTCTTGAAGGCCTCTAACTTGCCATCCGCCTCCAAGGCGATTTCCAGCTCCGCCAGATCGAGGTTGGAGGCATAGCCCAGGCTGCGCAACAGGGCCAGATAGGTGATCTTGGTGAGGGTCTCGTTGTGCTGGATCCCTCGCTCCGTAGAGACGTCGAAGATCACCAGGTGTGTGGGAATTTTTTCGGTGATCTGCTGCAGGAGCAGGCCAGCTTTGGGCCCCTTGAAGCGCTCTTTCAGGATGGTGGCGGCACCCTCACCCATGAGGGGCCGGTTCTCGATGCCCAGGCCAAAGTATTTCGCGAAGCTGGATTTGCCCGAACCGAAGAAGCCGGACACCCAGATGCCAATGCCCTCATGGGGCTTGTTCGGCGTCTCAGCGTAGCGATCCAGCAGGGTCACGAAAGTTTTCTGGATGGCGTCCGTGGTGACGTATTCCCGCAGTTCCTGCCGCACGATCTGCTCATCGTTCTGGTCAACCTTGATGACCTCCTCGATGGTGCGGTCAATCTGCTGGGCGAAGAGAGTCTTGATCGTGGCCATGGTGGCATCCATTAGAAAATCTTCGGGCGGTAGTTGTGTTCGGCATCCAGCACGCCCATGAAGCGCAGGCCCGCGGGACCATCGAGGGTGCCGGGATAGCAGAGGATGGTCGGGACCTGGATCAGGCCCTTGAGCTGCTCCAGCAGCGCAAAGGTGCGATAGAAGGGGAACAGGGACCCGGTGCGCCAGAGGAAGACCACGTCGCGGGTGGGATCCTGTTCCTGGGGGAGAGCTCGCACGACCCAATCAGTCAGGGGCGATGCTTCCGCCAGAATGTGATGGACGGTTTGCTGGGCTTCCTGCAGGCCGACACTGCGTTCCGCCGCAAACAGGTCTTCCCAGGTAGCCACCGCCGTGACGGCCTGGTCCAACAGCTCCGCCATGGAGACCCGCAGCACCCGCTTGCCATGGCTGGTTTGGAGCCGGGTCACCAACAGGCTGAGCTCCCGCCGGAAGGCAAATTCCTCTTCTGGCGGGTAGTGGAAGATCGCGTAGGGCATGTCGTGATAGGCGCTGATGTCCCGGCGGGGGTCGGGCGACCCAAGTAAGCTTTCCAGGTCCAGCAGACGTTCCAACCAGGGCTTCATGCGGTCCACCCTTCGACATAGGCCAACAAATTGGGACAGGGGAGCTTCAGCTCAACGATGCTGCCCGCCGTGTGGTACTCCAGGCGCCGGTACTGATGGAGTCGCAGGAGCTCCTGGTGGACGGCCGCCGGGCTGAGCAGGAAGATCCGCCAGTCTTCCGCCTCCACCACCATGCGGGGATTCTTGAGGCGTTCTACCAGGTCGTAGAGCACGTAGAGGAAACCTCGTTCAGAGAGATGAAAGGGGGCGAGGGCCTTAACTGGACCGCCCACGAGCAGGTTGAAATCAGCCACCAGCTTGAGCAGCGCCGCGGCCACGTGTTTGATGGTGCTCGGGGTCCAGGGCTGCTCCACAGGCCCGCCGGGGCCACTGAGGCCCTCTAAATAGGGGATCACATCCTTGGCGGCGAAGCGTTCCTGGCCATCCTGGATGCGAGGGAATAACCACTGCTTTAGGAAATGACTGATCAGCAACTCGCCCTGGGCCAGTTGCCACAAAAGGAGGGGCCGCCAGGCCTCCAGCCCAGGATCCTGTTGGGCAAGCAGCACCAGGGGCCGGTCCCGACCACTCGGCTCAAACCTGGCACTGATCGTGAAAATGACATCCCGCAGCCAGTTGGCAGTGGCCGCTTGCACCGTATTTTCTGCCTTCAGGCGGAGCAGGTTGGCCTGTTTGGATTGCGTCAGATCCCAGGCCCGAAACGCCGCATAGGTCTCCGGAATCATCGAACCCTTGATGACGCGGAAGGAGCTGACCTTCGGAGTGGGGGCTTGGACAGGCATCAGGAATGGGACCGATGCAGGTAGGGGACCACTAAGTCGCCCCGCCCGCCCTGGCCGAAGCCCAGGGCCAGCAAAGCCAGAGTTGCTGAGTTGAGTTCCTGGGTGGGTAGCTCAAGGGCAGGCCCTTTGGTCTTTAGGGCCGCCCCTTGCTGGGCCTGGGCCGACGTAACCAAGTTCAGGTCCAGGAGGGCCGTGGCGACTGCAGGCGCAGTCAGGGAGGCGATGCGCTCCAGCAAGGGCGCCCATACTTCCGGCCCAGCAATCCAGTGATTCCACTGCTGGTCAAAGGCATCTTCCAGTTCGGCCGGCAGTTGCCAGAGGGTAATGGCCTGGGGGTCCGGGAACCGCTCGGCGCAGCGCTGTCGAGCCACCGCGAAGACCGCCTGCGCGCGAGCCCAGGCGTGAGTCCGCGGGAAGCCTCTGCGGAACACCATTGCACCGGTAGCACCCAAGACATCCTGGGTGCCCCACCATCCATTCAATTCCGCCT
>Ga0007882_10000096_pt1 | contig 48282 bp, 44 predicted proteins | sample CryBogCBH12Aug01_FD_71195 | JGI IMG/M metagenome (GOLD analysis project Ga0007882, IMG submission 71195) | Freshwater microbial communities from Crystal Bog, Wisconsin, USA - CBH12Aug09.1 | ecosystem: Environmental > Aquatic > Freshwater > Lake | place: Crystal Bog, Wisconsin, USA | collected... | reverse complement strand
CGCCACGGCGACGGCGATCAGGGCGATGCCGTCCCCGGGCACCAGCCAGCCATTGTGCAGACGCCGCCAGACCTCGCCCTCCGCCTGGATCAGGCGTCCGCGCAGGGGGTCGGGGACATTGTTGACGGTGCCCGCCTCGCCCTGGCGCACCGCCCGCCAGCTGTCGGCCAGCGGCGGCTCGGTCGCCGCCGCCGCCGCCGTCAGCATGACGACGGCGGCCAGCAGGGCGGCGACGAAAAGGAGGCGCCTCATCCCTTCGATCCGTAGGCGGCGTCCCAGCCCGGCGCCCTGGCGCCGAAGCCGCGCGACATCACCCGCTGGCGGAAGATCGCCGACACCTTGTCGCCGTCGCCGGCCAGCAGCGCCTTGGTGGCGCACATCTCGGCGCAGAGCGGCAATTTGCCCTCGGCGATGCGGTTGCGGCCGTATTTGCGGAATTCGCTGTCCGAGTTATGGGCCTCTGGGCCGCCGGCGCAGAAGGTGCATTTGTCCATCTTGCCGCGGCCGCCGAAATTGCTGCCCTGGGGATATTGCGGGGCACCGAACGGACAGGCGAAAAAGCAATAGCCGCAGCCAATGCACATATCCTTGTTGTGCAGCACGATGCCGTCGGCGGTCTGGTAAAAGCAGTCGACCGGACAGACCGCCATGCAGGGCGCGTCCGAGCAATGCATACAGGCCACCGAGATCGAGCGCTCACCCGGCTTGCCGTCGTTGACGGTGACGACGCGGCGCCGGTTGATGCCCCAGGGCACCTCATGCTCGTTCTTGCAGGCGGTGACGCAGCCGTTGCATTCGATGCAGCGTTCGCTGTCGCAGAGGAATTTCATTCTGGCCATGATGAGTCCTCCTCACGCTTTCTCGATGCGGCACAGGGTGACCTTGGTCTCCTGCATCGCCGTCACCGCGTCATAGCCGTAGGTCTCTTTCGCCGGAGACGAACGGCGCCGTGCCCTCGGGATAGCGGTCGCGACGGCTCTGGCCCTGGAAACTGCCGCCGAAATGGAAGGGCATGAAGGCGACGCCGCGCCCCACCCGTTCGGTGATCAGCGCCTTGACCCTGACCTTGCCGCCTTCCGGGCCATGCACCCAGACATCCTGGCCGTCGCGGATGGCGGCGTTGTTGGCGTCATAGGGGTTGATTTCGCAGAACATCTCCGGCTGCAATTCGGCCAGCCAGGGATTGGAGCGGGTCTCGTCGCCGCCGCCTTCGTATTCCACCAGCCGCCCGGAGGTCAGGATGATCGGGAAGTCCCTGGAAAAGTCCTTGTCCTGGATGCTCTTGAAAAGAAACGGCAGGCGGTAGTCCTTCTTGTCCGGCCAGGTCGGATATTTCTCCACCAGGTCGCGCCGGGGCGTGTACAGCGGTTCGCGATGCAGCGGCACCGGATCGGGGAAGTTCCATGCCACCGCCCGGGCCTTGGCATTGCCGAAAGGCGCCAGGCCATGCTTGATGGCGACGCGGATCAGGCCGCCCGACAGATCGACGCTCCACGCCACGTCATCGGCCTTGGCGCCGCCGATCTTCTGGATCACCGCCAGTTCCTCCGGCGTCAGGTCGCCGTCCCAGCCAAGCTTTTTCAGCAGCCCGTAGGTCATCTGCGGATAGCCGTCCTGGATCTCCGAGCCCAGCGGATAGGCCCCTTCCGCCAGCAGATTGTCACCGTTGCGCTCGACCCCGAACAGATTGCGGAAGGCCAGGCCGCCGTCCTTTACCGGCAGGGAATTGTCATAGAGGTTGGCGGTGCCGGGATGTTTCATCTCTGGCGTCCCCCAGCACGGCCAGGGCAGGCCATAATAGTCGCCGTCGCAGGGCCCGCCCACCGCCCGCAGGGTCGTGCGGTCGAAGGTCTCCTGGTGCTTCATATGCAGCTTGAGGCGCTCGGGCGACTGGCCGCTATAGCCGATGGTCCAGCAGCCGCGGTTGATTTCGCGCAGAATGGACTCCGGCTCGGGCACCATGCCGTCGACGGTGATGTGCTTGCACAATTGCTCGGCGAAGCCGAACTTGCGGGCGAAGCGGTACATGATCTCGTGGTCGGCCTTGCTTTCGAACAAGGGCTTGATGATCGCCTCGCCCCATTGCAGCGAGCGGTTGGAGGCGGTGCGCGAACCGTCGACCTCGTACTGGGTCGCCGCCGGCAGCAGATAGATGCCGTCGGTGCGGTCCGGCAACACCGCGCTGACCGTCGGATAGGGGTCGATGACCACCATCAGGTCCAGCTTTTCCATGGCCTTCTTGAGGTCGCCCTGGCGGGTCTGGGAATTGGGCGCATGGCCCCAATAGATCATCGCCCGGATGGCGTCGGGCTGGGCGATATTGGCCTTGTCCTCGAGCACCGCGTCGAACCAGCGGGACACCGGGATGCCCTTGGTCTCCATGAAGGTCTTGTCCTTGAAGCGCGACAGCAGCCAGTCGTAGTCAAGGTCCCAGACCCGCGCCCAATGCTTCCATGCCCCTTCGACCAGGCCGTAATAGGCCGGCAGGGTGGTGACGTCGAGGCCCATGTCGGTGGCGCCCTGGACGTTGTCATGGCCGCGAAAGATGTTGGTGCCGCCGCCGGCGACGCCGATATTGCCCAGCGCCAGCTGCAGCACGCAATAGGCCCGGGTGTTGTTGTTGCCCACCGTGTGCTGGGTGCCGCCCATGCACCACACCACCGTCGCCGGCTTGTGGGTGGCCAGCATCTCGGCCACCTTCCTCACCTGCGCGGCCGGCACGCCGGTCACCCGTTCGGTTTCCTCGGGCGTCCATTTCGCGGTTTCCGCCTTGATCTGCTCCATCCCCCAGACGCGGCGGCGGATATACTCCTTGTCCTCCCAGCCATTGGCGAAGATGACATTGAGCAGGCCCCAGATCAGCGGCACGTCGGTGCCCGGACGCAGCCGCACATATTCGGTGGCATGGGCGGCGGTGCGGGTAAAGCGGGGGTCGCAGACGATCAGCGGGGCGTGGTTCTCCTCCTTGGCTTTCAGCACATGCATCATCGCCACCGGATGCGCCTCGGCGGCGTTGGAGCCGATGAAGAACATCAACTTGGAGTTATGGATGTCGTTATAGCTGTTGGTCATGGCGCCGTAGCCCCAGGTCTGGGCGACGCCGGCGACGGTGGTGGAATGGCAGATGCGGGCCTGGTGGTCGACGTTGTTGGTGCCCCACAGGGCGGCGAATTTGCGCAGCAGATAGGCCTGCTCGTTGCTGAATTTCGCCGAGCCCAGCCAATAGACCGAATCGGCGCCCGAGGATTCGCGGATCTTCAGCAGCCGGTCGCCCACCTCTTCGATCGCCTGCTCCCAGGACAGGCGCTTCCAGCGGCCGCCTTCCAGCTTCATGGGGTATTTGACCCGCTTGTCGCCATGGGCGTGCTCGCGCACCGAGGCGCCTTTGGCGCAATGGGCGCCGAGATTGAACGGGCTGTCGAAGGCCGGCGCCTGGCGCGTCCAGACGCCGTTGACCACCTCGGCCTCCACCGTGCAGCCGACCGAGCAATGGGTGCAGACCGTCTTTTTCACCTCGGCGCCGACAGCCGGCTGAGCGACGGCGGCATCGGCCGGCCTGACGGTGGCGACACGGGCGCCGGCGGCGAGACCCAGGCCGCCGACGGCAAGGCCGGAGCGGCGAAGAAAGGTGCGGCGGTCGATGACGGCGCCGGTGTTCTTTTTCAGCAGCATCTGAGACCCCCGTCGATCAGAAGGCAAAGGACCGGTAGGCCCGGCGCACATGCTCGGTTTCCCGGTAACCGCCGGTGGCGGCGTCGGCCGGCGGCGCCTCGGCCTCGGCCGCCGGGGGCAACAGCAGGACGGCGGCGCCGAGACCGAAGCCGGTCAGCAGGCTGCGGCGGGCAACGGCGGTTTTATCATCGGGCTTGCGGGTGTCGGTCATGGTGCCCTCCGGTTTGATCAGTCAAGCATGGCGAAGGCTTCCGCCTCGATGCCGGCGAACAGGCGGCCGATCCGCCCCAGCGGCCGGTACAGATGCGCCGCCGGCGCCGCTTCCAGATCGGTAAAGAAATGCTCCCACCAGGACGCCAGATGGGCGCCGAGGAAGTCCCTCTGCCGGGTCAGCGCCGCCGGGCTGCCGAAGGACCCGTCGATGAGTCCTTGCATCACCTCGCAGAGAATGCCGGCATGATCCTCGGGTTCGCCGATGCCCTCGGCCCGCGCGATGCCCAGCCGGGCGAGGTCCGCCCGCAGCAGCGCCAGCGGCTTTTCATTAAGAAATCCGGTCAGATAGGAGGATGCGTAAGGGACCACCTGGCCACGGCCGAGACCGATGAAAAGATCGTCAAATTCGGCGCTCGCCTGCTCCGGCGTCACCTCGGCGGCGACGGCGGCCAGATCGGCGACGGCCCGGCCCAGGGGGGAGGCGTCGCCAGACAGGGCGCGCAAGGCCAGCAGTTGCCGCTGATCCGGCGGGGCGGTCAGCAGCGATGCGAGAAGACCATAAATCCCGCCGCGCTGACGATCTTCGTCATCGACGCAGATGGCGTCCAAGAGCGTTCCTCCGAAAGGACATTTTATATGTCTCTTTTCACAACTCCTCTTCCGATAGTTGGGCCTCCTCCACCTTTGCGTCAATAGGTCCTTCGGATGGGTCTTCCCGCAGGACATAACCGAGGCCGTTTTTCCACGCCGAGGCGACATCCTCGGCAAGATCGGCCAGCCCATAGTCGATGTTATGCAGATCCAGCGGATCGGGTCCGGCCAGCGCCGGATCATCGGCCCACAGATGCCACCAGGGATTCTTGCTCATCATGCACCCCGTCGCCGTTTGATCATCGGCGCATCCGGCGGATGGCGGGCGGCGAAACCGATGATCCATGACTCCACCGCCTCCGGCATGGGCACCGGCTCGACCAGGTCCTCGCCGCTTTCCAGCAGGGTCTCGGCCTCGTCGGCGGCGGCGGTGACCATCACCACCCTGGCCGGGACCTCGCCGCCAGCCAATCGGACGGCGACATAAAGCCTGGGTTCGGCCCCCGCCAGGTTATAGCGGTAACTCGCCAGATCCGAGCGATGCAGGGCGACGGTCTGCCCGCCGGCGAGATAGTGTTCCCAGCCGTCGCCCTTTCTCAGCAGCCGCCAGGGCGCGCTCTCCGGCATGTCGGGGATCACCTGCAGGGGCCGCCAGGAATCGCGGCGCCACGGATTGCCGCTGTCCCGGCGCTCGATCACCACCGCCACGGCAAGGCTTTCCGACAGCGGCGCCTCGGCCGCCAGACCGCCGTCGAGCACCAGCGACAGCCGCGCCAGATCCTCGGCGGTGTTGACGTTGAAAAACGGACCGTCGACGCCGCCCGGCCAGTCGGCATGGGCGAGGCGGTAGCGGGCGGTGAAGGCGGTGATCTTGTAAAGGTTCTCCTCCACCAGGGCATGGCGCAGCGCCCCGGCCAGGGAAACCGGCCACAGGCCGAACACCGGCTGGGTCTCGCCGCCGGCGACGGCGCAGGCCAGATCGCCGGCGCCGTCGGCGACCGCCGCCAGCAGGCGTTCCACCAGATCGGACGGCACCAGCGGCGTGTCGGTGGCGAAACTGACCAGCCAGGGGATATCGGGCCGGTTGTCGCGCAGCCATTCGAGGCCGGTGAGGATGCCGGCCAGGGGACCGGCATAGCCGCCGACGGCGTCGGCCATGACGGGCAGGCCAAAGCCGGCGAAACGACCCAGGTCACCGTTGGCGTTGAGGATCAGGCAGTCGACCTGCGGCGCCGCCCGCTCGATGACGCGCTCCATCAGGCTGCGCCCGCCCACCGTCAGCAGCGACTTGTCGCCACCGCCCATGCGTCGCGACAGGCCGCCGGCAAGGAGGATCCCGGCGACTTTGTTTTTTTGGTCCCTCAGGCGCCGGGCGTCGCCTCCGGCGACTTGGCTTGCCTCCGCTGGCGCTCCGGGGCGCTCAACGCGCCACTCCTCACCCAAGGGCTCGTCGGGCTCACTCATCGAAGATCAGCCGCTGATGCCCGGCGAGGACCAGGAAGCGCTTGCCTTTGGCGCGACCGATCAGGGTCAGATTGGCCTGGCGGGCCAGGGAAACCCCCCAGGCGGTGAAGCCGGAACGCGACATCAGAATGGGGATGCCCATCTGCACCGTCTTGATCACCATCTCGCTGGTCAGCCGGCCGGTGGTGTAGAAACTTTTCCCCGCCGCCGGAATGCCGTGCAGATGCATATAGCCGGCGATCTTGTCCACCGCGTTGTGGCGGCCGACATCCTCCATATAGATCAGCGGCCGGTCCTCCTCGCACAGCACGCAGCCGTGAATGGCCCCGGTCTTCAGATACAGGCTGGGCATGGTGTTGATCTGCCGCGACAGCGACAGCAGGCAACTGGTGCGGAGCCGCGCCTCGCGATCGAGGGTGATGGTTTCGAACTTGTCGAGCACATCGCCGAACACCGTCCCCATGGCGCAGCCGGAGGTGCGGGTCTTCTTCTTCAGTTTGGCTTCGAAATCGGTGCGGCGGTCGGTGCGCACCACCACCGTCGCCGTTTCCTCGTCATGGTCGATGGCACGGATGACATCCTCGGCGGTCAGCATGTTCTGGTTGAGCAGATAGCCGACGGCCAGGCAGTCGGGATAATCGCCGATAGTCATGGCGGTGACGATTTCCTGGCCGTTGAGGTAGATCGTCAGCGCCCGCTCGTTGATGATCGGCGCCTCGACGGAATTGCCGTCCTGGTCGATGCCTTCCACTACCTCGTACAGGCGTCGATCCTCAGGGTCGGGTCGTACCTCTTTCATTTCCATGCCGCGCCTCCTAATTTCCTAGAATAAGCACGGATGGTTTTGGAACAAGGGAGAAGCGGCGAATGAAGGTGAACGGTACCCGGGTCCTGGTCTGCTCCTGCAACGGCAGCATGTCCGTCGACGCCCGCCGTCTCGCCGAGGCGCTGGAGGCCGCCGGGACGCCGGAGGTCCATACCCAGCTGTGCCGGGCCGAGGCGGAAAAGTTCCGCGCCCACCTGGCCGCCGGCGAGCCGCTGCTGGTCTGCTGCACCCAGGAGGCGCCGCGTTTCACCGAACTGGCCGGCGACGCCGCGACGCCGGCCTTCGTCGACATCCGCGACCGCGCCGGCTGGACCGACCAGGCCGGGCGGGCGGCGGCGAAGATGGCGGCGCTGATCGCCGAGGCCCTGCTGCCGCCGGCGATACCGGCCGCCGTGCCGCTGTCCTCCGACGGCGCCACCCTGGTCTATGCCGGCGACGATGTCGGCGTCGACGCCGCCCGCCGGCTGGCCGCCGACCGCCGCGTCACCTGTCTGCTGGTGCCGCCGGCGGAATTGCTGGAACCGCCGGGACGCCGTGATTTCGCCCTGCTCAAAGGACGGGTGACGGCGGCGCGCGGCCATCTCGGCGCCTTCCAGCTGACCGTCGACGGGCTGGCCGCCGCCGCCCCCTGGTCGCGCGCCGCCCTGGTCTTCGACCAACCGGCGGAAAGCGGCGAGTTGACCGCCGAGGTGATCCTCGATCTGTCGGGGCAACCGCCGCTGTTCAGCGGACGCGATGGCTATCTGCGGGCCGACCCCGGCGCGCCGGCGGCCGTCGAACGGGCCCTGGCCGAGGCGGCGCTGCTCAGGGGACAGTTCGACAAGCCCCGCTATGTCAGGATCGATCCGGGCCGCTGCGCCCATTCGCGCAACGGCCAGTTGGCCTGCACCCGCTGTCTCGACGCCTGCCCGAGTTCGGCCATCACCGCCGACGGCGACCATGTGAGCATCGACGCCCATGCCTGCTCGGGCCATGGCGCCTGTGCCAGCGTCTGCCCGACAGCCGCCATCACCTATCAGATGCCGCCAGCCCTGTCGGCCTTCGAACGCCTGCGGGTGCTGCTCGCCACCTATCGGCGGGCGGGCGGCGGCGCGGCGGAAATCCTCGTCCATGACCCCCGCCACGGCCTGGCGATGATCCAGGCGCTGGCCCGCCACGACCGCGGCCTGCCTGCCGCCGTGATCCCCTATGAGCTGAACGAAGTGACCGCCATGGGGCTGGACTTCGCCTTGACCGCGCTGGCCTATGGGGCATCGCGCCTGTCGGTGCTGCTGCCGCCCGGCGGCGGCGGCGACAGTCTGCGGCAGACCATGGCGCTGGCCGAGGAAATCGTCGACGGCCTCGGTCTCGGCGGTGGCCGGCTGTCCCTGCTCGAAGACAGCGATCCGGCCGCCCTGGGGTCTCTTCTGCGCCGCGCCTTGCCGCCGCCGCTGGCGGCCGCCGCCACCCACCGCGCCCTCGGACAGAGCCGCGAGACCCTGGTGCTGGCGCTGGAGCATCTGCACGGCCTGGCGGCGCCGCCGCCGGAAGTGCTGCCGCTGGCCGGCCCGGCGCCGTTCGGCCAGGTGTTGCTCGACGGCGGTAAATGCACCTTGTGCATGGCCTGCGTCGGGGTCTGCCCGACCGCCGCCCTGTCGGGCAATGCCGACAAGCCGCAACTGGCCTTCCATGAGGCTTCCTGCGTACAATGCCAGCTGTGCCGGGTCACCTGTCCGGAACATGCCATTCAGCTGGAGCGGCGCCTGGCCTTCGGCCCCCTGGGCAGCCGGCGCCGCATCCTCAAGGAGGAGGAGCCCTATCCCTGCATCCGCTGCGGCAAGGCGTTCGGTGTCCGCTCGATGGTCGAGCGCATGGTCGAGCGGCTGACCGGCCATCCGATGTATCGCGACCCCGGCCGTCTCGATCTGATCAGAATGTGCGACGATTGCCGGGTGATCGTCCAATGGGGCGGCGAGGCCGATCCGTCGCCGCGCCCCCGCCCGATCACCAGCGACGACTACCGCAAGGAAAACCCATGACGCTTGACGACAGCACCCGCATTGAACTTGAGGCCGCCGCCTTTCGCGGCCTGGTGGAGCATCTGCAAAAACGTACCGACGTGCAGAATATGGACATGATGTCGCTGGCCGGCTTCTGCCGTAACTGCCTCGGCAAATGGTATCTCGCCGCCGCCCGCCAGCGGGGCCTGGAGGTCAGCGAAGCCGAGGCCAAGCAGGCCGTCTACGGCATGCCCTACGAGGAGTGGAAATCCCTCTACCAGACGGAGGCGACGCCCGAGCAACAGGCCGCCTACGACCGGACCAAGCCGTTGCACGCCGTCATCAAGCTGTGACCAAAGTCCTCACCCCATGATCCATGGGGTGAGGAGGGTCCTGTCAGGCGGTTTCGGCCGGGTCGCCGGCATTGGCCAGGGCCTTGGCCAGTTCGAACACCCGCTTGCGCACCTGCGGATCGGTGATCCGGTAATAGGCGCGCACCAGTTCCAGGGTTTCGCGCTTGGTCAGGGGATCGCTCTCGGCCAGAACCGGCGGTTCCTCGGCCAGACCGGCGACCATCATCCGCGGGCTCGACTGCGAGGTGCCTTCCGACATGTCGTCGAAGAAGAACGACACCGGGACATCCAGCACCCGCGACAGGTCGAACAGTCGCGAGGCGCCGATACGATTGGCCCCCCGTTCGTATTTCTGCACCTGCTGGAAGGTGAGGCCGATCGCCTCGCCCAGCTTTTCCTGGCTCATGCCGAGCAAGGTGCGGCGAAGACGGACCCGGCCGCCGACATGGACGTCGATGGGGTTCGGCTTGCCGGAGGGCGTGCGCCCGCGCCCGGAACGCCTGACCGGGGCATCGGATTTGGAACGAGGAGAGTTGCTTGCGAGTCGGGCCATGGATATTCCCACTAAAAATCTGTTATCCACACCTAAATTGTGGATGGTGGCTGGAGTTGCAACGGTTAGTTGCCAAACGAAACCAGATTAGACATTCACCTAAATTAAATCAATACACGTATTCCTGACAAGGAATGGTCTGACCAATCGGTCAATTTCTCTTGGTCACCTTGTCCCAAACAATCGCGCATGTGGCAAACAAAAAGAGCAATAGGAAAAACGCCCAGTCTCCCCAACGCGCATACAAAGGAGGTTCCGCCAAAGAGGTAGGTAATTCACTGTCAAGGACCCCGGTCCTTCCCAATCCCAGTTCGGCGACCACCCGGCCATAGCCGTCAACCACCGCCGAAATGCCGGTATTGGCGGCCCGCACCAGGCTCAGCCCCTGTTCGATGGCCCGCAACCTGGCCGCGGCGAAATGCTGATATGGGCCGGCGCTGAGGCCGAACCATCCGTCATTGGTCACGTTCAGCAGCCACCGCGGACGATGCCCGGGGTCGACCACCTCGGCGGGAAAGATGACTTCGTAGCAGATCAGCGGCCCCACCGGCGGCAATCCGGGAAGCTCGAGGGAGGTCGGGCCGGGACCGCGGCTGAAATCCACCTCGCCGGCGGTCAGCTTGTTGGCCAGCGGCAGGATTCCCCGCAACGGCACATATTCGCCGAAGGGGACCAGATGGGCCTTGTCATAGCCGGCGACGATGGTGCCCTGGTGATCGATGGCCAGCAGGCTGTTCCAGATGCGAAACGGCTCGACGCCGCTGGGCGTGCCGCGTACCGCCCCGGCCAGCAGCAGCCCGCCCGGCGGCACCGCCTGGGCCACCAGGGCCCGGGCCTCGGCATCCTGATCAAGAAAGGACGGCGCGGCGGTTTCCGACCAGACGACATCGGTGACCGCGTCGAAGCCCGGCGACCGGGTCAGCTCGAGCTGGCGGCGCAGATGCTGAAGGCGCAGTTCCGGGCGCCATTTCAGGGTCTGCTCGATATTCGCCTGCACCAGGCGCAGACGCAGGCCGGCCACCGTCGGCAGGGCCTCGGCCGGCAGCCGCGCCCAGCCCCAGGCGAAGACGGCGGCCAGCAGCAGATGGCCCGCCGCCACCGCCGCCCGGTTTTGCCGCCAGGCGACCGCAAGGGAGGCCACCGCCACCGTCAGCAGGCCCAGGCCATAGCTGCCGGCCAGCGACACCGCCTGGGCCATCGGCAGCACCGGCAACCAGACGCTGGCCATCAGGTTCCACGGGAAACCGGTCAGCACCCAGCTGCGCAGCCATTCCATGGCGGCCCAGGCGATGGCCAGCCACAGCCCGCGGGACACCGGCGAGGCGCCCCAGCGCCAGGCCGCCCAGCCGGCGGCGCCGGTAAACATCGCCAGCAGGCCGCCGAGGCCGAAAACGGCGAAGGGAATCATCCATCCGAAGCGGACGGGGTCAACCAGCAGGGCATGGGATATCCAATAAAGCCCGAGCGAGAAATGGCCGAAGCCGAACCACCAGGCGACGGCGAAGGCGCCGGCCGCCCCGCCGGCCCCGTCCAGCAGCAGGATCAGGCCGGGAAAGGCCAGCCACAACAGCGGAACGGCATAGACCGGCGGCAGCGCCAGGGCGGCGACAAGGCCGAGGCCGAAGGCGGCGGCCCAGCGCCGGCGGCGGGATGACAGGCATCGGTCGATGAAACTAAGTGGCACGGGCGTCCCGAGCCTGTGAAAAAATAGTGGCACCGGCCGCCGTGCCGGTGTTTCGGCGAAGCCGAAATGTTTCCGCCGCTTTGCGCCAAAGACCGGCAGGGACGCCGGTCCCACTGAGAATCAAGGGTCCGGCAGGGACGCCCGTGCCACTGTTTCTTGCGCTCATTCGTCGGCGGGCGGCTTGGGAAGATTGCGCACCCTGAGCCGCTTGATGCGCCGGGGGTCGGCGTCGACCACCTCGAACTCCAGGCCCGAGGGATGCGGGATCAGTTCGCCGCGGCTGGGCACCCGGCCGGCCAGGAAGGACACCAGCCCGCCCAGGGTATCGATGTCCTCGCCCTCCTCGGCATCGAGCAGGGGTCCGACGCGGGCCTCGAATTCCTCCAGCGGCATGCGGGCATCGGCCTCGGCGACGCCGTCCGGCCGCTCGACATAATCAGGTTCGGCGTCCTGGTCATGTTCGTCTTCGATCTCGCCGACGATCTGTTCCACCAGATCCTCGATGGTCACCAGGCCGTCGATGCCGCCGAATTCGTCCACCACCAGCGCCATATGGGTGCGTTTCAGCCGCATCTCCAGCAACAGGTCGAGGATCCGCATGGACGGCGAGACGAACAGCACCTTGCGGACGATGCGCGACAGGCCGAACGGCTTGCCGGAGGCCACCAGCATCAGTACGTCCTTGATATGGACCAGACCGACGGCGTCGTCGAGATTGCCGCGATACACCGGATAGCGCGAATGCCCGGTGGCGTTGATCTGCTCGAGCAGTTCCTCCAGGCTGGTGCTGACCTCGACGCCGGTGATGTCGGCCCTCGGCACCATCACGTCATAGGCGGCGACATTGCGCAGGCGCAGCACATTGGCCAGCAGGCGGCGTTCATGCTCGTCGATGGGCACGGCGTCGTCCTCGCGCTGCTCGAACAGCTCCTCGAGGGTTTCGCGAACCGATTCGGCGGCCTTGTCGCGCTTGATGAGCCTCAGCCGGGTCAGCAGGACATGAACCAGCGATTCGTCGCCGCCGCCGTTTTCACGGGACGGCTTTCCACCATTGCCTTCGTTCATCGGGCGGTCGTGGCGCTCCTAAGGTTCGTCGGCGGCGTAGGGATCCGGAACGCCGAGCGCCCCCAGCAGGGCGCGCTCCAGGCTTTCCATCTCGGTGGCTTGGCCGTCGACTTGATGATCATATCCTAACAAATGCAGAACACCATGCACCACGAGATGCGACAGATGCTGCGCCAAGGTCTTGCCGTCGCGGACCGCTTCGGCCGCCACCGTCTCCCAGGCCAGGACCACGTCGCCCAGCAGGATCGGTCCCTCGGGCGGCGGCGACCCGCCGTCAAGGGCGGCGAAGGACAGCACATTGGTCGCCCGGTCCTGGCCGCGATAGCGGTGATTGAGATCGCGGACGGTGGCGTCATCGGCCAAGACGATGCTGACCTCCAGGCGTTCCGCCGGCAGATCGGCAACCCCAAGCGCCACCGCCGCCACCCGCAGGCACAGGTCCTCGGCCTCGGGCAGGGCCGTAGCCCAGTCGCCGGCGGCCAGACTGACGGCGATGTCGGGCCCGCTCACGGCTTCGCCGTTCGGCGCCGCTGGTCGCGGGCGTCATAGGCGCGGACGATCTGCGATACCAGCCCGTGGCGGACCACGTCGCGATCGGTGAAGCGGATGACGGCGATCTCGGTGACGCCGGCCAGGACCTCCAGCGCGTCCTCCAGACCCGAGCGCACCCCCTGCGGCAGATCGACCTGCGACAGATCGCCGGTCACCACCATCCGCGAATTCTCGCCCAGGCGGGTGAGAAACATCTTCATCTGCACCGCCGTGGTGTTCTGCGCCTCGTCAAGGATGACGAAGGAATTGGCCAGGGTCCGCCCGCGCATGAAGGCCAGCGGCGCCACCTCGATATCGCCGGCGGCCAGCTTCTTGGCCACCTGGTCGCCGGGCAGCATGTCATGCAGGGCGTCGTACAGCGGCCGCAGATAGGGATCGACCTTTTCACGCAGATCGCCGGGCAGGAAGCCCAGGCGCTCACCGGCTTCGACCGCCGGCCGCGACAGGATGATGCGGTCGATTTCGCCGCGGATCATCATCGACACCGCCTTGGCCACCGCCAGATAGGTCTTGCCGGTCCCCGCCGGGCCCAGGCCAAGCACCAGATCGCTGCCCTCCATCGCCCGCATATAGTCGGCCTGGCCCGGCGACCGGGCCTGGATATGGCGCTTGCGGGTGACGATCACCGGCACCTCGTCGGCGCCGCCGGGAACCAGGCGCAGCATGGCGTCGATTTCGCCGGCATCCACCGGCTGGCCCTTCTGCAGGCGCTGATACAGCCCGTCGAGCACCGCCGCCGCCTCGGCCGTCCGCTCTGCCGGACCGTCGATGTCGATGCGGTTGCCGCGGGCGATCAGGCTGACCCCGAGGCCGCGCTCGATGCGTTGCAGATGAACATTATGCGGGCCATAGAGCATCTGCAGCAGGGCATTGTCGTCGAATTCGCGGCTCGCCGTCATGAGGCACCCCCGTCGAGCACCGCGGCCAGCGAATTGGCGTTTGCCCGGGTCACCCGCAGCACCTGCATGGAGCCCAACAACTCGGCGGGAGCGTCGACGAACACCGACTGCATATAGGGACTGCGGCCCAGCAGCTGTCCCGGATGCCGTCCGGGACGGTCCAGCAGCACCGGGAAACGCCGACCGACGCAGGCCCTGTTGAAGGCCATCGCCTGACCGGCGACCAGCCGCTGCAGTCCGGCCAGCCGCTCCTCCTTGACCTGCTCCGGCACCTGGCCCTCCATGCCCGCCGCCGGGGTCCCGGGCCGCGGACTGTATTTGAAGGAATAGGCCTGGGCGAAGCCGATATCGTCGATCAGCGCCAGGGTGGCCTGGTAATCCCTGTCGGTTTCGCCGGGAAAACCGAGAATGAAATCCGAAGACAGGGCCAGATCGGGCCGCGCCGCCCGCAGGCGATCGACCAGGCGCCGATAGTCGTCGGCCGTGTGCCGGCGGTTCATCGCCGCCAGGATGCGGTCAGACCCCGACTGCACCGGCAGATGCAGGAACGGCATCAGGCGGGGGACCTCGCGATGGGCGGCAATCAGTTCGTCATCGACATCGCCGGGATGCGACGTGGTGTAGCGGATGGCCTGCAACCCGTCGAAGCGGTCGGCCAGCTCGCGGATCAGCCGGCCCAGCCCCCAGACCGCGCCGTCCGCTCCCCGGCCATGATAGGCGTTGACGTTCTGCCCCAGCAGCGTCAGCTCGCGCACGCCCTGGCCGATCAGAGCGGCGGCCTCGTCGAGGATGGCGCCGGCGGGGCGCGAATACTCTCCCCCCCGGGTATAGGGGACGACGCAGAAGGTGCAGAATTTGTCGCAGCCTTCCTGAACCGACAGGAAGGCGGCCGGTCCGTGGGCGGTGGGCGACGGCAGATAATCGAATTTCGGCTCGGCCGGAAATTCGGTATCCAGCACGCGGCCGCCGGCGCGGCTCGCCCGGGCCACCATTTCCGGCAGGCGGTGATAGGTCTGCGGCCCGAGGACGATGTCGACATGGGGCGCGCGGGCCATGATTTCCTGACCCTCGGCCTGCGCCACGCAGCCGGCGACGGCGATCACCATGTCGCCGCCGCGGCGCAGCTTGAGTTTCCGCAGCCGGCCCAATTCCGAGAACACTTTTTCGGCGGCATGCTCGCGGATATGGCAGGTGTTGAGGATGACCAGATCGGCATCCTCGGCCGCCGCCGCCACGGCATAGCCGAGCGGCGCCAGCACCTCGGCCATGCGCGCCGAATCATAGACGTTCATCTGGCAGCCATAGGTCTTGATGAACAGCCGTCTCATCCCGGCCCGCCCCGTCCGGTATTGGCCGCCACCACCCCGGCATTGACCACCTGATGGCAATGGTCGGCCAAGGCCCGGCGCGATCCGAAATCGGCCAGGCGGACCGGCGTGTGGAAACGCACTTCCACCGTCGTCCGCCCAAGGCCAAGCGCCGTCCACAGATGGGGCACCAGTTCCATGCCGCCGTACCAGGCGAAGAAGGGCCGCAGATGGCGTCCCATGGGCATACCGTCAAGGCGCGTATAGGCCACCGACACCGGCTGCACGGCCAGACCGCGCGGATCGGCCAGCGGCGCTTCCGCCACCGACAGCAGGGCGCTCTTGAACGGCAACACGCGGCTGCCGTCGCTGCTGGTACCCTCGGGAAACAGCACCAGGGAGTCCTTCATCACCGCCAGGCGGTTGACCATTTCGTCACGCTGGTCGAGGCTGCGCCGCGGACGGCGATCAACGAAGACGGTGCGCGCTATTCTGGCCAGGAAGCCGATACCCGGCCATTGGCCGACCTCCTTCTTGGCGACGAAATAGGCGGGCAGAAGACTGCCGAGAACGACGATATCGAAATAGGAGGCATGATTGGAGACGAACAGGGTCGGCCGCTCGGGGCTGGCGGTGCCTTTGACCACCACCTCGAAGCCGACCACGCGGACCAGTGCCCGCCAATACAGAATCGCCAGCCCCGAGCACCAGGCCTTGCGCTTGCATCCCAACGCCACGCCGTAGACCGGCAGCAAACACAGGGTCAGACCCAGCCAGCCGCCGAAGCGGATACCCGCCACCAGGGGATTGTGCACGTCCTTCATCGGTTCAAAGATTTCTCGGCGCGGTGCGGTCGTAATGGCGGAAATATTTGTCGGTGATCAGGTCGGTCTTGACGATGATGCAGACATCGGTGGTGTTGAACTGCCGATCGATCACCGCGCCGTCGCCGACGAAGCCGCCGAGCCGCAGATAGCCCTTGAGCAAAGGCGGCAGGGCGACCAGGGCGCGGCGCGTGTCCACCGCCTGCGGCGGCAGCAGGTCCATCTGGTTGTAGAGCTCGGGCAAGGCCCGCGGGCGCAGCGTCGGCGGGGCCAGATGATGGTGATAGAGATAGGACAGCGGCACCGCCAGGGCCTGGGGATCGGTCCCGGGCAGGCTGGCGCAACCGAACATCACATCAACACCGTGGGAAAAAACATAACCGGCGATCCCCCGCCACAGAAACTGCATGGTGTTCCTGGTGCGATAGGCCGCATCGACGCAGGAGCGGCCGAGTTCCAGCACTTTGCCGGGATAGGCGGCGATGGTCGACACGTCATATTCGCCGGCCGAGTAGAAACGCTGAAACTTCTCGCTTTCGCGGCGCAACAGGCGATAGGTGCCGACGACCGACCGGCCGCCCCCGCCAAGGCGTTCGTCGATGACCAGCAGATGGTCGCAGAGTTCGTCGAAATCATCGAAGTCCCGCCCGCTGGCCGCCATCGCCGGAGTCGGCCGAGCGCCCATCTCCTCATAGAAGACCCGATAACGCAACCGCTGCGCGGCCTCGATCTCGGCGTCCGAGGCCGCCAGCCTGACGGTCAGACCGACGGCTTCCGCGTCGTCCGCATCTCGGGTCTGGGCGTTCATCATTCCGCGGCTCGACGACTCCTGACGGGTGGCGAGGGTCAACTGGGCTCGTTGCCCTCGCCGGGGGGGATGGGCACGGCGTAAAGTTCAAGCCGATGGCCAACCAGCCGGTAGCCATAGCGCCGGGCGATCTCGCGCTGCAAGGCCTCGATTTCCGGATTCTGAAATTCGATGACGCGGCCGCTCTGAACGTCGATCAGATGGTCGTGATGGGAGTCCGGCGCCTCTTCATAGCGGGCGCGGCCATCGCCGAAATCATGACGTTCAAGGATGTTGGCCTCCTCGAACAGGCGGACCGTGCGGTAGACGGTGGCAATGCTGATATTGGGATCGATCGCCGTGGCGCGGCGATACACCTCTTCCACATCAGGATGATCGGCGGCTTCCGACAGCACGCGGGCGATGACCCGCCGCTGGTCGGTCATCTTCATCCCCCGATCGATGCACCGCTGTTCGATACGCGAAATCATTCCCGGGTTTTAACCGATAATTCAAACGAGTTGCAATGGCAAACGGGAAGCGCCGCCACCCCGCCAGGGGTTGCGGCGCCAACCTGTCACCGGCAAAGAATTACTGAGCGGCCCGCCGACGCTTGCGCGGCTTGGTGCCCAGACCGATTTTCTTGGCCAAAGAGCTGCGATGCTGGGCATAGTTCGGCGCCACCATCGGATAGTCGGCCGACAGACCCCAACGTTCGCGGTATTCCTCAGGAGTCATGTTATAAGCGGTCTTCAGATGACGCTTCAGCATCTTAAGTTTCTTGCCGTCCTCCAGGCAGATGATGTAGTCGGGGGTAACCGACTTCTTCACCGGCACCGCGGGCTGCGGGCGTTCGAGGACGACCGGGGCGGTGCCGACCGAGGACAGCGTCCGGTACACCTCTTGGATGAGGTTCGGCAGATCATGAACGGCAACTGAATTGTTGGCCACATGAGCCGCCACAATCTCGGTGGTCAGCGCCAGAAGTTCATTTTGATTGGATTGGTCGGTCATAGAAGTGTGGCCTCTGATTACAGGATCTTGTTACATATATAGTTTGTTCTAGAACGGACCGCAATAACCAATGTTGGTGCCCCAGAAGTTTGGTAGCCCCTGTGACTGAGAACATCAATTACTTCCTCGACATCACGGCAGAGATTTGCCCGCTCACCTTCGTCAAGACCAAGTTGGTCATTGAAAAGATGCAGTCTGGAGCAACCCTGGAGGTCCGACTTAAAGGACCGGAACCTCTGCGTAACGTTCCAAGGTCGGTCAAGGAACTGGGCCATGTCATTGTTTCTTTGCTAGCAGAACCGGGTGAGGGTCCTGATGGCATTCATCGTCTGGTTTTAAGAAAGACATAGCACCGGCATCCGATCTCCGGGAATAGCGTGCCACCCTTTGCGGCAGATGCGATATATCCCGTTTTGATAGTAATACCATCGATGACTGCTTCTCGTTCTGTGACTTAGGTCACACAAAAAAATCTTTTGCGCGTATTTCTAGTATTTTTGTCACCGTTAAAGGTGTTCTCCCGCCGACATCAGCACCTGGGCCGACTCCCACCGGCGCCGCGGTGTCTAATTATTCGGCAAAAAACTGTCGAGATTCCGTCGCTGATGACTGATCAAATGCCGTCTAGCCGGCGGCAGGAATAATATTACCTAGGTATTTTTCCAGAATCAGGGCGTCGATGCGTCCGCCATAGTAACGCGGGCGCCGCCCAACCGGCAAAAAACCACGCGCGGCATAAAGCGCCAGGCCGGCGGCATTGTCGGCCGCCACCTCGAGAAACATCCTCGCCGCCCCGGCCGAGGCCGCCTGCGCACAGGCGGCCGCGAGAAGGCGGCCGCCCAATCCCGATCGCCGATAGGGCGGCAACACCAGCAGGGTCAGCACCTCGGCCTCGTCGGCCGCCATGCGACACAGGATGAACCCAAGCGGCGCCTCGTCCGCCGCCAGCAGGCCGAAGGCCCCGGGCATCGCCAGCAGCCCGGCCATCGCCGCCTCGTCCCAGGGCTCGGCGAAACTGATGCGGTGCATGCCGGCGATGAGGACGGCATGCACCGGCGCCAGGGGCGACAGAGCCGGGCTCACCGCAGGGTGACGTCCGGAGGCCGCAGATACAGCGGCGTCGACGGCAAAGGCCGGCCCTCGGCAAAACGGGCGGCGGCGACGGCGGCGACGGCGGCGGCATCGACCAGTGCCGTCACCGCCAGGGATCCGGCAGGCAGATCGCCCAGACGGGCAACTCCGTCGCCGACCGCCAGCAAGGGCCCGGCCGCCAGGGCGGCCACCGCCGCCGGGACCATTGCCGCCGGTTCGGCCAGTGGCCGCAGGTCCTCGTCGAAGGGTTGGGCGAACAGCTCGGCCCGCCGGCTGTCGATGACGGCGATGATGGTCCGTCCTCGCCGCTCGGCCGGCGGCACCGCGGCGGCCAGCGCCTCACCGCTGCCGACGCCACAGACCGGCAGACCGGCAGCCAGTCCGAAACCGCGGGCGGCCGCCAGACCGATGCGCAAACCGGTGAAGCTGCCGGGGCCGACAGTGACGCCGATCAGGGCCAGTTCCGCCCAACCGAGACCGCATTCGGCCAGCAGCTCGGCGATCATCGGCAGCAGGATCTGCGCCTGACCCCGCTCGGCCAGCGCCTGGCGCCGCCCCAGCAGGCGACCGGCGGCGGTGACCGCCACCGAACAGCCCTGACCGCCGCAGTCGAAGGCCAGCACGGTTCCTGCTATACTTGCCGCCATGCCTCTGGTTCCGCTCTCAGCCACTCAGTTGTCCGTCGAGATCGCGCTGGCCTATGGCGGCGCCGACAATTTCACCGGCCGTCCGGTCTATGCCCGCCCCGCCGCCTGGCTGCACGGCGACGCCCTGGCGCCGCTCGGGCGCGCCATCGCCCTGGCGGCCGTCCAGGGCCTGAGCTTTCGCATCTTCGATGCCTTCCGCCCGCAAGAGGCGCAGTGGGTGTTGTGGGCCCATACCCCTGATCCCGAATTCCTTGCCGATCCGCGCCGCGGTTCGGCGCATTCGCGTGGCGCGGCCATCGATCTTACCCTGATGGACGGCAACGGCAACGACCTTCCCATGGGCACCGCCTATGACGCCTTCACCGCCCGCTCGCATCACGGCAATACCGCCATCAGCGCCGAGGCCCAGCGCAACCGTCACCTGCTGTTGGGGATCATGACCGCCGCCGGCTGGGACTTCTATCCCAGCGAATGGTGGCATTACCAGCTGTTCGCGGCGGACGGCTATCCCTTATTGTCGGACAGCATCCTGCCGGTGCCGATGATGAGATGAAATTTAGAGAATCTGACAGGCCTCGTCGAAATCCAGCCGCGGATTGCGCGGGTACAGTCCCGCCGGGTCGCCATAGCCGAGATTGCACAGAAAGTTCGACTTGATTCTGCCGCCGGGGAAGAATTCGGCGTCGACTTTGGCATTGTCGAAGCCGCTCATCGGTCCGCAATCGAGACCCAGGGCGCGGGCGGCGATGATCAGATAGGCCCCCTGCAGGCTGCCGTTGCGAAAGGCGGTGGTCTCGATCAGCGGCTGATTGCCGGCGAACCAGGAACGGGCGTCGACCTGCGGGAAGGTCTTGGCCAGGGTATCGGGAAAATCGAGGTCCTGGGCGATGATCGCCGTCACCGGCGCCGCCATGGTCTTGTCGACATTGCCGGGAGCCAGCGCCGGCTTGAGCCGGGCCTTGGCGTCCGCCGAGCGGACGAAGACGAACCGTCCGGGCAGGCAGTTGGCGCTGGTCGGCCCGAAACGCAGCAGGTCGTAAAGGCGCCGGATGACATCCTCGTCGACCGGGCGCGGCAGCCAGCGGGTATGGGTGCGGGCCGCGAGGAAAATCGTATCGAGCGCCGCGGCATTGAGACCCGTCATTGATCGGCCCTGGCAAGGATGGTGGCGGCCTTCATGCGGTTGAGCCGGGCCGCGTCGAAATCCTCGAGCCGGTTGTCCTGCATGATCGAACGGACGGTCTCGACATAGTCGCCGCCGCGTTCGGAATAATTGGTCAGCGCGCCGGCCAGATGCCAGCCGTCGATCTCGCCTTCGCGCTTGCGCATGCGGGCCCGCATCAGCCGCAGATCGCGATAGGCGCGATGGCTGTTGAGATTGCGCGCATAGGAGGCCACGGCCTCGGTCAGGCTGGCGAACACCCGGTAATCGCGATCGCCGCTGCCGGCCATGCCGAACTGACCGAACAGGGCGTTGCCCTGGCGGGCGATGCGCGACGTCCCCCAGCCGCTTTCCTCGATGGCCTGGGCCAGTGCCAGCGACGGCGGAATGACGTCGACCTTGACCAGCAGGGAATCGATGTCGGCGTCCGGCTGGTCATAAGCATCCGCCATGCCCAGCACCCATTGCACATCGGCGTCGGAGAGCTGACGGCCACCGGCGATGGCGTGGCGGATTTCCAGCAGGTGCTGGCGGTCCTGGCCGATCTGCTCGTTGACGAACAGCACCACCGGCAGCATCAGGCGCAGGAACAGGGTCTTGCGGCCGTCCAGGGCGTCAAGCCTGTCGATGTCGGGGGGCAGATTGGCGACCAGCACCCGCGGCACCGAAATATAGCCGCGAGCCACCGCCTCGAGGCTGTAGCCGATGCGGTCGAAAGCCGCCTGCATCAGCACCGCCTTCTTGGTTTCGCTGCTGCGGATGGCCAGGGTCGGCAGCGGCATATCGCCGTTGGCCGGCGCCGCGGCGGCAACCCGATCCGGCAGCCTGGGCAGCGGCAAGCCGCTCCAGATCGTAGCGAACAGGCCAATCACAACTAAAGCCAATAACGCTAACAAAGCCAGCGAGGCCCCGGTGTGGCGCGAGGTCCGAGTCTTATGTTGCATTCCCAAAAGCTTTCCGCACTTTCCCCAAAAACGTCCGCCCCCACTCGGGCAAGCTGTACTCCCGACGTTAACGAATCTCTACCATCGAGCGCAACACATTTATGCTGCACTGCACAAAAGGCCGGGGGAAAAAAGAAAAAGTTAGTCCACGGCTACAACGGATTGTACCTCAGGTACATAATACCGCAACATATTCTCTATGCCGTGCTTCAAAGTGGCTGTAGAGCTGGGACAGCCGGAGCATGCCCCCTGCATATGCAGGTAGACGATACCCTCTTCGAAACGCCTGAAAACGATATCGCCGCCGTCATTGGCGACCGCCGGACGGACCCGGGTGTCGAGCAGTTCGCGGATCTGGCGGACCACCTCGCTCTCCTTGCCGTCGGTGCCGCCGGCCTCGGCGCCGGCGGCCATCAGCGGCGCGCCGGACATGAAATGATCCATGATGGCGGCCAGAATCTGCGGCTTGAGAACCGGCCAGTCGACAGCGGCGGTTTTGCCGACGCTGATGAAATCCGCCCCGAAAAACACCCGGCCGACACCGTCGATGGCGAACAGGCTGACGGCCAGGGACGACCCGGCGGCGGCCGTGGCATCGGCGAAATCGGCAGTCCCCTGTCCCATGACATCGCGCCCGGGCAGAAACTTCAAAGTATTGGGATTGGGCGTGGTTTCGGTCTGAATGAACATCTCAAGGATCCCTTCTCGATTTCCTGCTAAATGGTCGACGCTGCGGAATTCGTCAAGTTTTTTACCGTTATGTAAGGTCGTCGATGGCCCGGTCCGACAGGCTGCCGGGCACGATGGTCACCGGGATTCGCAGCCGGTTGACATAGCGACCGGTCAGCGCCGACACCAGCGGACCCGGCCCTTCCGGCCCGGTTCCGGCCGCCAGGACGAGAACCGAGATCAACGGTTCCTCGTCGATCAGCGACAGCAGTTCCTCGCGCGGGACGCCCTCGCGGACATAGAGCACCGGCAACTCGCCGGCGGTCTCGTTGACCTCGGTCGCCAGGCGCTCGAGCAGGGTTTCCGCCTCCTGCCTGGCCTCTTCGGCCATCATCTTGCCGATCATGGCAAAATGCTGGACCTCCTGCGGTTCGACCACCCGCAGCAAGGCCACCCGACCGCCGGTATGCAGGGCGCGACGGCAGGCGTAGCGCAGCGCGGCGCGCATCTCCTCGCTGTCGTCGACCACCACCAGAAAGGTCCGTCCGGTCTTTTTCGGCGGATGACGCCGTTCTGCCTGTTGCACGATCAAAGCCTCCTGAAGACGACGGCCCCCAGCCAGCCGGCGAAAATCGCCAGCAGGATCGCCGAGAGTCCGTAGAGCGCCCCCCGTCGATGGGCGAAATCAAAAATTTCCGCTCCGATTCCGGTCTTGGACACGATCAGCGGCGTGGTTCGGCTGCCGATCACCTTGCCGTCCTGGATCAGATAGACCTCCACCGTATAGCTGCCGGTGGGCACATTGGCGGGAAACTCCATTTCGGTGCGGAACAGACGTCCGCCGACGAAATTCACCTCTCCCGGCTTCACCCCGTAGAGCCCGGCGCCATCCTTGAGCCGCATCAGGGCCTCGGCATATTCCCCGTCGCCGCGCGACGGATCCTTGCGGCGCACCGGGATCTCCAGATGGCCGACGCCGATGTGATAGCGCTCCTGCACCGCGGCCGGCGCCACCTCGTCCAGCGGCCGGCTGGAGGCCACCCGATAGAAGGCCGGAATGTCGGTGAATACCGCCTGGGCCCGGTTTACCCAAATGCCCATTACCCTCTCCTTGCGGCGGACCATGAGGGTTTCCGTCGGCCCCCGCACCACCACGACGACGTCGCCGCGGTGCTCGGCGGTGCCGAACAGCAGTACCGTCGCCCCGGTAAAGCCGGTGGTGATGGCGACCAGATGATCGGAAAGGTCGATCACCAGCGGTTCCTGCCGCTCGGCCGCCGCCGCCGGCCGGACCAGCACCAGCAACACCGCCAGGAGGGAGGCCAAAAAGCGGATCATCGGCGCAGTACCGTGGCCACAGCCGCCATCCGGCTACGCGCACGCAGCAGATGAAAGCCCTGGATCGCCGGATGGTTCGGCAGCAGCAGGGCGTCGGCGGCGCCCGCCTGCACCATCAGCGGTGCCGCCGTCGCCGCCGGCACCAACGAGGCCAGCATCGCCTGCCAGGCGTCCGTCAGCCCGTTCTCGGCCAGCACCGGGGCGAAATCCTCGCCCAACGCCGTCAGGACCAGCAGCAGCGCGTAGGCATGACCCTTACCGGCGTAATAGACTTTTTCGCCGCGGCGGTCGAACCAGCCGGACGATCCGGCCAGGGCGTCGTCGAGACTGGCCGCCAGTTCGTCGAGATCGGCGCCGAGGCCGTCCAACAGGACCGCCAGCGCCTCGCCGCGGCGCTCCCAGGTCGCCTTGCCGGCGGCCAGACGCTGATTGAAGGCCTCGAAGGCACGGGCGGCGTTGCGGTACTGTTTTTCGGCTGACAGGGTATTCGCCCAGGGAGCCGCCGGGTCGATCATCCATACCGTCGGCGGATATTTCAGCAGTTCGGCGGCCCTTTGCAGATCGGCATCCTGGCCACTGATAATGATGGCGAAACGACCGACCCCGGACATCACCCCCTTCTGATAGCTGGGCATGGCGGTGAGGATCGAGGCCGGCATGAAAAAGGGCTTGTTGGGGGTCCAGCCGTGAGCGTCGATTTCGCGGCGGATCAGCCCCGCCGCCTGGGCCACGGCGCGACTGCCGCCGGATTGGACGGCGCCGGCGTCGAATTTCGGGTTGTCGTCGATGACATGGGCGCGCCAGGCCCCCACCGGATAATAAAGCGCCAGGGCCAGGGCCACCCCCAGCCCCGCCAGCACAGGCAGACGACGCCGCAGCAGCGGCGACGGCAGCGGGGCTGGCGGCAGGGCGGCCAAGCCGTCAGCCGGAGGCTTTGAGAAAGCCGACGATGTCCTGCACCTCGGCCATCACCGGCGCCGACAGGGCCCGCGCACGCTGCGCGCCCTGGGCGAGAATGGCGTCGATTTCGGCAGGATCGGCCAAATAGCGCTTCATCTCGGCATTGATGGGGCCCAGTGTCGCCACCGCCAGCTCCGTCAGTTCCTTCTTGAAGGCCGAGAACTGCTGACCGGCGAAACGCGCCACCGCCTCATCGCGCCCGATATCGGCGAGTGCCGCCCAGATCCCCAGCAGATTGGCCGCCTCGGGCCGGCCCTCCAGCTCGGCCGGGCTTTCCGGCAGCGGCAGGGGGTCCGTCTTGGCCTTGCGCAGCTTGAGATCGATCATATCGGCATCATCGGTCATGTTGATCCGCGAATAATCGGATTCGTCCGACTTGCTCATCTTCTTGCTGCCGTCGCGCAGCGACATCACCCGGGTGGCGGCCCCCAGGATCAGCGGCTCGGGCAGCGGAAACACCTCGAGGCCGTAATCGGCGTTGAATTTCTGCGCGGTATCGCGGGCCAATTCGAGATGCTGCTTCTGATCCTCGCCGACCGGCACATGGGTGGCCTTGTAGACCAGGATGTCGGCACTCATCAGATTGGGATAGGCATACAACCCGACGCTGGCATTCTCGCGGTTCTTGCCGGCCTTTTCCTTGAACTGGGTCATCCGGTTCAGCCAGCCGATGCGGGCGACGCAGTTGAAGATCCAGGCCAGCTCGGCATGGTTCGGGTTCTGGCTTTGCACGAACAGCACGTTCTTCTTGGCATCCACCCCGGCGGCCAGCATCGCCGCCGCCACTTCGCGGGTATGCTGGCGCAGCTGCCCGGGTTCCTGCCAGACGGTGATGGCATGCATGTCGACCATGCAGAACAGGCATTCGTACTGATCCTGCAGCCGCACCCAATTGCGCACCGCGCCCAGATAATTGCCGAGATGAAGATTGCCGGTGGGCTGGACGCCGGAAAAGATGCGGTTCATGGAACCTGAAACTCCTGTTGATGACCGGTAAAACGCATACCACGAAGGCACGACGGAGCGAAGACCTCGTTCATGGTTTGCCGGAGGGGGGCCAGATTCAAGAGACACGGATTTATCGGATCCCAACGGATTAGAATGGATAGGGCATGCGCCGCAGGCGCAATAAATACCATCCGCTCTCATCCGTTGGGATCCGCTGAATCCGTGTCAAATTCACCGGCGTCGGCGGCAGCTTATGCCCAAAGGAATATATCGTAAAAGTTGCATCGCCATCGGCTCTATGCAAAATGCAAAAACCGGCCAGGGTAGGCCTGACCGGTCTTTTGTCGAGGCAAGAAAGATGAACCAAACATCTTCTCTGCTGCGTCGAACGGTGCATCTTTTGCGAGAGGTCGTCAAGCTCCTCATCGAGCTATGCGACCTGGTTACCCGCATTTGGGCGGTGGTTGCCGGTTGCCTTTCGCCAGTTCTTCAAGCCATGCCGACACCTCCGCATGCTCGACGCTCTGGCCCGCGTCAAGTTGCGCTTCCGCCTCAAGCAGAGCCCGTGCCTCCGCCATCAGGGCCTGCCTAGGGATACCTAATAAAGTATAGCGTTTTTTGCTAGACTTGCCTATAAATCGCTAGACAACGCAAGCCATGCGGAGGATCGGTGGACCCGTATCGCAATCCATTCGCACCTGGTGCGGGCAGTCGCCCACCGGAACTCGCCGGTCGATCAGCCATCCTTGAGATGGCAAGGATATCGTGCGGACGTGCCGTGAAGGGAAGAAATGCGCGCTCGATCATGCTGCTGGGCCTGCGCGGCGTTGGAAAGACCGTGCTGCTCAACGAGATCGGTCGGAACGCCGAGCAGGAGAGCCTGCTTGTCTCCCGGGTTGAATCTCCGGAAGGGGAAAGCCTCGCCCGCCTTATTTTTCCAGAAATGCGAAAGGTCATGAGATCGCTGTCGGGGGTGGAAGCGGCAAAGCATCTGGCATTTCGCGGTCTCAACGGGCTGCGGAACTTTGCATCGGCCTTCAAGATCGGGATCGCCGGCGTTGAGGTGGGTATGGAGACTGAGCCTGGACTGGCCGAAACAGGTGATCTCCAGTACGATCTGCCGGACCTGTTCACCCTGATCGGGAAGGCCGCCCAAGCTGCAGGGCGTGGCTGGCTGCTTCTGGTCGATGAAGTGCAATATCTGTCCGAAGCCGACCTGTCGGCATTGATCGTTGCGCTGCATCGCATCTCACAAGATGGCTTGCCCATTCTCATGGTTGGCGCTGGGCTCCCGCAAATTGCTCGTTCGGCGGGCGAGGCGAAATCATACTCAGAGCGGCTGTTTCAATTTCCAGCCGTGGGAGCGCTCGACCCGGTGTCTGCCGGGCAGGCCGTGGAAAAACCATTTCTTGAGGAAGGGGCCACCATTGCGCCGGAAGCACTACAGACCATAGTCGAGCGCACCAAGGGCTATCCCTTCTTTCTTCAAGAATGGGGCTCGGTCATATGGGACAATTCGCAAGGACCGGAAATCACTTTTGACGATGTCGACCGTTCCTATGCGGAGACGCTGGCGCGGTTGGACGAGGGGTTCTTCAAAGTGCGGATCGACCGCCTGACGAAGGCGGAGGTCCAGTTTGTCAAGACAATGGCCCAACTTGGTGACGGCCCCTACGCAATGGCAGACATTGCCAAGGCGATGGGCCGCTCTCAAAATTCCTTGGGACCGGCTCGGGCAAGCATTCTCTCAAAAGGCATGGTCTTCAGCTCTGATCACGGCTTTCTGGACTTCAGTGTACCACTTTTTGCCGAGTTCATGCGGCGCCATGGTTGAGAGCCGCCCGTCTTTGGGGGGCGGCTGATCAACGGCTGCGGCGCAGCATCGCCTTTACCTCGCCCCAGCGCGCCGCGCCCAAGGCCAATACCGCGGCGGCGTAGACGGCGGTGCCGGCGGCGATCAGCACCGCCAGGGCCCAGGGCGCCGGCGGCAGCGCCCGGTCGGCGGCCCACAGCGCCCCGGCCATGACCAGACCGGCGGCCAGGATCCTGGGGGCCCGCGAGCGCAGCCGCGCGTCGACGACGAAATAGCCGCGCCGGCGCAGGAACCAGGCCAGCAGGATGACATTCAGCCAGGCGGCCAGCGCCGTCGACAGCGCCATGCCGACATGTTTGAGCGGCCCCATCAACGCCAGATTGAACACCACATTGGCCACCATCGTCACCATCGCCACCCGCACCGGCGTCCGCGTGTCGTGCCGGGCGAAGAAGGCCGGCGTCAGCGCCTTGACCAGCACATAGGCCGGCAGGCCGAGGGCAAAGGCCTTGAGCGCCGCCGCCACCGCCAGGCTGTCCCCGGCGTTGAACGAGCCGCGCTGATAGACCACCACAACCACCGGCAGGGCGATGACCACCAGCGCCAGAGCCGCCGGCAGGGTCAGCAGCAGACCCAGTTCCATGGCCCGGTTCTGGCTGTCGACGGCGCCCGCCTCGTCGCCCGCCCGCAACTGACGCGACAGCAGCGGCAGCAGGGCGGTGCCGATGGCGATGCCGACCACCCCCAGCGGCAGCTGGTTGACGCGATCGGCATAATTGAGGTAGCTGACGGCGCCATTGGCCACCGATGAGGCGATCATCGTGTTGATCAGCAGATTGACCTGATACACCCCGGCCCCCACCGCCCCCGGCACCACGCGGCGCAACATCAGCCTGACCTCCGGGCTCAGCCGGGGGCGCACCGGACGCAGGACCATTCCGGCCGAGCGCACCGAAAACACCAGCCAGAGGAATTGCGCGATGCCGGAGGCGAAGACGCCGAAGGCCATGGCATGGCCGGGGGTCTCGGTATAAGGGACCAGCGCCACCAGCACCGCCATCGAGGTCAGGTTGAGCAGGATCGGCGTGCCGGCGGCGGCGGCGAAACGGCCCAGCGAATTGAGCACGCCGCTTTGCAGCGACACCATGGAAATGAACAGAAGATAGGGAAAGGTGATGCGCGCCATCTCGGTGGCCAGGGCCATCTTGCCGGGCACGTCGTCGAAGCCGGGAGCCAGGCCGTACATCGCCCAGGGCATGACGATTTCCATCACCGCGACGAAGGCCAGCACCGACCAGCCCAGCACCGCCAGGCATTCCTCGGCGAAGGCCCTGGCGGCGTCTCGCCCCTCGCCCTCCAGCTTGCCGGCGAACAACGGCACGAAGGCGGCGTTGAAGGCCCCTTCGGCGAACAGGCTGCGGAACAGATTGGGAAAGCGAAAGGCGACGAAAAAGGCGTCGGCCACCGTGCCGGCGCCGAGATAGCGGGCGACCAGCATCTCGCGCGCCAGGCCGGTGATGCGGCTCAGCACCGTCAGCCCGCCGATGGTGGCGATCGCCTTGCCGAGGCTCACTGGGCCGGGCTCACTGGGCGGCCGATGCCTGGCCGCCGCCCGGCGGCAGGCTTCCCGCCAGTCCGGGGTCGCGCAGCACCATGTCGAGGGCCTTGCGGATTTCCCTGACTTTACCGGTATGTTCGACCTTCAGGCCGAAGACGTTCTTGACATAGAACACGTCCACCGCCCGCTCGCCATAGGTCGAGATATGGGCCGAGGAGATCTGCAGGTTGAGCCGGGTCATCGCCGCGGTGATGTCATAGAGCAGGCCGATGCGGTCGCGGGCGTTGACTTCGATGAGGGTATGGCCGGCGCTGGCGGTGTTGTCCACCACCACCCGGGGCTGCACCTTGAATACCCGGGTGCGGCTGGCGGCCATGGCGCTGCCGCGCTTGGCCAGCTCGCGTTCGAAACGCAACCGGCCGGTCAGCGCCTGATCCAGCGACGCCGCCAGTTTGGCCAGCCGGCTGGGGGAGTCGAAGGCCTCGCCCTCGGAGTCCTGGATGACGAAGCTGTCGAGCGCCATGCCGTTGGTCATGGTGATGATCTTGGCATCGACGATATTGGCGCCGCACAACGCCATGGCGCCGGCGATCTGGGAAAACAGCCCGGCATGGTCGCCGGTGTAGATGGTGACCTCGGTGACGCCCTGGCTTTTGTCCTGGCGCCAGTCGACGGTCAACGGCGCGCGCGCCTGCTCGGCCTCGCGGATCAGCTGGGCATGGCGCAGCTGCGAGGCGGTGTCGAAGGACACCCAATAGGACGGATAGCCGCGGGCCAGATGGGCATCGATGTCGGCCGCCGGCCATAGCGGCACCAGCTGGGCGCGCAAGGCCGCCTGCGCCGCTTCGACCCGCGCGCCATAGCGTTCGGCGCCGATACCGCCGCTCATGCGGTCGAGGGCGCGGCCGAACAGTTCGCGCAGCAGACCGGCCTTCCAATTGTTCCACACATTGGGACCCACCGCCCGCACATCGGCCACCGTCAGCAGCAGCAGCAGCTTCAGCCGTTCCGGGCTTTGCACGACGGCGACGAAGCCGGCGAGGGTTTGCGGGTCGTCGATGTCGCGCTTGAAGGCGGTGCGGGTCATCAGCAGATGGTGGCGCACCAGCCAGCTGGCGGTTTCCGTCTCCTCGTCGGTCAGGCCGAGGCGTGGCCCCAGCTTCAGCGCCACCTCGGCGCCCAGCTCGGAATGGTCGCCGTTGCGCCCCTTAGCGATGTCGTGCAGGAACAAAGCCAGATAGAGCGCGCGGCGCGACTGGATGGTGCGCATCACCTCGGTCGAGGTGGGAAGTTCCTCAGCCAGCCGGCCCTGCTCGATGCGGTGCAGGATGCCGAGCGCCTGAATGGTATGCTCGTCCACCGTGTAGACATGGTACATGTCGTACTGCATCTGCGCCACCACCCGCCCGAAATCGGGGATGAAGCGGCCCAGCACACCGGCCTCGTTCATATGACGCAAGGCCATCTCGGGGTCCTTGCCCGAGGTCAGCATGTTCATGAACAGGCGATTGGGCTCGGGGTCGTTGCGCATCCGATTGTCGATGCGCTTCAGGTTCTGGGTGACCAGGGACAGCGCATGGGGATGGATATCGAGGTCGAGGCTGAGCGCGGTGGCGAAGAGGCGCACCATCTTCACCGGATCCTTTTCCAGATCGGCCTGGTCGAGGATGTCGAGACGGTTGCCCTCGACCTGGAAGCCGTCGATCTTCTTCTGGCGCAGGATCGTCGGCATGCGCAACAGAGGCTTTTTCTTGTGCGTGCTTTCCAGCAGCGCGCAGAAAATGCGGGTCAGGTCGCCGACATCCTTGGCGATCAGGAAGTAATGCTTCATGAAGCGCTCGACGCCCAGCGTGCCGCCATGGTCGGTATAGCCCATGCGCGAGGCGATTTCCTGCTGGATGTCGAAGGTCAGGCGGTCTTCCTGGCGGCCGGTCAGGTAATGCAGGTGGCAGCGCACCGTCCACAGGAAGTCCTGGGCTTTGGCGAAGCGGCTGGCGGCATCCTCGGACAGTGCGCCGAGCCCCACCAGATCCCTGACGTCGTTGATGACATAAAGATATTTGGCGATCCAGAACAGCGTATGGAGGTCGCGCAGGCCGCCCTTGCCCTCCTTGATATTGGGTTCCAGCACGTAGCGGGCCTCGCCGAGGCGGGCGTGCCGCTCGTTGCGTTCGGCCATTTTCGCCTCGACGAACAATTCGGTCGAACCGGCCACCACTTCCGAGCGGTAGCGCTTCTTCAATTCGCCGAACAGCGTCTGGTCGCCCCACAGCCACCGGGTCTCCAGCAGTGCCGTGCGGATGGTCATGTCGGCCTTGGCGTGGCGGATGCATTCATCCACCGAGCGGGTCGAATGGCCGACCTTGAGACCCAGGTCCCAGAGCAGATACAGCATGTATTCGACGACCTGCTCGGCATGCGAGGTGCGCTTGTAGGGCAGCAGGAACAGCAGATCGAGGTCCGATTGCGGCGCCAGTTCGCCGCGGCCGTAGCCGCCGACGGCGGCGATGCTCATCACCTGGCCGGTGGTGGCGACCCCGGTGGGGTATTCGTGCAGGCTGGCGAAGTCATGGACGAGACGGATCAGCTGATCCATCAGGAAGCAGTTCTCGGCGACCGCGGCGGCGCCGCGGCCGTCCTTTTCGAACCGCCGGCGCACTTCGCCATGGCCGTCCTGCAGGACCTGCTTGAAGACCTCGAGGACGCGGGCGCGGCGCTTCTGCTTGGGCAGTCCCTCACCGACCACCGCCGCCAGTTCGGCTGTGACCGCCGCCCGGTCGATGATGGCCCGCTGATTGCTGATTTTCTGTGCCATGGCCATTCACTATATCAGCAGGTTCTTGAGACGGTACAGGACATCCAGCGCATCGCGCGGACTCAACAGGTCGGGGTTGATGCCGGCCAGCTCGGCCAGCACCGGCGACGGCGGCGCGGCGGCCGGGGCGGGGCGCGGGGCGGCGGCGAACAACGGCAGGTCATCGGCCAGTTTGGCCAGGGACGACGACTGCTGGCCCTTCTCCAGGCTGTGCAGAATGGTTTCGGCGCGCCCGAGGACGGCAGCCGGCAAGCCCGCCAGCCGCGCCACATGAATGCCGTAGGAGCGGTCGGCGGCCCCCGGCCCGACCTCATGCAGGAACACCACCTCGTTTTGCCATTCCTTGACCCGCATGGCGTGGCAGGACAGCGCCGGCAGTTTGGCGGCGAGCGCCGTCAGCTCGTGGTAATGGGTGGCAAACAGGGCGCGGCAGCGGGTGACGTCATGCAGATGCTCGACCACCGCCCAGGCGATGGACAGGCCGTCGAAGGTGGCGGTGCCGCGGCCGATCTCGTCGAGGATGACCAGCGCCCGCGCGCCGGCCTGGTTGAGAATGGCCGCCGTCTCGACCATTTCCACCATGAAGGTGGAGCGGCCGCGGGCGAGGTCGTCGGCGGCGCCGACACGGCTGAACAGGCGGTCGACGATGCCGATGCGGGCCTCCTCGGCGGGGACGAAGCTGCCCATCTGGGCGAGCACCGCGATCAGCGCGTTCTGCCGTAGAAAGGTGGACTTGCCGGCCATGTTGGGTCCGGTCAGCAGCCACAGTCGGCGGCTGTCGGCAAGGTCGCAGTCATTGCCGACGAAACTTCCCTCCAGCGCCGCCTCGACCACCGGATGACGGCCGCCGGTGATGCAAAAGGCGGTGCCGTCCTCCAGCTGCGGGCGACAATAACGCCGCTCCACCGCCAGTTCGGCGAGAGCGGCGGCGACGTCGAGACGGGCCAGCCCGCCGGCCGCCCGGGCGATGGCGTCGGCGTCGCCGATCACCAAAGCGAGCAGGCGGTTGAACAGATCGAGTTCCACCGCCAGCGCCTTTTCGGCGGCGCTGCGGATGCGGTCCTCCAACTCGCCCAGTTCCACCGTGGCATAGCGCATCGCCGAGGCGACGGTCTGGCGGTGGATGAACGGCGGCCCCATGCGTTCGGCCTGCTTCGCCGGCACCTCGACATAATAGCCCAGCACATTGTTGTGGCGGACCTTCAGCGCCGCCACCCCGGCCTCCTCGGCATAGCGGGCCTGCAGCGCCGCGATGAGGCGGCGGCTTTCGTCGCGCAGGGAGCGCAGCTCGTCGAGATCGGCATCGTAGCCGGCGGCGATGAAGCCGCCGTCCTTGACGGTATTCGGCAGGTCCTCGGCCAGCGCCCGGCGCAGATGGTCGACCAGCGCGCCATGGTCGCCGAGATCGGCGGCGGCAGCGTCGACGCCGGGGGGCGGCGGCCGCAGGCAATCCTCGCCGGCCAGCCGGGTCCGCAGCGCCGGGACCTGGCCGAGGGCCTCGGCGATCGCCGCCAGATCGCGCGGTCCGCCGCGGCCCAGCGTCAGGCGGGACAGGGCCCGCTCGACATCCGGACAGCGGCCCAGCAATTGGCGGATATCGGCCCTCAGGCCATGCGGACCGGCGAAAAAGGCCACCATGTCCAGACGCCCCTCGATGGCCGCCACATCGGTCAGCGGCGCCCCCAGATGGCCGGCCAGCAGGCGTCCGCCGGCGCCGCTGACGGTGCGGTCGATCACCGCCAGCAGACTGCCGCCGCGCTGGCCGGTCAGCGTCTCGGTCAGTTCGAGATTGCGCCTGGTGGCGGCGTCGATCTCCATCACCGCCCCCTCGGCCAGGCGGCGCGGCGCCGGCAGGCGCGGCAGGCGGCCCTTCTGGGTCAGTTCGAGATAGTCGACCAGCGCTCCGGCGGCGGCCAGTTCCGCCCGTCCGAAACTGCCGAAAGCATCCAGCGCCCTGACCCCGTAAAGCGCCTCCAGGCGGCGGCGGGCGTTTTCCGAATCGAAGCGCACGGCCGGCAGCGGACAGAGCACCGCCTTCCAGTCGACCAGGCCCGGCTGGTCGAGGAGGCGTTCCGACAGCAGCAGTTCGCCCGGCATCAGGCGGGCGAGGGCGGCGCCCAGCGACCCGGGGCCCAGCGCCTGGGTCTGGAAATCGCCGGTGGACATGTCCAGCCAGGCCAGGCCGAGGCCGCCATGCACCTCGGCCAGGGCGGCCAGATAGTTGTGGCGGCGGGCGTCGAGCAGCGCCTCCTCGGTCAGGGTGCCGGGGGTGACGACACGGATCACCGCCCGCTCGACCACCGATTTGGCGCCGCGCTTCCTGGCCGCCGCCGGATCCTCGGTCTGTTCGCAGACGGCAACCTTGAAGCCCTTGCGGATCAGGCGCGACAGATAGCCCTCATGGCTGTGCACCGGCACCCCGCACATGGGAATATCCTCGCCGCCATGCTTGCCGCGCCGGGTCAGCGTGATGTCCAGCGCCGCCGCCGCCCGTTCGGCGTCGGCGAAGAACATCTCGTAGAAATCGCCCATGCGATAGAACAGCAGGCAGTCGGGATGGGCAGCCTTGATGGCGAGGTATTGCACCATCATCGGCGTCCCCTCGTCGGCCGCCGGCGGGCGGATAGTCTCTTCGCCGTAGGATGTGTCGTTCAAGATATGACGGTCCCTGTTGGAAGGCGGGAAACTTACCATGATCGGTCAGGGGGGGCTATGAAACCCGACGCGCATACGGCACAATGAGGGTCGTCTGGATAGAGGATGGCATCCGTTGAGCAGTTCTCGCACCCGCAGCGAAGTGGTCGGCATATTTTCCACCCGCCGCGATTTTGATTGCGCCGTGCAAAGCCTGCTGGCGGCCGGATTCCAGCGCAGCGACATTTCGGTCCTGGCCTCCCATGACAGCATCGACGCCGCCCAGACGGCGGTCGCCGGCTGGAAAGAACGCCTGGTCGCCCTGGTCGGCGAGCTCAAATACGAGGGTCCGCTGATCACCGCCGGGCTCATCGCCCTGGCCACCGGTCCGGTGGGCGCCGCCATCGCCGCGCTCATCGCCGCCGGGGTCGGCGGCGCCGCCGTCAAGGAATTCCTCGACGAGGTGACCGCCAAGCCGCATTCGGAGGATTTCGTCCGGGCGTTGGAGGCCGGCAGCCTGTTGCTGTGGGTCGACATCGCCGACCCGGCACGACGGCCCCAGGCGATCGACATTCTGACCGCCGCCGGCGGAGCCAATGTCCACGCCAATCAGCGATCCGCCTGACCCCGGATTTTCGCGTCCGTTATCCGTTACATGAACAAAAACAATGAAGAAGGATCCACTCATGGCCTATGACGCCGTCGAACACAATATCGCCGACCTCGAAAAAGACACCTTGCTGATGCATTCCTCCGGGCGGCCGGGCAAGATCGAGGTGAGGCCCAGCAAGCCGCTGACCACCCAGCGCGACCTGTCGCTGGCCTATTCGCCGGGCGTGGCCTTCCCCTGCCTGCATATCGCCCGCGACCCGTCACTGGCCTATGACTATACCGCCAAGGGCAATCTGGTGGCGGTGATCTCCAACGGCACCGCGGTACTCGGCCTCGGCGACCTGGGCGCCCTGGCCAGCAAGCCGGTGATGGAGGGCAAGGCCGTGCTGTTCAAGCGCTTTGCCGATATCGACGCCATCGATCTCGAGGTCGACACCCGGGATGTCGACGAATTCATCGGCGCCGTGCGCTATCTCGGTCCGAGCTTCGGCGGCATCAACCTGGAAGACATCAAGGCCCCGGAATGTTTCATCATCGAGCAGCGCCTGCGCGAACTGATGGATATTCCGGTGTTTCACGACGACCAGCACGGCACCGCCATCATCTCGGCGGCCGGCTTTCTCAACGCCCTGCACCTGACCGGGCGCGACATCAAGACCACCCGCCTGGTGGTCAACGGCGCCGGCGCCTCGGCCATCGCCTGCGTCGAACTGATCAAGGCCATGGGCCTGCCGCACAACAACGTCATCATGTGCGACACCAAGGGGGTCATCTACAAGGGCCGCACCAGCGGCATGAACCAGTGGAAATCGGCTCATGCGGTGGAGACCGAGGCCCGCACCCTGACCGAGGCCCTGGCCGGCGCCGACGCCTTCTACGGACTGTCGGCGAAAGGCGCGGTAACCCCCGAGATGGTGGCCGGCATGGCGCCCAAACCGATCATCTTCGCCATGGCCAATCCCGATCCGGAAATCACCCCCGAGGAGGTCAAGTCGGTCCGCGCCGACGCCATCGTCGCCACCGGCCGCTCGGACTATCCCAACCAGATCAATAATGTGCTGGGCTTTCCCTATATCTTCCGCGGCGCCCTCGACGTGAGGGCGCGCACCATCAACGACGCCATGAAGATCGCCGCCGCCCAGGCCATCGCCCAGATGGCCCGCCAGGACGTGCCGGACGAGGTGGATGCCGCCTATGCCGGACGGCGTTTGCGCTACGGTCCCGAATACATCATTCCGGTGCCTTTCGATCCGCGCCTGATCTCGGCCATTCCCTCGGCGGTGGCCCAGGCCGCCATGGACAGCGGCGTCGCCACCAAACCGATCACCGACATGGATGCCTACCGGCGCGAGCTCACCGGACGCCTCGACCCGACGGCGGCCTCGCTGCAGGTGATCTTCCAGGAGGTCAAGGCCAATCCACGCCGCGTGGTGTTCGCCGAAGGCGAGGAGGAAAAGACCATCCGCGCCGCCGTCGCCTTCCGCGACAACGGTTACGGCACACCGATCCTGGTCGGCCGCGAAGCCCGCATCCGCGAAATGGTCAAGGCCGCCGGCATGGAAAACGCCCTGGACGGTATCGAACTGGGGGCGCCGCTGTTCCACAAGAACAAGCAGCATTACGCGGACATGCTGTATGCGCGGATGCAGCGCAAGGGAGCGCTCAGGCGCGACGCCATCCGCTGGGTGGCCTTCGACCGCAACACCTTCGCCGCCGCCATGGTGGCGGCCGGCGATGCCGACGCCATGGTCACCGGCTTGACCCGCAACTGGTACCAGGCCTTCGACGAGGTCAAACGGATGATCGATCCGACACCCGGCGAGCTGGTGTTCGGCACCACTATCCTGGTCACCCATGGCTGCACGGTATTTATCGCCGACAGCGTGGTGCTGGAAACCCCGACCTCGCGCCAGTTGGCCGATATCGCCTGCCAGGCCGCCGCCAATGCCCGCCTGATGGGCCACGAGCCGCGGGTCGCCTTGCTGTCCTATGCCAATTTCGGCAACCCGCCGAATCTCAATTCCGAGCGGGTGCACGAGGCGGTGAACATCCTCGACCAGCGCAAGGTGGACTTCGAATATGACGGCGAAATGGCCGCCGACGTCGCCCTCGACCCCGAGTTGCTCAAGCATTATCCGTTCTGCCGCCTGACCGGACCGGCCAATATCCTCATCATGCCCGGCCTCTACTCGGCGCATATCGCTTGGAAGATGCTGCAGAAACTGGGCGGCGGCACCATCATCGGGCCGGTGCTGTCGGGGATGTCGAAGGCGGTGCAGATCGCCAGCATGGACGCCACCGCCAGCGACCTGATGAACATGGCGGTCATGGCCAGCCATGATTCCCTGCGTCTGTCCAAGAAAAAGGGCTGACCGGCCTTCGGTGCCCGGGCGACAGCGCCCGGGCACAAAGGTATTATACAAAATATAAACGTTTGGTTTACCATACTAACACCCACTTGCCTTCCTTGCCCGAGACAGGCCTTAAGAGTGGGCGGTCGCGCCGGGTTGCCCCCGGGCGGGGGAACGTAGGCGGCAATCGGGGTAAATATGGCGAAAGACGGCGTGTTCCTATCCGGGGTCGAGCGAAAGTTCGGTACCAATGAAATCATTGTCAGCAAGACCAATCCCAAGGGTCACATCATCTATGGGAACGAGGTCTTTCTGCGCTTGGCGGGTTACAGCGAGAAGGAAATGCTGGGGCAACCGCACAGCATCGTCCGCCATCCCGCCATGCCCCGCTGTGTCTTCAAACTGCTTTGGGACACCATCGAATCGGGGAAAGAGATCTTCGCCTATGTACTTAATCGGGCCAAGAACGGCGATCATTACTGGGTTCTTGCGCATGTGACGCCGACCTTCGACGAGACCGGGCGGATCGTCAGCTATCATTCCAACCGCCGCTCGCCGCGGCCCGAGGCGGTGGCCAAGGCGGACGCCCTTTACAAGGAACTTCTGGCCATCGAAAAATCCCATGCCGATCGCAAGGCGGGAATGGAGGCCGGCTTCCAGGCGGTGCTCAGCAAGTTGCAGGCGGCGGGGATTTCCTATGATGAATTTGTCTTCTCTCTCTAAAGCCTATGCGGCCTGCGGCATCGCCGCCGCCCTCAGCCTGGTCGGGATCGTCCTCATGAGCCTGCGCGGCGACCTGCTCAACGCCGCCGGCAATCTGTCGGTTGCCGTGGTGGCCCTGGCCGCCCTGTGGTTTCTCCACAAGACACGCCTGGAAATCAGCCGCGCCACCACGGTGCTGACCGAGGCGGCGGCCGGCCGCCTTGACGTCCGCATCGTCGGCATCACCGAACGGGGCGGGTTGGCGGAACTCGACCGCGGCGTCAACCGCCTGCTCGATTTGACGGAAGTCTTCACCAAGGAAGCCGACGCGGCGATGGAGAAGACCTCGGCCGGGCTCTATTTCAGGCACATCCTCACCGATGGTCTGGTGGGTGAGTTCGCTGCCCATGCAAGACTGATCAACAAAGCCTTGGCCTCCATGCAGCAACGCAGCGACAGTTTCGCCGCCGAGGCCGGCAAAATCGGCGGCACCATCAAGAACGAGAGCGAGGCGATGGCGGCGACGGCGACCGAGCTGGAGGCCACCTCGCGCCAGATGTCGGAAATCGCCGCCCGCACCAGCGCCAGCTCCTCCGAGGCGGTCCATGTGGCCGAAGACACCTCGTCCAGCGTCGACGCGGTGGCCGCGACGGCGGAGCAGGTTGCCGCCGGGATCCGCGAAGTCGCCCGGCAGGTGACGCAATCGGCGGAGAAGGCCCAGTCGGCGGTGCGGGTGGTCGCCGAGGCCAACCAGGATATTCTGAAGCTGGTGGATGCCGCCCAGCGCATCGGCGAGGTGGTCAGTCTCATCAACGCCATCGCCAGCCAGACCAATCTGCTGGCGTTGAATGCGACCATCGAGGCGGCCCGCGCCGGCGAGGCGGGAAAAGGCTTCGCCGTCGTCGCCAATGAGGTGAAGACCCTGGCCAACCAGACCGCCAAGGCGACGGACGAGATCGACGAACAGATAAGAAACATGCGGTCGATGACCGACACCGCGGTGTCGGCGATCAGGAATATCGACTCCATGGTCCGCGAGATCGATTCCTCGTCAACGGTCATATCAACATCGACCGATCAACAAAGCACGGCGGTGGCTGACATCAGCGCCTCGATACGATCCGTCGCGCAGGGTATTCAATTGGTTGCCCAGACCATCGGCGACGTCGCCGAAATGGCGGGTACGGCGACCGATGCCTCCGGCCAGGTTCTCATCGCCGCCGGCGATCTCGCCCACCGCGCCGAACAAATGAATGATCAGATCGACAGTTTCGTCGAGCGGGTCTCGCACAACGGCCGGAACTGACCGTACTAAAACCCTGTCGCAGAATCGCACAACCTCTCGTCATGCGGATGTCGGCGTCAGGCGTGCACGTTAGGCGTGCATTCTTGGCTTCTTGCCGAAAAGAGCTTATATTCAGCTGATGGCTCAGCACACCTTGACGACCATCGAACAACTTAGGGAAGACCTCGCGGCCAGCAAGGCCGACATTGAGGCGGGTCGCGTTGTGCCCGGTGAAACTGTGCTTGCCCGGATCCAGGAAGCGCTTGCCCGATACGAGGCCGAGCCGTACCCCGACGACTACCCGACGGCGACTTCTCGTCGATGATCCTCCCCTATACCTTTCGCGCCGCGTCTCATGTTGAGGCGCTGGTGACGCATTACCTCTATCAGAAGCAGCGCCCGGAGGCGGTGCGGAACCTCTATAAGACGCTCGGGCAAGCCTCGGACGCGATCATTGCGGGGACAGCTAAAGTTTTTCCTGCTCCGCGTCCTTACCCTTCGCTCAAGGAAGCGGGGACCTATTGGGTCTATTTCCCGCCCTATTGGATTGCCTTTCGCGACCGGGAGAAGCCGATTTTGTCGGCGGTTCATTACGACGCTTCGGACATGCCAAATCGCGCCTGATCGAGAACACGCCCTGTCGCAAAACGTTAGCGCCGAACAAATAAATGATCAGATCGACAATTTCGTCGGGCGGGCCTCGCAGAACGGCCGGAACTGGCCGCACTAAAACCCTGTCGCAGGAGCGCGCAACCTGTTGTCATGCGGATGTCGGCGTCAGGCGCGGGACTGTTCTTTCTCCCGCTCCATCTGCTGTCGCAGGATGTCGTTGATTTGGGTCTGATAGCCACGGCCCTTGGATTGGAACCACGACCATACATCATTGTCGATCCGCAGTGAGTGCAATGCCTTGACGGGACGGTAGAACATCCCCCGCTTGGCTTTGCTCCAATCCGTGACCACTGGCATGTCCGAGGTGTCGATCTCGCTGTCCGGCATCGCTTCCAAGGCGCGAATTTCGGCCTCAAGCTCTGGCGTCAACGGCTTCGTGTTACCGCCCTTCATATGCCCTCCTTTCGCTCGGATCTGCTTTCCGAGCGCTTATAATCCTGCCTGTGTCCGTCTCTTCGTCGCATGTGTGGACAACGAAAAGAAGAAGATGAGATGAGGCGCTAGGCTGGCACAGTGTTTGGTATCGTTGCTCATACGGATACGGGTCATCTTGTGTCAGTGCCAACGGATCGTCTAATGCACGCTTTGCAAGCTCGAAGCTGACCTTGTGATTTTTCAGGTTTTGCCGAGCCTTTTTTGAGCTCCACGTCCAGTCCGTCAACCCCTGCTCCTGTAGCTACAACAATATAGCTACATTATGGCTGCGCGTCAATCAGGGGGACATCAGAGGGGCAGCCCCGGACCGCTCTCTTATGGGTCAGGTCCGGCCGAAGGCGTGGCTGGCCGCCACGCCGAGGGCGACAACGAACCGGACGCCCGCCACGACGCGACCCCAAAGGGCGGGAAATGCGGGCTAGGAGCCTATCTCCGAAATGTCGTGGGGCTGCGCCCCCGACATTCCGGACAAATGGGAGTGGCGGCGGTGCCAGCCTAATAAAGGTGAAGTAGGATCGTCACCCCGGCCAAGCGCAGCGCGAGCCGGGGTCCATGGAAATGACGGACTTTGTCCTGGCATGGATCCCGGGTCTGCGCTGCGCTCCGCCCGGGATGACGGCGAAAAATTACCAGTTTGGGGGCTCAACTAATTGCAATTACTGATCTTTCTGGACGAAGGAATCCGCATGTGATTCCATCATTCTATGAGCAGGACCTTTCGCGATTGGAATGTTGATCAGCCGTGGCTGTTGCCGCCGGCGATCTCGCCCAGCGCGCCGAACAAATGAATGATCAGATCGACAATTTCGTCGAGCGGGTATCGCATAGCGGCCGGACCTGACCGGTTCAGACTATAGTTCGATAGGGATAAGGGTATTCAGGGGCAAATAGAGAACTCTTTCGGGCCGAACGGCACGAATCAAACGGTATTGTGTCCAATGCTCCTATTTTGTCCGCTCAGCCTATAAAGCTGCCCTTTTTATGGCTTCACCCCATGCAATGCACATTTATTATGCTGCACTGCACCATGGCATCTGACCGTCTGTTTCCTTCTCTTTAAACCGGCGGCACCGCCAAGATCCGCCCTCTTTTCCTGTAGAGGGAGGTCACTGTTGCGGAGTTTGGACACCGCCGGCAAAAGGCTCGGTATGTTCGCCGCGTTGCTGATCGTCTATTTGGTGGCGGCCAAGGCCGGTTTGCTCATTGCGTTCGTCCATGGCACGGTCTCGCCGTTTTGGCCGGCCACGGGACTCTCTATCGGCGCCCTGACGATTCTCGGGCCGCGTTGGTGTCCGGCCATCGCTCTTGGGGCTTTCCTGGTCAATTACAGCATTGGCGATCCCGTGACGGTGGCGGCGGGAATAGCCACCGGCAATAGCGCCGAGGCGATCCTTGGGGCTGTTGTACTGCGCCAACTGGGGATTACCGGCGAGATCGCGCATGTGCGTGACGCTTTGATACTGCTGGGGGTGGCACTGCTTGTCCCGACGGTGGCGGCATCCGTGGGCGTGCTCAGCCTATCCTTCGCCAAGCTGTCGGATTGGGGACATTACGCTGACGTGTGGCTCGTCTGGTGGGTCGGCGATGGGATGGGATCGCTGTTTCTGACGCCTCTGGTTCTGGCCTGGTTCGGAAGACCGGCCAGTCCCGGGAGACACGCAAGGCACATCGAGGCTGTCATCCTGCTGGTCACGGTGGCCGCGGCAACCACGATTCCGTTCGTCGGAGAAACGGCCTGGAACTGGCTGGGCCTGACCCGCATGCCGGTCATCCTGTTCATCTTTCCACCTCTGGTCTGGGCAGGGTTGCGCCTGCAGCCTCGATGGACGACATTGGCCCTCGAAGTGATGTTGGTGCTGGCGGTCTGCTATACCGCCTGGGGCGTGGGACCGTTTTCCCATGGCAGTCGCATCGGCAATCTTATCATGCTGCAAATGGTGATGGCCGTTACCGGCGGCGTCATACTCATTCTGGTTGGCGCCATTACCGAGCGCGACCGCCATGCGGATCGATTGATGCAGGCGCTCGTCCAGGCCGTGTCCGGCAAGGACGACGCCGACACCGCCAACGTCGCCAAGACCCGTTTGGTCGCCGCTGTCGGTCATGATCTGAAGCAGCCGCTGCAGGCGGCGCGATTATTCCTCGACGTTCTCAGGGGCCGGCTGCCGTCGGTGGAAAGCAATTTCACATTGGTCGATCGTACCACGAGCTGTCTCGAGGCCATGGGCGCGGCGCTGGATTCCCTGAGCGACATCACCGCGGTGCAATGTCACGCTGTTAACCCCGAGGTCCGGAGCTTTCCGGTGGAGATGGTGTTGGCACAACTTGCCGATGAATGCCGTCTCAGCTGTTTTCAACACGGTCTTGAGTTCCGCTACGTTCGGTCCTCGCTGTCGGTGCAGACTGATGCCCAGCTGCTCGCCCGCCTCCTGCGCAATCTGCTGTCTAACGCCGTACGCTATACCGTTCGCGGGCGGGTGTTATTCGGCTGTCGCCGGACCACGGGTGGCGTTCGGATCGAGGTTTGGGACACCGGACCAGGGATCCCACCGGAGGACTTTGAGACAATTTTCCTAGCCTTCCATCGCGGCGCCACCGCGCAGCAAAATAGTGCAACGGGCGGAGGCGGCGGGCTGGGTTTGGGTCTGGCGACGGTCAAGGAACTGGCCACTCTTTTGGGATTGCATGTGGCGGTCGCCTCCCGAGACGGTCGGGGCTCGATGTTCTCCGTGTTCGTCCCTGCGCCTCCCACCAAAACAACACCTCGGCTAAGCTTGTAACCGAGGGTCGGGGCACCTATTTTTCCTGCGAATGCCGACAGGCGAGGGGATGCTGATGAGCTGGCAGCCCGCTGAAAATCCGATCTTTTCTGCATCGTCCGATACCGTCGAACTTGTGCTCCTGCCCCGGAGCCACGACCTCGGCGGGTTCGAGGTTCGCCGTGCGCTGCCGGCAGGCCAGCGGCAGATGGTCGGCCCGTTCATCTTCTTCGACCAGGCGGGTCCCGGGGAATTCCTGGCGGGGCGAGGGCTCGACGTTCGCCCGCACCCGCATATCGGCCTGGCAACCGTCACCTACCTGTTCGAGGGCCAAATCCTTCATCGCGACAGCCTGGGCTCGCGGCAGGCCATCCTCCCCGGTGACGTCAACTGGATGACCGCCGGTCGCGGCATTACCCATTCGGAGCGCACGGATCAAGACTTGCGCGGCCACGCCAACCGCCTGTCCGGGATTCAGGCCTGGGTTGCGCTGCCGCAGGCGGTCGAGGAAACGGCCCCCGGCTTCGCCCACCATCCGGGGGCCAGCCTGCCGCTGGTCGCCGAAGGCGGTCTGTGGCTGCGCCTGATCGCCGGTACGGGGTGGGGACTGACCTCGCCCGTTGAGGTGTTTTCCTCGCTGTTCTACGCCGATGCTGTTCTCGCTCCCGGCGCTGCCGTGCCTCTGCCCGATGGAAAGGAACACGAAGAACGCGCCGCCTACGTGGTGGAGGGCGAGGTCGAAATATCGGGCAACCGGTTCGCGTCAGGCCGAATGCTGGTCTTTCGCAGCTGCGACCGTTTGGCGCTGCGCGCCGGGCCGCAAGGGGCGCGACTGATGCTGTTGGGAGGCGCCGCCATGGTTGGCCCCCACCACATCTTCTGGAACTTCGTTTCCTCCAGCCGCGAACGCATCGAGCAGGCCAAGGCAGATTGGAGGGCCGGCCGCTTCGCCAAGGTGGTGGGCGACGAGGTTGAGTTCATTCCATTGCCGGACAGCGTTTGACCCTTATCCGAACCCGGAGACTCCAATGTCCGAACAAGTCCGCCGAGACGTGGGTGCTGGGCTCCCCGTCGCAGGCATTTACGAAATAGCCCGTCAGTCGCAATTGTGGCAGGTTCGGGAGGTGTTGCGTCTATGTGGGTGGCTGAAATGCGCTGGGAAGCCTCGCGTTTCGGCCGTCGCTGTCGCGGTCACGCCAGTACAGTCAGGCCATGCTTCGCCGAACCATGGAAGCCGACTGGATCAAAAGGACCTTGGGGGCCGTCGGCGATCTCGCCCAGCGCGCCGAACAAATGAATGATCAGATCGACAATTTCGTCGGGCGGGCCTCGCAGAACGGCCGGAACTGGCCGCCATGCCCCGCCCCGCGCCGGAGACGGCGGGGGGCGGGAGCGATATCGTCCAAGGCGGCGGCCAGGCGGTCCAGCACCGGGCGCCAGTCGCCGGGGGCCGGTTGGCGGAACAGTCGCATGCTGGCATACCAGGGACTGTCCTCGCCGTCCCTCAACCACCGCCAGTCCGCGACATAGGGCAACAGCAGCCAGGTCGGCCGGCCCAGGGCCCCGGCCAGATGGGCGACGGCGGTATCGACGCTGACCACCAGATCGAGCGCCGACACCAGCGCCGCGGTATCGGCGAAATCGGCCAGGGGATGCCGGACCAGCCACGGCACCGCGGAGATCAGGCGATAATCGCCGTCGCGCAGATCCCTTTGCAGCACATGCCAGGTGGCGCCGCCCCTGACCAGCAGCGGCAGCAACTGCTCCAGCGGCAGAGAGCGCCGGTGATCGCTGCGGTTGCCCGGATTGCCGGCCCAGCAGACGCCGATCTGCGGTCGCTCCGCCGACAGTCGGCGCCGCCACTGATGAACCAGGGCGGGCGCCACCGCCAGATAGGGTGGCCCATCCGGTATGGTGTCCGCTGTGGTGCGGAAAATTCCCGGCAGGCTCAGCAATGGGCAATGGGCATCGACGGACGGCAACGGTTCCCCCTGGGCGATGACCTCCACCGCCCCTGGCCAACCGGTCAATAGGGCCTTCAGCGGCGGCGGCACCTCGAGTACCAGACGGGCGCCGGACGCCGCCGCCGTCATCGGCAGGTAACGGCAGAACTGCAGGGCATCGCCGTAACCCTGTTCGGCATGCAGCAGGATGGTGCGCCCGGGAAGCGGTCCGCCGTCCCATCGCGGCACCGCGAAGCGCCGCGGCGCCAGATCAGGACTGCCGCCATGCCACCGCCATTCATATTCGGCCCAACCGCCGGCATAGTCGCCAATCCGCAGGCGGCACAGGCCTTCATTGACATGGGCGCCGGCGTAACCGGGCAGAATGGTCCTGGCACGACGATAGCGGCGGATGGCGATCTCGTCCTCGCCGAGGGCGTCATCAACCGTGCCGAGATTGAAATGGGCCTCGGCGAGGGCCGGATCGAAGGCCAGGGCGGCGCGCCAGAGGATCATCGCCCGGCGAGGCTCGGCGGCGACCGCCGCCATCGTTCCCAGGTTGCAGTAGACCGCCGGGTAATCCGCCTTGAGCATCAGCACGCGGGCAAAGCCGCGACGGTCGTCGTCAAAGGTGGCAAGGACGAACAGGGCCTCGGCGAAATCCGGCCGGCCGACCAGGGCGCGATGGTAACAGGCGGTCGCCGCCGCCAGCCAGCCCTGGTCGCGCAGCGCATTGCCGAGCCAATACAGCGGCAGCGGATCGTCGGGGCGGCGCAGCAGGACCCGGCGGTAAGCTGCGGCGGCGCTGCCCAGACGCCCGGCCCGGTGATGGTCGAGGGCAAGATTGAACAGCGACGCTCCGTCCACCGCTGCAAGGCCGCGCCGCGCCCCGTCGAGACGGCCTTGCAGATCATCGAAGGCGGTGCCGGAGAACCCCAGCCGGCGGCTTTGCCGAAGCTCCCGGCCGGCCGCCGCCGTCAGGCCGCCGTCCAGCAAGGCCTGGATATGCGACAGCCGGAATTGGGCGATGCCGGGGGCCGCCAGGACAGCCGCCCGCAGATAGGGCAAGGCCTGCTGCGGCAGACCACGCTGGGCGGCCATGATGCCGAGGTTGTGGTTGGCATCCGGCTGGGCCGGACACCTTCGCAGGATGGCCCGATAAATGTCTTCGGCCTCGCGCCAGCGGCCGTCCGCCTGCATGGCCGAGGACGCCGCCAGGGCCTGATCAATGGAATTGTCCGTCGCCCACCTCCGCGACAAAATAATCGATGGAACTTTGCGCGGAATGCTTGGCCGCCGTCGATCCGACGCCCGCAATAGATCGCTAGGGCGGAAGGCATAATGACACCGCATGACATCCATCGGCAGTCGGTGTATCAGTCGTCGATGCTCGCCGATCCCGTCCATATCGGCCGCCGCTTGCTGCCGGTGGTCGCCGTTCTCTCCCTGCCGACCGTCGTCGTCCTCCTGGTGCTGGCGACGCAAGGCTGGCTGGACGTCGGCCCGGCGCTGGCCGGCTGCGCCGTTACCGTCTCGCTGCTGGCCGTCGCCCTGCGCCCGACATTGCGCGAACTAGCCGAGATCGCACGCTATGCCCGCGTCCTCGGGCGCGGTGAGCCGCCACCGCAGCCGCAGCCGATCACCGGCACCGGCAGCGACATGATGGTGGCGCTGCGCCAGGTGGTGCGGGCCTGGCACGACCAGAGAGACGAACTTTCGGCGGCGTTGAAGTTTCACGAGGCGCTGTTCGACGACCTGCCCAGCCCGATCTTTCTGATCGATGCCCAGCGACGGGTGGTCCGCTGCAACCGGGCGGCCGAGGAGATCTTCGGCCGGCAGCCGCCGGGCCGCGATCTTACCGGCTCGCTCAGGGTGCCCGACCTGTTGGAAACCCTCGACCGGGTCCTCGCCGAAGGCTCCGGCGACGAGGTCGAATTCAGCCAGCCGAGCCCCGACGACCGGCAATTCCGGGCGATGATCCGCCGTCTCGCCAGCCCCGGCGCCGACGGTACCGTGGCGATCCTGGCGCTGCACGACATCAGCGCCATGAAACGTATCGAGCAGATGCGCGCCGATTTCGTCGCCAATGCCAGCCATGAATTGCGCACGCCGCTGGCCGCCCTGCTGGGATTTATCGAGACCCTGCGGGGTCCCGCCCGCGACGACGCCGAGGCGCGCGACCGCTTTCTGGCAATCATGCAGGAGCAGGGCGAACGGATGTCCCGCCTGATCGCCGACCTGCTGACCCTGTCGCGCATCGAGCTGCAGGAATATGCCCGTCCCGAAGGCCATGCCGACATCGCAGCGGTGCTCAAACGGGTCGTCTCCTCCCAGCAACTGGCTGCCGTTCAACGCCGGATGGAGCTGGTCCTCGACATTGCCGAGCCGCTGCCGCCGCTCTACGGGCAGGAGGAGGATCTCGAACAGATTTTCCAGAACCTGGTGGACAACGCGCTGAAATACGGTCGCGACGGCACATCGGTGACCATCTCGGCCAGGCCGGCCGAGCCGCAATCCCTCGACGGCCGGCCGATGGTGGCCGTCGCCGTCATCGACCAGGGCGAGGGGATCGCCCGACAGCATCTGCCGCGTCTGACCGAACGGTTTTTCCGCGTCGACACGGCGCGGTCGCGGCGCCTCGGCGGCACCGGCCTGGGCCTGGCCATCGTCAAGCATCTGGTCAACCGCCATCGTGGCCAGCTGTCGATCGACAGTCGTGAAGGGGTGGGCAGCAGCTTCACCGTCAGCCTGCCGGCGAAGATCAATTAAAACTTCCCCGACTCGAGGACGTAGACATCGGGGTTTTCCGTCCGCTCGGCATAGGTGACGCGCAACAGGCTGAGGGCGCCCGCCACTTTCTTCTCCGGCGACGGGGTCAGAAAATTGACCAGCACCGCATGGCCGTTGCGGTCGATGCCGCGGAACACCACCCGGCTGCCGTCGACCAATACGCCGTCGGTGGCGGATTTGCCGTCCTGAAACTGCAGATGGTCGAAATAATTGCGCAGCGTCAGCGCCGCCTCGGGCAGACCATCGGGCTTTTCCGCCGCCCACAGGACGCTGACCTGGATCAGTTTCTGCGAGCGGAACCCGAAGATGTAGGAGACCACGGCGGGCGGCGTGTCAGGCAGCAGATGCTCCACCGTCACCGTCAGCACCG
>Ga0007882_10000090_pt1 | contig 49863 bp, 72 predicted proteins | sample CryBogCBH12Aug01_FD_71195 | JGI IMG/M metagenome (GOLD analysis project Ga0007882, IMG submission 71195) | Freshwater microbial communities from Crystal Bog, Wisconsin, USA - CBH12Aug09.1 | ecosystem: Environmental > Aquatic > Freshwater > Lake | place: Crystal Bog, Wisconsin, USA | collected... | reverse complement strand
CAATAGGTCATGAAACATATGACTGTATTATTCGAATAGGGGATGCTTTTACCAGAAAAATTCAATTTAAACGATTGAAGCCTCCATCTAATATTTTAAAAAATCAATTGTTTTTATCAAATGATAATGACAATTCGCTAGAATTTAATGTTTTGAAAATTATTAATGATAATGAATGGATAGTTTCTTCGAAAAAAGCAATTCAATATTTAATTAAAAATTTAAATGTTATTGGCAATATTGAGGATCAATTATTTGAACGTTATTCATTATGTACTAATAATATAGATTATGATAATTTTTTATGTGAAATATCAAAAAAATATTTAGATTTTAATAATTTATGTAGGAAATCTTTAGAACTGGCAGAATTTATTATTGCCTTTAATAATTTTGATGGTACTAATGCAGTAACTAAATTTGATTCAACAAATAGTAAATGTTCATTTATTTTGAGAAATAAAAATTCAAAAGGACATAATGGCGAAAAAGTTGGTATAATGGCAGTGTGGAACAAATAATTATGGCGAGAATATATAGTCAAACAATTAAAAACAATTTTATAGATTTCCCTCATCATTTTAAAACGGTCAAAACATATTTTTGTGATGACATATTAAATTTTTGCGATAAACACTGTAAAGATGATTATGTATTAATTCAAAAACCTTTATCTAGTCATCCTGATGAAGAAAGTTGCAGTAATTTTTATTTCAAGAATAAAAACGATGCGATTTTGATTAGATTATATTTTAGTTAATCCAATTGACAAATAGATATTATTTGATATAATGAAGAATATTTGTCAAGATCGGATTAAAATGGATGTCTGTAAAATATATTAAATGGGATGAATTATTACCAGATATACGTCAAAGTTGGGACGTAGATGAATCATTTCATCCTAAATTTTGGGTTACTGTAAATTTTCACAATTCAATGTGGGATGATGGAAATTATCCTGAAATGTTCAAAGAATGGATTAAACAAAACAATATCAACATATTTGGTTTGAGAGTCAAAGATGGTGTCAGATCTTGGGTTGCATTCTTAATTGAAACTCCTGATGATTTGTTAGAAATCGCCAGAGAATGGGCAATAAAAAAGAGTTGACAATAATTTTAAATGTGATAGATTATAGTTATTGGATGCCCCACTTGCATAATGTGGCGTTTAGATTGTACGAAAGCCAATCGCCTGTGTAGAGGAACTAATACTACATAACCGGGAAGAGCCGTAGTGGATAAGACCGGACCACGTAGGCAAATATATTAAGAAGCTGTCCTAGACAAGTCATGACGTTAAAAGGTCTTCAAACAATAGAAATATTGTTTGATAATTGTAGATGTTGGTTTACGAGGTGTATGGTTGCACGCCGGCCCACAGGTTGGAGGACAGTGTTCGAGTCACTGACGAATTGGCAAGGATATAACAAATGGTTCGAAACATTTGCCTCAATGAGACCTGATCAGTTTCTAGTTCTGCAATTTTCAAACAATATTTTGATATGGTGATTTTTAATGAAGTTAAATGTCGACATTAAAAAACATTCAAATGTAAAGGAGGGTTCGAGTCCCTCGCCTACGACCGTAACAGGCATGGAAAGACCCCAGGATGGCGGTGGGGCGTATCAAATAAAATATTTTTGGAGGATAAGATAATGAATGTTCCGTTGCCTTGCCCATTTTGTGGTTCTACCCCAGTAGTTGAACCTGCTGATCCAAAAATTAGTGGGAATGCTTGGGGTGCTGTTCGTTGTGTTAATGAAGAATGTACTGCAAAACCTGTTGTAAGGGATGGCGAAAATATTTCTGACGATCGTGGTTCGGATGTTTACAAAAGTATCGCAATCGCTCGTTGGAATAAACGTTTTTAAATAACTAGGAGATTGATTATGGATGATGTTTTGAAGATTCGTTTGGCACAAATGGCAAAAGAAATGATTGCGAATGGTAGTCCATTTCCAGAATATTCCTATGTTCCGTCAGCCTGTGGTTGTTTGGGTAAAGAAATTCGGACTGACCCAGAATGCCGTTGCGGAATGCAGATTTTATTGCATAATAATCGTTTTGAAATTTTTGACTACATTTCAAATAATGTTGTTCCCAATCCTGAACCAATCAGAGAAATTTGTGGTGTTCGTATTCTTCCAACGGAATATAGTACAACCAACATCAAAAAAATTCGTGATTTGTTTCGTAATTGTACCATCCCAGAAGCTGCAGATATTGTTGTAAATGGCTTGGAACGGACCTTAACTGAATGTTCTGCTGAAATATTTGCAGATTCGCTAGAAAGCCGGGGCATTCAATATGAATACATTACGAGGTAAAACATATGCGTAAAAATATTAAAAATATAATCATCATCATTTTTATCATTTGTATGGGGGCAATAGTCTATGAAGTTGACTATTCCCCTGAAGGCACTGCTTGTAGAAATGCTGGCGGAAGATATTTCCTAGATGGCGAATGTGCAAAATTTGAAATGGTTAAAATTCCATTACAAAATTAGGAGATAATTATGAATACCAAACAAATAGATGCAATTTTTGATAAAATTACTGATCCAATATTTTCTGTGTTAGAAATGATTGGTAATATTGTTAATCCTTGGTTCCTCGTAGGTGAAGATAATGGTGCTGCTTGGACAAAATTCGCAATGAAACTTTTAAATGTAAAAGAATATAATTTATTAAATCGTCGTGTATTTGTTTTATTTTTCTGGTTAATCATTCCTTGTATTATTGGTATTTTGATGTCAACTGCATTTTTATTGTTGGTCACACAAATATTGTATTGGTGCTTGTGGATCGCAAGTCTGATTATAGTTATGCCAATTATCGTCCTTAAAGGATTGTGTAAATTGTGGATTGAATGATAAAATTGTGGGGATAAAATGTATAAACACTTTATTAATACTTGGCTAGTTGTGAAAAAAATTCCGACATATCCAGTGGATTTTGGTGGCGAACAGGATTTGTGCGAAAGATTTTGGATGTCTTTTGGAACAAAAACGCATAGTCTTTTTGATGATGATGCTTCCGAATATAATAAACATCAGGATGATATGATGTGGTTATTTGATAATCATATTCATTTTTATATGTCTTATGAATTGGATACTAATTGTTATGATGACTGGCATTCAAAAGAATATATCTATCTGAAAGAATTTATTATAATACCTAATGATAATGATGCAATGATGTTTAAACTTATGAGATGATACTATGACAACAATTACTTATATAAGAACAACTTTAGATATAAATGATGCAAAACGATTAAAAGAGTGCCTTTCTAAAAATGGCATAAAGAATATTACTTCGCCAGATAAAATGCATTGTACGCTTCTTTATAGTCAAACACCAATTAAGGACATTCAATCAGAAGATATATTTCCATTAAATGTTACGCCTTTAAGATTTGAAATATGGGATGTACCAGGTCATTCACCACATCTTGTATTGAGATTACAGTCTGTTGGATTAACAAATCGTCACAATCAGTATATTGAAGCTGGTGGAACACATGATTTTGATACATTCAATCCTCATATAACAGTATGTAAGGATATTCCGCTGGATTTTGATCTGGAAAAATTATTCATATCAAGCAACGAAATATTTGATAATGATTTGATTCTAACAGATGAAAAAATTAATATTTTCGACAAATGATTTTCAAGTTAATATTATTTGTACTCTGGTTTTGGATTTTGCTAATATGTTATGCTTTATTTGATGAACATTACTATGAAAATGATCTTGATTGTGTAGGTGGTATATATGTTAAAGAAATTAAAGAAAACCGTTATATCTATGCTTGTGGGCATAAGTAGCAATAAAATGTTTAATATAGGTCGTTATTTAGATTTAATATGTGTAGTAATGGTCATTTTGAATGTGTCCATATCATTGATTACATGGTCATTTAGTTTTGGTATTATTGGTAGTGTTGCATTTGCTGTACCATTTACAAAAAGAAGACTAAACGAGATATTATTTAATACTTGTTCATTCTTTATGAAAACCTATGAAGTTAAAATCAGAATGCTAAAAACAGATTCTTCAAATGAATGGGGCAGTTCTTCTTTGGTAGAAGATACAGATTTAAAAAAATGGTTAGATGATAATAATATCAATGGATATAGAATAGGAACACACACTGCCAAAACCATTGATGATATTTCGGATTTTGAACAGTGTTACTGGCAGTGCTATTTTCTCTCAAATAGTGATGCAGTAAGATTTAAACTGGTATGGTGTTGACTATGTATGATCATGTCGTTAGAATATTAAGCGATCAGCACAATAAAATATTATGTTGGTGTTGCGAAAATATATCCTCTTGGGAAACTGTTGAATCCCAAGAAGATTATCATGTTATCGCTGAGAAAGAAGAATTTTGGCGAGAATGGAAGAAAACCCATAATTTACTTCATAATCTACCAAAAGAACACACATATAAAACATATGGTAATTATGCTTTTAGAAATAAAGAAAATGCTACATTATTTAAATTAACATGGAGTTGATTATGCTTAAAAAATATCAAGACCTTAAATATGAAATTGACCAGCACATTTCAATAATTAAAAGTGACAATAACATATTTCCGAAGTATAAAAAAGATTTTAATGATAATGATAAACAATTATATAAACAATTGCTTGTAAAACATAAAAATTCAATAAATCAACTGGCAGATAAATTTATGAAACTGCCAATTAATACTGTATTTGAACAAGTATTATTTCTCGGATTATGGAAATATATTCCTTATGTTCAGAACAAATTTAATTGTTATTTAAAAAGTAAAATTCATTTAGAAGAATTATTTGATTTTAAACTCAATTCAATTTTAGAAAAAATACAATATGATAAAATATATAGATTAATTGATAATGCAATTATTTCAAATAACATATTAAATATATTTTCATTATTTAAAGAGAATAATATAAATTGGGATATTTATGGTAATATGGAAATTATAGAAATAACAAGTATTCATAAAAAATATAATTACCCTCTGTTATGGGATAGATATGAATTAAATAAATTACCAACTAATATTTATATGAATTTAATTCATAAAAGATTCCATCGTTTACCAAGAAATTTTGAATATCTTATAAATGCTGTTGAAGGGGACTACGAATATTCAAGAAGAAGAATAAAGAAGAATGAAATTAATTATACGAAACGCTATTTTTTTAAATCTAATGATTTAAATGAAAATGATGAAATTATATCTTGGATAAATGAAAATGTTATTGAATGGGATAAAGAAACACAATTGTTATTTAAACTAATGTGGTCATGATATGATTAATATGATTAATTCTGCAGTTATTGGAATAAAAAGTATCAATTATCAAGACGCCTATAAATGGTGTATGGAAAATTGCAAGTATGAATGGGATTGGGCTGTAGTTCATAATGAATTTTATTTTATATTTGAAAATAAAGAAAATGCAATACATTTCAAATTAATATGGGGCGAAAAAAACAATGGGACTTTCTAAATATAATTAGATAATTTATTGTAGGTGAATGATGGGTAATTTAATTAAAAGTGTTTTAGAAAGTGATCATTATTATATGGTTGAACTTTTTGATTTAGTTTGTTCAGCAGAAAAAACAAATATATGGGATGGAACATTTGAAAAAGTTATGAGGGATTTTTTCTTATTTGTTATTAAACACTTCTCAAGAGAAGAAGAGTTTATGTTAATGATCGAATATCCTGATTATAACCAGCATCATTCAGATCATGTAAAATTAACTGGCATTCTTGATATAATTAGTATTAGAATGGAAAAAGATGGTCCTGCGGGATTTGATCAAGAACGATTACATATGTTTTACAAATTGTTTAACGATCATATCAAGTATGGCGATCAAAAATTAGAAGATTTTTGTAGAGATAAAAACATTGTATAGAAAAGAAAGGAAAATTTGTCAGAAGCTGGAAAGATCATCCGGAACGTCATTCTTATTATAATTATTATTATGGTTGGGATTGGAACGATCAAGATATGATGGACAACGAATGGGTAAATTTGGCAAAAGAATGGCATGAAAATACAAAACAGGATGACGTAATGTTTAAGCACATGGTTAAGATGAATATTGATCTTCCTGAAGAAGTTGTGACATGGTTACAGGAAAATTTTACATACGGTGTTGATTACATCATACCAATCAATGGATTATTTTCTTTAACTGAAAACAATACGATTATGTTTAAGAATAAAAGCGATGCAATTCAATTCAAATTGGTATGGGGATGATGATTTATTCAGTTAAAATAAAAACATCCAATTTAGAAATTTGGGATGATATATTTAATTGGTGTTGTGATAATTTCGGCAAAAGACTTGGACGATGGAAAATTGAAGGGACTGAAAAAGGTTTATGTGAATTCAAATTTGCATATAAAGAAGATGCTGCATTATTTAAATTAACATGGGGATGAGCAATGAAAATAAAATTGAGCGATGGCGTTTCAATCGATAGTAAAAAATTATCTGAATTTTTCAATCGTGACAGAGAGTTGCAGACTGAGGAAGATTTTAAAAACTGTTTAATCATAAATGACGATTTACTAGAATGGCTTGAGGATAATATTGATCAAGATGAGGGTGTTTTCGAATTTAAATTGGATACAGAAATAATAGATGGCGAAATAACTTTAACAGTAAGTTGTTATGTTGATATAATTGATGAAGATAAAGCCACTTTATTTAAATTAGTATGGGGATGATTTAAAATGAAACCCATATCTATAATTATATCAAAAGATGGTATTTCTAAAAAATACAGATACTTAATACGAGGGTATTTGGTAGAAGTATTAACTGTTATGCATACTGATAACAAATTAATCGTATGTTTTCCGACAATGATTAAATGTAAAGTGGGCTGTGCTTTTTGTGTGTCTACCAAATCAACGATGCAATTAAAACTTACAACAGATGAAATGTATTCATTAATACGTTCATCAGAGAAAGATATTCCAGAAAATATACAAAGATTATATTCAGCGATGGGTGAAGGTGAACCAATTAACAATTTAACTAATGTAATTAATTTATTCACGAAATTACGAAATGAATCGGAATCTGCAAAACTTGCATTGTCGACTACTGGAATAGATCATAAAAAATTAAACAAATTGTTGTTACAAACAGAAAAATTGAATGTTAAAATACAATATTCCTTGCATTCTTGTTTACCATATGATTTAATGCCATATAGATCAAAACATAATTTAGAAATATTGAATAAACATAAATTAAGAGTAGAATACAATGTGACACTATTAAATTCAATTAATGATTCTTATGATCATGCTAACGCTATAATAAATTCTTTATCAGAAGGAAGTCGTATTAAAATAACACCATATAATAAACATGATGGATCAAAATATGATATGTCAACCAAAACTAATGAATTTGTAGATATTCTTCGTAAATCCAATAAATTTAACATCGAGGTTTATCAAACGCAGGGTCAAGATATTAAAGCATCTTGCGGTCAGATGACCGCTATTGATATTAAAGAAACATACGGGTTAAAATGAATGAATCTATGATTAAATTGTTCGCCTCATTAAATGAGGGTATGCCTTTGAAAAAAATGGCTTTGGCTACCGAATTATATATCATGTTATTAACATATCAAGACATTCCAAAACGATATTCTTTACCTATCGCAAAAAGATTAATATTATTTTCTGATGATGTGAGATTAATATGCGAAAGAATTGTAGAAGAATATGATTATTATGATCAATATCTTAATATTTTTAAAAATACTGCAGACGATGAAGCGGAAACGCTGGCTTATATATCTGAAAAAATTCTTAAAGAATTGTGGAGTTAAAAGTGGGTCGAAAAGTTGAATTGGATCCTTATATAAGGATCAACTGGCACAAAGTTGAAATGAAAACAAAAGAACCAAGTGATTTGATTGACTGGTGTCTTTCTGATGCCATGAAATCAAGATGGACTTATATAAGATACTGGTCAGGAATGCCAGCTTTTTATTTTAAGGATAAAAGAGATGCTGCATTATTTAAATTGACATGGAGTTAGATTATGTTAAAAACCGATTTATTTCGTGTGTATTATTCTGAGATTGACGAACTCGAAAAACGAATATCAAAATTAAGAAAAAAATTTGATAAAGATGAACGAGGTCAAGATAAAAAATTTAAAAAATTAAAGATAAAAATTAGTGTGTCACTTGATATAATTACTAATTATGATTATGATTTGTCTAAATTAGAGATATCAAATACCCCGGAAATTATGAAAATAGATCAGTGGATTAAAGATAACTGTAAAGGAAATGTTTATAATTCATTTACTGCTGATATGGGATGCAATTGCGGTTGTGATGATTGTGAATGCGATGAGGATGATGATGATGGTGATTGGGGCGAATATTCAGAAATCGTTTATGCATTTGAAAATAAAGAGGATGCAGCATTATTTAAATTGACATGGAGTTAGATTATGGCGAAATGCGTAGGAAAAACAAATTATTATGCTTACGGTAGAGAAAACTGGAGCATATTTAATTTTGATGGTAGAAGCGACTGTGTTGAAATTATTGACTGGATAAGAGAAAATCTTGATGGATTTTTTTCAATTGAAACTGATACCGAAACAACGTGGGGATTTAAAATTTATATTCAGAATGCAAACGATGCAATGCGTTTTAAACTAACTTGGGTAGGATATGACTTCAGAGTATAAAGAAAAATTATTATATCGAGTAGCAATAAAAACAGGGTCTTGTGATAAAGACCCTGTTAAACAATGGTGTAGAGAACATTGTAAAGGAGATTTCCTTGTTTGTGGGTATATTGTGGTATATTTTGAATTTAAAGAAGACGCAGTGATATTTAAATTATCGTGGAGTTAAAGTGATTAACATTATTAAAAATGAATTTTTCGATAAAAAATTGGGCGAAATGTTTTCAGTAGATATTGATTATCTATTAGGATTTCAACCTGAAGATTCAGTAATATATTATAAAGATATTGATGCGTACTTAATTAATTTTGGCGAAACATTAAATAAATGGATTGATGAAAATAATTTAAATGTTATTAAAGTTGATGGTTTTAATATAGACGAATCATATCAATTATTAGTTAAATTTATTGATGATTCAACTTTTTTGCATTTTAAATTAGTATATGGACCTTTTTATAATGATTAATATAGTAGGAACAGAAAAATTATCTGGAAAAAGCGACAACATCAATAGAGTTTTAAACCAAATAGAAATTGATAGTTTGTTGGGTTTTAATCTTAATAACGTAGAATATTATAAAAATTATAATGGTGGCGTCTATGTTTTAAGATTTGGGGACAAAGAATTTGCAAAATGGTTCGATGAAAATGACATCAATGTTATTAAAATTGATGATGGGAAAAATTATGATGGGGAAATGATTGTCAAATTCATCGAAGATTCGCATTTTGTTCACTTTAAACTTGTGTGGATGTAATCCAATTAACCAGTTTATCAATTAATATTTTGGATTAAAAATTGCGTTATCCACTTTAAAACTACCATATGGTTGATGAATTATAGGAGAATGTTAATGGCGAATTATACAACGATTCATTTTAAGAAAAATGCTATACCAACAATAGATGAACTAACCAAATCATTCGAAAAGGCTATTTCACAATGGGATATTGTCAGTATTAAATATGACAATCAGGCATGGGAATTATATATCGATGATGAACGCCAAGAAGTATTTTATTTGAGTATGAATAAAATTGATTATACTCCTTATCGTTGTTATGGTTTGGGATATTGGCTGATGAATTATGTCGCCGAATATATTGCTGAAAATTTAAATGCTTATAAAATAAGTGATGAAGGTATTAGTGATACTTGGAAGCCAAAATTTCATAAATTGTATCCAACATATTCTTCATGGAAAAATAATATTCGAAAACAAAATATATTAACCGCAGCAATTAATTTATTTTTACCTGATGAAAAATATTCAAAGGTATTTAAATAATGGATAAATTTGATACTTTTCATATATTCGAAAGAGATCGTATTCGAATTGAAAAAGAAGAGGAAGAATATATTGAATATATGAAAACTTTCATTTATATTCTTCAGAGATTTAAACATTGCTTTGCAATTTAAATTGGAGTGCATATGAACAATTATACATTTAATCCTGAAGATTTTTTAGGGCGACCTGATGAAAAACGATTAAGCACGTGTGCATTGAAATATAGGGATGACCCATATTGTATGTCATCCAGACAATTTTATGCAAGCATCTTAAAAGTTTGTCCTCATATTATTAGAACAAAATATTCTAATCTTGGATATCTATTTGATGGCAATGCAATGGAAAAAAGGGGTTGGCTTAATGAGAATTGTAAAGGATATTGGTATGACACTACAGATATGTATTTTGATCATAGAAAAACAGTTAATACTGCAAAAGTTATATATCTTTTTGAACATTTAAATGATGCTTTACAATTTAAATTAGTTTGGGGTGGCAACTGAAATTGCATAAAATAGTCATGCCATACTTAGGGGCTACTAAAGAACTGTGGAAATGGTTAAAAGATAATTTTGGACTGCATACTTTTCACTGGGATTGCAAAAATATTAATGATATTGTAAGATGGACTTATATAGTTGGATCATTAGGTGAATTGACCTTTTATTTCAAAAATAAAGAAGATGCCATGCTGTTTAAATTAGTATGGTCGAGTGAAAAATAAATGGGGAGGATAAACGATGTTATTTATGGTTGGATTATGTGTTGCTATTTTGATTTGCATTCTGATCGGGTTTGCATTCTGTTTAAAAAATTAGAGGAGGTGGAATATGGAATATACAGTTGTTAAGCAAGATATTACTGGAATTAAATGCGACAAATGTGATTGGAATGATATGTCCTTTAAATGGACTGATATCAATGAAACAATAAAGCAGTGGCTTGGAAAACCATGTCCAAAATGCGGTGCTGTTTTATTAACGCAAGAAGACGCCAATCTTGTTTTGAATATGCAAAAATCAACAGATAAAATGAATTCATGGTGTAATAAATGGCTTCCTAATTTTATTTTAAAATGGTTATCTAAAAACCTGAAACATTATTCTGCTGATATGGACGGATCAGGGAAACTTAAAAACATCAAAGAGAAAAATTAAATGCTAAAAACACTGAAAAAACTAATATGCTTTTGTATTGGTCACAAATATGTTGAGTTTATGGGGAGGAACAAAGGAACTGTTATTCAACCATACTGGTGTGAACGATGTAAAGATTTTGATACACTACATGGAAGATTGATTAAATGAATATTGTTTATATCACCAAAGAAAAAACTGAAATTTATAAAATGATCCAATGGTTATTGGAACATGGCGGATACGATTGGAGAACAATAGATTTTGATGACGATGATGATTTTGATTGGTTAAAATACGGAAGAATATCATCGTATTCTGCAGAAAAGTGGTCAAGATTTATGAATGAATTTATATTATTGATGCGCCACGAGGATACAAAAAACAGTAGGTTGAATTTTGTTATTGCAAAATTCAGCATAAAAAATCCAACTGTTGCTTTGCAATTTAAATTAATTTGGAGTTAAAAATGGATTTAGAAGAATTATCCAAGAGAATGGATGAACATTGGAAAAAGAATGGTGATAGAATACAAGCAGTTGCCTACAAATGTGCAAAAGAAAATGGCTGGATTGCACCAGTGGATTATATTCATCAGATAGAAATTTTGTCTTCAAAAGAACCTGATGCAAGAAAATGGCTTGAAGAAAATAACATAACTGAATATCATTTTAATCCCTGTTTGCATCCACATATGGCTGAAGGATGGACTGGTTTAGCATTTTCTTTTAAAAATGAATCAGATGCAATGTTATTCAAATTAACCTGGGCGTAATATGATTTCCTATGATTATGATGAATATATTTCTAGTTTAACCTATGGTACTAGAAATGACGCAATACTACACAAGTGTGGATTAGATAACATTTCAAATATTTTTTATAATAGTGAAGGTGGATTCCATCGTTTTATAGAAAACAACAGATATTTTATGGATTTAATACAAAATAGTGAATGTTATTTACATAATGATTTTTATATAGTTTTTAAAAATAAAAAGGATGCTACATTATTTAAATTGGTGTGGGGTTGAAATGCTAATACATTATTTTTATATGAATGATATGGACATATATTCGTTAAAGTCAAAAGAAAATCGTGAATTATATTGTTGGGAGCATGAAAATTGTAATAGTCCTTTACGAAGAACAACAAACATGTTATTATTAAAATTAAATTATGACTTGTATGTATTTCCTAATGAAGATTGCTATTTTATAGGATTTGAAAAAAAGAAAACGGATAATAAAATAGTCATATCCTCTAGTAATTTATACAAATTATTAGATGAAGATTCATTAATTGAATGGTTAGATAAAAATGCTAATGGATGGAAACGAATGAAATTTCAGACTGGATTATATCAGTTTAAAAATTATATCGTTTTTAAAAATAAAGACGATATGTTGTTGTTTAAATTGGTGTGGTGTTAAAATATAAATTGGGGTTAAAATGAAAACATATAATTGGGACGAATGGTTAGAAATCACAAAAAACGCTCACCCACCGTATCAAGAAGAATGGTTAGAATGGTCTAAAAGCAATTGGCAACCAGAAATTATTATTAAGTTTGATTCCCACGAATATATAAATGATATATATGAAAAACTTATTGCTTATTGCTCAGATAAAAATGATGTTTTTTCCAATGGTATTGTTATTTCATTTAAAAATAAAAATGATGCTACACTGTTTAAATTGGTGTGGTGTTAAATGACTGCTGATGAATGGATTTGGGAAGTGATTGATAAAGGATTACTTGATAGTGAGCCAACACCTTATTATGGGTGGCGTGAAGAATTAGAACAATTGATATATGACGACAAAGTCGGTAGTTGGTTTTTTGTTATTACCGAAAATACAACATTCATCGAAATATATAATTGGATCAAAGAAATTAATATAAACAACTGGCATCATTATGACAATACTTATATTTTTAAAAATGAAAAAGACGCTGCATTATTTAAATTAGTATGGGGATGATATGGAATATAATTATGTAAAAACAGCTAAATTTCAACATGTTTTGACATACAAATTCACCGGAAATTATAAGGTAGGATTTAATAAACTTGCTGATATCAGAAAACAAAATAAGGATTTTTTATTAAAAGAATTTGGCCAATCAGGAAATGAATGGTATATTACATATTCGTATGAATTGCTCGGCAGAAAAGTATCATTTGAAGATTTCGAGTATAATTATTTCAATAATAATTGGGAAGATACAACATTTGTAACAAATTATAGATTTAAAAATAAAAACGATGCGATGATGTTTAAATTGGTGACTGATGACAAAAATAATTAAACTGGATGTCATGCAGTATATAATTCTTATTGGCGGTGGCTGATGGGAATTCTTTCATAAGTTCAAAATATTCTGCAGATTGACTAGATCATATAAAGATAATGTAATAACATTCGAAAATAAAAATGATGTAATGTTATTTAAATTAAAATATTGGGAGTGAAAATGAAGTCACCGTTTAAATGGGTTAGAAATACAGATATAGGTTTTGAAGATGCAAATAATTTTGATGCTGCAAAATATCATATCGTTGGTGTAGAATGTGTCGCTGGTTTTTCAAGTATCATATCCAATCAAATACAATATATTATAGCCAATAATATTAAATGTTGTGTAGGAACGATAGAAGATGTTTCTAAATGTTCAGTAAATGATATTGAAATTGGAATAATTATTGCATTTGAAGATAAAAATGATGCAATGTTATTTAAACTTCATAACAATGAAAAATCAAGAATTGTATTAATTGATGATTTAACTACCATTGCAAAAGAAAGGTTTTCAGCAAATTAAACATTTAGTAGAAATACGAACTGATTATGATAATAAATTAGTTAAAGTTGAAGGGATGATGGCTTGGCTACATAAGCAGGACATCGAATATTCTTTTGCATTTAAAACACCATCAGATTATCCTTGGCCACCACAATTTGATTGTGCTGGTTTTTGGTTTAAAAATAAAGAAGATGCAGCATTATTTAAATTGGTATGGGGATGATTATGAACGTTCATATTATGGAATCGAGAGTAATAAATTTATGTGAATATGAATTTCAACAATGGTGGAAAGATGCAAAAGAATTATATGACAAAAAATATTTATTGAATTGCGCATATTATGTAATAAAAAATAATAAATTATCAGCATCAAGACAAAATGTAATACAAAATGTAATATTAAAAAGAAATAAATTATCTGAAATATATAATTGGTGTTTAGCGAACACTAAACAAAATGTTATAATTAATGAGATTGAAAAGGTACACCTTTTAACAACAGTTAAAAATATAGAAGAAGGTGATAACGTTTTAAAATTATATTTTGATAGTAAAGATGATATGATGTTATTTAAATTAACATGGGGGTAATATGATTTTAGAATTATACTGGGAAGATATTGAACATCTTAATTTATATGAAGTAGTAAAATGGTTTGATGAAAATAAAATAACTTATGAACTGTATCATCATTATTTTAGAGAACAAAAAAACACAATGTTCTCACTGGAATATATGTATTCTTCGCTGAAACGGGGCTATAAACAAGCATCATCCAATCCTTGCTGGATTGATTCTGATATTACAGGTAATCCTATATATGCGGATCGAGATGGAGAATGGGTTAAACCTGTTCTATTAACTATTGATGCTGAACCAGATATTATCGCATTATTTAAATTAACATGGAAATAATGCTGGACAAAAATCGAACATATAGTATTATAAAAAAATTATAGGAGAAGATCGATGTTAAAGAAAGAAATTAAGGTTTTGAAGGAACAGAAGCCTTTGATCGTAGAATATGGCACTCAACGTCTTATGGAATTAGATTGATGATTGAAGGAAATGTAATTCATTTTAAAATAAATGTTGAGGACCAATTATTCCTTGATATGGAATTAGAAATATTGCGGGCGATCAGATTGATGGAAGACACTATCTTAAATGATTCGTCATTTGAAAACAATATTATAGATCTTATGACTACGCAAGTTGATTTTGGTAGTCTGTCTCGCAGTTACATAAGAAAAAAATATGGTCAATGGTTTAAAGATAATAATATTAAACCAGCATTTTACAGAGGATTTGACCATGCTACTGGTGAAATAAGCATATGTGGTGATGTTACTATTTCATTTGTTGGTGACGTGAATCCTCCTCCAACTGGTGAATTGAATTTGGCAGTCAGTTTAGAATTTACAAATAAAGATATGGCTACTTTATTTAAATTAACATTTTATAATGATCAAAAATATTGGGGGACGACCTAATCACTTAATCCGGTCAATGCTGCAACAATCAAAACTGTTCCAACTAGACATACAGACAAAAATATTTCTAATATAATCATTTCCATCTCCTTTAATTATTTGGATTAGCAATTGGTGCAAGATAATAATTACTTGAATATCTTGCCAAACCATTTGAAATTCTTACTTCATCGATATAACCATTAAAATACTCATTATGTAATACTCTTCCTCCAATACCAAATGTATTTGATGATGGTGTTGGTATTCCATATACATATCCAGTATTAAGTGAAATTTCTAATACACCATTCACATAAACAAATACATTTGTTCCTTGTCTGACAGCTGCAATATGATACCAAGTTCCTGTTACTATTGATAATGGTGAAATCAAAGTGTATACCCAAGATGAACCATTACCCATTTTAAATACTATCTGATTTCCTACCAAACCAAACCAAACACCATCAAAATCTGATGCCATGAAAGAGTTTGATGCTATTATTGTTTGTGTTCCAGAAACACTTGTCGAATTAATCCAGCACTCTATAGTAAAATCATTAAAATCAAATAATAAATTTGAATAGTTATTCAAATATACAAAACCAGTTCCAATAAATTTGGCAGATGTTGAATTTATTTTAGTTACAGATGAACTATTTGTTATAGAAGGTCCATAGAATGATAATGTTCCATTGATCAAATCTGTTGATGTATCTGTAAATGGTATCAGTGATACAGTGGATGAATCAGCAGTAAATGGTGTGGTAGGAACTATAAAATTAGGAACATATCTTGCTACTAATGTTACTCTTGCATCATCAATGTATCCACTAATTATATTCTGACTACTTACTGTTCTACCGCCAATGCCGAATGTGTTTGATCCTGGCGTTATGATTGGGAATACAGAACTTCCTGTTGTGCCACTGGCTACTAATACTCCATTCACATAGATAAACATATTTTGGGATTGTCTAACTGCTGCTATATGCATCCAAGTATTTAATGATACTACACCAGTAGGTGAAGATAAAGAATAACTCCATGCAGTTCCATTACCTAAATAAAAATTCAAAGCATTGCCGCTAAAAGTAAATAATACTCCCTGATAATCTAATGAAGTTAAAGTATTAGATGCAAATATAGTTTGTGTTCCTGCAGAAGAATTTAAATTAATCCAGCATTCTAAAGTAAAATCTGATGATGCGAATAGGAATTTAGAATTATTATTTAAATATGCAAAACCATTATTAAAATATCCAGAAGCAGTTCCATATTTACATGTTGTTGTATTCAATGTTACTGTTCCTGATATTGTCATTGCACCATTTATAGTATCTGTAATAGTTGAACTACCATTGGTCCCATCAAAATGGACATTCATAGAAACACCAGAAATATACTGGTCTTTAGTAGGATATGTCACAAATGTTACAATTTCTGATCCAGGTGATCCTGCTTGGTTGGTTGCAGTAATAGTTGCTGTATTAATAATATTCGATGTTGTTGTCGTTGGTGAAGTTCCGGTAATTAATCCTGATGTTGTGTTTTGTGTAGAATTTCCCGGTAATGATCCAAAAGATACTGAATATGTTAATGGTGTATATACAGTAGAATTTACTGCAGCAATAGTGGAATTTATTGCTGTATTGCTTGGATAATAAATAATCTGTTCTTGTGAGGCGAATGATGGACCATCTTGGAATTCAAACGAATTTGGTGTAAATGTTGTTGAGTATCTTCCAATACCAATAGTATATCTAAATTCATCAATATACCCAGTAAAATAATTACCTGATGTTTGTCCACCAAGAGATAAAGCTACTGTTCCAGAATTATATAATGCGGTTCCGATTCCTACATTATATGTGAAAGACAATGTACCGTTATAGAAACCGTATATATTTCCACCAATTCTTGATATCGCTATGTTAATCCACAATCCTATTTGTGCTGTGCCTAAAGTATAATTAGTTGTTCCTGTTTGGAATATAATATTTCCTCCAGAAACATATATTCTCCAGGGTGATTTTCCTGTTATATCACAAATATTTGCTACATCTGTTCCAGAAATATAGTTCATCCAAAATTCAACTGTAAAATCTGCTGAACCAGGATTCCAATTTCTGGATGTGGATGTTGTGGACGATGTTCCTAGACAATATAATGATCCAGTTCCCAGCTGGAAGAATGAATTAACAATTTGATTTGATCCAATATTCCATGTGTTATATGCAACACTATCTGTTATATTGTCATCAAAATGCATCAATGATGCCACGAAATTCCAATATATATCTGTTGATGGGTATACTGTGAATAAAATCTGGTCGTCGCAGTATTGCCCATTTGCATTAGTTGCACGAATTGTAACAGTATCATTAAATGGTATACTCGCATACGGGGTCGTTCCTGTAATTAGACCAGTTAAGCTCATATCGAGTCCGAATGGCAAGACTCCAACGACAATAGCGAAAGAAAGAATTTCTGATTGGGATGTTGTTGACAATTGAACATTTACTGGTAAATTACTCGGTAATAATATAACTGAATTATCAATAACAAATGGATATGGCGACCATTTTGTTGTTAAATATCCTTCGATTGTTTCTCTTTCGATAGTTGTAAGTATTCTATCATAAACAAGAATTTCACCAAGATTAGAGGAATACATATTTCCAGGATTAATAGAGCCTGCTAATTGAACATTAAGTGGGTGATCGCTACCGAATGTGCCAATAAATGCAGGAACACCATAATTCCAAACCTGTGTATTTTGTATCGTTGTTGATGTTGTTATTGATATTACTGACCAGCTATTCAATTCGGCAATATTTGGCAATGCTACTAAAACACCATCCAACATTGTTGTTGAATTACTGATAAACAGTGTATTATTATTTTGTACATATAGTGACCAATAATTGCCTGTAGTACCATTTTGACCAAAATAAATATATGGATCCGAAATATTATATGTATATTTTGAGAAATCAACAACTAAGAATATAGTCATTTCGTTCATTGTATTCAAATCAGGATCATTAATAGTTGTATTATTTGATAATGATATTGCGAAATTTCCATTAATCATATTTGGTGAAATTGTACTATTCGTCGTTAAACTATAGTGTGATCCATTTTTTGTTTGAACCGTATTAACATTTGTTGAAGTATATGTCATACTTGTTAAATCTGCCAAATCAAACCAGCACAGCAAACCATTTCCCACAGGTGCACCATCAAAATTTACACAAGTTCTGTCAACCAATTTACTCATTTGTGTATATGATCCTGACACTTTTGAGAACGTCCAAACTGCACCAGCTGCAGCACGTGGATCAGAACCTGCAGAATCATATGCGTGATATGGTGTTCCTACCGCCACACGATTATTTGTACCATCTACAGCAAGGCTCATTCCGAATCTATCATATTTGTTTCTACCATTTGTTTCAGTTGGTGTTAATTTTGCAACTTGAACCCAAGGTAAGAAACCTGTTGCTGTTCTTTCATAAACCCAAACTGCCCCTGCTTCTGGTATAGGATTTGCACCAGTAGAATCATATTGATGCATAATCGATGATACTGCACAAGTTGTTCCATCTAATGCAACAGCATATCCAAACTGATCTCCTGTATTTCTCGCATTTGTTCCGGTTGGAACAAGTTTTTGATCAAAATTCCATGTATTATTTGACCAAGACCAAATATATACAGCACCTGCATTATGAACATAATTTCTGTTTGCATATCTGCCAGATACTTCTAATGTACTGTCATAACAATGATTTATTGCACCTACTGCAAGATAAGTATTTGATCCCGCCATTGAGTAACCATGTTCATCTGTTGCATATCTTGCTTGACCCCAACCAACAACTTTTTCCTGTAAAGACCAAGTTGATCCAGATAAAGAATATACCCACACAGCACCAGAATTAGTATAAGGATTTAAACCATCGATATCATATGAATGATATGGCGAACCAACAATAATAGTATTTTGATATATTCCAACTGAATATCCAAACTGATCACCAGAATTTCTTGCATTATTTCCTGTTGCAACTATTTTTTGTGTTTGTGACCAAGTTCCACTATTAGTAAATATAAAAATCGCTCCTGCTTGGGCAAGAGAGTTTGCACCGGAAGCATCATAATTGTGTGTAGGTACACCAACAACCAAAGTATTGCCATTAATTGCAAAAGTACTGCCGAAATAATCAGTTCCATTTCTTGCATTTGTTCCTGTAGGAACGATTTGTTGTGTTTGTGTCCAAATTCCATTAGATTGTGTAAATGTAAATATTGATCCCGATCCAGAAATTGATGTGGATACTGTTGTTCCATCATTGTAGGGGGAACCAACTGCTATTACACCATTTGATACTCCAACACAATATCCAAATTGGTCACCAGGATTTCTAGTTGATGGTACTATTTTTTGAGTATATATCCATCCAGAACCATTCCAATTATAAACATATACTGCACCAGCATCTAATTCAAAATTTGTGCTGTTTGGATCATAATCCTGTAATCTTGCACCAACAACCAATGTTGTTCCTTCTGCTGCTACTGCATAGCCAAATTGATCATTAATATTACGGTCCATTTTTTCAGTAACAATCTTATTCATAAAATTCCATGTTGTTCCTGTTCTAACCCAAATATATGCTGCTCCTGAATTTGTTGTAATTCCAGTATCACCTGGTTGTCCGGTAGCATCAGTTGAATCTTGGTATGCACCAACAACAATAGTATTTCCTTCTAACCATGAAGAAATTCCCATATAATCGTTTGCAGTTCTACTATTTGATGGTGCTGATAATTTTTGTTGTAATGTCCAAGTTGTTCCGGATAATGTATAAATCCATACCGCGCCCGCATTTGATAATGAATTTGTATTATTTGAATCTAAACCATGATAAGGTGCTGATACAATTAATGTATTTCCGTCCATATTCATAGTATAACCATAACCATCAGTTGTTGATATATTTTCATTGTATTGTTGAATTTCCACCCAAGTTCCTGCTTGTTTTTGATAGAAATACATATCATGATTATTGAATGTTCCTGCTTGTGATGGAGTATAATTTTCATTATATAATCCAACACCATTAATTATTCTTAGATTGTCAATATAACCACTAAAAAATTGCGTAGAATTGGACATTGCACCAATGGTTAATCCGCCAAAAAATGTAATGTTTGCTGAATAATTTAATGTTCCCTGAATATTACCGTCGATATAAACATAAACCACTCCTGCAATTCTACAAATCGACACATTATGCCAGTTGCCATCGTTTGTAGTTGCAGTACAAACTATAGGCGAAACTGAATACCCAACATAACAGGATATTGATGTAACGCCAGCAACTATTGCGATAGAAGTATCGCTTAATTTAGAGTATGGTATATTTAAAATATATCCTGGATTTGTCTGATTAAACCACAATTCGATAGTGAAATCACCAGCAAAATTATTTAATGGCGATGATTGTTGTAGTGAAGTTGAGCCACTTAGATATAATGATGATGTTCCATATTTAAATTTTGATGTTGATATAGTTGCAGTTCCAGTAAATGTATTATTATATATTGATGAGTCAGTAATTGCGGACCCTTCAAAATTCAACATCATATTTGGCTGTAAAGTTTCTACTGATTTCTTAACAACCGCCAAATTATTACCGGATAAAGCGACATTTGTACCAAAATTATCATCGCCAAATCTTTCGGAGCATGTTATTTTTTGATTAAATGACCAGTTAGTTCCATTCCATGTGTACATATAAACAGCACCAGCTTGTGCTGCATAGTTTTCATTGGTATTATCATAAGATGAGCCTGGTGATCCAACAGCCAAAGTATATCCGCTTATTGCTATACCGTTAGCAAACATATCGCCAGTTTCTCTGTCAGTATTGTCGGCAACGACTTTTTGAATATTTGTCCAAACATTAGAAATTAATTTAAATATCCATACAGCACCTGTTGCTGCCATAGGATTCAAATTTTGATTGTCAGTTGAGTTGTTTGGTTCACCAACGACACATATATTGCCCTGAACAGATATGGAATTTCCAAAATATCCATTTGTTGTTCTGACTGGTGCCACTAATTTTTGTTGTTGTGTCCAAACACCAGGAGTATTTTGCTCAAACATCCATACCGCACCAGCATTTGTAAGAGGATTTGCACCATTAATATCATACTGATGTGTTGGTTCGCTTATGCCAATATTATTTCCATTAATTGATATTTGACTATAAACTGTATTTTTAACAAAAGCATTTATTCCTGACGGAGCAAAATATGATTGTTGTGTCCATGTTCCGTTGTTGATTCCAAATACGAAGAATTTATGTGAACACTGAATATGTTGTGTGGGTGTAAAATTGGTTGTATATTTTGCTTCGCCATTAGTCAACACGAAATCATCCATGTAATATGTGACTGATCCTGACGACAAATAATTTCCAACATATAAAGTATTTGATGCAAAGGATGTTGTATTTTGAACTGTCAATACATTTGTACCATTGATAAAATAGTTATCCATACCATTATACCTAGATAATGCAATATGATACCATGTTCCAGACGTTGGTGTGAATGACACATTATTCCCACCAAATATTAATACTTGTGATGTAGAATTATATTGTAAAAACGCATTACTTCCATAATATAATATATTAGTTGTTCCACTAAAAGATATAGATGGAAATTGAATCCACATTTCAACTGTGAAATCATTTGTTAATAATGCAATCTGTGGTAATGTTAGATATGCTGACCCACTGAAGAATGCTGATGCAGTTCCATATTGACTGATGGATGTTGATAACATCACACCAGAATTAGTTACAGTATTTCCCCATGCTTCTGTAATTGTTGTTGAATTGTTTGATCCATCAAAAGGTAGATAGAAAGTCTCATTATTTGAATCGTTTGCTTTGGCAACGATTGTGGTTGTTCCATCTGTTGAAATCATACTACCAAAATTTGCACCTGCCCATCTTACAGATGGTGTAAGTTTTTGATTAAAAGTCCAGCCAGTTCCATTCCAGCTCCAAACATATATTGCTCCAGCATTTGGTTTATAATTCAATCCTGCCGAATCATAACAATGATTCGGTGATGATACAATTAATGTTGTTCCATATCCCGTTACGGTATAACCAAACTGATCATTTAAATTACGATCATTACCATCACCAATTAATTTCTGAATATATGTCCAAGTACCATTTAATAATTCGAAAATATATGCAGAACCTGCCATTGCCTGATAATTGTTATTGTTAATATCATATGAATCGTTTTTTGCTCCGACTAATATCCAATTATTAATAAATGACACAGATGATCCAAAACTGGATGGATTTAAAGATAAACTTCTTGATGGTGAAGTTAATTTGATTGTTCTTTTCCATGCATTACTAACGATATTATAAACAAATACAGCACCTGGATTTGTTGGCATGAAATTAATATCATTTACGTCATAACAATGATATGGAGCAGCAACTACTAAATTATTTCCATAACCATCAAATACTATTCCATTGGGCAATAGACCAAACATATCATATTGTATATTTGTAGTTGGAAGAACATTTACTGTTGTTTCTGTATACTGTTGTTGTTCAGTCCAAATTAAATTTACATTTTGATAAAAATACATATGATGTGTCGGAATGGTCAATGTTGCTTGACATGGTGTAAATGTTGTCTGATATTTTCCTATATTTTTTGTTATACACAAATTATCAATATATCCAGTAAATGTTTTTGGTGAATTGATCGACACCTCATAAACATTGCTTGTAGAATATGCAATTGTATCTGTCATTGTTGCAGATGATACACCATCAATATATAATGTTGTGCTTGTTCCTGTTCTTGACAATGCCACATGATGCCAAGCACCATCATTCACTGCCACAGTTGAAGTTATTGTATTATAAACGATTTTTCCTAAAGTATTTAAACCAATTATTATATATTTTGATGTTGTTGTTCCGGCGTCCCATAATCTTATAATTTCAGCTGATATTGCAGTAGTATTAATCCAAAATTCTATGGTAAAATCACCTGTCATATTGAATGAGCTAGGATTTGTTGTTGTTATGGTTGTATTAGTTGCCGAACTAAGATATAATGATGATGAACCATATTTAAATTTTGTAGTTGATAAAGTTGCTGTCGATGAATAAGAATAATAACCATTATATCCAGAAGAATCAGTTAAAGTTAATCCTTCAAAATTCATCAAACAAGTAACTGTTCCTGGATTTTGTTTAGTTACAAATAATTTATCATTTGATATTTGAACAATTGAACCAAAATTTTCGTTATAAGCATTTCTTTCGGAACATGTAATTTTTTGAATAAATGTCCAAGTTGTTCCATTCCAATTCCATATATAAACTGCACCAGCACCAGGCATATAATGTAATCCATTTGCATCATATGCATGATTGATTGCTGATACTGCTAAATTACCTGTAGTTGAATCGAATGATATTGTTGATCCTAATGAATCATTAATATTTCTATCTTGCCCCCAAGCAACAATTTTCTGTAGATAATTCCAATTGTTATTAGAATCTTTCTGATAGACATACGCAGCACCGGCATTTGTTAATGGATTCAAATTATTGATATCACCTTTCTCAAAAGGATCGCCAACGATTAGAAGGCTGTCATTAACATTAAACGAATATCCATATGGTGTTGTAGTATTTTGAATTGGGGGCAATGATAACGCTTGCTGGTGGGTCCAAGTAGTTGTATAATAGTAAATGTCAATGTTACCAATTGAACCTATAGCTAATGTTGTCCCATCATAAGATATTAACTGGCCAAAATTTGTATTAACTGTTCTAGCTGGTTGTGTAATTTTTTGTTGAAATGACCATGTAGGCACTGTTACATCTGTTCTGATAAATGTATATGTTGCACCTGCACCTACAATGGTATTTGCACCATTTATGTCTGTTGTGTCAGTTGGGCAACCTACAATTAATGTATTATTTTTATAAGATATAACTGATCCAAAATTTTCATTTTGTGTTCTTGTTGGCTGTGTTATTTTTGATTCGAATACCCAATTCGTTCCACTCCAACTAAAAGCATAAACTGCACCTGAGTTTTTTTGATATTGGGGGAATGTTTCACCACCTGAACCAAAACTTTGATATGGTGCGCCAATACAAAGAATACCATTATCACCTGATATTGATGTTCCTAATTTGTCGCCAATTGCTCTAACATCATAATAGCCGCATATTTTTTGAGTTTGTGTCCAATTTGTTCCGGATAATGTAAAGACATAAGATGCACCAGAATTTGCTTCCGCTGTATTTCCTAATGTGTCTGTTGATTGATTTGGTGATGATACTATTGCTATACCATTATATATTGTTACTGACCACCCAAAATTATCACCTGACTGGACATCAGAAGGTATTAATTTTTGTTGGAATGTCCATGTAGTTCCAACCAATGTAAACACATATGCTGCATTTATTCCTGGTGCACCAATTATCAAATAATTACCTGATATATCAACAGAATATCCGAAATTTGCATTAGGTTTTCTTCCAGCAGAATCGTATTGTGCCGTAAGTTTTTGTCCAACAACCCAACCAGATGCTGTTCTGTTTAATATCCATGCTGCACCAGAATTAGATATGGAATTTGCGCCATTGACATCTGTATTTTGATAAGGGGAACCAACTATTGCGGTAATACCATCTACGCTTGTTGTATAACCAAATTCATTTCCAGTTGTTCTTGAACCTGTTCCAGAAGGAGTTAGAATTGTTGATGCGAAAGCATTTGATACAACAATTTGATTTCCTAATCCTATTTTACCATCGATAGTGACTGAATTTAGTCCGTCTAAGCGTACACCCATATTTAAATCTCCATTTATTATCGTCTATTTATTATTTTTAAATATGGGGATAAAATTTCAAAAAAAGACTTGCATAAAGATATCTTTATGTTATTATAAATTTATTGAAACAGCCAAGAGGAGATAAAATTATGGCTACTTATGAAGTTGTACTGGAACGAGTAACTGTTGAACGCCAAACTGTTGTTCTGAAAGCCAAATCGGTTAAAGACCTTGAAGGTGTAGTGGCTGAATATATGTCTGGAGATGTTTCAGATGTTGATGGTGATGATTATGATGACTACGAAGGTTGGGAAGCAGACTGCGGTATTAACTTTCCAGAAGTTAAGATCGTTGAAGTGCAGAAAGTCAAGAAAACCGCTTAATTATAAAAGGACTCAGAAATGAGTCCTTTTTTTAATAAAAAGACTTGCAAAAATGTAAGTCACCTGTTATTCTTACTAAAATTAAACAAATATGGAGGACATTATGTCTACAGATGATGGCGTTGGTAGTTTTGGTAAGTATAAAGATTTGGATCAGTTTCGTCTTCCGCTAGTCATGAAAGAAAATGGAGTAGAAAAAAGAATTATTCCATTTAATGCTGGTGATAAAGTTGAAATTTATGTTGAAGATTTTGGGGATGTTCAAGTTGTAAGATTTAGGACGCCAGAACCAGGAAAAGGGATGACTTTGAGTCTTGAAGGAAGGTCAAACAAATACGTTTATGTGTCTTATCGTAATCGTTTTTCTGATATTTCCGAATCAAAAACATTGAAATATGATAAACGTTATAATGGATTTATTATTACGAATCGCCCACAAAAAAAACAAAATGTATACACTGTAACTATTATGAAAACAGAAGTTATTTATGGAAGTATCAGTGTAAAAGCAACATCTGTGTTAGATGCAGAAAGGCAAGTTCTTAATCATATCAATGGTGATAAAACACTGGTAGATTCTGAAGGTCATGAATTGAATATTGATGATTACAATTCGCAAATTTTTGAACCAATGTCGACTGAAATTACTGGGTATGAAATTCTTAACATTGCCTAACGAAAAAGGACTCAGAATGAGTCCTTTTTTTAATTTCCGTATATTAATTTGAATGTTGCTGCGTCCTGTTTATTTTTAAAGAAGTAAACAGGATAAATGCATTCCCATCTATTATTTTTATCTATCAATTGGTGACAAATTCTACCCAATCCTGATGTTTTGATGTTCAACTCTTCGTCAGTAAATCTTTCTGTTGCCAATCTTGTATACAGACTTTCACCGAAATTATTTAATAACCATTCTACATTGACTGGAGTTAAAGAACTAATAGTATATGGTAATATTTCGGAAAAATATTTAAACATTTTTCCTTGTTGTAGGATATAATTTTCATCATCCACAGTGTTATAAAGATATGTTTGTTGACTACTAATAATATCGTCTTCATAAATCCATTTTAAATATTCCATTAAATGTTTCCCAACATATTTTTATATAGTTTAATTTCATCCAATATCTGTTTCCATTCAATACTTAAATATTCTTTGGCTAAATTAAACCATTTGGCGGAAATATTTTTTATATATTCACGCTCAACAGTTAATAAATGCAATAGAAGAATAAATGTTAATGCCATTTCATTTTAATCTTTCTGTAATAATATGACAAATTTCACCCTGCATATCAAATGTCAACTTTTGCCAACGAGATGCATAATGGTCATGCATCCCCTTAAATTTCTTTTGATCAAAATTTTCTTGGTCTTCACAATACGCTTTCAATGTGAACCATTCATTTACAAATTGTTCAATCATTATTCGCTCCTATATTCAGGCATTGTCTAATAGTTCAACAGTTTTTAGATAGATATAATAATCATTGTCGTCGTATTCATAATCGACATCCACAACTTCTGAAACTTTGTCTGCCCCGAAATTTTTAATGAAAACTCGTCGCCATTTTTCCATTAGTTTATCGATATTTTTTAGTTTAACTTCGCCCGAACTATACCCAATACCATAAACTTCATCGCTTGGCGAAGATCCCCAATCGTGAACCCCATATCGTTCTTCTAAATCTTCGGCAGCATTAAATACCCATTCTGGACAATCGCCATCAATATCAAAATCAACAACATCACGAATCACAAATGCTTTTTTGACAAAAATACCATCTTCAGTACTGCCGTCAAAATCAACATTAAATTCAAAATAAAAAATACAATCCTTCATTTACATTACCTCACACACATATTCGATTGCCATTACGACACCATCGTCATAACCATCTTCCCATTCATCTGAAAGTGGATCACCAGCAAAATAAGGATTGATTGCTCGCTTCTTATTTGTGAAGTCGATATTTTTACCAGTTTCCAAACCTTCATAATATGCATTGCTCTTCATGATTTTATCCTATTCAGTTAAATTTAAATATTGCACAACACGGTTTTATTGTCAACGTTTATTTTTCCCACCACTTTCTTTTTTCATCGCAGTAAATTTCAATACGAAATCCAAAATCTAAAAACTCACAGAATTCCACACCATTTTTAATATTCCAGCTGACTGGATTCGAAGTATATTTTTGCACAAACATTTTAATTTGATTGGATGCTTCTTCATAAGTATCAAAAGCATATGAACTATTTCTATACCATATGCTCTGATTTTGTTTAATGGTGTAAAGAACAATATGATACATGATTACTCCTTAAAAAAACAAAACATACAAAAGCCAAATCACAAAAATAAATCCGCTAGGAATACTTGTAAAAAACAAGGACACAAACCAAACCATAAACAGAAACATTCCCATGATTTTTCTCCTTAATTGAATATAATTTATATTATCATCAATTTGATTGTTGTCAATCACTTATTTCAGATTCCACTTTGGGTGAACAATCTCACCAGCAATAATTATCAAACAGCATTGGATTTCTTTAAATCAATATAATATTTGTCATAAAATTGTCATTGATTATAACCGTATATTATGGTAAATATATGATATTAAGGAGTGATAATATGGACAATTTTACAAACAAATATAGAACAATATTCATTTCAGATATTCATCTTGGTACTTTCGGTTCAAAGGCAGATATTTTATTAGATTTTTTAAAACATAACGATTGTGAAAAATTATATTTAGTTGGTGATGTTATAGATTTTTGGAGATTGAAAACAAAAGTTTATTGGCCACAGGCACACAATGACGTTATTCAAAAACTTTTACGACGAGCAAGAAAAAACGGGGAAGGAAGCGTAATATACGTCCTTGGTAATCATGATGAAACATTTAGAGCATTTCTTCCTACATCGTTTGGTTCTGTCGAAATGGTAAATGAGATTATTCATAAAACTGCAGATGGCAAGAAATTACTTGTGATTCATGGTGATGATTTTGATGGGATTACACATTATGCCAAATGGTTGGCCTATGCTGGCGATTCTGCATATACAGCATTATTATATTTAAATCGACACTACAATTCGCTAAGGCGCAAATTGGGATTTGGATACTGGAGTTTGTCCAAAGCAATTAAACACAAAGTTAAACAGGCAGTTAATTTTATTAACGATTATGAATTGAATATGGTTAACGAATGTAAACGCAGAGGATTAGATGGTGTTGTTTGTGGACATGTTCATAATGCAGAAATTAAAGAAATAGATGGACTAATGTATTATAATGACGGGGATTTCTGCGAGAGCATCACTGCCCTCGTAGAAGATTTTGATGGTAATATATTTTACATAGGTCTTATCGAAAAAGCGTGGCGTCCGATTCAAGTAAAATGCTGCCACTCGAATCAAATATTAACAGGAGAACCATGTATCCAGCTTTATCTGCAGCAAGGATTTTTGATTTAATAATTTCATAGTCAATATCAAAAGTATATTGGCTTTTTATTTCGACTATTAAATTATTAGTTTCAATGAAGAAATCAGGATAATATCTTTTTTATTATCGCAGTACATTATTTTTGGCATATCAGATTTTTTATATTTAATGTCACTTTCATTGTATCTTGTTAATAGATACTTCATTCCAAATGGTTCATAACCCTGCATGGAAAGTATTTCTCCAGTAAAACAATAGTTGACAATATATAACAATATGATATTATACCTTATCACTTAACGAAGGAAATATCATGCAATATAAACTTGTTTCTTCTAACGAAAATAAAATCAAAGAATTTAAACGCTTTGGTTTAGATATTGTTATAGAAAAAGGTGTTGATCTTCCTGAAGTAGATGGCACTGCCGAAGAAGTTATTATTTACAAAGCATTAGAAGCTGGCGAAGGTCGTTGTGTAGAAGATACTTCCCTAGAAATCGAAGGTTTGGAAATTGGCGTAAATATTCGTTGGCTCGTCAGCCAACTGTTAATTGATTCTACGCTGGAAGGCAAAAAAGCAGTTTGGACCACTTATGTTGGTGTTAACACAGGCGAAGAAATCAAAATTTTCAAAGGTGTTGTAGAAGGAACTATTGTTTCTCCACGCATTGATGGTTTTGCTTTTGATCCAATTTTTCTTATTCCTTCATTAAATCAAACACTTTCTGAATTAGATGCTGAAGGTCATAAAGATAATTATTCTGCTCGCAAGATCGCTTGTGTTAATATGATTGAAGACAATCCTGTTAAAACTGTTAAAATTTGTGATATACCAGTTTGGACAGGAAATTATCAACATTAATCGGAGGTATCTTGATGGTAAAGCAGCCTAAAATTCCAAGAATCAAATTAGAATGGGATTATGATCGTGCATATTACAAAGACTATTTTGTATTTGATATTGCCAAAGGTTCAGACCTTAATCCTGATTATGAAACTTTGTGTCGCATGGGTTCCGCAAGGTCATACGATTCGAGAAAATGGTACGGAACACTCAGCAGTTATGATCCTGTTAAGGGAAAATTTGTAACTCGTGATATGACTCCTGGATTGGGTGAAACAAGAACAGGTTTGATTAAAAAAATTGAACAGTATATCGCAAGAGATGATATTGATAATGAAATGGAGCAGCGGCGGTTAGCATACAAAAAAATCAAAGATCAGCAAAAATATTTAGAAGATGAAAAACTGAGAATTTTAAAAGAAAACAAGAAGGCTGAAGAAGAACGTATTTTTCAGGAAGAAATTCGTATGTCTGAATTAGCCAGATTAAAATTGATTGAAGAAGAACGTCAAGCAGAACTGAAAAAAATTGCTGAAGAACGTCAAAAACTGATTGATTCAGGTCTATTCTTTGATATTGAGCAGTATTCGCCAAAACGTGTTTTAATGCTGGACTGAAGGAGGAAAAAATGAGGTTTGAAGAAATTAACAGCACATTTTCATTTGACGGAATAATCAAAGAATTATCAAAATTAATATGGAACAAAACTATATTAAGCAGCAACTTTATTTGGACTGTAAATGATGGTAAATCGCCACTACAAATTGGTGATGTCACTTATATAACTGATATTATTGAAATAATATTCACGAAAAACAAAGTTAATATAAAAACAAATTTGTATATTAGACCATTTACTGAAAAACACATAGACTTTACATGCGATCTTGATGATAACTGTTTTCAAACGGTTGCCGGGGGCGGCTGGTTGCCTGGTAGTCTCATGGTAACTGATGCAAATAAAATAATTGAGGAGATAATGTTAAAAATCAAAAAAATTGGTGAAGAATAAATATACCTGACTTAATTTTTAAAGGGAATTTATGAGAATATGCATAGTAACAGGGGCTTGGAAGCCTCAATACAATGGTGTCGTAACCACACTAGAAAACACAATCAAACAACTAGAAAACTGGGGTCATGAAGTATTAGTTATTCATCCCGGATTATTTAAAAACTTTCCATTGCCTTTTTATCCTGAAATAAGCATTGCATTAAAAACGCCAGGATTATTCAAAATGATAAAAGAATTTGCTCCTCATGTCATTCATATTGCCACAGAGGATATTCTTGGATGTCGAGTAAGAAAATGGTGTATTTTAAATGAAAGACCATACACAAGTGCCTACCACACTAGGTTCCCAGAATATGCAAAAAAACATTTTAAGATACCATTGGTATTAACATATATGTATATGAAATGGTTTCACAGCAAATCATGTAATGTAATGGTTAATACTAATACTTTAAAAAACGATTTACATAAAAAGGGTTTTAAAAATCTAGTTGATTGGAGCAGGGGTGTAGATACGTCACTATTTAAACCACTACCAAAACAATTAGATTTACCTGGACCAATTTGGCTAAATGTAGGGCGAGTGAGTCATGAAAAAAATTTAGAAGCATTTTTAAAATTAGACTTACCTGGAACAAAAGTTATTGTTGGTGATGGTCCTGCGAGGAAAGAACTGGAACAGAAATATCCGGATGTTAAATTTCTTGGTAAAAAATCTGGTGCTGATTTAGCCCAAGCATATAACGAATGCGATGTGTTTGTTTTTCCGAGTAAAACAGATACATTTGGTCTTGTTATTGTGGAAGCAATGAATTGTGGGAAACCAGTTGCTAGTTTTCCAGTGATTGGACCCATAGATATCATAGAATATGGCATTAATGGGTATCATAATAAAGATTTAAAGCAGGCATGTTTAGATTGTTTAAATTTAAATGACAAGAATATTATTATCGAATCTGTAAAAAAATATACTTGGGATCAATGCACTAAACAATTTTTAAATAATCTTATACCACACCACACTGATTATTCTGTGGACGAAGCTGATTATTTTAATATATTTCCTGTATTTGAAGAAGAAGACTGTTAACGATAAATATATCTGACTTGATTTTTAAAGGTTGTTATTATTATGAAATATACAGAAATATTTGAGGCACCTCTTCCAGATTCATATAGTCGTCGCAATGATGCTTTAAAAGGCATAAAACGTAGAGGAGAGAATCCAGATGACTATAATATTTGGCCAGTCGCTGGTGGCACCAGATATTCACCAATCAAAAAAAATGCTGTTAAAAAAATGCCAGAAACATCAGCTGAAGAAATTGAAGATAAAATAGAACAATTAGAACAACAACCGCAAACACCAGACATTCAATCATTAATTGATAGATTGGAACAATTGGAAGCAAAATTAAAAGATCAAGAAGAACGTCATGCTTCCGAAATAATCAACACTCGCAAAGCAGCATTTTCTGATTTTCTTAGCAGTCAACATGAAACTGAAAGCGAAGGTATTAGACATCTTATTAGATGTATTAAACAAAATCTTGAAGGTAAAGCTGTTGATAATATAAATGATTTAAATTTTGAAGTTGGTCCTACATATAGTTCACAAGGTTCATATGGCGGTAGTTCTACTTATAATATTAATTTTGGGCAAAAATATTCTGATGTTGGATGGGGTCACGAACCAGGAAATTGCTCGGTATCATTGCAAACACCTATGTCATTTGTGTTTAATTATATTACACCATTATCTGTTTATGTAGAATTCGAATGGCTTCATAACTATTTTGGGGCGAAAAATAGGAAAGCAAATTATAAATTTGAAATTTCGCCCGATTTAATAAAGAAAGTTAATGGAAAATATGAAGTTGTTGATGCATTAAGATTTGCTGATTATATTGTTAAATCAATAAAACGAAAAATCATGGCATAATTAATATATTTCCTTTGTTAAAAATTATACACAATAATTTTATCTTTAGATGCCTTCAAAAACAAATCCCACAGATATGGATGAATTGCTGCATTTTCAGCACCAATATCTTTAAAACATCCAGATTCATTGAATGCAAATAAAATACCAGGATTTGTTGCAGTTGCATCATAAACATCAGCAGAGAATGATTTTTTAAAATTATATTGAAGCTGATGTTTATCTGAAATCTGCTGTAACAATTCAATTTGATCTTTGGTTAGATAAGTAACCGTTTTAGGATGAAATGATTGCTGTACTTTGAATGACATTTCTGTTGGCGAATAGCATTGATCTTCGATAGATTTTACTTTCGATTCTTTATATAAAGTGGTAAAAACCATTCCAGTTAATACACACAACGCAACAGCCAATACAGTTTTTTTAGACATTTTATCTCTCCCCAAATTTCTATGTCAATAGTAATTCATTTATTTAAATTGTCAAGTATAAATATCATATTGACATAATTAAGGTTTAATATGAAACTTATTGACATATTTGAAGATATTATTACTCCACAAGAGTATGATGCTCAAAAAAAATATAGATATTACAATACTCTATTATTTGGTGGGGAACTTCCTGAAATTCCTATTAAATTTAGATCATTGAAGCGTTGCGGCGGGAAAGTAACATTTAGATTCAGACGTGGTATTGGTATTACACCCGGAACATTAAAAATGACTTTATCTGATTTATACCTTAGAGAAGAACAGGGATTAGACAAAATTCTCTTGCACGAAATGCTGCATGTGTATTTTGCTGTTGAAGGTGATTTTGACGAGAGTCATGGAATGAGATTTCAAAGTATGGTCAGAAAATTAAGTTCAAAAGTTGGATTCGAAATACCCTTAACTGATGATGTTTCTGATCTTACTATGAATTTGAAAACAACAAAACCAGTATGTGTTGTTTTATTTCAAAGGGCAAGCGGATGGTCATATTGTTTATTAAACGCCAATTTTGCATATAATCAGCAAAAACTTTGTTTGTTAGAAAATTATTTACACAGTATTAAATCATCAAATTTTATAAATCACATAATTGTTAGTTTAGTGTCATCACAGACTTGGACAACAATTTCTATGAGAAATCAAGTAAAAAACAGTCATAAAATAACATCTTTATATAAATTAGTTGACAACAATGAACAACCAGCACATGGTCAAGCTGCGTTGGAAGATGCTCTTAGCGGAAAAATACTTTTTGATATTGAATAATCAAAAATCAAATAAATCTTTAATATCGATATATTCTACCTGTTTCTTCCGTGATTTTTTTGGTGCGATTATTTCTTTTAATTCCTCAACCTGTTTCTGTAACACTTCAATTTCTGAAGGCGGTTTAATTTCTTCAATTTGTAATTGCTGCGGTGGCGGTTGCAACATTGGTTGCATAACTTTAACAATTTTCTCTGCTGTTAATTGTGCTTCATCACGAATAAGCTCAAACGATCCTGGTCTTGCTATATGATCTAGTAATGCCAAATTATCTTTAGCATATTGAATTGCAGCATCATTTTTATTCTCATTCAATCTTTTAATTGTTCTATAAGCAAGTCTTCTTAATAATCCCAATCTTCTAATTGATAGAACTTTATAATCCATTATTTTAGCAATTAATAATCCATGATGTCTCGGATGTAACTGCTCAAAAAAATATTCAATTAAATCCATTTCTGGATGTTGGAGAATCAAAAATTCGTCACTTCTTTCTCTCCAAGTTGTGATAAATTCGTCTATTTCTTTTAATTGTTCAATAAATTCATTTACATAATGCTGAACATTTAACATAGACCATGCTGTCAATGAAGAGAGTGGTAGTTTTAAAGTTGTACCAAATGGTTTTGTTGCATTCTTTGCTATTTTTAATAAATTATCATCGACAACATTTTTTGCATTTCTCGAATATAAAAACTGAATATAGTCAAGCATCTGCAAATCATCCAAACTGTCGTGATGATTTAATAGCAAATCAAGAATTTGTTCCTTAGTTAATGTATCCATGACCTTATTTATGGTATTTTGTCTGGTTAGAATGTTGAAAACAATAAATACATGATTATGGATTATAACACAAACGGATAGAATAATGAAATATAAAGATATATTACAGGAGTATAGACGAGGAGGTGCAGAACATGCACCAAAAATATCTGCATGGGATCAACTTGAAAAATATAAAGATATGGATAATGTTTATATTTCATTTACTGCTTTAGAAAAACTGGGTATAAATCCACAATCGAAATATGATACTCCAATCGGTATATATTGTTATCCATTAAAACAGTCATGGAAATTTTATGATATTGAGTACAGAGGAATTAGAGGATTTCCATTTGCTGAAAGAGAACCAAATATATGGATATTTCAATGCGATACTTTACAAGATTTAAGAAAATATACTCCTACACAATTAAAAAATGATATTGAAAAATTAAAAACTATATATCTTGAAAAAACAGAAAAGGATGAAGAATCATACAGTCAGAAAAGCATCTGACAGAGCAGCAAGAACCTACTCGGGTGGTCAATTCTGGAATATAACAAGATTATTGGGTATAGAATTTGCTCATAAAAAAATGGTTGGTGATAATTTATATTCAAGCGGAACCGGAAAAGTGGTCGCTTGGACATCACTATTTAGGAAATTAGGATACTCAGGTTTTGTTGATTATGGTGATGGACTTATTCATCAATCTGAAAAAATGCAGGCGGTGATTGTTGATTTCAAATCGATAAAAATCCTTGAAAAAATCAAAAATTATGTGCCAGTACCATCTAGCGATGTTGATGAAAAATTAGCCAATATTAAATTGGCTAGAGAATTGTCCGAAAAAGAATTACTTAAAAAAATAAAAGAATACAATGGATCATTTATACAATATATAAAAAATCCATCTGAAAAATTACAATTGGCGGCAGTTAGATCAACTATAAATAAAAGTGAGATCGCATATATTGGTGCAAAATCAATAAAGTATATCAGAAATCCAACTGAAAAAGTTCAAATTGAGGCAGTAAAAATTGACCCTGACACAATTAAATATATAAAAAATCCTAGTGAAGAAATTCAAAAAATGGTTGTTCAAAAAGAACCGTATAATATATCACATATACAAAACCCATCTGAAGAAACAAAATTAATAGCTGTTCAAAATTGTCCATCTTGTATTGTCAGCATTAAAAATCCATCTATACAATTACAGGAATTAGCAATACAAAAAGATCCATATAATATCAAATATATTCAGAATCCTGATTTCAGCATTCAAAAACAAGTTATTGAAAAACATCCTGAATATATACAATATATTAAACAGCCAGACCCGAGAATATTAGCATATGTACAACAAAAAATAGATTCAATGAAGTATAAGGGTGCAAAATGAAATTCATTGATTTATTTGAATCTAGACGTAATCCTGATCGTAATCCAAAACAAGAAATTGGACATAAAGCGGCGGTCAATTATATTTTAGAAAATATTCCGAAAGATGAAATAGACCATTGGGGTGTATCTATGACACAATTGCCAAAATTAGGTATAAATCCTAAATCGTCATATGATACACCTATTGGAGTATATTTTTATCCTGCATCTTATTATTTACAAATAAAAAATATATTACCATTTGATGCTGAAAATATGGATCGTAGTTTACCATTTCAAGATAATGCACCATATATTCAGGCATTTAAAATCGAAGGGAATATTCTTGATCTTAGTGATTTAGAACTTTCTGATGGTCAAAAAATAATATCGAAATTAAAAGAACTCTATCCAAATAATAAAGACTTTATTACAGAAATGTCAAAAGTTGCAGCTTCAAGAGCAAAGGTTCAGACAATTGGCGGAATGATATGGTATATTATGTATGCTATGGCATCTTCGCCATTAATATCAGAAACAAACGAACCAATTATCTGGAATAAAATCATAAGACAATTAGGATATGATGCTGTTGTTGATTATGGTGATGGTATTATTCATGAAAATGAAAAATGCCAGGGATTTGTAGCAAATCCAAAGGCAATAGTATTTCGTAAACAATTTGAACAGACGTTAAATATTAAAAAAATTATCACTAATAAATTAAAAACAGCAATTGATACCGGAAAAAGATTATCACCAAAATTAGAAAGAACAATTTTGCGAGATTCAAATACTGATCCGTTACAATTATATTATTATGCGAAAAATATTATAAAAGGCAGATGGAAAGAAGCTGAACATCATTTCATTCAAAAACCTGCATTTGCAAAACAATATGCTATCGACGTTATTAAAGGTAGATTTATTGAAGCCGAACCATATATTCTTAATGCAGCAAAACAACTTGGACATAGTTTAGCAGATGCTATTAATTATACAGCAAAAGTATATGGATCAAGATGGATTGAACTAGAAGATATTTTATTCTCTAAAACAGAAAATTACAAACAAGCTGTGTATTATGCTGAAAATGTTATGAATTTTAAATATGAACAGACAGCAATTAAATGGGTTAGAGAACAATTTAAAGAACACGGAGTTGAATTATGAAATTAATCGATTTATTTGAATATCGCCGTGGATCAAATGATGGTCGTGAAACAGCATTAGAAAAACTAAAAAAATATAAAGATGATCCAGATGTTTATATATCATTTACAAAAATACCAAAATTAGGTATAAACCCACAATCAAAATTTGACACACCAATTGGAATATATTGTTATCCTTTACAGGCTGCATGGACACGTTATGGCGTTAAAAATGGGATTGATCGTTTTCCATTTGCTTCAGAAAATCCTTATATATGGGTGTTCAAAGGAAGATTAAGGGATGTATCGGAAATAACATCTGAAGAAGTTGATAAGGCAGTTAGTTATGCTTTAGACCACGGTGCATATCAAAAAGAAATAGATGTATGGATTAAAACTGCTAAATCACAGGAAAATTTTGGGAAATTCTGGAATATTACCAGATTATTTGCGCATCATACTGGAACTGGAAATCCTGCAGTAAAATGGACGAAAATATTTTTAGATTTAGGATATAATGGATTTTCTGATAAGGGGGCTGAAGGTATAATTCATCCTGCTGAGCCTGTTCAAGCAGTATTCTTCACCACAAAAGGAATACAAATATTAGAAAGAATAGATAATTTTAAAGAAACAACAATTGATCGTTTTTTATATAAACTGCGAAAAAATCCAGAAATAATCAAACGATACCTAAATAGACCACAAATATTACAGAAAATATTTAAGTTGAATCGTGATTCTTTTATAAAAATAAAATATTCGCCAGAAGAGCAGCAGTTACTATTTGCTAATGCAAAAAATGTTATAAACGTCTATCCAGAAATTATCACTGATGAAAAACTTATTTTCAAAATAATCAGAGATAATCCGCACCCGAACAATAATGTGAAACTGGCTATGAAAATTACTGATGAAAACCTGCTGAAGGAACTATCTAAATACGCATCAGACATGTATAAAGGAATCAGACAGTTATATAAAATTTACAAAAATCCTGCGGATGCTTGCGAATTTGCTGATATACGTGGTCGTAGATGGCCAATGGCCGAACCATATATTATGAAAGACCCAACACAAGCATATCTATATGCAAAAAATGTGATGTGGAGTAGATGGGAAGAGGCTGAACCATATATAAAACAAGATAAAGAAGCATGGGAGGCATATCAAGAAATGCTTGCTGAAATGAAGGGCGACAAATGAGACTAATTGATTTATTTGAACGAAGAGCAAATCCTGAATTAAATAAAAAGGATTCTAACTATTATTATCATAATGCAGCTCTTTCTTTTTTAGATGGGAAAAATTTATCAGAATGGGGGATTACAATGACTAATCTACCAAAATTAGGTATAAACCCACAATCAAGATTTGATACACCTTTAGGTATATATTTTTACCCGGCAAAATATTATGCAGAAATAAAATATCTAGGGAAAATTTTACCATTTCAAGATGAAGCACCATATATTCAGGTATTTAATTTCGCCGGAAAAGTCTTATCACTAAGCGATTTATCCAAAAAAGAATTTGAATTAATAACACAAAATCTTTTAAATATATATTCTGACAAATCAAACTATATAGAAAGAGTAATAGAAGATTCAGAAGAAGAAGAAGGAAATGACTATGGTGTTAGGTTATGGTATATTATCGGATCAATCGCAAGGAATCCAGTCAATTGGAACAGTATAATAAGAAAATTAGGATATTCAGCAGTGATTGATAATGGAAAAAGTATTATACATGAAAATGAGCCGTCACAAGGTTTAATAGTAAATCCAAAAGCAATATTATCATATAAAACATTTCATGACACTATGGATAACAAAGAATTATTATTAAGAAAATTAAAACAAGCAATAGACAGAAATAAACCGGATTTATATCTGGAAAAATATATATATCGTCAACCTAAACTGGCAGTAGAATATGCGGTCAATGTGTTTAAGCGTTTTGAAAAAGCAGAACCATTTATTATCAAATATTCAACTACTGATTTTGACTTAGTATTATTCTATGCTGAACATTGTATTGAAGATGTTTATGGAAATGGATGGCCAGAATTAGAAAGATATTTAATACAAATTAAAAATGAAGTTCTACTATATGATTATGCAAATCAAATACTAATGCTTGATGAAATAAAATCCAATGAATGGGCAGCATCAAAAATGGATTCATAAATCATAAATATATGATGTAACCCATTTAGCGGATAATAGAATGAATTTCAATTTTATCATAATTACAAAAACACCTGATGACAGAAAAGTTTTAATTAATATTCTCAATGAAAAAAATATTCAAATAAAACAAGTTTATCAAACTCTTACAACATTTCTTGTAGTTAATATGTCTTGGAGTCAATGTAATGAACTGATGACATATCCACAGATAGATAAAATTGAAATGACACAATCATTTCAACAATTCAATGTTGAGACAATAAATTCTGCTGGTAATTGGGGCTTAGATCGTCTGGATCAACGTAATTTACCACGTGATGGATTGTATCATTATACAAGATTAGGGACTACAGTAGATATATATGTTGCTGATACTGGTGTTCAATTAAATCATACTGAATTTTCTGGCAGAGTAACGCCATTATGGGATTTTAGATGCTGTATCAACATTGGCGGGAAAGATATATTTTTCCAGTACGGATGGGGATTACAACAAATTGTTTCCCAAATAAATCAGTTTTATGGCAGTACAATTGCAGTAGATAATAACAATACACTGCAAATTTCATTTTCCACGCCAACATCTGTTATTGTAAATAGCTGGTCATTTCCTAATATTTTATCTGTATTTGGAATAGTTCCTGGAACATACACTAATATAATAGGAACAACTATAAATCCTGCAATTAATAACATAAATTTCCCATCATATGGCTGGGATGATAATGGTCATGGAACACATGTTTCCGGAATTGCAGCTGGACTGACCTACGGTGTTGCAAAAAATGCTCAATTATATGCTGTGAAATGTTTTGATAATTCTGGTTCATCAGAAACTGAATATATTATTGGTGCCTGTGATACGATTCTTGCTGCACATATGACAAAAAATGGGTCAAGACCATCAGTTGCAAATATGAGTTTTGGTGGAAGTCAAAGCACAACAATCAATGCAGCCGTCGAACAAATGGTTTTGGGCGGGATTGTGTGCTGTGTTGCCGCAGGAAATTCATCTGTGAATGCATGGAATTTTAGTCCAGCATCAGCAGGTGTTCCTGCTTTGGGTCAACCATTCCAAACTGATAGGAAACCCATTGTTGTTGCTGCAACAACAAATACTGATAGTTTGGCAAACTTCTCCAATTTTTCTGCAACTTTGGCTGGATCTGGTGCAAGTAATTATGGATCAATAGTTGATATAATGGCACCTGGCGTAGGTATAACAAGTTCATATTTAAGTTCTACCATCACAAATAATTCAGCTACATTAAGCGGAACATCAATGGCCACACCATTTGTTACTGGCGTTTGTGCATTATATCTCGACGGGTCATCATATACGCCGTCTGAATTAAGATTAAAACTAATAAATGACTGCACACCAAATGTAATATTATTAAATAATACTGTAGCTACAATTGATCAAACCCCAAATAGATTATTATATCAGCCATTTAGTGGTGCAAATCTTGAATGGAACACGAATATAGGTGATCAAACTGGTTTAATTACTATCGTTAATCAGAATAGTCCAATTGACGTTTATATTAATGCAACCAGCTCAGACAGCACAGGGAAAGCATTAACTGTAATGTATGCCATACCACCACATACACCAACAAACGGAACGGTTCAAATAATTCCAGAAATACCGTCATTGACGCTAAATTGTTCAACTGGACAAATCAAGGGAAATGCTCCTCCTGTTACTGCAAATACAACATATTCATTTACAGTTAGAGCATTTGATTCATCTGACAATACCATTGATAAAATCTTCAAAATAGAAATATTATATACATATAGTCCTCCAGTGTGGATTACTCCTGCAAACACATCATGGACATTTAATGAAGGAGATAGTGTTTCAGTTTTTGTTCAAGCATCTTTAAATAATGTTAATGATTCTATTACATACTCAATTTTAAATGGAATGTTACCACCAGGATTATATCTTACTTCTAACACAGGTCAGATATATGGAAATTTACAAGCAGTTGGGTCTGGCGGACAAAACCAGACATATACATTTACAATTCGTGCATCAGAATCACAGGGACTAACTGCGGATAGGGCATTTTCTATATATGTAACCGTAGTAGATTCAACGCCATCTTGGAGTACAACATGGCTACCGGCTTCTGTAATATTTGGAACGCAATCTGCAAGAAGTTTTGGTGTTTTTAACATAGGCGATTATGTCGATATTAAACCAATGGCTATTGATCCGGAAAGCGATTCTATGGTTTATTCCATAGGGGAAGTTAGTTTTGGTGCTCCAGATAATAATACAATATCTTTAAACACACTACCATTAGGTTTAACTATAAATGAAAAAACAGGAGAAATATCAGGGGTTTTAAATCCAAAAAATTCAATAGGTGAATATTTCTTTTCTATTAATGTTTATGATGTCGACAACAATGGAGTTCATTTGCATTCTGCACCACTAACAGAAAATTTTGTTATAGTAATTCAAAGTTTATCAGCAGAAGTGTCTACGTTGTCCGGAATAAGTTATAATTTTAATCAAAATCCACAAAATTTAATCAGAATACCTGGCGGAAGTCGCATATTAAATATTGCTGTTACTGTCAATACCCCTTTCAATGGTATTCTTCCAAGAATGACGATCGGTGATAGTTTAAATTATCAGCGTTTGATGACCACAAATGTTACTGATTTAACCACACCAGGAACATATACAGTTTATCCAAACTATAAATATAATTCAACTTCAGATGTAACTTTATATATTAACTTTGAAGATAATAGTTCAAAACCACAATATAATGTTTCTTTATCGAATAGTCAAGTGACTGCAATAACATTAATCAGTTCAGGATCTGGTTATACGACATCGCCTGTTCCATCAATTACTGGCGGTGGTGGCAGCGGGGCCCGTGCAATTTCATTCTTAAAAGAAATTAGTGCCACGTTGTTATCAGCTGGATCTGGTTATATTGTTGGTGATATTATAATGGTTTTAGGAGGGACGCCAAAAATAAATGCAGTAGCAATAACAGGCGTAATACAAAATATTCCTGCTGCTGTTATTATTAATATAACAAGTGTCGGAAATTCGGGGGAAATAACATCATTTATAATTGCTGATTCTGGTGCATATCTCACAGCACCATCAAATCCAGTAAATACAGGACCGGGGTTCGCATCTGTAAATTCTTCTGGAATTTTAAGTTGGTCAGGAACAAAAGGTTATGGGGCAACATTTAATCTGGTATTTGGTGTGAAAGAAGTAAATGTAAGTGCCGCAGGTATTGGATATATGTCGCCGCCAGCAGTATCATTTAATGGGAATGGAATTACAACCGGATCATTAACGATTGTAATTACCTACATTCCATCCGAATTAACGGTATTCTTCGGAAATATAGAATGGGTTACACCTTCGGGGTTACTGGGTGAAATATATGAAACTATGGGTTGTCCATATTCTGTGCATGCGATTGCTAGTGGTGGTTTCCCAGTAAATTATTCCCTAGCACCTGGGTCAAATGCCTTGCCAGTTGGATTATCAATAAATCCAATTAATGGTGATATTACTGGAAGTTCAGGATTTATTTCCGCAGACACATTATTTACATTTACATTGCGAGCATCTGTTGGTTCAACATTTGTTGAACGAGAATTTTCAATATTAATGAAGCATCTATTTGATAGCGAACCTGTAACTGGTATATTTTTAGCATTAACTGGAAATGATAAAAAAAATTGGCTGGCTTTTGAACAACATATACCATCAAAATATCTGTTTAGACAAACAGATCCAAATTTTGGTTATAATAACGATCCAATGATGTATATTTTATTTGGATTACCCAATGTTACTGATGAACAATTCTGGTCTGCTATTAATGGAAATCAGTCAAAACCGCAAGAACTAGATTTTCACAGAAAGTCTTATGTGATCGTTGGCAACATCAAATCTGCAGTGGTAAGAAATGAATCTGGTACTGTTTTATATGAAGTGTTATACAGAGATATGATTGATCCGCTTGGCGAAACATATAAACGACTTGGCGGAAATATAACAGTTACAGCTGGCGGGTTTCAATCAGGAACATCATTAACAAGAGAATCTGTTCCTTACCCCGAATCAAATAGCCAACATAATGTAAATAATATAGATACTGTCTATCCAACATCATTAATTAATATAAGAAAAGATTTAATGGCCAAAGATTCCGGTGGTTTAGGATTAGTAGGTCAAGAAGGAATGCCTTTATGGATGACTTGTGAACAAATACAAGGGGATCCAAAAAGTATTTTAGGATTTACTCCTTCGATAGTATTAGCATATATAACAGCAGGATCAAGTCAAAATGTTATTAGATCGATTAATCAATCGATCAATGGAGTAGATACATTATTGGGATCGAAATTCATATTAGATAGATATTATTTGATGAAATATACATCTATCCAAACAACATTTGACGACGGTATATATGTTCCAGATACATCATCATTTCCTATTGTTTCTACCAGAAATGTGTCAAATGACCAGGAAGTCACAACATATTCAGGCAATGGATTAGAAATAATATATGCTTATGATGGTATTCCAGCAACATTTGATTTAGCTGCGACGAAAACTCTGATGGAGTCAAGAGCTATTTCCCACGCATTAGCAAGGGGTTTGCAGCCTGCACACGTTTCAAATCCACTTAATCCACCATATATAACAGGTGATTGGAATGGAAGTACTGGTGTAGCAAATATAAGTGATTTTTTACCACACGAAAATATACATGGAATACCAACTGAATTTGACAGCAATGTTACAATATTTGATTTCTCACTTGTTATAAGCGGAAAATATTTTAAATTTCCTGGTTTTCCTGTTTCTGGTGATAATCCTGGTGATCTGGAAGGATAATAAATAACATGGTATTTAATAGGAGAATATCATGAAAGAAATCATCATCCGGTCGTTATCAGAAGCAAAACAAGGATTAGATAATCTTTTATCTAATGAAAAAAACATCGAATCCATCAGTAATGCCAGTAAAATAATGCTTGCGTCTTTAATAAATGGTGGGACTATTTTTAGTTGCGGAAACGGTGGTTCCATGTGCGATGCCATGCATTTTGCAGAAGAATTATCAGGAAGATACAGATTAGATAGGAAAGCTCTAGCAGCTACAGCCATTAGTGATGTTGGTCATATGTCATGCGTGAGTAATGATTATGGGTATCAATATGTCTTTTCAAGATATTTAGAAGCTCATGGTAAAGTTGGTGATGTTTTATTAGGCATCAGTACTAGCGGGTCCAGTAAAAATATTATTGAGGCGGCAAACACAGCAAAGAAACAAGGAATGGCTGTTATCACATTAACTGGCAAAGAAATGTCATTATTAAGTGCATTATCCGATATTGATATTTGTACACCAGCAGGAAAATATGCAGATAGAGTTCAGGAATTACATATTAAAATAATTCACATTTTGATAGAATTAATTGAACATGAACTGTTTTAAATTTTAATAGTTATATCTATAGTTTTTATTTTTTAAATATGATTAAATATTATATCAACATAAGGACTTGAGTTATGACGAAAAAAATATCAGATGTAATTTTAAAATCAATTATTGATGGGACACCAGTTCCAACATTTGTTATTGATATGAACCATGTTGTTACTCACTGGAACCGTGCTTGTGAAGTAATTACAGGAACATTGGCAAAAGATGTTATTGGAACGACAGATTCTTGGAAAACATTTTATCCAGAAGAAGAACGTATGTTAATGGCTGATTTAATTGTTGAGGTTGTTCTTGATGAGCAAGTAGATTATCTATATAAAGGAAAATATTCAAAATCTGAAATTTTGCCTGATACATGGGAAGCTAAAGATTTCTTTCCACATTTTCCTGATGGCGGGAAATGGTTGGCTTTCAGTGCATCGCCATTACATGATGAATTTGGAAATATAATCGGAGCTATTGAAACTCTGCGTGATATTACTGCACAAAAAAAATATGAACAAAAAAATGCTGAAATGTTGGAAATTCAAAAGCGAAATGCTGATGAAAGAAAAACTGAATTGGATGCAGTTGGTATGCATGTAGATTATTTTATTATACCAGCACTTAAAAAAATAGAAGAATTAGCTGGAACGTCATTAACTACAACAGAATTATGTAATGGGGCTTGTAGTGTAACACCAGTTGGAAAATTAATAACATCTATGATTGGTGGTTTATGTTGTGATTTGGATGATTTAAAAAACACACTTAAGGCAGTTAGATAAATCATCCAAATCATTTCTTACTTCAAATGCGTAACAAAAGCACCAACATTACTATAACCAGTCGCAGTTGAAGTCATCATAGCAATTTGTGTTGTGGTAAAGGCGGCGGCTTGATTATGGGTCAAACCTGCCAACTGGCTAGAAGTCAAAACCGCCAATTGGGTTGAAGTCTTGAAACCTGCCAACGCACTTGTAGTCAAAGCGTCAATTTGTGAACTGGTCATCGCCTTGATATCGCTGCTCGTCAAACCAGAAACCTGTGTAGAAACCAACACAGCAAATTGTGAAGTAGACAACTTGGAAACAACAGTAGAAGTCAACGCTCCAACTTGTGTGGAAGTCATCACACTCAATTGTGTAGATTTCAAACCAGCTTCTTGCAAAGTGGTCATTACATTCAAATCGGTAACAGTCAAACCACCAACCTGCTTGGAGGTCAACAAACCAATGTTGGTTGAAGTCAGCGAAACGAATTGGTTAGTGGTTAGTTGACCGATTTGAGTATTGGTCAAAGAGCCAAGCTGCGTACTGTTAAAAACACTAATTTCCGTTACCAAAATCCCACCAATTTGTGTAGAAGTCAAACTAGAAATTTCGGTGGTGGTCATCAGGTTAAACTGTGTCGTAGTCAAACTTCCAATCTGCGAACTGGTCAATTGCCCAACCTTTGTCGTCGCCAATCCAACCATTTGTGTTGTGGTCAATCCTTGAATGCTTTGGGTGGAAAGCGATACAAACTGTGTGGCGGTCAATTGGTTGAGTTCAGTTGCTGTAAACGCAGACGTTTGGGAAACTGAAAGTTTGTTGATTTGCGTTGTGGTCAAACCAACCATTTGGGTGCTGGTCAACCCACGAATATCTGTGGTGTTCAACGAAACCATTTGAGTTGTGGTCAACAATCCAAGTTCGGTTGTCGTCAACGAAGCAACCTGCGTCACATTCAACTGACCAAGTTGGGTGGTGGTTAGGTTTGAAACTTGGCTACTATTTAGGGCAGCAATTTGTGTGGTGGTCAAAGTGTTGATTTGTGTAGAAACAATCGTTTGAACAAAATCAGGTTGGGTAGAAGCTGCAACGCGATATACAATAACCGAACTGTTGTCGATATTTGTGTATGAAGAAAGTTGAGTTTCCGAAATCAGGCAGTCTACACCAGAACCATCGGCAACGCGTCCACCTGTTGGGGCAACAACATAAACAATGCCATTAACAATACGATCAACTGTGAAAATCATCGATCCACTGTTGTTTTTCGTACCAAAATAAACTTGGTCGCCAATTTGCAAATTTGATTTCCAATTGGCGTTTACGCCATTGGCGGCATTATAAGCGACTTGAACATTGCCGTTGTTGCTGGTCGTCTTAGTCGTACCCAAAGTCACACCACAATATGCATCAATCGCTGCTGCTAATCCCCAAGCATTATTAACATTCCAAGTTTGACCAATAAGCGATTGTGCTTTAGCAGCAATCGTTGCACCGCTTGTTGCAGCAGGGGCTTGAACAACACTGGTATCACCAACAATCACATCAACTGTGCGGCTATCAAGCAACGAACCAGTGGCAGAATACGCACTCAATTGAACATTTCCAATGTTTGTCCCAGCATTGTAGGTGTAGCTCGCCAGCGTCAGTCCAGTAGAAGTTACATATTGTCCATTAACCAAATTAAATGTCAGGCTATATGAACTTGTGCTATATTTTACGCCAGTACTTGAAGTGAGTATTCCATAATTATTTGAGGCATTCATAATGCCATTATCAAAAATACTAAGCACCAAACTGGTTGCTTGGGTATTGCTCACACTGAACATAGAAGCAAGATTTATGCTCGCATTGTGCTGAGCATAAGTCATTCCATTAAAGGCATATGATTGTTGTGAAACGCTGATTATGTTAGACATTGTCGATCTCCTCACCAGTTGATAATTTATAATACCATATAATAGATATATGTCAACAAGATAATTATATTTTTAATAAATAATTTTGATAAATATAGGAAACAACATTTAAGGAAATTTAATGTCTAATATCGATGCTTCTCTTAATGGTTACAATCAGCTATTTCCAACTTCTGCAGTTAATCAAAGCAGTCAAGGTTTTAGAAATAATTTCTCATCCATCTACACAAATTTTACGACTGCTGCCACGGAATTGTCCAAATTGCAAACAACCACAATTCAGGCAACTGGTGATGTTACTTTTTTAACCACAATTTTGGATTCTGCCGTTTCAACATCAACAGGGACATCTTCTGTATGGACTGTTCATACAACCACAGCATTTAATCCAAATCCAGTTTTTCCAGGAAACGCGTCATTAACACTGGTGTCTGGAACGACACTACAGCGTCCAGCAACCCCAGTTAAAGGAATGATAAGATACAATTCTACAACAAATAATTTAGAAACATTCGTCAATAATTCTTGGGTTATATTATCAACAATCGCTGGTCAATCAACATATATATTAAGAAGTGGCGATATTGTTACAGGTTCATTAACTATGCTAGGAACAACATCTACTGCACAAATAATAGGTGATGTTCAAACATTAAATACACCATCTTACACATTCACTGGTGATTTGGGCACAGGTTTATCACATCCTTCCGGCAAAAACATAGGTCTGATGATTTCAAATTCAAATGCTGTAATTATCTCAAAAAGCACAAACAATTATATTGCTGATCACTCACCTAATAATCCAATCAATAATATAATAGTTACAAATCCTTCTGATTTAACAAATACAAAAATTCATGGTCAATATAGAGGATTTCAAAAATCATTTGAGTATTATACATTTAAAGCAGGGTGTTCCAATACAAGCCTAGCTGGGGACTGGTTTAATATAGTAACTTGGGATGCATCAGTTCCATCACCTGTATCTTGCGGCTATAATTTTGATTTTTCAGTTTCCGGGGTTGGATCATCAAGCGGAACAGGATTTGTTGTCCAAGGATATGCAATTGGAAGTTTTCTTTTTGATTCTACCGGAACATTTATATCAGATCCAGCAACAACTCCTGATATTGACGGATCAGTTTATGGTTTCAGTCCAAATGTTAATTTACAGACAACACAAACAGGAATGTCTGCATTGTCCATAACAGTCAGATTGGTTCAGCAATCTAGTTTGGTTGCATTACAAATACGTTGTGCAAATAGATTATCTAGCACAGCATCATTAGATTTTGATGTGTCTGGAAAAATTTCAATAAACTTTAGCTCGTTGGGTATGTTTCCAATTACTGTTCAGCATGATTAAAAAAATATTTGACAAGATTAAATAAATAATATATGATTATAAATTATAGGCAAAGAGCTTATAAAATTCAACCATTTTCAAGGGAGCCTTGAGATGCACAATAAAATGTCTAAAAAATACAATTATCTCGTCTTTATGGGACGTATGGGACCACCACATGAAGGTCACTTCAAAATTATTCGTGAAGCGGCTTCACTTTCAGAAAAAATTATCATTGGTCTTGGATCCACAAACGTATGTCGTTCATTTCGCAATCCTTGGACGTTTGCGGAACGTAAATATATGTTAGAACAAGCCCTTGCGGACATTATCGATCAAATTATCATTATCGCAATTCCAGACTTGAAATATCAGGATACGATGTGGGTGAAAAGTGTTCAAACACGCGTCAATAACACTATTTTGAAAGATTTGAACCATGAAACTCCGTATATCAATTTACATGGATTGCGTGACGCTGGTCGTATTGGTCT
>Ga0007882_10000077_pt1 | contig 55375 bp, 61 predicted proteins | sample CryBogCBH12Aug01_FD_71195 | JGI IMG/M metagenome (GOLD analysis project Ga0007882, IMG submission 71195) | Freshwater microbial communities from Crystal Bog, Wisconsin, USA - CBH12Aug09.1 | ecosystem: Environmental > Aquatic > Freshwater > Lake | place: Crystal Bog, Wisconsin, USA | collected... | reverse complement strand
CGCATATCAATCGCCTTGAGGCCAAAGGTGAAAAGTGGCAACCGTCACCGTGGGTATTCATTAGCCCCACGGCTGCGAATGGGAGGATTCAAGAGCCGCGCATTAACCATAACCGAGCCTTAGCCGCTGCCGGACTGCCACCGCTATCTATTCATGGTTTACGCCGTTCCTTCTCGACGTTAACCGATACGTATGAGGTTCCCGCTGGAGTCGCCGCACAACTCATGGGGCACAAGGCGAGTGCAATTGCCGAGAAGCATTACATCGTTCGCACACTAGACCAGTTGCGAAAGTGGCATACACAGATAGAGCTTTGGATTTTGGAGAAAGCCGGTATCGAGCAACCAAGCGCTGAGGCTGGCAAATTGAAACTAGCCGCGAGTAACGCATAACCACCTTACGCCCCTGCCTAGCTCGACGGAGCGAAAAGCCGGATACCTCACCGGCCTGACAGGGGCACCTTATTTATTGAGGGCTGGCCTGAGGAGGCTTGTTTATGGCTGAGTTACTTTTTTGGAATACGCTTTCCGAGTCTGCTAGCTGGTTGAGCGAAACGCTAGGCGAGCAAGTCACGCCTAAGTCACTGATTCAGAAAATTCTAGACAGGCCACAACGCGCAGGGATAGCGCTGCCGACAATCGTTAAAGCACTCATTCCAAAAGGCACCGAGTTTGCGAAAGCGATACTCATGCCGAATGACGAGGATGCCGCCAAATATTCACCCTTGCACTCGATGATGACCCCTATGCATGGCGACTTGGGGGTTAAAGGTGCGCGCTATTCATCGACTGCTCTACCGATAGATTCAATATCTCTCTATCCCGAAAACCTCGCCGAGTTAATCGTGCGAAATTCAATAGAAATTACTGGCTTTAATCTCGGGCAATTAGGTCTGAAGCACCTAGAAACTGAGCTGGGTGTTCTGCTGCCTGTGAACACTAGACTCAAGTTGACATTAGACGATTGCGGTATCAATCGCGATGAGTTGCTGGCACTGGCTAATCAATTAAGCGCGAGCGGAATTGTTCAGGCTGGTGATGCTCAGGCCGCCGCCGAGCCGTTACAAGAGCAAACCGAAACCAAGGCCGAGCCGGTGCCGGTAGCACCCACCGAGCAATCAGTAGATGACGAATTCGCTGGCTGGTTCGATGGTGTTGGGTATGAGCAATTAGCGGCAATGTTTAAAGAACATTCAGAACCTATAGAGAACGAAAACGTCTGGCACTCATACGCTAACGAAGCACATAAAAACGGACTCAAGGCCGCTAGAGTCTCAAGGGGTAAATTCAACCCCTACAAAGCCGGTCTGTGGTGGTTGTACAGAAAAGAGCCTACTGGCTGGACACTGGCAAGACTGAATAGAACGCTTGCTAATAATCTGCCAGCGCGTAGCAAGGAGCATGAGCCGAGACTTACCGGAGATGATTACAAATAATCGGTAATTTATCGGTAAGTAAATCGGACTAATCAGCATTTAATCGGTAGCTATCCGGTAAGTATTGTGTAGCTAATCGGTAGCAAATCAGTATTAAATTTCGCTGCATATTGTAGGTGTGTCGTTAACCTTTTTAGGACACATCGAAATGCAAACACGTTTCTCAACTGAGGTCTTAGCCGAGCACCTCAACATCAAGCCGCAAACGATTCGCGCCGCACTTTGTCGCGATGGGCACTACCTAGGGCTACGCCCCATCAAGCTGCCGAACCGTCGATTACTTTGGGATGCTAGCGCAGTAGAAGCGCTGCTCTCAGGGAGCGCACAATAATGGAGAAGGCCACACGCGACCAAGCAGATGTAGACCTTCTCGGGCACTCATACGACACAGAGAATTATAGCTCTCAGAAAAGACAAGCCTTTGATGGTACGTCTAACCCGCGACACCTTCGCTCGATGCATGACCTCCTCAAGGGTGCATTAACGCGAGAGGCATTAGACCGAGTTGCAGGATGTTCAAACGCCCCCGAGTTGGTAGCAGAGTTACGCCGCCGTGGGCTTGAGATTCCATGCACGCGAGTGCCAGCGTTTGACCGTGACGGTAAGCCGATACGGTATGGCGTTTATCACTTGACTGACCGAGACCGCAAACTGATTTACCGCTGGCTGGCCTCCAAAAGCAAGGGGGCGCTATGACCACCAAGCCGGACACCAAAAACGACGATAGCGCCACGACTAGCAACGAGCTACACAAACAGGCCGCACCTGTTGGCGTGGTTTTGAACGCTCGCGGGTGGCCTGCCAGACCTGCCAGCGATTCGACCGAGCATGGACCCATTTGTGCAGCAAGGAGGATGAACGATGCCTGATCGAATAATCCGCGACGAGCTTTTAACGTCTGAGCGATACTGGTCTGTATGCAACGAGGCCAAACTGTTATATCTGCATCTATTGCTTTGTGCTGACGATACCGCCCGATACACCGGTAAAAATTTCAGTCTGAGAACAAAATGTTTCGCAGGTCAGGCGATTAGCGCCGACCTAATGGAGCAAATTCTTAATGAGCTTGTCTCGCAGGATTTGGTCCGGCTGTACGAGGTCGATAACGAGCGCTACGTATTTATTCCAAGATTTCGGCAACGACTCAGATTTAAGAACTCAAAGTTTCCCGCACCACCGAGCGAAATAACTGATTTACTGCTTGAAAAGTCAGACTTAAGTCAGACTCAAGACCGACTTAAGCCAGACTCAAGTCAGGCTCAAGACAGCCGAAGTGAAGTGAAGAGAAGAGAAGTACTACAAACCCCGAAACCTACGGTTTCGACTGATGGTCGCCAGAAAAATAAAACACCCCCCAAGCCTGACGACATTGAGCAAAGTGTCTGGGATGACTTTGTTGCACATCGAAAACGCAAGCGAGGTGCCATCACTGCACTGGTTATGCAATCAATCAGGGAGGAAGCTGCAAAGGCTGGTTGGTCTCTTGATAACGCATTGAAAGAAATCATCGTGAGAAATTGGCAGACATTCAAAAGCGAATGGGTCGGTAAAGGCAGCGCCAAGGAATCAATAGACCAATTTGCGGGGGTGGTGTTTTGATTGGCTACCGAGAACTAGAAAATCTCAGATTGTCCGGTTATGCGCCTAAGCAAGTCTGGCTACACGTATTTGACGAGCCGCCCCCAGCATGGCTTAAGCAAGATGCGCAAGACTGTATTGCTAATTGGTTTTGCGTAAGCGTCCTAGTGCTGCCAAATGAGAGCGCGGCATCGCTAGACCTATCAGCCTTGGTAGGGTTGACCGTTCACATTTATTGCAAAGAAAGCCCTAGGAGCCGCGCAATCATCAAACACTGCCTTCGCTATGCCCATACCGTTTTGCATTGCTTAGAAGGTCGTTTAATCACTCTAAGAGGCATTGAGCATGAAGAACCAGCCTAATTTAATACCTGACACCATTGACTTCGCGGAATATCACCGAAGTACTCAGCAACAGCGCTCTATCCGATGCGCGAAGGATTTTGCGGACGAGTTAGCAGAGAGAGCCGAAAAAGGCCATGTTGTTCAAGGTGCCAAGCTGCCGTGGGCAAAGACGCACAACGATATAGGTTTGGTTGCAGGCGACCTTTCAATCTGGGCTGGCATAAATGGCGCAGGTAAGAGTACGTTGGTCTTGGAATGTTGCAATTCGTTAATAGCCCAAGGCGAGCCGGTCTGCATTGCGAGTCTTGAGATTCAACCCGTCGAGAGTTTGTACCAGATGGCTTGCCAAGTCGCACGCTGCGAGCCTTCGCCGGAGTTTACCGGCAAGTTTTTAGAGTGGGCTGGCGACAGGCTATGGCTTTTCAATCAAAAAGGCTCTGCAAGTCAGGATGCAATCTTGGGCGCGATTAAATGGAGTGCAGAGCATCGAGGCATTCGGCATTTTGTGGTTGATAACCTTTTGATGGTTACGGATGGAGAGCAAGGCGAGCGTGCAATGAACTCACAGAAAACCTTTGTCGAAAGTCTTAAACGCGTGGCAGACGAGGCACAGGTACATGTCCACTTAGTCCACCACGTTCGCAAGGGTGAAAGCGAAGATGTCAGGCCCAACAAGTTTGATATGAAGGGCTCGGGGGCGATTGCTGACCTTGCAGACCAAATATTTATCGTCTGGCGTAACAAAAAGCGCGAAGGGTACTTTCAGAACCCGAACAGAAAACCAAACCCAGAACTGGAAGCACAGGCAGGTGCCACCCTATCAGTGGTTAAGAATCGCAGGGTAGGCATTGAGAAAACCTACGCACTCTGGTTTGACTACAAATCAAAGCAATTCTGCCCGACCAGTGACACACGGCCTTTTGACTTGACCATGGGAGCGCTATGAGGGGGGTAGAAAAATCTCTAGAGTCGCAAGCGAGAAAACCGTATCTGCAACCTTTTTTTCACAGCCGCGAAATTAACAAGGGGGGCTTTAGCCTCAAAGGATGAATGATGACAGCGGGACGAAAACCAAAACCGACAGCAATAAGGAAGTTACAGGGCAACCCTAGTAAGCGCCCATTAAACAAGGCTGAGCCGCAATCTCAGAAAAAGGCTGTGATGCCCGAATGGTTGAGCGAGGCCGCTAAGAGCCAGTGGTCCGTGATGAGTCCTAAGCTCGAAGCCGCCGGATTGCTAACAGATTTAGATGAGGCAACCCTTGCTTTGTACTGCGAGGCTTTCTCACGCTTTAGGCAAGCGTCTGACGCACTCACACGCGAGGGCACTGTAACCAAGGCCGCTAATGGGATGCTTATGCAATCGCCGTGGCTGGCAATCGCTAACAAGGCTCACGACCAGATGGTGAAGCTATTGATTGAGTTTGGGATGTCGCCAAGCTCGCGCTCAAGGGTCACAGTGCAGCAACCAGAGGAGGTAAACCCGTTTGCAATATTCGGGTGAGGTGCCAGCACGCAAATATACCGTTATAAATCAATAGCTTACACGCCCTTAACCTGGCCTTTCGTCGCAAAGGTTAGGCCTTATGGGCGAGGTTTGGGCAAGGTTTAGATAAGGTTTTTGGGCTGACGGGGGGGCGGGTCAAGTCTAAAAAGCTCGCCAGACGTACACCGCGCCTACCTCATTCAGGTAAAAAATCGTCCTGTAGGATTTAATCAAAGAGAATCAAAACGCTGTCTGTCATAGGGCGAATGAGTATTTTCGTCTATAAAAGGCGAGCGTAATCACCAGCAAATCAGCAAATCAAATAATCAAACAGCGCGAGCGCCAGCGCGAGCGCCGAGGTCAAGGACAAGTAATGCAGTGTTTGGCGTGGCGTGTTGCAGTGATTCAGGCGACAGAGATGCAAGCGCATTTATCAAAATCAGTACCATGGCGGTACCATGAAAATCGCAAGCCTAAAAACACAGAAATGAATCAGGCCAGAGAGCCGCACAAATACAAGCCTCTGGCGCCAAGACCCGCTAAAACAAAAGGCCTCAGAGCATTTACGCTTAGAGGCCTTTACTTTAACTGGTGCCGGAGAAAGGAATCGAACCCTCGACCTTCTCATTACAAGTGAGCTGCTCTACCAACTGAGCTACTCCGGCATTTCACTGCTGTTTTACGCTTGATTTGGTAATCAAGGCACGAGATTATAGGTGATTTTCGCTAAACTTATTTGACGATACTTAGTTTTGGACGTGATGGTGGTGGATCTTTCGGTTCATCGCCATTTTTTGAGTCCTTGTCTTGCTCAAGTGACACGTGACTGGCTGGGGCTGGTGCCGACGAGTCAGTCGCCTCGAAGGCCATGCCTGCACCGGTTTCTCGTGCGTAGATGGCAGTTACCGCAGCTACCGGTACGTAAAGGTCTTCCGTCGCTCCGTTGAAACGCGCCTGAAACTCTATTGCTTCGTTCCCAATAACTAACCTGTTCGTGGCCAGCGTGTCGATATTGAGTGTGATTTGACCGTCTTTAATGTAGGCGCGTGGCACCATGGTGTTCGAGTCAACTTTGACGGTCAAATGCGGCGTGTAACCGTTATCCGTGCACCACTCATGTAGTGCACGAATCATGTAGGGCTTGGTTGAGCTTTCAGCCATCTTCGAACGCCTCTGTTAGCGACGCATAACCTTTTCGGAGGGGGTCAATGCCTCAATGTAGGCTGGGCGCGAGAACAGGCGCTCACCATATTTCTGGATTGGGGCTGCTGTCTTGGGTAGTTCGATCCCATAGTGGTCCAAACGCCAGAGCAAGGGCGCCATTGCAACGTCCAGCATAGAGAACTCTTCGCCCAGCATATATTTGTTTTTCATCATCAAGGGTGCCAGCTGAGATAAGCGATCGCGAATGGCGATGCGAGCAGCGTCAAGCCGCTTGGTATCCCCCCGTGCTGAGCGATCTTCGAGGGCAGCAACATGAATGAACAACTCTTTTTCGAAGTTGTACAAGAACAGACGCGTGCGTGCTCGCATGAGCGGATCAGCAGGCATCAATTGGGGGTGTGGAAAACGCTCGTCGATGTATTCGTTGATGATGTTTGATTCATAAAGAATCAAATCACGTTCAACCATGATGGGCACCTGACCGTAGGGGTTCATGACCGCGATGTCTTCAGGTTTGTTGTAAAGGTCGATGTCACGGATTTCGAAGTCCATGGCTTTCTCGAACAACACAAAACGACAGCGGTGGGAAAACGGGCACGTTGTGCCAGAGTAGAGGACCATCATGATTGGTTCCGTCCTAATAAAAAAAGCGAAAGGCCAGCGTCCCCTCTCTGGTAGACGCCGGCCTCGGAAAAGACATTACTTGACGTGCTTCCAGAAGGAAGCGTTTAACCGCCAGGCAATGACAAAGAATACACCCAGAAACAGCAACACCCAGACACCGATGCGTTTGCGGGTTTGCTGCACAGGCTCTGACATCCACGTCATAAAAGCGGTGATGTCGGCTGCGTCGTTATCATAAGCGGCTGCGCGTGCAGGATCAGCGTTTTTAAACGTGACCACCGATGTCGCACCACCATGATAGTTTTCAACTGCTTCTGTTTTGACTGTAGAGTAGCCCTGCGCATCGTAAGTCGTTGTAACCCGCTGCCATGCCGCATGCTCACCGCCGTGACCTTCGGCTGCCGCATGCTCATGCATCGCAACAATAGTCATCTCGCGATCACCTTGACGATCCCATAAAACGTGAGGCATCGCCACGTTGGGATAGGCGAGGTTGTTCCAGCCAGTTGGGCGACTGGTGTCGCGGTAGAAGGTACGCAAGTAGGTGTAGATATAGTCCGAACCGGTAGGGCCTGCCGTCGCTGACTTTGCACGGGCCATCACAGACAGATCTGGCGGTGCTGCACCGAACCATGCCTTGCCATCCTTGGCACCGACCGAGCCCATCATCATGTCACCGACTTTAGCGCCAGTGAACAATAGATTGGATTTGATTTGCTCATCAGTCAAACCAAGTTCTTTAAGTTTGCTGTAGCGCATCGATGATGCGCTGTGGCAATTCAAACAGTAATTGACGAACAACTTGGCGCCGTTTTGCAGCGCTGTTAAGTCATTGATACGGTTAGGTGCGGCTTCTAACTCATAGCCACCAGTGTTAGCGCTGGCTCCGGTGGCTAAGATTACTAGGGCAAGAGCACCAATCAGCTTCTTGATCATGGTCATTCCGTAAATAAAGTTGGGCTCAATGGGCGTGGAAGATGACACGGTCAGGAACAGTCTTGAACGTGCCAAGCGTGCTCCAGATGGGCATCAGGAAGAAAAAGCCCAAATAAATCAACGTGCCAATCTGCGACATCAAGTTGAACACGGCACTAGGTGGTTGCGTACCCAAATAACCAAGCACCAGGAAGTTAATAAAGAAGATGCCATACAGAACCTTGTGCCAACCTGGCCGATAACGGATCGATTTGACTGGGCTGTGATCGAGCCAAGGCAGGAAGAACAGCAGAACAACAGCGCCGCCCATCGCAACAACACCCCAGAACTTCGCGTCAATGACTTGCAGTAGCACAGCAACGACAATCAACGCGCCAGCTGAAATGATTTTCATGATGCCATTTTGACGGATGAACATCAGGATGGCACCTAAGCCGACCAAGCCAGTCAGCACCGTGGTGAACTCGCTGGTCGTTGCACGCAACATCGAGTAAAACGGCGTGAAGTACCAGACTGGCGCAATGTGCGGTGGTGTCTTCAGTGGATCAGCTGGGATGAAGTTATTAAATTCAAGGAAGTAGCCGCCCATCTCAGGACCAAAAAAGACGATGGCCATGAAGATGATCAGAAAACCTGCCAGACCCATGATGTCGTGTACGGTATAGAACGGATGGAAAGGAATCCCATCCAGCGGACGACCATGCTTGTCTTTGTACTTCTTGATATCAACGCCATCCGGGTTATTTGACCCAACCTCGTGCAACGCAACGATGTGAGCAGCAACAAGGCCTACCAGTACAAATGGAATAGCGATTACGTGGAATGAGAAGAACCGGTTTAGCGTGGCATCCGACACGACATAGTCACCGCGTATCCAGATTGACAATTCTGGGCCGATGAAAGGGATGGCAGAGAAGAGGTTAACAATAACTTGCGCACCCCAGAAAGACATCTGACCCCAAGGCAGAAGATAGCCAAAGAACGCTTCGCCCATCAGACAGAGAAATATACCTACCCCGAAGATCCAGATCAGCTCGCGCGGCTTGCGATATGAGCCGTAGATCAGCGCTCGAACCATGTGCAGATAGACCACGACAAAGAACATCGATGCGCCGGTGGAGTGCATGTAGCGGATGAACCACCCGCCAGGAACCTCTCGCATGATGTATTCAACAGATTGAAACGCGAATTGTGCGTCAGGCTTATAGTGCATGACGAGGAAAATACCCGTCACTATCTGCAACACCAGCACGATTAGGGCCAGTGAGCCAAAAAAGTACCAGAAGTTGAAGTTTTTTGGTGCGTAGTACTCTGACAGGTGTGCTTTGTAAGTCGACGTCAGGGGGAATCGACGATCTATCCACCCAATCAGTCCTGTCGTTTCGACGGTTTTATCGCCAGCCATGCGATGGCTCCTTGATATGTTTCAGTGTCGCGTTGTTACGGTTTCGTCAGTATGACGATTAAGCTTTGTTATCTTCATCAACACCGATAATGATTTTGGTGTCGCTTAGGTACTGATAAGGAGGCACTTCAAGATTATCCGGTGCAGGCTTGTTTTTAAAGACACGGCCGGCCAGATCAAAGGTCGATCCGTGGCAAGGGCATAAGAAGCCGCCTTCCCAGTTGTCGGGCAGGCTGGGTTGTGCGCCGGGTTTGAAGTATGGCGATGGCGAGCAGCCCAGATGTGTGCAGATACCGACTGCGACAAACAGCTCTTCTTTGCGCGAACGCCATTGATTTTGAGCGTATTTTGGGGTGTAACCGGGGCGATTGGACGCAGGATCGGCAACCTCGTTGTTGGTCACTTTGAGCGAATCAAGTTGCTCTTTGGTGCGACGAATCAGCCACACAGGCTTGCCACGCCACTCGACGGTGCGCATTTCGCCAGGCTGCAACGTGGAAATATCCACTTCGACAGGAGCGCCAGCAGCGCGAGCCCGTTCTGATGGCTGAAAAGTACTCACGAATGGCACCGCCATCCCTGCACCTGCAACGCCGCCTGCCGCACAGGTGGCGCCAATCCAGAAGCGACGTGAGGGGTCTGACGGAAGATTTGGGGGCACTGAGCCCTCGTCGTCTTGCATAGCTGAATCCTGACTCATTCTCTACGATCCTTGTTGCGGCTGCGGAATTTGACCCTTACTTTGCGCCCGAAAAGTCATGTCTTCGGGTCTTTGAAAGGGTCGTTGCAGCGAGAAGGTTACGGTTGTTACTATATCCTTAACCACTTATTATAGCGTCAGCCGCAAAGCAAAAAAAGGATGGATAACAAGAAATGAGCAAAGCCAGTAGTCTTTTAAAGGAATTTCGTGATTTTGCAGTCCGTGGCAACATGGTTGATCTCGCGGTCGGTGTCATTGTGGGTGCTGCTTTTGGCAAGATCGTCGAGTCATTGGTGAAAGATATCATCATGCCAGTGATCAACTTCATGGTCGGTGGTACGGTAGATTTTAGTAATAAATTCATTGTGTTACATATGCCGGCTGGGTATAGTGGGCCGCTGACGTACGCGGATCTGACCAAAGCGGGTGCCAATGTGTTTGCCTGGGGCAGCTTTGTCACGATTGTGATCAATTTCGTTTTGCTGGCTTTTGTAATCTTCTTCATGGTGAAGGGGATTAACAGTACACGAGCACGTCAGGCGCTTGAGGCCGCAGCCCCTCCGCCCAAACCCGAGGAAGTTTTATTGACTGAAATTCGGGATTTGCTTCAAGCCAGCCTGAACAACACCAGCAAACCACAATAAGCATTCTGTGGCTTGATCCTGCCCATCAAACCGGGTTGTCAACATCAACGAATTTGACGGTAACGGGGAAGCGCTCTTGAAGTGCCTGCCCCAACGCCTGGACACCATAGCGCTCGGTCGCGTGATGCCCAGCACTAATAAATGCAACACCTGATTCCCTGGCCAGATGAACGGTCGGTTCAGATATCTCCCCCGTAATGAAAACGTCCGCGCCTGCGTCGATAGCCTGTTGAAACATGCTTTGTGCGCCGCCCGTGCACCAGGCGATTCGGGCGATCTTTTTCTTGCTATCGCCAATGACCAAGGGTGTACGACTCAGTTTGTCGGCAATTTGGGCACTCAATTGCCCCACATTGCGAATAGATTGGCTGTGCCCAAGGCAAATCAGGCCATCTCGCCCAGCGGTGTGGCTGAGATCCAAGCCAAGAACAGTTGCCAATCTCGCGTTGTTGCCGAGCGTCGGGTGGGCATCGAGGGGAAGGTGATACGCAATTAAATTCATATCGTGCGCCAGCAATTTGGCTAGACGCAAGCGGCGGATTCCAACTATGCGGGGATCCTCGCCTTTCCAGAACCAGCCGTGATGGACTAACAGCGTGTCGGCCTTTTCTTCTATCGCAGCATCGATCAGCGCTTCGCTTGCGGTGACTCCGGCGATAATATGCGAGACGGACTCGCGGCCTTGAACTTGCAGCCCGTTTGGGCAGTAATCGGTAAAGGCTTGGGCATTAAGTGTTTTATCCAGCCATGCACACAATTCGGTTGTAGCAACGGCTTTCTTTTTTTGTGATGACATGATGCGTCGAATTTGGCTATTGTTTGCGCAGACGGTGACGGTCTGCCTGGGGGTTTTGTTCGTTGTGGTGACTCTGCGACCAGAATGGCTTGGCCGTCCGACCACCTATCAGACATCGCCTCCACTTGGACTTAATACTAACGTAGACCGAGCAACTGTGTCTAAAGAATCAGAGCGGACGGTTCGTACGGTTAACGCTCCGATTTCGTTTGCAAATGGTGTTGCTGTCGCTACACCGGGTGTAGTTAATGTGTTCACGACAAAACATGTTGCGGTAAGCAGATTGCCACTACCCGCGGACCCTTTCATCAGGAAGTTTTTTGAGCAAATGCCGGGGTTTAGCGAGCGCCGGCAGAGCAATAGCCTTGGTTCTGGCGTTGTCGTTTCGAAGGCTGGTCATGTTTTGACGAATTTCCATGTCATTGACGGCGCAGAAGAGATTTTGGTCGCCCTGAGTGATGGTAGACAAGCAAACGCAAAGGTGATCGGTGTTGATCCTGAGACGGATCTGGGGGTTTTGAAGATTGAATTACCCGATTTGCATGTGCTGCCATTCGCCACACAGGAGACGTTGCGAGTTGGCGACGTCGTACTGGCGATAGGTAATCCGTTTGGCGTTGGTCAGACGACCACGATGGGTATCGTCTCTGCACTCGGACGCGACGGCCTCGGCATGAATGTCTATGAGAACTTTATTCAGACGGACGCAGCGATTAATCCGGGTAACTCGGGAGGCGCCCTGATTGATGCTCAAGGAAAGCTAGTCGGTATTAATACCGCGATCTACTCCCAGTCAGGAGGATCGCTGGGAATTGGTTTTGCAATTCCTGCCAGCGCGGCGCTGCGAGTGATGGACCAGATTATCAAGGAAGGTCGAGTTAAACGAGGCTGGTTGGGGATTGAGCCTCAGGATATGACAGTAGATCTTGCCCGCGCGTTTGGGGTTGAAGAAGTCCAAGGTGCCATTATTGCCGGCGTTGTCCGGGATGGGCCGGCGATGCAGGCTGGGTTGCAGGTTGGAGACATCATTCAGCACTTGGACGGTCGCAAAGTCGAGGATGCCAACAGACTTTTAGGGCGAATAGCGGCTTTGATACCTGGCCAGACTGTCAGGCTGGACGTGGTTCGGCGAGCTCAGCATCAAGAAGTTACGGTCGTGCTGGGAACCAAGCCACCCATGAACAAATAACTGACCGGTTTGGGTACCAGTGACTTACTCGCCCGCGGCGACAGGTGCTGTTTGTGCAAATAAAGCTTCTGCGGTCGCCAGAATTGATTTGCGGTTGTCTGTCGATAAGTGAAAGAAGATCTCTTGCAACTTTGCAGCGTCCTCGTCCTGAGTGTAAAACCAGCTCACTGGCATGGTCAGGATTTCGGATACTTTACACATCAATTGGTAGTCAGGTGCGTGCTTGCCCCGCTCGTATTGATTCATGCGGGCACTAGCTGACATCGGATCAATACCGGCAAGCTTGCCAAGTTTCTCTTGTGATAAGTTAGCTTTTAAGCGCGCTTGCTTGAGGCGGTGAGCTAGCATGGGCTGAAGCTCCTTTAACGAGATCGGGTTGCGATGCTCAAAGAAGCATCGGTCAAAAAGAAATCCTGAGTTAAAGGTTATATGCAACACAAAAAGACATCAAGATGTTTTTGATGTCTTTCGGATATATTTAATACGCTAATTAGGCTATGTTAAGCGAAAAACGAGTATTTTCGCTTTATTTCAATGCGCGATAAGCTAGGCCAACAACGTGAAACTTACTCGTCCTCTTTGCCTCGTGGCTTCACCCCTCGGGCAAATATCAAACCGACTTCGTAGAGAATGCAAAGCGGTACGGCAAGCATAAACTGGCTAACGACGTCTGGTGGCGTGACAATCGCAGCGACAAAGAAGGCCGCAACGACAAAATAACCCCTGAAGGATTTAAGCTTCTCAACCGTCACTAACCCCATACGAACCAGGATCACAACGACAACCGGGACCTCGAAAGTGACGCCAAACGCCAAGAACATACTCATGACAAAGCTGACATAGGCTTCAATATCTGGTGCCGGCGTGATGGATTGGGGAGCGAACTGAGCAATGAACGTAAAGACGGTTCGAAACACAACAAAATAACAAAATGCCATTCCGCCGATAAATAAAACTGAACTCGACACAATGAGTGGTAGCGCCAGCTTCTGCTCGTGTTGGTATAGGCCAGGTGCTACAAAAGCCCAGGCTTGGTAGAGCACGACGGGAAGCGCAATAACAAAAGCAGCCATCAAGGTTACTTTGACGGGCACCATGAAAGGTGTGATGACCCCCGTTGCAATCATCTTGGTACCCTCGGGAAGAGAGGCTAGCATTGGTTGCGCAAGCAAGTCGTAAATGTAGGATGCACCAGGGTAGAAAAACAGAACGAGAAAAACAGCCATTATTGCGGCGACTGCGTAGAGCAGCCTTTGTCTTAGTTCGATCAGATGCGACATGAACGTATCGCCGGGCTTTGCATCCTGTTCGGCGTTATCCGTCGCGCTCACGAATTCGCCCCCGTCTTGGCAGGCGTCGCTGCGGCTGTTGCCGGAGATGATTGCGGCTGCAACGCGTCAATTTCAAGTTGTTTGGGCAAGGCTGGCTCGGCAGAAACGATTGCGGATGGCTCTACAGCCTCGGGTTCTAAGACAACAGCAGGCTCGTGCGCTGTCGTGCTGGGTGTGGCTGCTTCGACCTGCGCTAGCGCAGAGTCCGAGTCAGTCAGTTCAACCTTGGCCAGGTCTTGGTCCGGGGGCGTTGTTGAAGTAGCCTCCGACGAGGCTAGTCCCGCATCATGACTGACCTCATGGAGCGTATCCATGGTGTCTTTTTCAAAAGTCTTCAGGGGATCGGTTACCGCTGCTTGAGCTTCGCTAATCGAGCTTTTCACTGATTGTGCTGCTTCTTGCACTTGATCCTTGAACTTCCGAAGATCGTCAAGGTCCATTTCGCGCTGAATGTCTGATTTCACATTATTGACGTAGCGCTGTGCCCGGCCCACGAGATGCCCGAGCGTTTTAGCCACCTTAGGTAAACGCTCAGGGCCGATGACAATAAGGGCAACGACACCGACAACCATTAATTCAGAAAAACTGACGTCAAACATTTTGAGATGCCGAAGAGATCAGGTCCAACCGGAGTTGAACCCGAAGTTTAGTGCGTGGTACCAGACTTCTCTTTGGCGGCCACGTCAATCGTTTCACCGGTTGCGACACGAGGTGTCTCGGTGGGTTCGGTTTCTTTCGCGTTAGGGTCTTTCATCCCTTCCTTGAATCCTTTGACGGCACTACCAAGGTCTGATCCGATATTGCGAATCTTCTTTGTACCAAAAACCAGCGCAACAATTGCCAGCAAAACCAGCCAATGCCAAATACTAAAGCCGCCCATATTGGATCTCCGTTTACCCGTTAGCCGTGGTGCGCCCTTGCCAGGGTCGCTTGCCACCAAGAATATGAAAATGCAGGTGATTGACCTCTTGACCGCCCTCGATACCCGAGTTGACCATAAGACGAAAACCACCCTCGTGTCCAGGATTGCAGCCGTTTTCTCGTGCAATCTTGGGAAGCAATGCCATTATTCTACCCAACCAACCGGCATCTGTGGGGTTTACCTCTTGCAAAGAGACGATGTGGTGACGCGGGACAACCAATAAGTGGACCGGGGCGGCAGGCGCGATGTCATGAAAAACAACACAATCCTCATCCTGGTGAACAATTTTGGCAGGGATAGTACCTGCAACTATCTTGCAAAATAGGCAGTGATCACTCATGTTTGACGACTCGCTTTTTCTGTTAATCCCGATACGCCCTCACGCCGGGCCAGCTCGGCTAAAACTTGCTCTGGTCGGATGCCGTGTTCAACCAGGGTGACCAGGCAGTGAAACCATAGGTCCGCCGTTTCAGAAACGATTCGTTCTTTTGCCCCGTCTTTAACCGCCATCACGAGTTCAGTTGCTTCTTCGCCGATCTTCTTCAGCGCGGCATCTGGTCCCTTTGCAAATAGCTTGGCGACGTAGGATGAAGACGGGTCGCCACCACGGGCAGGCAAACGGGTCTCTAACACGTCAGCAATCCGCGCCAGAACTAGATCATCGTTCATGAGGCCCTCAGAGGTCATTTGTAAATTAATTCTGGATCTTTCAACACAGGGTCAACTGAATCCCAATTCGGCTCAGCGTCACGCGTGTTCAGCCGACGATAAAAACAGCTGACACGACCGGTATGGCAAGCAATCCCGCCATGCTGTCTGACTTTCAGCAGAACGACGTCTGCATCGCAGTCTATGCGCAGTTCGATGACGTCTTGCGTATGCCCGGATTCTTCACCCTTACGCCAGATCCGATCGCGCGAGCGTGACCAGTATACGGCGCGACTTGTCTGCGCAGTCTCGAGCAGCGCTTCGGCATTCATCCAGGCGACCATAAGTATGTCGCCGGATTCAGCGTCTTGGGCAATCGCAGGGATCAATCCCTTGTCGTCGAAGTTAACGTCGCTTAGCCAAGCGGGCGTATGTGTCTTTGTCATCAGGACATCCTAACAGGGATACCTTGCTCTGCCAAAAAGGTTTTCGCTTGGCGCACCGTGTATTCGCCATAGTGAAAAATACTGGCCGCTAGCACGGCACTGGCGCCACCTAACGTCACACCATCCGCAAGATGCTGCAAGTTGCCGACGCCGCCTGAGGCAATCACGGGAATTGAAACCGCATCGCTGATTCGTCTGGTGAGATCAAGGTCGAACCCTGCCTTGGTGCCATCCCTATCCATGCTCGTCAACAGCAATTCACCGGCACCGAAGTCGGCCATTTTTTTTGCCCATTCAATCGCATCAATACCTGTTGGTTTACGCCCGCCGTGGGTGAAGATCTCCCAGCGCGGGGGTTCATTAGCTTGACTGACCTTACGGGCGTCGATTGCTACCACAATGCACTGCGATCCGTGATAATTCGACGCATCCCTGACCAAGTCAGGGTTGGCAACAGCAGCGCTATTAATTGAAACCTTATCAGCCCCAGCGTTTAGCAATCGTTGAACGTCGCTTACTTGCCTGACGCCACCGCCTACTGTCAGCGGAATGAATATTTGCGACGCCACCTGTTCGATAATGGGTAAGATCAAGTCTCTCCCGTCGCTGGTTGCCGTGATATCCAGGAATGTCAGTTCGTCGGCACCTTGCTCGTTGTAGCGACTGGCGATTTCTACTGGATCCCCCGCGTCGACGAGTTCAACGAAATTTACCCCTTTAACGACACGACCGGCTGTGACATCAAGGCAGGGAATAATCCTGCGCGTCAGACCACTTTGGGTACCGCTAACGGGCTTCCCAGTCATGGTGCCAGTTCGTCAGCACGCAGTTGCGCTGCTTCAAAATCCAGCGTGCCTTCGTAAATGCTGCGGCCGAGAATACAACCCTCAACGCCTTCCTCTTCAACTGCACAAAGCGCGTCGATGTCTTTCAGATCAGTCACACCGCCAGAGGCGATCACAGGGATTCTGACGTGTTGAGCGAGCCGGACAGTCGCTTCAATATTGACGCCCGACAGCATGCCATCACGGCCGATGTCGGTATAAATAATCGATTCACAACCGTAGTCTTCGAATTTTTTGGCAAGATCGGACACGTCGTGTTTCGTGAGCTTGCTCCAGCCGTCAGTTGCAATTTTGCCATCTTTCGCATCGAGCCCGACGATGATGCTGCCGGGAAATGCACCGCAAGCATCGTGCAAAAATCCTGGATTTTTTACCGCTGCTGTGCCAATGATGACATAGGTGATTCCGAAATCCAGATATCTTTCGATCGTATCCAGATCCCGAATACCGCCGCCAATCTGAACGGGGATTGTTGCACTGACCGATTGAACAATGGCTTTAATAACGGACTCGTTTTTTGGTTTGCCAGCAATCGCACCGTTCAAGTCAACCAGGTGTAGCCGTCTTGCCCCTTTGTCCAGCCAATGTTTTGCCATGGCTACAGGGTCTTCGGAGAATATCGTGGCGTCGTCCAAGTCACCTTGGCGAAGACGGACACATTGTCCGTCCTTTAGGTCAATCGCGGGGATCAGCAGCATATCGTTTTTGATCGAGAAGTAAATGTCATTTCTGTGAGTTGTGGCTGAGAAGTGGACATTATTAGATTTAAGGGTTCCAGTCTACAAAATTACGACAAAGGCGCAAACCGCAATCCGCGCTTTTTTCTGGGTGAAACTGCACTGCAAAAATATTGTCTTGCGCGACGGCACAAGTAAAGGGTTTGCCGTACAAGCTTGAGCCAACGGTAAGGTGTGGATCTTCAGGCACAGCATAATAGCTGTGAACAAAATAAAAGGGCGTCATATCGGGGATCCCTGCCCACAATGCGTGCTCGCGCACTTGCCGTACGGGATTCCAGCCCATATGCGGGACCTTTAGCCGGTCAGTCGACTGTTCATCGTTCAGACCAAAGTCAGGGCCGCTAAATCTTTGCACCACACCCTTAAAAAAACCAAGGCTCTCGGTATTACCCTCTTCGCTACGATCGAAGAGCATTTGCTCGCCGACACATATCCCGAGCAAAGGCTTGCTGTTGAGGGCTCTTACTACGCTCTCGCGAAGCCCTGCTTCGTCCAGCGTCCGAACGCAATCTGCCATTGCTCCCTGGCCGGGAAACACGACGCGGTCAGCTGCATCGATCTCACGAGCTGACTGGCAGAGTTTGACATCGGCCTCAGGTGCAGCGTGTTGCAGAGCACGCGCGACTGAGTGATAGTTGCCCATCCCGTAGTCAACGATGGCGATCTTTTGCATGGATCAGAGCACGCCTTTTGTTGAAGGGACTACCCCTTCACTGCGAGGGTCTCGCTCAAGTGCCATACGTAAGGCTCTACCAGTAGCTTTAAAAATCGTTTCGCACTGATGGTGTGCGTTCACACCTCTCAGATTATCAATGTGCATAGTCAGTAACGCGTGGTTGACCAGACCTTGAAAGAACTCAATGGTCAGATCAACATCGAAGTCACCAACACGAGCTCTGGTGAAAGGCACATGAAACTGAAGTCCTGGCCGGCCAGAGAAATCAACGACCACGCGTGACAGCGCCTCGTCGAGCGGAACATAGGCGTGACCATAGCGGCGAATGCCTGACTTATCACCGACGGCCTTCGCAATGGCTTGACCAATCGTGATACCGACGTCCTCTACCGTGTGGTGGGCATCAATATGCAAATCACCTTCAGCCTGCACCTCGAGATCGATCAAACCATGTCGTGCGATTTGATCCAGCATGTGATCAAGAAACGGTACACCCGTGTTCAAGTTTTGACGGCCAGTGCCATCAAGGTTCAACGCTACCCGGATGCGGGTTTCGTTTGTATTGCGGGTAATCTCGGCGGTACGCATTTCATGCACTCGACATATTGATCGGCCAATCGGATATTTGGATTGTTATTGTAGGGCTTGTTGCCAAATTGTTTTTATTCAGACACGTTTTTTAGTCTGAAACGAGCACTTGCAGCATGGGCTTGCAGCCCTTCGCCGTCAGCTAGCGTGCCAGCAATTGCCCCTAGCGTTTTTGCCCCTTGGCTCGACACCTGAATCAAACTGGATCGTTTTTGAAAATCGTAAACCCCGAGTGGAGACGAGAATCGGGCTGTGCGTGAGGTCGGCAAAACGTGATTTGGGCCCGCGCAATAGTCGCCCAGAGCCTCTGAGCTATAGGAGCCCATAAAAATAGCGCCCGCATGCCTGATTAGGGGCAGCAGCTCATCTGGATCTGCAACAGAGACTTCCAGATGCTCTGGTGCGATCAGATTGCTCAGATCGCAAGCCTCTTGTAGATCCTTCACCAGCACCAACGCGCCTCTGTTAGCTAAACTTGTCCGTATGATATCGGCGCGCGGCATAGTTGGCAGCAGGCGATCAATGGCAGCCTCGACAGCATCGAGGTAATTCTTGTCAGCGCAAAGCAGGATAGCCTGCGCCAATTCATCATGTTCGGCTTGCGAGAACAGATCCATGGCGATCCAGTCGGCGGGAGTCTTGCCGTCACAGATAATCAGGATTTCGCTTGGACCTGCAATCATGTCGATGCCGACTGTGCCAAATACGCGCCGCTTTGCTGCTGCGACATAGGCATTGCCGGGCCCGACAATCTTGTCGACTGCTGGAATCGTTTGGGTGCCATAGGCCAGTGCACCAACCGCTTGCGCGCCACCCACCGCAAAGGCGCGATCGACCCCTGCGATCGCTGCAGCCGCGAGCACAATCGGGTTCCGAATCCCGTCGGGCGTTGGAGTCACCATAATAATTTCATCCACGCCCGCAACTTTTGCTGGAATGGCATTCATCAGCACCGACGAAGGGTATGCTGCTTTGCCACCCGGCACGTACAGACCAACTCTGTCGAGCGGGGTGATCTGCTGACCAAGCTTAGTCCCATCAGCTTCTGTGTAAGACCAGCTATTTTGACGTTGATGCTGATGATAGGATCTGACACGATCTGCTGCGGCCTCGAGTGCGAGACGCTGTAGACGGGGCAAACCATTCAGTGCCGCCAGCCACTCGTGACGATCTATTTCGAGTTCGCTGGCCAGAGAGATATTCATCCGGTCAAATTGGTTGGTCAGCCGCACTAAGGCCTTGTCACCGTCAGTTTTAATTTCCCGAAGTATGCGCGCGCACGCGACTTCAATGGCGTCATCTTGCTCAGCATCGACTTTCAGCAGCTGAGTGAGCGTCGCTTTAAAACCGGGATCACGAGAGTCGAGGCGAAAAATATTTGCCATGGGTTACACCGTACTTATTAAAACCGATATTCAGGACGCCGCAGGACTGCGGCTCGCTTTTTCGAAGGCATCCAGCAGTGGCTGAAGTTCAGAATGCCTCGTCTTAAGGGATGCGCGATTGACGATGAGACGAGAGGAAATTTCGACAATATCCTCTACGGCCACCAGATCGTTAGCTTTCAGAGTGTTGCCTGTCGATACCAGATCGACGATCGCATCAGCTAACCCGACCAGCGGTGCGAGTTCCATCGAGCCGTAAAGCTTGATCAAATCGACGTAAACGCCCTTCGCGGCGAAGTGTTCGCGAGCGGCGTTGACATATTTGGTCGCAACGCGAAGTCTGGCCCCTTGCTTAACAGCAGAGGTGTAGTCAAAACCCTTGCGAACCGCAACGCAAAGCTTGCACCGCGCGATATTCAGGTCAATCGGCTGATAGATACCGCCGGGGTGATCGCTTGCATGTTCGATCAGCACGTCTTTGCCCGCAATACCGAGATCTGCCGCACCGTATTCGACGTAAGTTGGTACATCGGATGCTCGCACGATAATTAGCCTGACCATAGGATTGCTGGTCGCGATAATCAGTTTGCGCGAAGTCTCTGGATTTTCTGACACTTCAATGCCAGCAGCAGCTAACAGAGGGAGCGTTTCGTCAAAGATGCGTCCCTTTGAGAGGGCTAGAGTGACGGGCAGCGTTAACGGACTGAGGTTCGTTTGAGTATTCATTGAGTTGCCCTGCTCGAGATCCGCTCGATATTGGCGCCGAGAGTGCGCAATTTCTCTTCCATTTTCTCGTAGCCACGATCGAGGTGATAAATCCTTTCGAGGATGGTCTCGCCTTCAGCAGCTAACGCAGCAATCACCAGACCAGCCGATGCTCTTAAATCGGTCGCCATGACTGTTGCTCCCGAGAGCCTTTCGACGCCTCGCACCACAGCAGTATGACCGTCGATATCGATATTAGCGCCCAGACGGATCATCTCTTGTACATGCATGAAACGATTTTCAAAAATGGTTTCATTGATAACAGAAGTTCCCTGCGCAATTGTATTTAAGGCCATCAACTGGGCTTGCATATCCGTTGCAAACCCAGGGTATTCATGCGTGCGAACGTCTACGGCTTTGGGTCGCCTGGACATACTCGCCTTGATCCAGTCATCACCTTGGGTAATATCCAGTCCGGCTTCTTGCAACTTTGAAATGGTCGCACCAAGAGTGTTGGGATCGACGCTGCGCAGCACGATGCTACCGCCTGCAGCACCAACCGCGCAGAGAAAGCTGCCAGCCTCGATTCGGTCTGGTGTGACGCTGTGAGTGGCACCAGAGAGGCTTTCAACACCCTGAATCACGATTTTGTCTGTGCCGTGGCCCTTGATTTTTGCGCCCATTTTGATAAGCAGCTCAGCCAGGTCAACGACCTCTGGTTCGCGCGCCGCGTTTTCGAGGATGGTTTCACCGTCGGCCAACACAGCCGCCATTAGCAGGTTTTCGGTGCCAGTGACTGTCACCATATCGGTACGGATGACGGCACCTTTGAGTCGTTTTGCTTTGGCAATGATATAGCCATGCTCAACGACAATCTCCGCTCCAAGCGCGGTTAGGCCCTTAATATGCTGATCGACAGGGCGCTGACCGATTGCGCAGCCGCCGGGCAAACTAACCTTTGCCTCACCAAACCTTGCGACTAGCGGGCCTAAAACCAGAATCGACGCGCGCATGGTTTTCACCAGATCATAGGGCGCTTCAACACCAGTTACTTGATCTGCGCAGACGGTGACACCATAAGGTGCTTGCCTCTCGCTTTTGACGCCCAGCCTACCCAGCAGGTTGAGAGCGGTAGCTGTATCGTTGAGATGGGGGACATTCTGTAAATTGAGCGGCTCGCTTGTCAGCAAGGAAGCAAACAGAATCGGCAATGCGGCGTTTTTTGCGCCTGACACATTAATTTCGCCTTTCAGCTGCGCGCCGCCCCTGATTAACAGCTTGTCCATCAACCCAGCGCCTTGTATTCATCGGGCGTTAGGGTCCGCATGGAGAGCGCATGGATTTCGTCTTTCATCCTTTCACCGAGCGCCTGGTAGACGAGTTGGTGACGAGCGATTAGTCGTTTGCCCGCAAACGCGGGGCTGACAATGATCGCTTCAAAGTGAGCGCCATCACCTGTGACCTCAAGATGCTCACAGTTCAAACCGGCGGCAATGTAATCCCGAATGTTTTCTGGGGTGGGCAGCATAAGTGAGTAGTAAACCTTAAGTTCGTAGTTTGTAGCCAGTGGCAAGCAAACGAAGCGCAAACGCAGCCAGTGCGACGAAGACGCAAACGATTACTGCAAGGCTATGCCAAGGTGAAACATCCGACACACCAAAAAAACCGTGCCGGAATCCATCAATAGTATAAAAAATCGGGTTCCAGTGCGTAACGTATTGCCAGAACCTTGGTAAAGCGTGTACCGAATAGAATACGCCCGATAAAAATGTAGCAGGCATGATCAGAAAGTTTTGAAACGCTGAAAGCTGATCAAACTTTTCGCAGGTCAGACCGCCGATCAAACCGAGCATTGCCATAATGCCGCAAGACAGTCCTGCAAAAACCAGTATCCAGAGTGGTTGTACCAGTTCAATTGTCACAAAGAAAAAAGACACGAGCCAGATGCATAGGCCAACCGCAACCCCGCGAATAATGCCGGCCAGCACATAGGCGCTAAAAATCTCGTAATGAGACATTGGCGTTACCAGGACGAAAACAAGATTGCCTGTCATGCGGCTTTGAATCAAGGACGATGATGGGTTAGAAAATGAGTTTTGCAACATGCTCATCATCATTAAGCCTGGTATGAGAAAGGCGGTGTATGGTACGTGACCATACATTTGAACCTTGTCCTGCAGCACTTGCGCAAAAACCACCAGATAGAGCAGGGCAGTGATCACCGGTGCCGCGACCGTTTGAAAACTGACTTTCCAGAAGCGCAGCAATTCTTTTTTGAACAAGGTCGGAAAACCCATTCCCATCACTTGCTGCGAGGCGATTTTTAAGCTGTCGTGGCTCACAAGACCGCCTCCTCATTTTGGGGATCGTCTTTCATGATTTCAACAAAAGCATCTTCCAGGCTACGACCGCCAAATTGCTCAAGTAGCGCAGCAGTGGTGGACAGGGACACTATTCGCCCGCGTTTAAGCATGGCAATCCGCCCGCAGAGCGACTCAGCTTCCTCAAGGTAGTGGGTGGTGAGCAGAATAGTGTGACCTTCTTTGTTCAACCTTGAGATGAACTCCCACAGACTGCGACGTAGGTCCACGTCAACGCCTGCGGTCGGTTCGTCCAGCACAATGACAGGAGGCCTGTGTACTAAAGCTTGCGCAACCAGGACTCGACGCTTCATGCCCCCGGATAATGTGCGCATGTTGCTGTCTGCTTTTTCTGTGAGGCCGAGATTTGCAAGGATCTCGTCAATCCAATCATCATTTTTGGACAAACCAAAATAGCCTGACTGAATTCTTAGCGTTTCGCGTATGGTAAAAAACGGATCAAACACCAACTCCTGCGGAACAACGCCAAGCGAACGTCTCGACTGCTTGTAATCCGTCACAACGTCATGCCCGCAAACGCTTGCGCGCCCAGAGCTAGCTCTTGCCAAGCCGGCAAGTATTGATATCAAAGTTGTTTTACCAGCCCCGTTGGGCCCGAGCAAACCAAAAAACTCGCCCGGCTCAATCGTCAGCGACACGTCATCCAGTGCTTGAAAGCCTTTGCCGCCAGGTTTTGAGAACAAGGACTGAAACCCGCCGCGACGCGGGGGATAAATTTTTGATACCTGTTCAAACGAAACTGCATGCATAACGACGCACTGTCCTTATTGTTTTTGATTGCGCTGGTTTAACGCTTCAATCAGCCCGGCGATCCCGTTCTGAGCAATTTGCTGTGAAAACTGGTTTCGATAGTTTTCAATCAGCCAGATATTTTCTACGTTGACGTCGTAGATCTTCCAGCCTGTTGGGGTTTTTTCAAGCCGGTAATCAAGAATAGTTGCTTCGCTCGTCGGCCGTCTGAACAATTGTGTTCTGACCACTGTGTCAGTCGCAGTAGGATCGCCCCTGAATGGCATGATTTTCATCACAGTAGCGGGTTCGACACGCGTAAAAGCACCGGCATATGTTCTGAGTAATGTTGCGCGGAAGGCGAGAGCCAACGCCTCTTGTTGTTCAGGTGTTGCGTCCTTCCAGTAGCGCCCAGCTGCAAGCCGGGTTGTTTTTTTAAAATCAACGTAAGCATTCACAAATTGTTCAACCACTTGCGAAATGCGCGCCATATCGCCCATTTTGATTGATGGATCATTTTGAATGCTGTGCAGGGTTGAATTGACTGCCTGCTCGATGAACTCGACAGGTGTTTTGGTTGCGTCCGCAGCCGTGGCTACGGCTGCACCGTTCGGTTGTCCAAAAGATATTTGGGCAAGGCCAACAAGAACAACAGCAATGATGATTTTCTTGAGCGTCATGTCTGTCTACTTTTTTGTGCTTTCAGCTGAAGGTTGCGTGGTAGTGGCGTCGTCGATATCGTCATAATTGGGAAGATGATCAGCCTCAGCCGCAGCGCCACGAACCTGAGCAGCTCTGCTTTGCAAGTAAGCATCGCGTATGAAGCTGTAAGAATCGAGTGCGGTTTTATCAATGGTGTCGGAAATCCCGAGCAAAGCTTCCCGTCGTTCGAGTAATTCAAGAGCATACAGACTGTTACGAAGCCCGACGTTCTGTATGCTTGTACCGACTTCAATTTGATTGATGTACAGGTCGGCTATTTTGCCCATGCCATCGCGTGCATTACTGGGACCCAGAATCGGCAAAACGACGTAAGGCCCGGTGCTCAGGCCCCACACACCAAGTGTCACGCCAAAGTCATTAGGAATACGCTTGGCGCCGTTCGCACCAGCCCAGTCGAAACAACCGAGACCTAAAGTTGTATTCAACAAGAAGCGTCCCATGGTTGTTAGTGCGTCTTCTTGCCGGCCTTGCATCACACTATTCGCGCCCGACCAGATTTCGCCCACGTTCAGGAACATATTGTTGATGCAATTGCGAATATCAGGCGTCGTCACTGCTTGATAACCCTGAGCCAATGGCTTGAGCACCGCGCGATCGACACCGTCGTTAAAGGCGAACATGCTGCGGTTCGCCCCTTCAAAAGGATCCTTAGGATTAAGTGGCCCAGCCGGATTCGTTGCGCAACCGATTAGTGCGGCGCACAGGACAGCACAGGACAGTGCCTTGATCATCGGGACAACCATTTTGCAGCTAAGCCTTGGTGAAACAAACCTGACGTTATATCAGGCTAGTTGCGACATTTTGTAACATTATCGCTCGGCTTTAGATCCCGCGCTTGAATCAGGGGGGGCGCTGCTAGAACCTTGCTTATCGGCAAAATTAAATAAAAACTGGCTGATAAGATTTTCAAGGACAATTGCGCTCTGGGTGTAGTGAACCGTGTCGCCCGTTTTGAGGTTTTTGTCATCGCCACCTGGTTCGAGGCCAATATATTGCTCGCCGAGCAAGCCAGAGGTCAGAATTTTTGCTGAAGAATCAGCGGGGAAATTGACCCCCTCCTGAATATCTAGCGTGACAACTGCCTGAAAGCTCTTGGTATCCAGATCAATATTTGACACACGGCCCACGACAACCCCTGCGCTTTTTATCGGGGCGCGAGCTTTCAGTCCGCCAATGTTGTCAAATTTAGCGTAAACGCTGTAAGTCTTACTGAGGGAAAATGAGCTGAGATTACCCGCTTTCAAAGATAAAAAGGTCAACGCAATAAGGCCCAGCAAGACAAAAAGCCCTACCCACCAATCCGCTTTCTCGTTAGACATGTTGCGTGTTTCCCTAATTAGTTGCTGAACATCAGCGCTGTCAGCAGAAAATCCAACCCCAATACGGTTAGCGACCCCACTACAACCGTCTGAGTCGTTGAGCGTGCGACGCCCTCTGGGGTCGGTCTGGCTCTCCAGCCTGAATAAAGCGCAATCGAAGTGACCGCGATACCAAAAACAAAACTTTTGACCACGCCGTTGAAAATGTCTTTCCAGATGTCTACGCCATTTTGCATTTGAGACCAGAAAATACCATTATCGATGCCAATTAAGGCTACCCCAACTAGCCACCCGCCTAAAATCCCAACGGCTGAAAACGTTGATGCCAGAATTGGCATCGCGATGACACCACCCCAAAACCTTGGGACTAATACGCGTCTGACTGGATCGACGGCCATGACCTCCATGGCATCGAGTTGTTCGCCGGCTCTCATCAGGCCGATCTCGGCCGTCAGAGAGGTGCCCGCGCGTCCAGCGAAGAGCAAGGCTGTAATCACTGGTCCAAGTTCGCGTGTGAGCGAAAGTGCAACCAATAACCCGAGCGCTTCTTCAGAACCGTAGCGGTTGAGCGTGTAATAACCTTGCAAGCCAAGAACAAAGCCGACAAAAAGGCCGGATACAGCGATGATAATCAGTGAATAGTTACCGATAAAATGAATTTGACTGATGACTAGGCGCGGTCGTTTAAAGGCGATGCCAGTATTACGCAGCATTGCCACGAGCAGCCTTGCAAAAGAGCCCACTGCAATCAGCTTTTGATTGACGAACCCACCAACCGCCGCAATCCAGGAGAGTGCTTTCATGAGTGGCCTTTTTGTTTCGTTAGCCACATTTGAAATTCTTTGCTGGTCGGGTAGTCAAACGTAACGGGACCGTCCGGCAAGCCGCCCAGAAACTGCTGAACATAAGGGTCAACGGCGTCGCGTAGTTCGGCTGGAGTTCCTTTAGCTTTTATGGCACCTTGCCCGATTAAATAGACCTGATCGGCAATCTCGAAGGTTTCTGCTACATCATGGGTAATAATCAATGAGCCACACATCAGCGTCGTCGATAAGTGCCGAATCAAACGTGCCGTTACACCGACCGCTATTGGATCAAGCCCTGCGAAAGGCTCGTCGTACAGAATCAGTTCTGGGTTCATCACAATGGCCCGTGCGAGTGCGACGCGTCTTGCCATGCCGCCTGAAATCTCGGATACCTTGAGATGGGCAGCTGCGCGTAGCCCAACAGAAGTCAGCTTATCGAGAACCGTTTGTTGAAGTTGCCCATCAGGTAGCGACAGATGTTCTCTGAGGGGAAACGCCACATTGTCGAATACATTCAGATCGGTAAATAGTGCCCCTTGCTGAAAGAGAACACCCATGCGTTGCCGTGTTTCTCGCAGCGCATGCTGGTCGAGACTATTCAAGTCCTGACCGAACAGTTTTATGGATCCCGATAGCGCCCTTAACTGACCGGTAGCGGCTCTGAGTAACGTGGTTTTTCCTGAGCCTGAGCCGCCCATGAGCGCAACGACCTCGCCTTGCGCAACAGTCAGAGAGATATCCTTGAGGATTGTTCTCTGACCGTAACCGAGTGAGACACGGTCTAGCGCAAGGATAGATGACATCGCTTTAGCGAGGCAAAACCGTCGTACCCATTAAGAACTCATCCACGGATCTCGCGCACTGGCGACCCTCACGAATCGCCCAGACGACGAGAGACTGACCGCGCCGCATATCGCCAGCTGCAAATACTTTGTCGACATTGGTGCGATAGTCATCGGTGTTGGCTCGGACATTGCCACGACCATCTTGATAAACGTCGAACGCTTTCAGAACACTGTTATTTGGCGCAACAAATCCCATGGCAAGGAGAACCAAGTCAGCTTTGATATCGAAATCTGAGCCTTTGACTTCTTGCATTTTGAGCTGGCCAGTTGCTTCGTCTTTGATCCATTCAACTCGACAGGCGACAAGCTTTTGCACTTTGCCGTCCTTGCCTTCGAGATGTTTTGTTGTGATGGCCCAGTCGCGTTCCGCACCCTCTTCGTGTGAGGACGAGGTGCGCAATTTGGCTGGCCAATAAGGCCAAGTCATGGTTCTGTTCTCGGTCTCAGGCGGTTTCGGCATCAACTCAATTTGCGTTACTGATTTGGCACCATGCCGGTTGCTGGTGCCAACACAGTCCGAGCCGGTGTCGCCCCCGCCAATCACGACAACGTGTTTTCCTTTAGCAAGCACTTGACCTTCGACTTTGTCACCAGCCACAACTTTGTTTTGAGGGCGCAGGAAGTCCATGGCGTACATGACACCGTCAAGTTCCCGACCCTGAACAGGTAAATCGCGTGGCGTCTCGGAGCCACCGGATAACACGATCGCGTCGTACTCAGCCTTTAGTGCTTCAGGGGTGATTACCGCAAGTCCCTTGGTTACCGCTGGATCCGTTGCTTTGCCGATGTAATGAGATGGTTTGAAGGTCACGCCTTCAACTTCCATTTGTTTCATCCGCTGATCAATCAACTGCTTCTCGAGTTTGAAGTCGGGAATACCGTAGCGAAGTAAGCCACCAACGCGATCATTTTTTTCGTAAACCGTGACGTCGTGTCCGGCGCGCGCGAGTTGCTGGGCACAGGCGAGTCCCGCTGGGCCAGAACCCACAACCGCTACGCGCTTGCCTGTCTTGGACTCTGGGGGTTGTGGTGTGACCCACCCTTCGGCCCACGCCTTGTCGATAATTGCGTGCTCAATGGATTTGATTCCAACGGCATTATCGTTAATGTTCAGCGTGCACGCCGCTTCGCAAGGCGCGGGACAAATACGCCCTGTGAACTCAGGGAAATTATTCGTTGAATGCAGCACATCAATCGCGCCGCGCCAGTTCTGCTGGTACACCAAATCATTCCAGTCGGGGATGATGTTGTTGACAGGACAGCCGTTGTTACAGAAGGGGATGCCGCAGTCCATGCAACGAGCGGCTTGCTTGCCTGCTTGTTCATCTGACAGGTGCAGCACGAACTCTCGCCAGTGCTTCACGCGACTCTGAGGAGCTTCGGATGCTTCCTGCAGACGTTCTACTTCAAGAAAACCAGTAATTTTGCCCATGATGATCTCTTATGCAGCAATGGATTTGGGGTTTGCGGCATCCCACATTTCAGCGAGCGCGCGTTTGTACTCGGTAGGCATGACTTTGACGAACTTGCCACGAGCGCTGTCCCAGTCACTCACCATGTCACGAGCGCAGAAACTGCCCGTGTGGCGGAAATGATTCTCGACTAATCTGCGCAGGATGGTTTCGTCTGCTTCGCGTTCGGCGCCACGGGTCATGCTGTGGAACAGTGCAATGCCCTGATCTTTTTCTTGCTGTTTAGCAGAAAGAACAGGCTCAATTGCCACCATGCTCAGGTTGCAACGATCGGTGAAGCTTCCGTCTGGATCCCAGACATAGGCCACGCCACCAGACATGCCGGCTGCAAAGTTTCTCCCCGTCGCGCCCAGAACGACAACAGTGCCCCCAGTCATGTATTCGCAACCGTGGTCGCCTGTGCCTTCGACGACTGCCGCTGCACCCGAGTTGCGCACGGCGAAGCGTTCACCGGCTACGCCGTTGAAATAGGCCTCGCCAGATGTTGCGCCATAAAGCACCGTGTTGCCAATAATGATGTGCTCTGGACCGAACCCTCTGAAATCGTTCGGCGAACGCACGATAATTCGACCGCCCGACAGGCCTTTACCCACGTAGTCGTTACCTTCACCTACGAGGTCGAGTGTGATGCCACTAACCAGGAAGGCGCCGAAGCTCTGTCCAGCCGTCCCGTTGCATTGAATGTGGATAGTGTCGTCGGGCAGGCCCTCGTCGCCATACTTGCTGGCGATACGACCAGACAGCATCGTGCCGATGGTGCGATTACGGTTTCTTACCGGGACGATGAAGGATACTTTCTCGCCTCGCTCGATCGCAGCGGTTGAACGCTCGATTAGCTCGTGATCAAGTGCCGCATCGAGGCCGTGATCTTGTTCTTCGATCTGACGCCGCGAGCTGTCAGTCTGTGGTTGATAGAACACGCGACTAAAGTCCAGGCCATTGGCCTTCCAGTGATCGATGCCAGCCCGTGTGTCGATCAAATCAACGCGTCCAACCAGATCGTCAAACTTGCGAATGCCAAGCTGCGCCATGATTTCGCGAACTTCTTCTGCGATGAAGAAAAAGAAGTTGACGACGTGCTCGGGCTTGCCTTGAAACTTTTTACGCAAGACAGGATCTTGAGTTGCTACACCAACAGGACAGGTGTTGAGGTGGCATTTGCGCATCATGATGCAGCCTTCCACGACGAGCGGTGCGGTCGCAAAACCAAACTCATCCGCACCAAGAAGTGCGCCAATCACAACGTCACGTCCGGTCTTCATCTGACCGTCTGCCTGAACGCGGATCCGGCTGCGCAAGCGATTGAGCATCAGTGTTTGCTGAGTTTCAGCGAGACCTAGCTCCCACGGGGTACCGGCATGTTTGATGGACGAAACAGGTGATGCACCCGTGCCACCATCATGACCTGAGATGGTCACATGATCTGCTTTTGCTTTAGCAACGCCGGCAGCGACTGTACCCACGCCGACCTCAGAAACGAGCTTGACTGAGATTGATGCTTTGTCGTTGATATTTTTGAGGTCATGAATCAGTTGCGCCAAATCCTCGATTGAGTAAATGTCATGATGAGGCGGGGGCGAAATCAATCCAACACCCGGAACCGAGCAACGCAGCTTTGCAATGTATTCTGACACTTTATGGCCAGGCAGTTGACCGCCTTCGCCAGGTTTTGCACCCTGAGCCATTTTGATTTGAATCTGATCAGCACTTGCCAGATACTCGGCACTCACGCCGAAGCGACCGGAGGCGACCTGTTTGATTTTCGAGCGCATCGAGTCGCCCGCTTGCAACGGCACGTCGGCTGCAATGCGATCAGCCCCTAACTCGGATGCAAGGGTCGCGCCGGCTTTGATGCCGCTACTGCCCGTACGCAACTCATTGCGATAGCGGAGTTCGTCCTCACCGCCTTCGCCAGTGTTTGATTTGCCACCGATGCGATTCATGGCCACAGCCAGCACAGAATGCGCCTCGGTAGAAATTGAACCGAGCGACATTGCGCCGGTCGCGAAGCGCTTGACGATTTCTTTGGCAGGTTCGACTTCGTCGAGCGGGATCGCACGTGTTGGGTCGACCTTGAATTCGAACAAACCCCTTAGCGTCATCAGGCGTTTGCTTTGATCATTAATCAGCTGTGCGTATTCTTTGTACGTGTTGTAGCTGTTGGCGCGCGACGCGTGTTGCAGTTTTGCAATCGAGTCCGGGGTCCACATATGCTCTTCACCCCGAACACGGAAGGCGTATTCCCCCCCGGCATCAAGCGCGTGGGCAAGCACGGGATCTTTGCCAAAGGCAGCGCGATGAGTACGCAGTGCTTCTTCTGCGATTTCAAAAATGCCGACTCCCTCGATGTTGCTTGGAGTACCAGAAAAATACTTGTTAATCAGACCTGATTGCAATCCAACCGCTTCAAAAATTTGCGCGCCGCAATACGACATGTAGGTTGAAATGCCCATTTTGGACATGACCTTGTTCAAGCCTTTGCCGATCGCTTTAATGAAGTTTTTGACTGCTTTTTCGGCTTTCTCTGTAGTCGCTGCCTGAGCTTCCAAGGACTCGATGACCAGGTATGGATGGATCGCTTCAGCGCCATATCCGCCGAGCAAGGCAAAGTGATGCACTTCCCTGGCTGAGCCGGTTTCAACCACAAGCCCTGTGTTCGTACGCAAACCTTCCCGGATCAAAGTCTGATGGATCGCGGAAGTAGCGAGCAGCGCAGGGATGGCAACCCGCTGCCGATCGACTGCGCGATCGGTCAGAATGAGAATGTTGTAGCCGCTTCTAACCGCATCTATGGCGCTGGCGCACAAGGCGGCGACGCGCGCTTCGATACCCTCTGAGCCCCAGGCAGCCGGATAGGTTATGTCGAGCTCATGGCTGCTGAACTTGTCCCCAGTGATCGCTGCAATCGATCTGATCCGCGTCATTTCTTTTGCATCCAGAATCGGCTGGTTAACTTCCAGACGTAATGGAGGGTTGACGTTGTTGATGTCAAGCAAATTTGGCTTTGGGCCAATAAAGGACACCAGAGACATCACCATTTGCTCACGAATCGGATCGATAGGTGGATTGGTGACCTGTGCAAACAATTGACGGAAGTAGTTATAAAAAGGCTTGTCACGATTAGACAAAACAGCCAGTGGCGCGTCATTGCCCATCGAGCCGGTCGCCTCTTCACCAGAAGTAGCCATCGGTTCGAGAATGTACTTGAAATCCTCTTGTGTCCAACCAAATGCTTGTTGGCGGTCAAGCAATGTTTCCTGACTTGTGGCCGGGGTTTCGCCCTCAGGTGCCACGAGCGTTTCGATCTTGATGCGAAGCCCTTCAATCCACTGCCGGTAAGGACGCGAATTCGACAACTGGGCTTTGATTTCAGCGTCATCAATAATGCGGCCTTGCTCAAGGTCAATCAAGAACATTTTGCCTGGCTGCAGGCGCCATTTTTTGACAATGCGACTTTCGGGGATAGGTAAAGTGCCCGCCTCCGAGGCCATTACGACCATATCGTCATCAGTGACCAGATAGCGCGCTGGGCGCAAACCATTGCGATCCAGTGTCGCGCCGATTTGGCGACCATCCGTAAAGGCGACGGCTGCAGGGCCATCCCAGGGCTCCATCATGGCGGCGTGATACTCGTAGAAGGCTCGGCGACTCGCATCCATCTGGGTGTGCTGTTCCCATGCTTCAGGGATCATCATCATCATGGCATGTGCGAGTGAATAACCTGACATCACCAACAGCTCAAGGCAGTTGTCAAACGTTGCAGTGTCAGATTGACCTTCGTAGACAATCGGATAGAGTTTACTGAGATCTTCGCCAAGCACCGCCGATTGCATTTTGCCTTCACGGGCGCGCAGCCAGTTGAAGTTGCCTTTAACGGTATTGATTTCGCCGTTGTGCGCGATCATCCGGTAAGGGTGAGCCAGGGGCCATGCGGGGAAGGTATTGGTCGAAAAGCGCTGGTGCACCAACGCAACGGCTGACACGGTGCGTGGATCGGCTAGATCTCGGTAATAACGGCCGACCTGATCGGCTAACAAGAGTCCTTTGTAGACCACCGTGCGAACAGAGGCCGAAGGGACGAAATATTCTTTGCCGTGCGCAAGCCCCATCGACTGAATGGCATGGCTGGCTGTTTTGCGAATCACATAGAGCTTGCGTTCGAGTGCGTCAGGCACCATCACGTTTGCGCCGCGTCCGATAAATAGCTGCCGGATGAATGGCTCGCAAGCACGCACGGCTGGTGACATGGGCATATCCGTGTCGACCGGCACGTCACGCCAGCCCAGCACTACTTGACCTTCAGCTTTGACGGCACGCTCGAGCTCTTGCTCACAGGCGAGGCGCGAGGCGATCTCTTTGGGCAGAAACACCATGGCAACGCCGTATTCGCCCGGAGCAGGAAGTTTTACCCCTTGCTTTGCAAGCTCTTCGCGATAGAAAACATCGGGGATCTGAATCAGGATCCCAGCGCCATCGCCCATCAACTTGTCTGCACCAACCGCGCCACGATGATCGAGGTTTTCTAGAATCTTCAAACCTTGTTTGACGATATCGTGGTTTTTATGCCCTTTTATGTGAGCAACAAAACCAACCCCGCAAGCATCATGCTCGTTGGCGGGCGAATACAGACCCTGCGACGGCGGCAAACCGACGGGGGCAGTTATTGATGTCCGTACCGAAGTGGTCGGATGGAAATGTATTGGGTGGGTGCTCATGGGGTGCTCCGGTGGCTCTGCGGTCATGGTGCAGTGCGAAGACGGACGATACCGTGGAAAACCCTAGCTTGCAAGTAAAAATTTACGATCCGTCCCCATTTTAATCTTTTCCGCGAAGGGTTCTAATAATATTAGGGACGGATCAAGGCCGCAGAAAAGGCAGTGCTGGCCTCGATGGCTATGGCGTCATTTTTGGGCTAGCGATGCATTTTTTTGGACGGCCTCGAGGCAAGGCAATCGGTCTGCGATTCGCCACCTGCGTCAGCGCACTTAAAAATTGCTCATCCCCCAAGGCCCACTGACCACGGACAGCAGCCTCAATCGCTAAGGTGTCTGCTCGCGTGTTGCCGAGAACCAGTCGCCGCTTGTATTGTGCCTGTCTGTCGAAGGGCGTGTTACCGCAAGCCCAGTAATCAGGGTGTGGCGAGTGCCAGACAGAAGGTTGCAATCCAATGTGCACGCCAGCAGACGACCAAAACCAAGGTTCGGCCGGGTTGAAACTGGAGTGACTAAAGGCGCGACTCTCAAGCCAGACGAGGGAAGGTAACACCCAGCGATCATTTTGAATCAGGCAAGAATGGTAACGCCCGGCAAAGACAGAGCCGCGAACAAGTTGCGAAGCTAAATGACGGCCAATTGCTTGCATCAACCGACCCAGTCCACTGCCTTCGTGAGGCGTCGCCAGAAGCGCTATCCCGTCTTGGTCAATGCACCAGCCATGAACAGGCACCTGGTAGTGTTGGCTTGCTCCGGCTAGCCAACCTTGTATCAGCGTAAAAATCGTTCCGTTCAGCAAATTGCTGCGCGACAACTCGGTCGAAAACGAGGCAAACGCAAGTTGAGTGATACCGGGGGCGTAAAGTCGAGCCAGTCGAGCCACGATGGTGTGCCCAGTCGTTACGTTAGTCGGTTGATCAGGGCTTACGGAACCGGTAAAACAGATTCGGCGCGCTCACGATATAGATATTGCCACGATCGTCCATTGCTACCCCTTCAGGTTTTGGCATGGGACCACCCTTATTCGTAGAAAGCTCAAGCATGCCGCGACCTGCCCCGGTATCCCCGTCCACCTGCACCAGGATTTGGGACTCCTCGCTTAACAGCATGACTCGTCCGTTGCTCGGATCGACCTCGACCGAAGCGAGGTCTGTTGCGAAGGGAATCTCATCCAGCCAAAAACTAAAGTTTTCAATTCGCAAGCCTCTAGACTCGGACGACTGAAGACTACTCAGGCCGCTAATACGGTAGAGGCCCTTGGGGCTATGCTCCTTGGCGATGTAAAGCCGATCACGTTTCAGGTCGTATCCGAGCCCCTGAAATCCGTGATTACTGTCTTCGTCTTCGCCAAATCGCAACACCAGAGAAAATGCACGCGTGACGTCAATCGTTTGCGGCGTGGTTGGGATTTCAGTAATCACCACACGATTGCGCCGGCCATTGACAAGGGCAATCTTGTTGGCACCCAGCCATGCCACTCCGTTGGCCTCAGAGATACCTTTAAGTGGATAGGTGGCAAGCACTATTCCGTCAAGAGACAAAGAAACCAGTGCAGCCGGCTTATCAACAACGGCCCACAACTTATCCTGCAGTGAATCGTAAGCCAGGCCAGACAAATTGCCTTTGACCCCCTCGACCGCTATGGCCGAATCTGAGCCTGAGTAACCAATAAGCGTGTTGCCGCCTGCCGACGCAATTTTGTTCTCCCAGGCGGCTTGCTTGGCCTTCAGGCCAGAAACCCAGCGATAGGCCACCTGCTCTGCATGGTAGTACCGAACGCCAATGTAACTCGCCCATCCAACCAGGATGACAAGCACACAAGCAAGCAGGATTTTAGAGAGAAATTTGAATAAATCGGCCATGCTGAGTCCGGGGCATAAACAAGGCAGACGTTGGGCAGTGATGCCCGACGCCCGCAGACCAAGATTAACACCCTCACATAAAATACGGAACTTTCCCAAAAACAGACAATCCTATTAGCACTCAGTTCACGAGAGTGCTAAAATCGAGATGAGAATGTGATGAAAGTCATCCCGAGCGAAAATGTAATTCTGTGTGGGGACGGTAAATAAACATCATGACGACGACTGTGACATTGGCCCAAAACAAACTGGCAATGGCCATTGCCAATCCAGGTGCTCTGGGATCTATCGACGCCTACATTACGGCAGTCAATCATCTGCCCGTTTTGTCTGCTGAGAAAGAAGTGAGCCTTGCTCGTGCCTTGCGGGACCAGCAAGACATCGACGCTGCCCGAGAGCTTGTGTTGTCGCACTTAAGACTAGTGGTGTCGATTGCAAGACAATATCTCGGTTATGGACTGCCACACGCTGATTTGATTCAAGAGGGCAATGTCGGTCTCATGAAAGCAGTCAAGCGCTATGACCCAGAGCGCGGCGTACGTTTGGTCTCTTTTGCTGTTCATTGGATTAAAGCCGAAATTCACGAGTACATCGTTAAAAACTGGCGCATGGTCAAGGTGGCAACTACCAAGGCGCAAAGAAAGCTGTTTTTCAATTTGCGCAGCATGCGCCCTGACGGACATACCCTTGATCCAGCGCAAGTGGACCACATTGCCAAAACACTGAATGTCAAACCAGAAGAAGTTCGTGAAATGGAAGTCCGCATGTCCGGTCGCGAGATGGCTCTCGAGAACCCGGAAGACGACGATGACACATTTGCGCCGATAGCGTTTCTTTCAGACGAAGGTCACGACGATCCAACCGAAGTTATTGAACGCCGGTCGATTGATCTACTGCAGGGACAGGGCCTGGAAACGGCTTTGGCGCAGCTTGATGACCGCTCCCGGCGTATCGTTCAAGCTAGATGGCTACAAGATGACGGGGGTGCAACCTTGCATGAACTGGCAGCTGAGTTTGGTGTTTCTGCCGAGCGCATCCGCCAGATTGAGGTCGCCGCCATGAAAAAACTGAGATTAGCGCTTACCGCCTGAGATGGAAATCGGCGCGTTGGTGTTTGGCTTGGCTGGTCTGCTTGCACTGGTCTGCTTTATGCCACCACTCGCGGTGAGATTACGACTTCCGCATTCGCTACTTCTTGCCATTTGCGGTTTTCTGCTTGCTTACGCGGCCCACGCAAATGTCTGGTTGCCGCCCGTGTTAGGCGACTTTCTCGGCATCATCAACACGTTCGACGTGTCGCACCAGACTTTTTTAGTCGTTTTTTTGCCGGCGCTGCTATTTGAAACTGCCTTGGCGATGAATGTGCGTCGACTGATGGAGGACATCGGCCCCATCTTGATGCTTGCTATTGTGGCAGTATTTGTCAGCACTTTGTCCGTCGGTTTTCTGGTTAGCCAGTTCACACCCTATAGCCTGGCGGCCTGCCTGCTGCTGGGTGCAATTGTCGCCACGACTGATCCTGCAGCGGTTGTCGGCATCTTTAGAGAGGTTGGCGCGCCAACCAGATTAATGACTTTGGTAGAGGGTGAAAGCCTGCTGAATGACGCCGGCGCGATAGCGGTATATACGGTTTTGCTTGGCGTGGTGAGCCACTCTGGCAGCTGGCAAGTCGGACTCGTTTTGTCCGATACCGCGATCTCGTTTCTGGGTGGCGCGCTTACCGGCTTTGTGTTGGGAAGACTTGCCTGCGAACTCTTTTACTTGCTACGTGGGTGGCCTGCCGCCGAAATTTCGCTGACTCTGTCGCTAGCCTACTTGTCGTATCTGGTGGCCGAACATTATTTCGGCGTGTCGGGAGTGGTCGCTACCGTTGTCGCAGGGCTAGTCGTCGGGTCCACTGGCCGAACCAAAATGGCTCCCAACACGTTTGAAATGCTGACACAGGCCTGGCATCAATTCGGGTTCTGGGCTAACTCCCTTATTTTCCTTCTAGCGGCTATGCTCATCCCGCGATTGATGCCTGATTTGAGCGTCGATAATCTGGTGGAAATAGGGCTGGTCTTCGTGGCAACTTTGGTTGCCAGGGCGATTGTGGTTTTTGGCTTGTTACCACTATTAAGCTTGGTCAATCTCGGTGCCAGAGTGGGCACGCACTACAAACTCGCTCTGTGCTGGGGCGGGTTGCGCGGTGCGGTTTCCCTGGCACTGGCACTTGCGGTCATCGAGAATCAGTCAATTCCGGAAGCTGTTCGACATTTTGTTGGTGTTTCTGCCACGGGCTTTGTGCTTGCCACGCTTGTCCTGAAGGGGCTTACACTGAGACCCCTGATTGCGCTGCTCGGACTAAATCGCCTCAGCCCAAAAGATGAAGCGCTGCGCAACACCGCGTTGTTCGAAGCAACGAGCAGCATACAGCTTGCGACAGATGATATTGCCGAAGCTGAAGGATTATCAGGACAGGTAAGGAGTAAGGTAGGCGCAGTACTGGCTGTCAATACGAGTCAGCTAACTGAAGGTCTCATCAGAAACTTTTCTGTCGCCGATCGTGTTGAACTCGGCCTGGCGATTGCGGCGCGACACGAGCATGAAATGTTTTTCGATATTCTGAAAGAGCAGCTCATCGACGAAAAGATAGCAGCGCAGTTACTCAGTCGAGCAGAACAAACGGAAGACGGTATTCGAACCCGAGGGGTGCAAGGCTTCCGTCTTGCGTCCGCCAAGGCGATGCGATACCCACGGCGCTTCAGACGAGCACTGCAGGCGCACAAAGCGATTGGTTTGCAACGCTGGCTGGCCGCTGAGTTGGCACAACGCTTTGGATTACTCCTGGTCATGAGATCGGTCGCTCAGCTGGTCATCCAGTTCGCTGACAGGGAGGTCCGCCCCCTGCTTGGTGAAGACATTAGTCAGGAGATCCTGTCGCTTCACCACGAACGGCTGTCCTTAATCAACGAAGGGTTACAAGCGTTGAACTTGCAGTACCCAACGTATGCGCTGTGGTTACAAGAGCGATATCTGGGCCGCATTGCCCGGAAACTCGAGCGCGAACGATATGAGCAGATGTTCCGTCATTCGTTACTGAGCGGGGCTGTCTACCAGGATCTACTCGGCCAACTGCGCAACCGCTGGGCTTTTCTGGAGCAGGATCCAGGGCTGGATATTGAAATGGGAGCAAAGGATCTTGTAGCCCGTGTGCCACTCTTGCAAGGTCTATCCAAGCTCAAGCAGAATGAAGTGACAAAACTCCTGCGCCCAAGGCTTTATTTACCAGACCAAACGGTCATTTCCAAGAATAAGCCTTCGCCCGAGCTCTATTTTGTAGCCTCTGGCGCGGTCCGTGTCTTATTACCTGACGACACTCATGTCGAACTGGGGAATGGCGAGTTTTTTGGTGAGCTAAATCTGCTGCGTCAGCAAACGCCCGGATTTGAGGTCAGATCGATGGGTTACACCAAGCTTTTATGTCTGCCGGCCAAGGCCTTCAACACACTGCTGGATCAAGATCCAGATTTACGAAGGCACATCGAGGCCGTTGCCAAGCAGAGGCTCAGGGCGATCGAGGTATGGGAGGCGCAACAGACCGCGTCCAAAACGGTTACGCCAACCGTCAGGTGAGTGCTTCAGCCAATACTCCTGCGTAAAAGGTCTTCCGCCAGTACGATGGATGCCTCAATCGTGAAGGCATCTTCACTTAGCATTCGCAGGAGCGTATCAGGTGCCAGACAAGCGATTTCCATCACTTCACCATCCCTGTTTTGCGGAATCACATCATCACCGAGCACGCATTCGCTGGTGAGAACATCTTCGGCCTGAAATCCCTCTTTAACCTGTCTGTGCATGCGTGTGATCTTTCTGAGAGGCGTTCGTTGCAGAATTTGAGACGCATCCAGACCCGCTTCCTCGTCAGTCTCACGGATCAGTGCGGTATCCGGGTCTTCCTGATACCCCACGAGTCCGCCTACTAAGGTATCCCAAACCCCTGGGTCTGTCGCTTTGGTCAACGATCGGCGAGCGACCCAAATGCCGCCATCGGCAGACAGCCCATTCAGATGCACAGCCTTTGTGACGAGTCCAAGAGGGCGCACTACCCCGCGCTCAATGCCAGCAATTGAATGGTTTTGATCCGACCAGACGTCCAGTAATTCATTACGCCATCCCGGGGCCTGACCTGCTGCCCGCAACGCCTGGGCGAGTTCGGCAAGCGCTTCGTTTAGCGCCTGCGTAGACGTTGTCTCATCACCAATATGAACGGTGCGTACGTTGACGCGGACGAAACGAAACTGACCCACTGTGTCGACAACGGTCCGGCGCAGCGAACCACAAAGGTGTCCACCAATCCACAAGGGTAAAGCGTCTACAGGCGCAGTCTGGTTAGCTTGCCCTAAAAAATACGACAATAAACCGCTAAGCTTGGAGCGAGAAAGGCTCAAATTAACTTGGTGTGGAAACGAGCGCATGGCATCCTTAATAGGAATGATTCCGAATAGAAATATTAATTAACTTATCGTAAACCACTACACCTCGCTGTCGTTTATACTCATGCGGTTTGGTGATGAATTTTTCGAGGTCAGCATGAAGAAGTTCAGTGGATTTCTAGGCGCCTGTGCCATGCTCATGAGCGGGCTGGTGACTGCGCAGGTCAAGGATATGCCCGGCGGGCCGCGTGTCAATCAGATCAATATGCCTGAAGGCGTTACTCAGATTACGCACGCCATCAATGATTTGCACTACATGCTGTTATGGATCTGCCTGGTGATCTTTCTGGCGGTCTTCGGTGTCATGTTTTATTCAATCTGGGCACATCGTAAATCACGGGGTGCGAAACCAGCCACTTTTCATGAACACGTTGGCGTTGAAGTCGCATGGACAGTTATCCCTTTCCTGATCGTGATCGGCATGGCTTTGCCAGCAACCCGCACAGTGGTTGCCATGAAGGACACAAGCGGTGCTGACATGACCATTAAAACCACTGGATATCAGTGGAAATGGGGTTACGAGTACATTGATGGTCCTGCCAAAGGCGTCAAGTTTCTATCAAATCTGTCGACGCCACGCGCCCAGATTGAGAACAAAGAGCCTAAAGGGCCTTTCTATCTGATGGAAGTTGATAATCCGTTAGTAGTCCCTGTCGGCAAAAAGATCCGTATTGCTACGACTGGTGGCGATGTGATTCACTCCTGGGCTGTGCCTGAGCTAAGCATGAAGCAGGACGCTATTCCTGGCTTCATTCGCAATACCTGGTTTCGGGCTGACAAGGTAGGGGTTTACCGCGGACAATGTTCAGAGCTTTGCGGTAAAGATCATGCGTTTATGCCAATCGTCGTTGATGTCAGATCAGAGGCGGATTTTGCCAAGTGGTCTGAGGAGCAGCAAAAACTGCTTGCGGCGTCTGCAGATGATCCAAACAAAGAGTGGACTCAGGCTGAGTTGGTCGCGCGTGGTGAAAAGGTTTATCAGACGTGCGCAGCTTGCCATCAAGGTAGCGGCAAAGGCGTCATGGGTGCATTCCCCGCTCTGGACGGAAGCAAGGTTGTAATGGGCCCCAAGGCGGATCAAATTACCATTCTGCTAAAAGGGCGTCAGGGTACTGCCATGCAGTCATTTGCCAATCAGCTGAGCGACGTAGAAATTGCAGCGGTCATCACTTATACGCGCAACAGCTGGGGTAACGCGGGCAAAGGTCAGGATCCTGTGGTCTCGCCAGCAGATGTTAAGGCGGCCCGCTAAGGCTGGGTCTAAGGATTTAATATTCAAATTTAACGAAGTATCGCGCCACAGTTGCACGATATAGGTAAAAGCAGCAAGGGAGTCCAATATGAGCAGCGTTACAGCAGACCACGTTTCAGGACACGGGCACGAAGACGACCACGATCATGGCATGCTTCATGGCTGGCGTCGCTGGTTGTTCGCAACCAACCATAAAGACATCGGGACGATGTACCTCATCTTCTCTTTCACGATGCTTCTTGAAGGGGGCACGTTAGCCCTTTTGCTGCGTACAGAGCTCTTTGAACCCGGCTTGCAGTTTTTTAGGCCTGAACTCTTCAACCAGTTCACGACCATGCATGGCCTGATTATGGTTTTTGGTGCGATCATGCCGGCCTTTGTGGGCTTTGCGAACTGGATGATTCCGTTGCAAATTGGCGCCTCAGACATGGCTTTCGCCCGGATGAACAACTTTAGTTTCTGGTTGTTGCCCGTTGCGGCGGTGTTGCTGACCACTTCGTTCTTCGTGCCAGGTGGGGCTACAGCTGCCGGCTGGACCTTATATGCGCCTCTGACCGCGCAAATGGGCCCAGGCATGGACCTGACGATTTTCGCTGTTCATATCATGGGTGCCTCATCAATTATGGGCGCCATCAATATCGTTGTGACGATCTTGAACATGCGTGCGCCCGGTATGACGCTGATGAAGATGCCTTTGTTCTGCTGGACCTGGTTGATCACTGCGTATTTGCTGATTGCAGTCATGCCCGTCTTGGCTGCAGCGATCACCATGGTGCTCACTGACCGTCATTTCGGCACCGGTTTCTTTAACGCCGCAGCTGGTGGCGATCCAGTCCTGTATCAGCATATCTTCTGGTTCTTCGGTCATCCCGAGGTTTACATCATGATTTTGCCGGCTTTCGGGATCGTCTCGGCAATCGTGCCTGCCTTCTCGCGTAAGCAACTGTTTGGTTACGCATCGATGGTTTATGCAACAGCCTCTATCGCTATCCTGTCCTTTATCGTGTGGGCGCATCACATGTTTGCCACTGGCATGCCTGTCACAGCGCAGTTGTACTTCATGTACGCAACCATGCTGATCTCTATTCCGACTGGCGTAAAAGTATTCAACTGGGTGGCTACGATGTGGAAGGGTTCGATGACTTTCGAAACCCCCATGTTATTTGCGATTGGCTTTATTTTTGTATTCACAATCGGTGGTTTTACCGGTCTGATCCTGTCCATGGCGCCGATCGACATCCAGGTGCACGACACCTATTATGTAGTGGCGCACTTTCACTATGTTCTCGTTGCTGGTTCGCTTTTTGGTCTGTTTGCCGGTACTTACTACTGGTTGCCAAAATGGTGCGGCTACATGTACGACGAAACACTGGGCAAAGTTCATTTCTGGTCAAGCATGATCTCGTTCAACGTCACCTTCTTCCCCATGCACTTTTTGGGGTTGGCCGGGATGCCACGTCGTTATGCCGATTACCCCGCACAATTTACCGACTTCCACCAGATTGCTACGATCGGCGCGTTCTGGTTCGGTTTGTCACAGCTCTTGTTCCTCTACATCGTTCTCAAAGCATATGCAGGCAAGGGTACGCCCGCAGCTGCAAAGCCTTGGGATGGCGCAGAAGGCCTGGAGTGGACAGTGCCTTCGCCTGCACCATTCCATACCTTTGTAGAACCGCCCGTGGTCAAATAAGGTTAGCCAATGACGCCAGAGCAGCGTAGTAAAAACAAACGGGTAGGTTTGGTTTTTCTGATTATTGTTGTGGCGCTATTTGCTTGGACCATCATCAAGAATTTGTAGCTGTTTGGTGTTTCTGAATAAAAGAGGTAACTCTACGAATGAGCGAAGACCTGAAAGAACTTAGCCAGAGAAAGCTGAATTTCTTTCAGACGCTCAAAGCAGTATCTTGGGCGATGTTCGGGGTGCGTAAGGGCTCTGGGTATCAAGAAGATATGGCTAAATTGAACCCAGTTCATTTAGTGATTGCAGGACTGATCGGTGGTGTGATCTTTGTGGTGGGATTAGTATCCGTAGCAACTTGGGCAATATCACTACTAAAGTAACGATCCAGATCGGTTAGACAAAGTTTGTTCAAGTAATTTCTTATTAACTGTTTGTAAGCAAACATCTGTAGTTGGGAGAACGACATGAGTGCAGGACACTCGATTCAAGCCAAAGAGGCACCGTATTACTACGTGCCACATAGCTCGCCCCATCCGGCTCGTGCGAGTCTGTGCCTGCTGGTTGTCATGTTGGGCGCCGCTGCCTGGGTTAACCACGTAGACTTTGCAAAGTGGATTGTGCTGGCTGGTGTACTCGGTTTGTTTGTTGTTCTTTACTCGTGGTTCGGCGATGCGATTCACGAATCAGAAACTGGTCTCAACAGTAAACGGATCGACAATTCTTACCGTTGGAGCATGAGCTGGTTTATTTTCTCTGAGGTCATGTTTTTCTCGGCATTTTTTGGGGCGCTTTGGTACACACGCACGGTGACCATTCCCTGGCTGGGTGATTTGGACCACAAGCAATTGTTATGGCCAGCGTTCAATGCAGTATGGCCCAATACTGGTCCTGCTGGCACCGTTGAGTCCTTTGGCACCGTTACACCCTTCTGGTTGCCAACCATCAATACGGCACTTTTGTTGTCCTCAGGTGTCACCCTGACAATCTCTCATCACGCTTTGATTGCGAATCATCGTGCCAAGGCTATTTTCTGGATGGCTGCGACGATTTTGCTTGGTTTTGTCTTCGTCGGTTGCCAAGCCGTTGAATACGTTCACGCGTATACAGAACTTAATTTGAAGTTTTCTTCGGGTGCTTACGGTTCGCTTTTCTTTCTGCTGACGGGTTTCCACGGCTTTCACGTGTTGCTTGGTGCGACAATGTTGACTGTGATTCTGTTTCGCATGATCAAGGGTCATTTCAAGCCTGATCATCACTTCGGCTTTGAAGGTGCTGCCTGGTACTGGCACTTTGTTGACGTGGTTTGGCTTGGTCTTTACATCTTTGTTTACTGGATGTAACTCGCGCGCTCCAGAAGCTAAAAAAAGGCCGGCAATGCCGGCTTTTTTTATCTAAACGACAGTTTATGTATCAACGCAATGAGCCTGTAGCCTGTATCCAGCCCATCCAGTTGGCAAACAACAAAAAGAGGAACAGTACGACCGACAGGCCAATACGCACAGTGAGTGCATACACTGTCTTGCTGCTTTTGCCTTTATCTCTCATCAGATAAAACAGTGCTGAACCAAGGCTTGCCAGGATGACCACAAAGATGATTGCAACAACGATACGCATTAGAAATACTCCCGTAAGAAAAGGATTATCGCTCAAATGATCACCCGCCGTGAGCGCCTGATGACTTGGGCGGCCTTGCTTCTCTTGGCCCTGCTTTGTGCCGTATTTATTTCCTTGGGTCAGTGGCAATTGCGTCGCGCAGATGAACGCAAGGGCATTGCGGCTCAAATCGAAGCCGGACGCCAAGGGACCCCAATAGCCTTGTCCTCATCGCTAAACCCATCAAGCCTTAAGCCCTGGGTGCCAGCAACAGCCCACGGACGATGGCTGCCCGGGTTGAGCCTTCTGATCGACAACCGGAATCAGGATGGCAAACCAGGTCTATGGCTGGCAACCCCAATTATGCTGGACGACGGCTACGCAGTGTTAGTGTTGCGAGGCTGGTTCCCCCGAACCATTGAGGGTCTGCCTACACCTCTGGCCGCAGGTGCCGCTGGCAATCTTGCCTTGATTGAGGCCGCGTTAAAAGATCAGACCGAACAAGTGGTTACCGGCGAGCTTGCAGAGCATGTGCCGAGGCTATTTGAACTTTGGCGTTTAAGTGGGCCGGCCCGCCAAGGCGTGCTGCCTTCAGGCTGGCCAGCTCAGAGAGGCGGGATCAATCAGCTGACCTTGGATACGCTACCACGCGTTCAAAATATTGAACTGATGGATCTAAAAACGGCAACAGGACTGAACTTTATCCCAACCGTACTGCTGCAAAAAGACGTAAAGGATGATGGTTTGAGCCGATCGTGGCCGCAACCATCCGTGGACTCTGACAAAAATCAGGGCTACGCCCTTCAATGGTTTGGATTTGCAACAATTGCCCTGATAGCCTGGATGGTTATTGCGTTCAAAGCCTACCAGCGAGCAGGTCGCCAAGACTAGATGGGCGATAATACTGGGCGTGTGACAACCTGTGCACGAGCTTCTATAGGTAACTGTGAAATGAGCCAAATTAATTTAGGTCAATCACCGCCAGGCCAGCAGGGGAAGAGTCGTTCCAAGCTGCCTCTGATCCTTATTTTTGTATTGAGTCTGGCCCCAGTTCTGGCCGCAGTCCTGGTTTATTTCAATCCAAGTCTGAGACCCGCCAGCAGTGTTGCCTATGGCATGCTGATTGATCCCCAGCGCCCAGTTCCAGCGCCAGCCTCACTTGCGCTAACGACTATTGACGGTCAGCCCTTTGACCTAGCAACACTTAACGGAAAATGGGTACTTGCTACGGCCGATAGCGGCGATTGCACCGACGACTGCGCAAAAAAACTTTTCATCTGGCGCAATGCCCATGCAAGTCAGGGTAAAGAAGTCGAGCGACTCAAACGAATCTGGTTCATCACCGATGATGCCCCGGTGCCACAGAAAGTACTGGATGCCTACAAAGGAACCATCATGGTGCGAGTCAAGCCAGAGCAGCTCGCAGCATTCTTATATCCCCAGGATGGTAAAAACCCGGTTAACAAAGGTCTCAACAATTTTCTCTGGATGATCGATCCTCTCGGTAACCTCTTCATCCAGTATCCTGAGGATGCAGATCCAAGCAAAATTCGCGACGAACTTCGCAAACTGCTCAGCAACTCGCGGATTGGTTAGCAAAACATGAGCGACCTTCGACTGCAGCGGTATAGCCGCCTGGTTTTCTTGACGTGGTTTCTCACGCTGGATCTCATCATGTTTGGCGCTTTCGTGAGGCTGACTGACTCGGGATTGGGATGTCCGGACTGGCCGGGTTGCTACGGTAATGTCACGCCCGTTGGCGCGTCGCAGCACATCCAGGCTGCTACCAACGCCATGCCCGAAGGTCCAGTGACCACCTCGAAGGCGTGGATCGAAATGGTACATCGCTATGTGGGCGCGGCGTTAGGTCTGCTGATCATCGTCATCGTTTTTATGGCCTGGCGTTATCGAAAATCTATTGGCCGCACACCGTTTCTGGCGATGTTTACTCTTGTCGCGGTTTGCCTTCAAGGCGCTTTCGGTGCCTGGACAGTGACTCACCGGCTCATGCCGGTTGTCGTAACCGGCCATCTGCTGTTTGGTATGTCACTGCTTGGCTTGATGACCTGGCTTGCTGCACGCCAAAAAACACACGCCCCGATACCACTGCTGGCTAGACGCTTTAGGCCTTGGGCCGCTTTGGGTTTGATCATACTGTTTACGCAAATCGGGCTCGGTGGCTGGGTGAGCACCAATTACGCGGCGCTTGCTTGCATGGACTTCCCGACTTGCCAGGGTGCGTGGTTACCTGAGATGGCGTTTACCGACGGCTTCTCGTTTTTGAGGGGGTTAGGCGAAACTAGCCAAGGTGCGATGATTTCTCAAGATGCCCTCACGGCTATCCATTGGGTTCACCGAAACGCGGCGTTTGTGGTGTTTTCCTATCTTGCGGTGTTGGCCTGGCAAGTCAGGCAATACACAGGGCTGCGTGGTCCGGCTAATTTGATGCTGGCGCTTCTTTGCGCTCAAGTTCTAACGGGATTGACGACTATTTTCTTCCAGTGGCCAATCCTAATCGCTGTCCTGCATAGCGGCGGAGCGGCGGGTCTAGTGATTGTGTCAGTGACCTTACTGGTTCGGCTCGGTACAATGTCACCTCATCCAACACAAACCCAGCCATGACCTCAGCCACCGCTAAAGACCCCGATCTCGGTTTGTTGCGCCAATATTGGGTGCTTACTAAGCCGCGCGTCACGCAGCTAGCGGTCTTTTGTGCCGTGATTGGGATGTTTTTAGCAACACCAGGTCTCCCTGATCTGTTTAAGGTTATCTGCGCGACGGTGGGCATCTGGTTGTTAGCGGCTGCCGCCTTCGCCATTAATTGCTTGATCGAGCAACAGGTCGATGCCAAGATGCTTCGCACAGCTAAGCGAGGTACGGCTGCAGGTACTATCCCACCGATACAGGTTTTATTGATGTCAGGCTTGCTGGGTGGTGTTGGGATGTTGATCCTATACCGCTGGGTCAATCCGCTAACGATGTGGCTTACCTTCGCCACGTTTGTCGGCTACGCGGTCATATATACCGTCATCCTCAAGCCTCGCACACCTCAAAACATCGTGATTGGCGGGCTCTCAGGCGCAATGCCACCAGCGCTTGGTTGGGCAGCGATTGCAGATGCCGTGCCGGCGCAGGCATGGCTTTTGGTGCTGATTATCTTTATATGGACACCTCCGCATTTTTGGGCTCTGGCACTTTATCGTACTAAAGATTATGCAAGTGCTGGCCTCCCCATGCTGCCTGTTACTCACGGTGAAAAATTCACCCGGTTACACATCTTGCTCTACAGCGTGGCACTCTGGGCCACAACGATGCTGCCGTATGTGATCGGTATGAGCGGTTTGTTATACCTTGCGCTGGCTATGTCGTTGGGTCTTTGGTTTGTATTTAATGCCTACCGTCTGTTCAAGTCGTACAGCGATCAATTAGCGCGCAAACTTTTCAGAGATTCAATTATTTATCTGTCACTATTGTTCGCAGCTTTGCTGCTTGATCACTGGGTCGTGAGTCAATGATGCTGACCTCGGTATCAAGACGCTTCAAACGCTATGGTCTTGCCTCTTTTATCGCTGTCGCCGCGCTTGTCTCGGTGGTTGGGTGCAGCAATGAGAAACCTGCGTTTATGGGCAGTGATATCTCTGGCACCCATTTGGGCCGTGGGCTGAGCTTGACAGGGATGGACGGCAAACATTACACCGATAAAAGTTTCGAAGGTAAAGTGACGCTGGTATTTTTTGGTTTTACCCAGTGTCCTGACGTTTGCCCCACTACGCTAGCAGAATTGGCAGAGGTCTTAAAGCAGCTGGGCGATCAGGCGAGCAAGGTGCAAATGCTCATGATTACTGTTGATCCGGAGCGCGATACCCCTGAGGTTCTTAACGCCTATATCAAAGCCTTTGACGACAGAATACTCGGACTGACCGGTACGCCAGCCGATATCAAACAGGTTGCTGGTTTATACAAGGCCTATTACGCGAAGGTGCCTCAAGCAAACGGACAATACACGATGGACCACAGTGCGTCTTTCTATCTTTTTGATAAAAAAGGCGAATCGCGCGTGTTGTTGCAAAATAATTCTGGTGCAGTGGCAATCGTTAAAGATTTAATAACGCTGCTTGCTGAGTAAAGAATACCGGCAGATTAGCCTTGGCTCAAGGCTCAGACTTAGCCCGTCGTGCTTGACTTCCAGGCAGACCAGGCTTGTTGAGCAGCCTCAGGCATTTCGTTCAGGTTGATGGATTGGCGACGCAGATAAATCAGCAGGGCGTAGGGATTGGCGAGGGCAGAGGCTTCTTTGCATAAGCGTAACTCTTCGCCAACAGAGGGACTGCGTTGGCGCCAGAAATTAATCGCAGCTTCAAGTTCAGTAATGGTTATGGTTGTTTGCATGGCGCTATTGTCCCAGAATATTCTAATATCTTACTGAACCTCAGATAAAAGGACTGTCACATGAACGCTTTTTCTTCCAATCCCTTTGTGTTGCCCGGGATGGGGCAGTCCGGTGAGGCAAGCAGTAATCCATTATTGGCCAGTATGGAGATGATGCGACAAGCTTTTTCTGGGTTAACCGGTGCCGGGGGTCTCAATGCGGGCCTTCAAATGACGCGTGCAATGGATCCGGACGAGCTTGAGAAAAAAATTACTGACCTTCGTGCCGTAGAAAACTGGTTGAAACTTAACCTGTCGATGTTGAGCAGCACCATACAAGGTATGGAAGTCCAGCTGGCCACTATTGTGACACTCAAATCCTACGTTTCAGGCATGAATACCGCGGCAGAGCAGTCGCCTTTGCCGGCGGCAGATACCAAGGTGACTGAAGCCGCTGAAGCTTGGTGGGATATGTTGCAGAAACAATTTGGTCAGGTCGCGCAGGCAACGGCAGCAACAATGGCAGCCTCGACAGCCGCCACTCAGTCTGTCGTCAATGCAGCGTCACCGGCAGCGGTTAAAAAGAAACCCGCCGCGAAAAAAACGACTCCCCGACGCGCTAGCAAGACAAGCAAGCCATCCACGACGAAGCCCTGACACATAACCATTTAAGCTAGTCAATTCAAACGACTTGCGACCAACTTACATACAAAAATAAATGTTGAACATCGTTATTCTCGCTGCTGGTCAAGGCAAGCGAATGCAGTCTGATTTGCCTAAAGTGCTTCACCCAATAGCCGGTAAATCCATGCTCGGCCATGTGCTTGACTCAGCACGGGCATTGCAGGCTGACAATGTTATCGCCGTCATTGGCCATGGGGCAGAGCAAGTGCAAAATAGCTTTGCCCATGAAACCAGCCTGCAATTTGCCATTCAGGATCCGCAGCGCGGGACAGGACATGCGGTCCAACAAGCTGAGCCCCTGCTAAGTGAGAATCAGGATAATGACGTCACGCTGGTTTTATACGGGGATGTACCGTTGGTGCAGCCTGAGACCTTGCAGCGCTTGTTAGCTTCAAGGGGTGACGGGGTTGCGATCTTGACTGAGATGCTAGACAACCCGACAGGCTACGGTCGCATCGTCCGTGATTCTCACGGCCAGGTCGTAGCGATTGTCGAGCACAAGGACGCCAATGAGGCCGAACGCCACATTAAGGAAGTCAATACGGGCATCGTCGCGGCGCCTACAGCAAAATTAAAAACCTGGCTCGCGAAGCTTACCAATAACAACGCTCAGGGCGAATACTACTTGACCGATATTGTTGGTATGGCGGTTGCCGACGGTCTAAGTGTCAATGTGGCGCACCCGGGTGCGGCCTACGAGACGGCAGGTGTCAATAGCCGCGTGCAACAGGCCGCGGTTGAGCGAACCTGGCAGGCAGAGCTCGCACGACGACAGCTTGAGTCCGGTGTGACGCTGGCTGATCCTGCGCGCTTTGATCAGCGCGGGTCTCTGCAGTGTGGGCGGGATGTGTTTATTGACGTTGGCTGCGTGTTCGAAGGGCGCGTGTCGCTGGGCCATGGCGTATACATTGGTCCGCATTGTGTTTTGCGCGACGTCAGTGTTGGCGATTCAAGCCGGATCGAGGCTTTTAGTCATTTGCAGCAGGCAGTCGTGGGTGCTGAAGCGCAGGTCGGCCCTTATGCCCGCCTTCGTCCGGGGGCGACTCTCGGTGATCGCGTGCATGTTGGTAATTTTGTTGAAATAAAAAATACCCGTCTTGGTGAGGATGCGAAAGCCGGTCATCTGGCTTACCTTGGCGATGCGGATGTTGGTGCGCGAGTCAATATCGGCGCTGGTACGATCACCTGCAATTACGACGGCGTGAACAAACACAGGACAGTGATTGGTGACGATGCGTTCATAGGTTCTGATACGCAACTGGTCGCCCCTGTTAATGTGGGGCGCGGCGCAACACTGGGAGCTGGCACGACCTTGACAAGCGATGCGCCAGAGCATCAACTGACTATCTCACGTGCCAAGCAAATAACTATCCCAAAATGGAAGCGGCCGGTAAAGAAAACTTGACCCACGAAACAACAGCGGCCTCCAAGCCTGCTTACTCGGCGCCTGAAGGCTTGCCATTGCCGAGAAGGCATTGGGCTACCCTGATCTTTCTGATGGGACTCAGCATCTCAGTGCTTGATTCGTCAATGACCAATATGGCATTGCCGGCGATTGCCCGCGAACTGAATCAATCCTCTTCTATTGTGGTGTGGGTCGTCAATGCCTATGGTGTGACTGTGGCTATGACGCTTTTGCCGCTTGCAGCGTTTGGCGAGCGGATAGGCTTCAAAAAGCTGTTTCATTATGGTTTGCTTGTCTTTACGCTTGCCTCGCTCGCAAGCTCACTAGCGCCTAACCTTGGCTTATTGCTGTTCTGCCGGGTTTGCCAAGGCTTGGGTGGCTCAGCAATCATGTGCTTGTTCGGGGCGTTGGTGCGCTATATCTACCCGCCCGACAAAATGGGACAGGGTATTGGCATCAATGCTATGACAGTGGGCGTTATGTCCGTGCTGGGGCCAGCAATCGGGTCGTTTATTTTGCATATCGCCAACTGGCATTGGATTTTTGCCTTCAACATCCCAATTGGTCTGCTTGCGATGCTGGGGGTGAAATTTTTACCTGATGTCCCACCGGTTAAATCTCGCTTTGATTATATGGGGGCAATCATGAGCATGCTGACCCTCGGATCATTGATCGTGGGCGTCGATTACCTGTCGACGTATCCGCTTATCGCAGCCGGTGCAATTTGCTTCAGCATCGGGATCGGTTTTTTGCTCGTCCGTCAGTCGTCTGGACAGACGGCACCGCTCGTACCAGTTGACCTGTTTCGGATCCCCGCCATGCGCTTTGCCATCGCAGCCTCGGCGAGTACCTTTATGGCACAGATGGCTACTTTCGTTTCTTTGCCTTTCTATTTTCAGCACGTCATGCACCGTCCTCCAATATCGATGGGCATTCTGATGGGGGGATGGCCAGCCGGCGCCGCTTTGACAGCCCTGTTCGCAGGCCGACTATCTGACCGTTATCCCGTTGCCTTGTTAAGTGGCGCTGGTGCGGCAGGTATGGCCTGCGGGATTGGGTTAATTATTCTTCTGCCAGTGAGTACCGCGGATATATGGATCATTTTCGCAATGGTTCTCGCCGGGGTTGGTTTTGGCTTTTTTCAAACGCCTAATAACCGAGTACTCATACGGTCTGCTCCTAAAACCCGAGCGGGTGCCTTGGGTGGTCTGCAAGCGACTACCCGTGTGTTTGGTCAATCTTTCGGCGCAGCAACGGTCGCCTCTGCGTTCGCCTTGACCGAACAATGGGGACCAACCATCGGTTTAACCGTCGGTGCTAGCTTTGCCTCAATTGCGGTTTTGGTCAATGTCATCAGACATCGCCAGGGCACGGCATCTAGATCGGACGGCTGAGTGCAATGCGCATCCTGCAAATAAATACAGAAAAAACCTGGCGAGGCGGTGAACGGCAGACGCTGCTCACCATGCAAGCACTCAGAGAAAAAGGTCATCAGGTCGATTTGTTGTGCGCGCGAGGTGGCGAGCTCGCTGCGCGGGCCAAAGCTACCGGTTTTAGGGTGTTTGAAGCAGGCTCTGGGGTTAGCTTCGGGCTTAGATTGTTGTTAGTCGCACGCAACTATGACGTGGCGCACGCTCAAACCGCTAAGGCCGTCACTTGGGCCGCGCTGGTCCGGTTAGCGGTATCAACCCCTCTGGTGTTTACTAAACGCACCAGTTTTGCCTTGAAGCGCGGTTATTGGAAATCCCGTTTGAAGTGGCAGCAAGTCGATCGGCTGGTCGCAATCAGTGAAGCTGCCGCCTCAGGCCCTCGAGCGCTGGGTATAGAAACTCGTGTGATCTCCAGTGCTGTCCCTGCAATTGAGCCAAGTCCTGGGCGAGTTAAGGCGTTTCTGACTAACCGAAATTTGCAAGGACGTCGTTTGGTTGGGACCGCGTCAGCTTTGTCCTTTGAAAAAGATCCGCTGACCTTGATTGAGGCGGCTGCCACGGTTTGCAAGGCGCTTGACGATGTGACCTTTGTGCATTGGGGGGCGGACGAACAAGCTGCGCAGGTCTCGCGCGAACGTATCGCGCAACTCGGGCTGCAGAGTCGTTATTTGTTGATGGGGTTTGAGGACTCGGTCGAGCAGCTTTACCCAGCACTGTCGGTCTTTGTCATGGCATCCAGATTTGAGGCGCTCGGTAGTAGCGTTTTAGACGCGATGCAACAGAAGATACCTGTCGTATCCACGGATGCGGGGGGATTAAAAGAAACTTTGGCAAACGGACGAGGTCTGTTGGTTGCTGTAGGGGATGCGCAGGCCATGGCGAGCCAGATTCTAATGGTTTTGGGCCGTCCGGCCCTTGTGGCGCCCATGGTTCAACAGGCCTTCGACGATGTGCAGAAGCATTACAGCGTCAATGCAATGGCCGAAAGCTATTTCGAGGTTTATCGGGATCTGGTGGCCGTCTAGTTTGCGCCCACATCGCAAAGCGGTGACAATCACGGGATAGACAGGAGATTGATTTATGTGTGGCATCGTAGGCGCTGTTTCAACCCGTGACATTACCCCGATTTTGGTCGAGGGTTTAAAGCGTCTGGAATATCGGGGTTATGACTCTTGCGGCGTCGCGGTCTACCGTGATGGAGGCTTGCATCGCGCACGAAGCGTTGAGCGTGTTGCCGAACTTGATCGGGTCATTGAGCAGGATAGGATCAGTGGCTTTACCGGCATTGCCCACACGAGATGGGCCACGCACGGTGCTCCCACAACAGGAAACGCGCACCCGCATTTTTCTTCGTTCGGCGATAGCGAGCCACGTATTGCGTTGGTTCACAACGGCATTATTGAAAATCACGAGGTCTTGCGTGCCGAGCTCCAAGCCGCCGGCTATGTATTTGTGAGTCAGACTGACACTGAAGTGATTGCCCATTTACTCAATCACCTCTACAAGGGCGATTTGTTGGCTGCTTTTCAACAGACCGTTGCACGCCTGCACGGCGCTTACGGTATCGCAGCGTTTTGCAAAGATGAACCTCACCGGGTGGTCGGTGCCCGTCAGGGATCGCCTTTAGTTGCTGGCATCGGTAAGGGTGAAAATTTTCTAGCGTCTGATGCACTGGCGCTGGCAGGCACGACCGATCAGATTATTTATCTGGAGGAAGGCGATGTGGTTGATTTGCATCTTGACCGCATCGACATTTACGACGCGAATGGCGTCAAGGTAGAGCGCAAGGTCAACACGGTTCTCGTGCACACTGGCGCGGCAGAACTCGGGCCTTATCGCCATTACATGCAGAAAGAGATTTTCGAGCAACCTCGCGCCGTGGGTGACACCATCTCGGGGATTGAGTCGATTGAATCGGGTTTGTTTGGTGAGCAAGCAACCGCAGTATTTAAGCAGATCGATCGCGTCTTGATCCTTGCGTGTGGAACGAGCTATTACGCTGGGTTGACCGCTAAGTACTGGATTGAATCCATCGCAAAAATTCCTGTGTCAGTTGAGATTGCTAGTGAGTATCGCTATCGCGATAGCGTGCCTCATCCAGATACATTGGTCATCACGATTTCGCAATCGGGTGAGACAGCGGATACGCTAGCGGCCTTGAAGCATGCCCGGTCGCTGGGCATGGAGCAAACTCTCACCATCTGTAACGTCGGCACAAGCGCTATGGTGCGTGAATGCAAATTGTCGTTCTTGACTCGCGCAGGTGTTGAGATTGGTGTTGCATCAACTAAAGCATTTACGACGCAATTAACGGCCTTATTCTTGTTGGCGCTGACTTTGGCTAAGGTCAAAGGTCACATGACTGCTATGCAAGAAGCTGAGCATTTGAAAGCCTTGCGTCATTTGCCCGCCGCGTTAAGTGCAGTACTGGCAATTGAGCCTCAGATCATTGCCTGGGCCGAGCGTTTTGCGACCAAAGAGAATGCCTTGTTTCTGGGGCGAGGCATGCACTATCCCATTGCACTTGAAGGGGCACTCAAGCTTAAAGAAATTAGCTATATCCACGCCGAAGCCTATCCCGCGGGTGAGCTCAAGCACGGGCCTCTTGCGTTAGTCACTGAGTCGATGCCTGTTGTGACGATCGCACCAAATGATGCCTTGTTAGAGAAGTTGAAATCCAATATGCAAGAAGTGCGTGCGCGAGGCGGTCAGCTGTATGTCTTTGCGGATGCTGATTCACACATTTCAAGCAGTGAAGGCGTGCATGTGATCCGGATGCCTGAGTTCTATGGGGTGTTGTCGCCGATTCTGCATACAGTGCCGTTGCAGTTATTGGCCTATCACACCTCATGTGCACGAGGCACGGATGTCGATAAGCCACGTAACCTGGCAAAGAGTGTCACCGTGGAGTAAGTCCGCGCACCGCTTGTTTCTGATGTTGAAATAAAATATAGTTTTATCCCGACAAATATAGGCCTATCCTAAAAAATAGAGTTTTATCCTAAAGTTTGAATGGCTAGCCAGTGTTTTTATCCATATGAATTGCCGATTA
>Ga0007882_10000066_pt1 | contig 61344 bp, 64 predicted proteins | sample CryBogCBH12Aug01_FD_71195 | JGI IMG/M metagenome (GOLD analysis project Ga0007882, IMG submission 71195) | Freshwater microbial communities from Crystal Bog, Wisconsin, USA - CBH12Aug09.1 | ecosystem: Environmental > Aquatic > Freshwater > Lake | place: Crystal Bog, Wisconsin, USA | collected... | reverse complement strand
CTCGTCCCGTCGACGACCTACCCCATTCGCGAGGAGCTCCGCCAGCTCGTCTTCCAAGCCATCACCGAGTAGTCGCCCGCCGGCTCCCGTGCGCCGGCGTTTGCCGCTTCGGCCACAGAGTCATCACGACGCCGCTCATCCACACACCGAGGACCACTGCGGCCCCAGCCACCATGATGGGGCGGAGCGCAGCTGCATCGGCACCCGTCGTCAATGCGTGGAGCCAGACGACACCGAAGGTGAAGACCCCAGCACGGTGCACCGCCTTCCAGCTCTTCTTAGCAATTGACGTTGAGAGGCGAGCTGTTCCCCAGATCGCAACCAGGAGCCACAGGCCCATGGTTCCGAGCGTGACCGGCCAAGGTCGATACGGCGATTGCATCGGGATGAGCGCCCCAATGATGCCGACTCTGGCGTAGGAGTCGGCACAGATCGCTGCGACGTGAATACCGACGAGCACCATCGTGAGCGATGCCAGCACCGTGTGCGACGTCGCGAGGGCTGCTGGGCGAAGTGCCCCGAGGTGCTTGCGGAGCGGATGTCGCCGCCATATCCCGACCAGGGTGAGGAGCGCCAGCGACATCTCGGCGCCGAGCCCCATTCCTCTCGCCAGGATCCACGGCGCCTCCACGTTGTGCACGAGCGAGAGGATGGAGGCGACGAGGGCAGCCATGGACCCCACGACAGCGAACGTCGACAAGGCGGGAACCAGTGCTCGTGGACCGCTCCGCTCGAGGCCGGCGCTCATCCTGCGACCCAGCTGAGCGAAGGAGTGAGGGCTGAGCTCCAGTTCACCTGACCAGAGGTCGTGACCCACAGGGCAGCGAGACCACGGTCCTCAGCTTCGGCAGCGATTCCCTCCGCACCGTTCATGAACAAGGCTTTGGACCACACCTCTGCGTCAACGGGTTCTGCACCGATGATGGTGACGGCGCTCAACCCATCACCACCGGGACGCCCCGTTCGTGGATCGATGAGGTGGTGGACCGTTGATCCAGCGGCGACCCAGGATCGGATGCGAACCGATGAGGTCATGATCGCCCCTCCGGAGCAGTGCACGACGGCAGCGAGCTCCCCTTCTCGGTGGGGGTCCTCGATCCCAATTGGCATGGGTACGGCATCCCCGATGACCACCACGTCGCCACCGGCGTTGACGACACCGAGGACACCATGCGCCGTCAGGAGTTCGCGCACCATCGCCAGTGCGTACCCCTTGGCGATCCCACCGAGGTCGAAGGGGAATTCCTGCGGGGCGAGGAGGTGGGTGCCCCTCCCAATGACCGGGTGCGGGAAGGCTGTCGGGAGCGATGGGGGGCGAGTGGCGACGGCTACCTCCCCGACGCTCGCGAAGGTTCGGTCGTAGCCGAGGGCGCAGAGCGCGTCGTGCACTCGAGGATCGAATCGACCTTCCGTCGAGGCGAAGGCCCACATCGCTGCGTCGAGGACGTCGACGAGCAGTTCGCTCCCTGCGAAGGGTTCGGTGGAACGATTCCACCGAGCGAGTTCTGCCGTCGGATCGAATCGAGAGCACGCACGTTCAGCCGCTCGCACCGCAGCAACGACCTCGTCGATGAGGAGTCGGCTGCGATCGTCTGACCGCTCGAGGCTGACCGTCCACACCGATGCCATCGCTCGAAACGCACTCGAATGGAGGACCTCGAGCTCAGCGGTAGGCACCAGAGGCCCCCGACGTCGCGACCACTGCCGGAGCCGTGGTCGTGGTGACCGACTGCACCACCGTGGTCTGCGTCGTTGCCCCTGCCCCCGAGGACGAGGTGGCGGTGCTCGCCGACGTTGCGGTGGAAACTGCACCAGCAGTGGACCGTGACGCTGCTCGAGCTCGTGCCAAGGCGCGCTCGGCGGCGGCAATTCGGGCCTCGAGCGCCTGTACGGCCTTCGACGACGCCGTGGTGGACGGAGATGCCGCTGCTGTTCGCTGCGTCGTCGACGCGGTGGACGCCGCAGTGGTCACCGATGCAGCGACCCACGAGAGGGCCAATGCCGTCGTCCCAATGCTGGCGACGAGCGATGCAGAACCGGCAATCGATGGCTTCTTCGACGCAGTCATCGGTCGCCGCCGTCTTCAGGGGTTCCGTCGTTCGACGATCCATCGCCTCCATCGTCACCCGGGGGCGTCGCCGAAGTACCGGGACCATCGTCGTTCGACGTGGACACCGTCGTCGTGGTGGTGGACGGAGGAACGGTGGTCGCGGGCAGGGTCGTCGTTCCGGGCTTCTGCACTGCCACCAGCCGAGTGCCTCGGGTCGAGGCGTGCACGCCTTCGGCACCAACCGCTCGCTCCCGGCTAGCGGCTCGCTCTCGTTCGAGGGCGGCGGTGAGCGCACGTTCCTTGGCGGTGAGCTGCCGCAACGTCGATGATGCCGGAGGAGTCGTCGTCGAGGTCAGTGGCGCTCGAGCGGACGTTGCGGTGTGGTGCGTCGCGAGAACGGTCACCGATGCAACCACCGTCAAACCCACCACAGTCATGACCGTCGATCGGAGCATGGAGCCTCCTTCAAGGCGTCGTTCGGAACAATCCCATTTTCACGCTTCAAGACGTGGAATGGGTAAGAAGCCGGCCGCTTCCTGAGGGACGACTGAGGTCTTGAGATTCCTCCCCTAACCTTGCCCCTCGGAGGTTTGCCCTAATGGCCCTGCAGCTCGGAATCGTCGGACTCCCCAACGTTGGGAAGTCCACCCTGTTCAACGCCCTCACCGCCAACGACGTCTTGGCCGCGAACTACCCATTCGCCACCATTGAACCCAACGTCGGCGTCGTCGAGGTTCCCGATGCTCGCCTCGCCGTCTTGGCAGAGATCTTCGGATCAGGACGCCTCGTTCCTGCGGTGACCACCTTCGTCGACATCGCCGGAATCGTGCGCGGCGCGTCGGTCGGTGAAGGGCTCGGGAACAAGTTCTTGGCCGCCATTCGTGAGTCCGATGCCATCTGTCAGGTAGTGCGGGCCTTCGATGACGACGACGTCATCCACGTCGATGGTGCGGTCAGTCCCGCCAGCGACATCGAGACCATCAACACCGAACTGATCTTGGCCGACCTCCAGACCATCGACGCTCGTCTCCCGAAACTCGAGAAGGAAGCCAAGCGTGCTCCCGAACTCGCCGATCAACTGAAGGCGACGCAGCAGGCACGCGCCATCTTGGATGGTGGACGAACGGTGTCCGCGGCTGCCGCCAACGGTGAAGTTGCGCTCGAGCACCTCGCCGATCTCCAGCTGCTGACGGCCAAGCCCTTCCTCTACGTGTTCAACGTTGACGAGAGTCAACTGAGCGACACGACGCTCCACGCAGAGCTCGCCCAACTCGTCGCACCCGCAGAAGCCGTCGTGCTGTGCGCGCAGCTCGAAGCGGAACTGTCCCAGCTCGAACCAGCGGATGCAGCCGAATTGCTGTCGAGCTACGGCCAAGACGAGCCTGGCCTCAACCGCCTCATCCGACAGGGTTTCGCCACGCTCGGTCTCCAGACCTACCTGACCGCTGGACCGATGGAGGCACGAGCCTGGACGATCAAGGTTGGAGCCACCGCTCCTGAGGCCGCCGGCGTCATCCACACCGACTTCCAACGCGGCTTCATCAAAGCCGAAGTGGTCTCGTTCACCGACCTCGTCACCGCAGGATCGATGACCGCAGCCAAGGCTGCCGGCAAGGTCCGCATGGAGGGCAAGGAGTACGTGATGGCCGATGGTGACGTCGTCGAGTTCCGCTTCAACGTCTGAGGAGAACTCCGTGAACGAGCACCTGCTCTACAGCGTCGAGCGAACCTTCGATGCCCCCATCGACGTCGTGTGGGCGGCGTGGACCACTGCATCTGCGTTGGAGTCGTGGTACCACCCAACCGAGCTCTCCGTCGTGCCAGGTTCTGCGACGTCTGAGGCTACCGAGGGTGGTGCGTGGTCCATCGGCATCGATGCCTCGAAGTTCGGCTTCACGCCCTACTTCTACGGTCGCTACACCGCGGTTGCGCCCCACCAGCACCTCCGTCACACCATGCACTACACCGAGTCAGTCGAGGCGCTCACCGAGGCAGACCAGACCACCGATTTCCACGAGATCGAGGTTGATTTCAGCGAGGAGGGCCGCGGTACCACCGTGACGTTCCGCCAAATTGGCGACCTCCCCGAAGAGGAAGCGACCCGAGCGAAGGCCGGCATGGAGAGCTACTTCGACTCGCTCGCTGCGTACCTCGCCGACCCATCGCACTGACGACCACCGATCGGGGCGTCGGTCGCTCGTCCGTTCCGCATTGCTAGAGTGGTCCTGTTGTGCCGTCGAGCCCAGAGGGGCGGGCAAACGCAGACCATGTCCCGGCCGCGCGCCCAGTTTCTCCTGGAGGTACCACCATGTCCCTGTCTCCGTCCGACTACCGAGTCGCTGACCTCTCCCTCGCCGAGTTCGGCCGCAAGGAGATCGAACTCGCCCAGGTGGAGATGCCGGGCCTCATGGCCATGCGCGCCGAGTTCGGCGCCGCCAAGCCGCTCGCAGGTGCTCGCATCACCGGTTCGCTCCACATGACCATTCAGACCGCGGTCTTGATCGAGACCCTGGTTGAGCTCGGCGCTGATGTGCGCTGGGCATCGTGCAACATCTTCTCCACCCAAGACCATGCTGCCGCGGCCGTCGTCGTTGGCAAGCACGGCACCCCTGACGCTCCTGCGGGCGTCCCCGTCTTCGCCTGGAAGGGCGAGACGCTGGAGGAGTACTGGTGGTGCACCGAGCAGGCCATCGTGTGGCCGAACCACGCTGGACCGACCATGATTCTGGACGATGGTGGCGACGCCACCTTGCTCGTCCACAAGGGCGTGGAGTTCGAAGCCAAGGGCTTCGTCCCGGCTCCCGACACCGCTGACTCTGAGGAGTACGCGATCGTCCTCGAGCTGCTCACCCGTTCCGTGGCCCAATTCCCAACCCGCTACACCGAGATGGTCAAGGACATCGTGGGCGTCTCTGAGGAGACCACGACCGGCGTCCACCGCCTCTACGAGATGCAGCGCAGCGGCGAGCTCCTCTTCCCCGCCATCAACGTCAACGACGCCGTCACCAAGTCCAAGTTCGACAACAAGTACGGCTGCCGTCACTCCCTCATCGATGGCCTCAACCGCGCCGTCGACGTCCTCATCGGCGGCAAGCTCGCCGTCGTCTGCGGCTACGGCGACGTCGGCAAGGGCTGCGCCGATTCGCTGCGCGGCCAAGGCGCTCGAGTGGTCGTCACCGAGATCGACCCGATCTGCGCCCTCCAGGCCGCCATGGACGGCTACGAGGTCAACACCTTGGAGAACGTGCTCGACCGCGCCGACATCATCATCACCGCGACCGGCAACAAGGGCGTCGTGACGGTGGAGCACATGGCCATGATGAAGCACCAAGCCATCGTGGCCAACATTGGGCACTTCGACAACGAGATCGACATCTTGGGGCTCACCAACTTCCCCGGCATCGTGCGCAACACCATCAAGCCGCAGGTCGACGCCTGGATCTTCCCCGACGGCCACAGCATCATCATGCTGTCAGAAGGTCGCCTGATGAACCTCGGTAACGCCACCGGTCACCCGAGCTTCGTGATGTCGAACTCCTTCACCAACCAGACCATGGCCCAGATGGAGCTCTTCGCGAACGCCAGCGCCTATGAGGCCAAGGTCTACGTCCTCCCGAAGCACTTGGACGAGAAGGTGGCGCTCTTGCACCTCGACGCCCTCGGCGTGCACCTCACCAAGCTCTCCAAGGAGCAGGCGGAGTACATCGGCGTCGACGTCGACGGCCCCTTCAAGCCCGACACCTACCGCTACTAGTTCCGAGGTCGCACCGCGACCTCTTCGCTCAGCCCAGGCGAGCGAAGAGGTCGTCGTCGACTCCGGTGCCACCGGTCAAGTCGAGCACTCGAACGAAGGCTTCTCGGCCGAAGATCGAGGCGAATCGCTCTTCGGGCATCGTCAAGAAGAACGAGTTGGCGGTCTGCGAGCCGTGCGCTGCTAGGGCATCGCGCTTCACCGTTGCGTAGGCCGAGGTGTCGATGATTGCGCCGATGGCGTCGTCATCTGTTCCGAGGTCGTCGCTCGGTGTCTCGCCCTCCCCCGGACCCTCAACGTCCGCAGCGGCGATCTCTGCTTGGAACTGGGCCATCCAGGACTTGGGGATCGCGGTGTAGAAGAGCTTCTTCACCGTTGATCCCGTTTCGGAGATTGCCGACAGGGTGATCCGGTTGGCTTGGATGTGGTCGGGATGGCCGTAGAAGCCGTTCTCGTCGTAGGTCACGATGACATCAGGCTGGTACTGCTCAATGAGGGCAGCGAGGCGAGCAGCGGCGTCGGCAACTGGGGTGTTCCAGAACGCTCCTGGTGCCTCGTTCTGCGGCCAACCCATCATCCCCGAATCTCGATACCCGAGTTCATGGAGGTGGGTGATGCCGAGGATCGCCGCCGAGTGCACCAACTCCTCGTGGCGATGCGCAACGACGGCGTCGGGATTGTGGTCATCGTGGTCAGGGTTGAGACCATCGGGACTATCACCGAGGGCCCCATCGGTGCAGGTGACGAGCACGGTCGTAATGCCACGGGCGTGAGCATCGGCCAAGATCCCCCCGGTCATCGACGCTTCGTCATCGGGGTGGGCGTGCACGGCCATGAGGGTGAGGGGTGCGGTGATCATCACCGAACCCTAGCGAGCAGCGCCACGCACCAATCAGATCTCGGTGGCGAGTGGAGCACCGGTGGCGTAGCCCTTGGTGTAGACCTCGGCGCCGAGCATCGCGGTGAACTGCTCGTCGTCCATCCCCAAGAAGAAGTGGTTGTCGAGTTGGCTCGAGTGGGCAGCGATCGCCGAACGCTTGGTCGCAGCGAATTCCCGCACGTCGAGCAGGAGGCAGATCTCCTCATCGGTGGAGCCGAACTCCCCCATGTCGGTGACCCACTGGGGCAGGTCTCCACCGTCACCGAGGCTGGCCGAAATCGCCGCCACTGCGGAGCGAGCGACCGTCACGAAGAGGAGGTCTGGCTTGACAGTTGACAGCTCCACGGCACGCACCGTCGCCTCATGGGCCTTGATGTGATCAGGGTGGCCGTAGACGCCGTGGCGGTCGTAGGTGACGACCACGTCGGGGCGGTGGCGATCGATCTCACCAGCGATTTGCTGGGCGACCACGTCGAGGGGCTGCTGGACGAAGGCCTCGGGCCACGAGTTCACGGGCCAGCCCCGCATCCCTGAGTCGTAGTAGTCCAAGGTGACGAGGTGGTCGACGCCGAGGGCCGCCGCCGAGTCGCGGAGATCTCCCTTTCGTTGGACTGCGGTCGCCGCAGGGTCGTGCCCTTCGGTGCCCACTTCGACGTGACCGGGCGAGTACCCCCACCGCCCATCGGTGCAGCAGATGACCCCGGTCCACGCACCGAGTGCGTGCTGGCGAGCGAGCAGACCGCCGGTGAAGAGCGCCTCGTCGTCAGGGTGGGCGTGGATGCAGAGAACTGATGTCGCCATCGTTAGTGGCCTCCTCCCGTCAGTGCGACGGATTTCACGAACAACATGATGATCGAGATCACCATGTACGCGCCCATGGCGTACATGGTGATGCGACGGGGCAACGACCACTCAGGTCGGTCGAGCAGCGCTGCGGGCGGCATGCGCCACAGTTCGCGGCGACCGTCGTACTCCACCGGCGAGCGAGGGTTCCGACGTCGGTAGAGGAGGAGCCCAACGAGGACCACGACGAACCCTGCACCGAGGATCCACGCGAAGACCTGGAGGAGGGCCACGACGTCCAAGTTCGGGAAGATCGTCGTGAAGGTCAGCAAGAACGAGAGGACGAACAGGATTGCGATGACGAGCCCGGCGATCAGGTTGAGCCACGTCGCGTTCACCCACGGGCCGAGGACGCCTCGGTCGTTGCACAGCAGCAACAAGAAGATGGTGGACGCCGGGAGCAAGATTCCGGCCAATGCCTGCACGGCGGTCACGATCAAGCCGAGCGGCGCACCAGGGATGAGGATGAGGAAGGCGGCGAGTCCCACGAGCGCTGCGAAGGTCGCGTAGAAGGCCTTGGCGTCTCGCCAGCCGTTGTTGAGCGAGACCGAGACCGTCAGCACGTCCCCGACGGCGTAGGAGGTGGTGAGGGTCACCGCTGCTGCGCCGATGAGCGAGGCGTTGAACAAGACCAGCGCGAAGAAGGCTCCGGCCAATCGAGAAATGTGGTGGGCCAGCGCGTGGGCGACGCCGAGGCCATCGGTGAAGTGGCCAGCGACTGCGGTTCCCGCGGTAGCTGCAGCGACCGTTGAGACGAGCAGGATGGCGGCACCGACGACGACCAGGGAGCCGAGCACGGTGTCGACCCGCTCGTAGTTCACGAATCGGGTCGTGATCTTCTTATCGACGATGTTGGACTGCTGGAAGAACAGCTGCCACGGGGCGATCGTGGTGCCGATGATGGCGATGATGAGGAGCACCGAGGTCGATGTGGCTCCCCCGTTGATGTGGGGCGTCACCAGCGAGTGACCCATGGCGTGGAGCGAGATGTGGGACTGGAACGCCAAGGGGATCACCAAGAAGTTGGCGATCACGAAGATGAACATGAACCGCTCCCAGGAGCGGAAACTCCCCGTTGCGGTCATGAGGACGAGGCCCACTGCAGCGAGCGGCACCGACACGTACTTCGAGATTCCGAAGTACTCGAGCGACAGGCCAATGCCGATGAACTCGGTTGCGATGGTGAGGAAGTTGAGGAGGAACAAGTCTCCCGCCGAGAACCACGCCCAGCCTCTGCCGAAACGCTCTCGGATGAGCTTGGCGTGGCCGACGCCGGTGACGGCGCCGAGGCGGACCACCATCTCTTGGTTGATGACGAGCACCGGGATGAGCAGTGGGAGCACCCAGAGCAGCGAGTACCCGAAGTCCTGCCCGGCTTGGGCGTAGGTCGAGATTCCACCGGCGTCGTTGTCGCCCACCATGACGATCAGGCCGGGACCGAGGATGGCGAAGAAGGTGAGGAGTCGGCGCTTCCAGGTCTGGCGCTCCCCCATGCTGGCTTCGGTGATCGACCCGAAGGCCCCGTGAATGGGAATGTGGTGGTGGTGCTCGTGTTCGTGGTCGTTCGCCATGGGTCCTCCTCTCGATCGATCGTGCGGCCAGTCCGTGTGATGCCCGGCCGATCGAGGGGCGACCTCAGCGGTCGCTACAGATCAGCGCGGGACCTTCCTCCAAGACGCGGTGCGTCTCGGAGGCCGAGATTGATGGGGGCCACTGTCGTCGCTCGTGGAGCGCGTGCGGTCCAAGGTGCGGTAGCGGACGACGGTGGTCCTCATGCCTGCTCCTCGTCGCCCGAGAGGTCTCGACGCCAGCCTTGCGGCAGGAGCACGTCGATCACGTCGTCGATGGTGACGACGCCGACCACCATCTTGGTGGCCCGGTCGAGGACCGGGATGGCCATGAGGTTGAAGTCTGAGAGCTTGCGGGCCACCTGGTCGAGGTCGTTGTCGACGTACACCTTGGCGGCATTGGGGCGCTGCACCGTCGTGATCAGGCTCGCGGGGTTCGAGCGGATGAGGGCGACCGGCGTCACCTGACCAACGGGGAGCCCGTCGCCATCGACCACGAAGATGAGCTGCAAGCTCTCCTGCGCCGCACTCGAGGTTCGAATCGCGTCGAGTGCATCAGCCACCGTTGCGGTCTCAGGCAGCACGATGAAGTCGGGACTCATGACGCCGCCAGCGGTATCGGGGTGGTAGCTGAGCAGGTTGCGGACCTTCTGTCGCTGCGGTGCTGGGAGCAACTCGAGCACGGCCATCCGCCGCTCTTGGTCGACGGCGGAAATCAGATCTGCTGCTTCGTCGGGGGCCATGCGACTCATGAGACGAGCGGCTTCGACGTCGGAGCGAGAGTTGACGAACTCCGCCTGGTGCTCAACGTCGAGTTCCTCGAAGACGTCGGCCTCAAGTTCACGGTCAGCACCGACGGCTTCGATGATCTCCTCGCCCTCCTCGTGCGACGCTGCCTCGACGAGGTCGGCGATCTGGGCGGGGTGGAGCTTGGCCAACTTGCGATAGGGAATCCGGAGTCGAGCAGAGGGAACGTGACCCACGAAGGGCTCGATGGACTCCCAGTCCACGAGGGCCTTCGGGTGGATGTGGCTCGAGAGTCGCCCAGGGAGGAGGCGCCGGAGCAACGGCCGCCGTCCAGCGTCGACGCCGACGACCTCCCAGGTGCCGTCGACCTGCGCGAGCTCGATCTCATTCGCGGTGATGAGCCGTCCACCCACCAAGTTGATGAGGTGACGAGCCATCAAGTCCTTGGCGAGCAGCAGCTCGCCCGGACGTCGCTCGAACTTACGGAGATCGACGCGCTCCGCAGCGAAGACGACGCGGCTCGGGCTCAGCAGCGAGATCTTGGCGATCTTCACGAACAGCTCACGGCCACCGATACGAACGATGAGGCCGGTGATTGGAGGGTGGGCTGCGGTGCCGACACGGATGATCACGTCGACGACCCGGCCGATCCTGCCGCCGTCGCGGTCGACGAGCGGGGCGCGGACGAGGCTGGAGACGTGGGTGAGTTCTAACGCCACAACCACTCCCTCCTCGACTCGTGCTCTCCTTCAGGCTACCCGACTGCGCTCAACCTCCTCCTGACAACTGCGTGACGAACGGGTGTCCTCGCTAGGGTCGAGGGAGATCGAGGAGGGTGTCATGGACTACGTGCAACTTGGAGCGAGTGGCCTCAACGTCTCGAGGCTGTGCCTCGGCATGATGAGCTACGGCGACCACTCGGACCGACCCTGGGTGCTCGACACCGACGCTGCCCGACCCTTCGTGGCCGCAGCCTTGGAGGCTGGCATCACCTTCTTCGACACTGCCGACACCTACTCCGCTGGCCAGAGTGAGGTCACCACCGGACGGCTGCTCAGAGAGATGGCAAATCGCGAGGAGGTGGTCGTGGCCACCAAGGTGTTCATGCCGATGTCCAAGGGCAACAACGGCTGGGGGCTCTCGCGAAAGCACATCTTCGACGCCATCGACGCTTCGCTCACCCGGCTCAACATGGACTACGTCGACCTCTACCAAATCCACCGGTTCGACCCCCGGGTCCCCGTCGAGGAGACCATGGGCGCGTTGCACGAGGTCGTGACGTCGGGCAAGGCTCGCTACATCGGTGCTTCCTCGATGGCGGCGTGGCAGTTCCAGAAGATGCAGTTCGCAGCGGAGCGGGCCGGTGGTGCGAAGTTCATCGCCATGCAGAACCACTACAACCTCATCTACCGCGAGGAAGAGCGCGAGATGATCCCGCTCTGCATCGACAGCGGCGTGGGCGTGATCCCGTGGAGCCCACTCGCCCGCGGCATGCTGGCCGGCAACCGAGCGCGCGGTGGCGTTCGGTCGACGACTCGGGCCGAGACCGATGGATTCGCTGACGTGCTCTACACCGACGACGACTTCGCCGTGGTAGACGTCGTGGTCGACCTCGCCGCTCGACGCGGCGTCCCCGCTGCCCAGGTCGCCCTCGCATGGCTCCTCGCCCAGCCGGGAGTCTCTGCCTCCATCATCGGAGCGACCAAGCCCCACCACTTGAGCGATGCCATCGCTGCGCTCGACCTCGAGTTAACGGGCGAGGAACTCCAAGCGCTCGCCGCCCCCTACCTCCCCCACCGAGTCCTCGGCCACTGAGGGCCCTCAGGTCTGGAGGCCAACGACGGAGGGACTGAGGGCGCTGAAGGCCTCGGCGTAGTCGACTCCAGCATCGAGCGGGCGGAGGACGAACTTCGAGCACCCCTCAGCGATGAACCGTTCGAGGAGCACGGGAACTTCGTCGAGCGTTGGCGGGATGACGTCGGGGAGCGCTCGGCCCTTCAACCGATTCGCCATGGAGGCCTCGAGGCCATCCGGGTAGCCGTGGGCGAAGTAGCCGAGGGAGACCCCGAAGTGCTCCTCGCTGATCGCACGGCCGTGGAGCGCAGCTTCTGCCTCGATCACGACTCGACCCCTCGCCACCTCTTCCGGCGTACACATCGACGGCAACCAGCCGTCGCCGACGCGACCACACCGCAGCAGGGAGTTGCGCGCCGTACCACCGAGCCATACCTCGAGCGGTTGCTGGACGGGAGTTGGCCGCACGGTGACGTCGGTGAAGCTTCCCGCCGGTCCATCGTGGGTCACGGCCGCTCCGCTCCACAGTTGCCGCAGAAGTCCGAGGACTTCTTCGAGCACCGGACCACCACGCCGGGGGTCCAACCCAATCGCCGATGGCTCCGCACCGGTCGTCAGGCCAGGGACGGCCGTGACGAGGAGGCGTCCACCGCTCACCACGTCGAGCGACGCCAAGCGCTTCGCGAGGCGAATCGTGTTGGTGCCCGTGAACAGCACCGTGGTCCCGAGCTTGAGCGTCGGCGCTGACGCTGCGAGTGTGGCCAAGGCCACTGCTGGGTCGAGCACCGGCGAGGCGAGGACCTCGGGGAGCCAGATCGAGTCGAACCCCCCACGCACCACCGAGTCCGCAACTGCGGTGAGCTCCTCGAGGCTCGTCGGGGCGGCACCGATCCCGATACGGATCTTCACGGGCACACCGGGGCGCTGGCGATCGCGGCGATTGCCCGCTCAATCCCAGCGTCATCGACGTCGAGGTGCGTGACGAAGCGGAGCTGACCGGGCGCGATGGTGTCGGCGAGGACGCCGTGGGCTGCGAGGTGGGCGAGCACTGCGTCGGTGTCGTCGAGGTGGGCGACGACGAGGTTGGTTGCGGTCATCTCGGCGCTGACCCCCGCAGTCGGCCATGCCGACTCGATCGCCGCGGCGAGGTGCGTCGCTCGACGGTGGTCCTCGGCCAATCGGTCGATGCCGTGGTCGAGCCCAACGAGCCCGGCAGCGGCGAGGATTCCAGCTTGCCGCATGGCCCCGCCCAAGCGCTTGCGTTCAACGGCAGCTGCGGCGATGAACGCCGACGAACCCGCCAACACCGAGCCCACGGGAGCACCGAGGCCCTTGGAGAGGCAGCTCATCACCGAGTCCGCTGGGGCAGCGAGCACTGCCGGGCTGATGCCCGACGCCACCGACGCATTGAACAGCCTGGCCCCATCGAGGTGGATCTTCAGTCCTGCTGCAGCGTCAGCCACGGCGACGAGGCGCTCGAGCGTCCAAATGGTGCCACCGGCCGCCATGGAGGAGTTCTCCATGCACAGCAGACTCGCTGCAGCGTGGTGGTGCGCCTCCCCCGCTCGCACCGCGGCAATTTCAGCAGGATCGAGCATCCCGTCACCGTCGTACAGCGTGGCGAACTGCACGGACGAGTTCCGACCAGCCGCACCCATTTCGTAGAGGACGACGTGAGCCCGGCGACCAGCGAGCACGACGTCGCCGGGCCGGGTGTGCACCCGGATGGCGATCTGGTTGGCCATGACCCCCGAGGGGACGAAGAGCGCTGCGTCCTTCCCAACGAGTTCGGCGTAGCGAGCTTCGAGTGCCCGCACGGTCGGGTCCTCCCCGAAGCCGTCGTCGCCAACGACGGCGGTGGCCATTGCCTCGCGCATGGCGGCGCTTGGCCGGGTGACGGTATCGGAGCGGAGGTCGACGATGGAATCCATGCTTCGACACTACCGAGGCCGGGACTGATGAGACCGAGAGCGAATCTAGGCTGGAGCGATGGCCTCTCTCCCTGCATCCGTCCCCGACGCCGGCGTCCACCTCGCCCTCGGCATCACCGTCGCGGAGGCGACTCCAGAGCGCGTCGTCGTGAGCGTTCCGGTCACGAGTACCGTTCACCAGCCCTTCGGCATCCTCCACGGAGGGGTCTCCGCACTCCTCGCCGAGTCGGCGGCATCGATCGGTGGGTCGATCTCGGTTCCTGAGGGCAAGGTCATCGTTGGCACTGAGCTCAACTGCTCCCATCTCCGGTCAATGTCGAGCGGCACGCTCACGGCCACGGCAACCCCCATTCGTAAGGGGCGAACGATGCAGGTTTGGGCGATTGATCTCGCCGATGAGCAGGGGCGACAGATCTGCGTTGCCCGCTGCACCCTGGCGGTCATCGATCGCCCCGCAGGGGAGTAATTCGCCATCGCGACACCCCGCGTTTACCTCGCTCCGTGTTAGGTTGCCTGCGTTGTCCTGCGCGCCAGCAGGACGCCACACCATCCATCGACCGCAAACGAGTGCCGAGATCCCCCGAGGACACGACGCTCCGCAGGAGGAATCCCTAGGTGAGTGCACCAACGCTCGTGATCTTGGCAGCCGGCCAAGCGAAGCGGTACGGCGGCATCAAGCCCCTCGCTCCCATTGGAACGAATGGGGAAGGCGTCATCGACCTCCTCGCCAACGACGCCCTGTCTGCAGGCTTCACCGAAGCGGTCGTCGTCCTGAACCCGACCACCGGCCCAACGATCATCGAGCACATCGACGCCCACTGGGATCGGTCTCGCCTCAACGTCACCTTCGCCACCCAAGATGAGCCGCACGGCACCGTGCACGCCGTCCTCGCCGCTCGGGCCGCCCTGGGTGATGACCCGGCCATTGCGGTCTCCAACGCCGATGACCTCTACGGTCCAGCAGCGCTCCGCCACCTCGCCGAGCACCTCACTTCGGGGACCGGTAACGCCATGGTCGCCTTCGAGCTCGCGCAGACTTTGGTGGGTGAGAGTCCGGTCACGAGGGGAATCTGCCACATCGACGCTCAGGGGATGCTGGTTGGCCTCGACGAGCGCCGTGGCGTCCACCGTCTCGGCGACGACATCGTCGTTGATGACGGTCGCTCCCCACACCACCTCCAGCCCGATGCTCCGGTCTCGATGAACCTGTGGGCCTTCTCGAGCGAGATGTGGGGCATCTTCGAGTCGGCCATGGCGGCACGGCTCCCCGACGAGGCTGAAGTCCTGCTGCCGGTGGTTGCCGACCACCTCATCCACGGACGGATCGCTGGCGCACCTGCGCACCTGTCGCAGTTCACGGTGTTCCGGTCCCATGAGCACTGCGTTGGGGTTACGCACCCGGGAGACTTGGAGCTCGTCCAGGCCCACATCGCCGACCAAGTCGACGCTGGGCACCGCGTGGCCTCGCTGTCCGGCGCCCTCTACCGCTGACGCCACGCTCCCCCGGCGCACCGCACGGCTGCAGCGCGCCGAAGGGAACGCCTCCTACAGCGGAGTGACGTAGGCCGCCGAGATGCCACCGTCGACGAGGAACGTCGACGCCGTGACGAAGGAGGCATCGTCTGAGGCGAGGAAGGCTGCTGCTGCGGCGATCTCCTCGGGCTCGGCGAAGCGCCCAACGGGGATGTGCACGAGGCGACGTGCGGCTCGCTCGGGATCCTTGGCGAACAGCTCTTGGAGCAACGGTGTGTTGACCGGTCCCGGACAGAGGGCATTCACTCGAATTCCCTCGCGGGCGAACTGCACGCCGAGTTCTCGAGACATCGAGAGCACGCCACCTTTGGAGGCGGTGTAGGAGATCTGCGAGGTCGCTGCACCCATGAGCGCGACGAAGGACGCGGTGTTGATGATCGAGCCACCGCCACGCTGCTGCATGAGGGGGATGACCGCCTTGCAGCAGAGGTAGACCGAGGTGAGGTTGACCTCTTGCACCCGCCGCCACGCGTCGAGCTCGGTCTCCAAGATGGAGTCGTCATCGGGAGGAGAGATCCCGGCGTTGTGACACGAGATGTCCACACCGCCGTAGGTGGCGACGGCTTCGGCGAACATCGCCGCCACGCCCTCAGGGCTCGTGACGTCGGTTTGGACGAAGTGCCCACCCACCGCTTCAGCGATTGCTGCACCTGCCGTGGCGTCGAGGTCGGCGACGACGACCTTTGCCCCTTCATCGGCGAACCGCTGCGCCATCGCCCGACCGATTCCTGAGGCTGCTCCGGTCACGACGGCAACTTTGCCCTCGAGTCGATTCGAGACCACACGCTTAGTCACTGGTGTCACCCTTCTCTCGTCGAAATGAAGACGTTCTTCACTTCCGTGAACTGCTCGAGTGCGTCGGGGCCGAGCTCGCGCCCGATCCCCGATCCCTTGAACCCCCCGAACGGCGTCCAGTAGCGGACCGACGAGTGGGAGTTCACGGAGAGGTTGCCGGAGGTGACCGCACGGGCAACCCGGATGGCACGACTCAGATTCTCCGTCCAGATGGAACCGGACAGGCCGTAAGGCGTTGCGTTCGCGAGGGCGATCGCTTCCGCTTCGTTGGAGAACCGCTGGACGGTTACCACGGGACCGAAGACCTCTTCCTGCACGATCCGGTCGTCGTTCGACCTCGGCAAGACGACCGTCGGCGGGACGTAGAAGCCAGGACCGTCGGGGGCAGTTCCCGTGAACGCCACGTCGACGCCGTCCAAGTACGACATGACCCGGGAACGGTGGCGCGAGCTGATCAACGGCCCCATCTCCGTTTGAGGATCCGTCGGATCGCCGACGACCACCGAGCGCACGGCACCCTCGAATCGCTCCATGAACCCCTCGAAGATCGAGTCGTGGACGAGGATCCGACTCCGGGCGCAGCAATCTTGGCCGGAGTTGTCGAAGACCCCACCCGGCGCGGCAGCAGCGACCTCATCCAAGTCGGTGTCGTCGAAGATGATGTTGGCGCTCTTGCCGCCGAGCTCCAGCGTGATGCGCTTCATCTGCGCAGCGCACGTCGCCATCAGGTGCGCTCCGACTGCGGTCGACCCGGTGAAGCACACCTTCGCGACCAGTGGATGGGTGGCGAAGCGTTCGCCGACCACGGGACCGTCTCCAGGTAAGACCGTGAAGACTCCCTCAGGTACGCCAGCGGCGAGTGCCAGTTCGGCGAGGCGAAGGGCGGTCAAGGGCGTCCACTCTGCAGGCTTGAGCACCACGGTGTTGCCGGCCGCGAGGGCGGGAGCGAATCCCCAGGCAGCGATCGGCATCGGGAAGTTCCACGGAACGATGATGCCCACCACACCGAGGGGCTCCCTGAAGGTGAGGTCGAGACCACCGGCGACCGGAATCTGCCGACCGCTCAGGCGCTCAACGCCACCAGCGGCGTACTCGAGGAGATCTCGGACGTTGCCCGCTTCCCAGCGAGCATTCCCAATCGTGTGTCCGGCGTTGGCGACTTCGAGGTCGGCGAGCTCGTCGAGGTGCGTCTCAACGAGGTCGGCGAAGCGCCGGAGGAGCCTCGCTCGATCCCCCGGAGCGAGAGCGGCCCACGCTGGTTGCGCCGCTGACGCTGCTCGAATGGCGCGATCGGTTTCTTCGAGCGTGGTCGGCTGAATCGTTGCGATCCGCTCAGCAGTCGTTGGGTTGATGATGTCGTGGGCCTGCACCCTCCCATTGTGGTCGCTCCACCACCTCCGAGTGGCCATCGTCGATCGCCTCCTCGTTTTGGTGGTGCTGACAGGTCGGGTCTAGCCTCTCGCCCGTGACCACCACGCCATCTCCCCAAGGGTTCAACCTCGGAACGGTCTTCACGACCATCGCCGAATCCAACCCCACTCGCGATGCACTCGTCCAGGGTGATCGCCGGTGGACCTACACCGAACTCCTCGACCGTTCGCGCCAGTTCGCCAACGTTTTGACCGCTGCATCGCTCGGGGCGCACACCGAGCGAGCGGACCTCGCCAACCACGAGTCGGGTCAGGACCACGTCGCCCTCGCCCTCTACAACTCCAACGCCTACTTAGAGGGCATGATCGGGAGCTACCTCGCCCGGTGCGCCCCCTTCAACGTCAACTACCGCTACGTCGGCGATGAGCTCCGCTACCTGTTCAACGACGCCAAGCCGAAGGTCGTCCTCTTCCACGCCACGTTGGCTCCGACGATGGCCGAGGTCATGGCGGACTGCCCATCGGTCGTCCTCTGGCTCCAAGTGGCCGACGACTCGAACAACGCGCTGATCGACGGGGCCATTGACTACGAGACAGCACTGGCCGGAGCTGCGACCTCCGCCCCGTCAGTCATCCCCTCCCCCGACGACCTCTACATCCTCTACACCGGTGGGACCACCGGGATGCCGAAGGGCGTGCTCTGGCGGCAGCACGACATCTACATGAACGCCATGGGTGGTCGCAAGATCGGCACCTGGGAAGAGGTCACGAGCTACGACGACGTCCGGCACAACGCCACTAACGGCTTCGGCTTGAAGGTGCTGCTGCTCCCCCCGCTCATGCACGGTGCCGCGCAGTGGACGAGCTTCATCATGATGGGCGACGGCGCCACGTTGGTGCTGCCCACCCATACGAAGAACCACGACCCCGTCGACATCCTCCGCACCATTGAGCGCGAGCGCATCAACACCTTCAACACCGTCGGCGACGCCATGGTGCGACCCCTCCTCGAAGAGCTCGGACGGGCCTCCTACGACACCTCATCCCTGCTCGCCATCGCGAACGGTGGCGCTCCGCTGACCGCTGCGATGAAGAACCGCATGAAGGCAGCCCTGCCGAACGTCATCATCTCGGACTCCGTTGGCTCGTCGGAGACCGGTGCCCAGATGTTCTCCAACTCCTCCAAGGGCGCCGCCCAAGGACAGTTCGTTCCTGGTCCTGGCGCGGTGGTGGTCTCAGAGGACCTGACCCGACTCCTCGACGAAGGCGACCCAGAAATAGGGTGGCTCGCTCAGGGTGGCTGGGTCCCCCTCGGCTACCTCGGCGATGCCGCCAAGACGGCTCGCACCTTCCCGGTCATCGACGCCAACCGCTACGCCGTCCCCGGCGACCGAGCCCGCCTCCTCGACAGTGGCGAGATCGAGCTCCTCGGACGCGACTCGGTCACGATCAACTCCGGTGGCGAGAAGATCTTCGCCGAAGAAGTTGAAGGTGCGTTGGCTGGCCACCCGGCGATTGCCGACGTGGTCGTGGCTGGTCGTGACTCTGAGCGATGGGGCTCCGAAGTCGTCGCCGTCGTGGCCTTCAAGCCAGGCCTCAGCGCCTCGTTCGACGAGCTCGTCGACTACGCCGCCCAGTCCATCGCTCGCTACAAGCTGCCGAAGGACGTCATCGTCACCGAGCGGGTGACCCGCAGCCCCTCCGGTAAGGCGGACTACCGCTGGGCCAAGGAACAGGCGACGACGGGAACGTCCATCCGCTAGCCCAGATCTCGGGTGAGGATCACCCGGGGTGCACCGTCAGCGAGTCCAGCTGCTCGCTCGGTTGCGACCAGTGCGGTGAGTTCTGGCCCGAATGCACCACTCGGGAGGTCGGTGAACCCCCTGCGGCGATACCACGGTGCGTTGAACGAGACCTCCTCGTAGGTCGACACCGTGAGCGACGGCGAGCCGGCGGCAGTCGCCGCTCGAACGGCGGCCTCGAGCAGCGAGGAACCGAGGCCTCGCCCCTGCACACCAGTACGGACGTAGAGTCCCTCGAGGTGGGCAACCCCATCGAGGGAGACGAGCATCGCCACGCCACGGAGTGGAACACCCACGCCGAGTGCTGCGAGTTGGTTCGGGGTCTCGTTCCACCGCCGGGTCGAGGTGAACGTCCCGAGCGACGTTTCGTCGAATCTCGCCAGCGCATCACGCTCGACCGCACGGAACCTCGAGCGCCCGAGGGCCCCGAGGGATCGGACGGTGGCCACCTACTTGAAGGTGATCGACCAGTACCCGCCGTTGTTGAAGGCGAGGTAGTAGGCACCCGAGGTCGGCACCTTCGCGGTGATGATCTCGTAGACCCGACCGGTCCCCACCAGCGCGGTGGTGCCCGGCGCACCGTCGGCGGGGAGGAACACGATGTTCGAATCTTGCGAGACCGTCGGCACGACCACTGCCAGGAACTTCGAGGTCGGGGCGACGTTGAACGGCCCGATCACCGCGGCACCGGTTCCGGTGTAGAACAACGTTCCCGACACGACGGGCTCGTTCCGAGGCTGGGTGATCGTGATGTCCCAGTTGAGGTCGGCCGCCACCGTCAAGCCATAGGTACCTGCGGGAAGTGTGAGGCCGAGAACCCCCTTGTATGCTGCAGTCGAGTTGACGAGCACTCGATTCGGTGCCCCTGCTTGGGTGAGCGCGACCGCAAAGTTCGCCACGCACTTGCAGTGCATTTGGAACATCGTGACGCCACCGGCGAGATCGAAGGTCTTCGTGGTCGTGGTCCCGCTCCCACTGAAGTGGATGGGGACGATTTGGCCGGGTCCTGAACCTGGAAGGGGGAACGTCGTCGACGTCACCACCTTGGAGGTCGATGTTGGCGTGGTCGTGGTGAGCTGGGTGTTGATCACGAGGGCGACGACGGCAAGGCCGATCACCACCACGGCGAGCCGCTGTGGCCAGCGTCTGGGCTTCTCCCACGCAGCCCAATCAGGGTCGTAGAAGCGAGGGCTCTGCGGATCCCGCGACGGCGGGAGATCCGTTCGCTTCCGAAGAGGTTTCATACGTCGCCACCCTACTCAAGCAGGAGGAACTTCTTGAAACATCATCGCGACAACACTGCGAACCGCTCAGGAGAGTTGCGAGATATCGAACTGCTGCTGGTGGAGGTGAAGGGAATCGAACCCTCGACCTCTACATTGCGAACGTAGCGCTCTGCCAACTGAGCTACACCCCCAGCAAGGGATCAGCCTAGCCCGGCTGATCGACGCCGCAGTCAGAAGCCCGTCGCCGCCTCGCTCCAGTCGTCGACATCATCAATTCGGGGGCGAACGACCCTCCGTCGCGTCGGCACTCGAGACGCGAGCACGAAGAGGGCGCCGAAGTACGCCACGAAGCAGAGTCCGGCGACCGCCGCCGCGCCAATGGCGAGAGGGGTCCCCGTCAGAACCGCAGCAACGGTTCCGACCACCGTCGCGAGGGCCAGACCGAGGAGCATGTTGCGCCGCCGGAGCGCTGCGGCACGGCGCCTCCGCCGCGACGGGATGCCCTCGGTGCGGACGCCGCTTCGAACCGGCACTCGGTCGAAACATGCGCCAGAGTCCTCGTCGACGTAGGGATCGACTGCGTCGTCGACATCGCCAACAGGCCGGAGCAGGACGAGCTCTGGACGTCGCGTCGAGAACGCCTCCGTCGATCGATCGAGCAAGTGGAGCGAATCGTGGAAGGTGTCGATCTGGTCCACGGTTCGGTACTCGCGGACTCGGCGGACGACGATGGGAGTCAACACTGCGATCCACAAGAGGGCCAGAATGGGCAGGACCACGGTGGTTGGCATCGCGATTCCCCCCTTCGCTCGGTTGGATCAACCTACCTTCGCGAGCGGAAAATTTGGTGGATCCTCAACGCTCCGCGTGGGCTCCGTACCGCCCGTTCGCACTGGTCACCGTGAGTTCCATGTCGAAGCAGGCGCTGATCGTCTCCGACGTCACCACCTCGGCAATCGGCCCTGCCGCGAGTGGCCTTCCCGATCGCAGCACGAGCGCATGGGTCATCGAGCGAGGAATTTCCTCGACGTGGTGGGTGACGAGCAACATCGCCCGGTCGGGATGGTCATGCGCGAGGAGGTCGAATCGGCCGAGGAGCCGCTCACGAGCACCGAGGTCGAGGCCCGCTGAAGGTTCATCAGCGAGGAGGAGCGGAGGGTCGGCGAACAATGCACGGGCGAGGAGTACCTGCTGGCGCTCCCCATCGGAGAGCGAACCGAGGCGGTGGTCCGCGAGCGCTCCGACGCCGACGCGTTCGAGCATGCTCCGAGCGGCATCGACTTCGCTGATCGTCGTCGTGCGCCACCACGGTTCGAGGGAACCGTCGAGGCCGCCAATGACCACCTCGAGCGCGGTCAGGTCCGTGCGGAGCTGCCGGGTGAGCGAACTCGAGACCAGCCCAATTCTGGCCCGGAGCTGGCGGAGGTCGACTCGGCCGACGCGTGCACCGAGGAGGTCGATGGTGCCAGTGGTGGGCAGGAGCCTCCCCGCGCAGATCGTGAGGAACGTGGTCTTGCCTGACCCGTTCGCCCCGAGGACGACCCACCGTTCGCCAGCGCGCACGATCAACTGGTCGATGGCCAAGATGGTGCGACCGTCGCGAACGACCGTCAGGTCTCGGACGTCGATGACCGGCGTGGTCATTCGTGGAGTCCACACTCCACTTTGCCCGTCCCCGACCAGCGACCAGCCCGTGGGTCTTCATCGGGAGCGGTCGGTCGAGTCGTCGGTGCGCACCCAATGGACCGGTAGCCCTGCGACATGAGGGGATGGGTGAGGAGATTGTGGTCAACCTCGTAGGTGGCGATGTCCTCATCAGTCCACGTCGCCATGGGGTTGAGCTTCACGAGGCCGAAGTTGTGGTCGTAGCTCACGATGGGAGCAGCGGTTCTCGTGGTGGCGTCGACGCGCTTCAGCGCGGTGATCCACGCCGCCTTCCCGGCGACCGCGGCCTTGAGCGGTCCAACCTTCCTGCGCTTGCAGCACTCATCGGTCCCGCACGGCCACGCTGCAGCGTCTGGTCCGGGGTGCGTCACGGTGAGGTTGAGGTCGTAGTGCGCTCGCACCTGCTCCACGAACTCGAGGGTCTCGGGGAAGTGCGCCTCGGTGTCGAGGAAGACCACCTCAATCTTCGGCGAAATGGCCACGGCCAGGTCGACCAAGACGATGTCTTGAAAGGAACACGCGAGCGCCAGGTCATCGCCGAATTGCTCAACCGCCCAACGCAGCACCTTCGAGGCTGGTGCGGTCTCGAAACCTGCGGAGATCTCCGCCAATTCCGCTTCGGTGAAGCTGACGGTCATCGCTCGTGCTCCTCACAGCCGCCTGAGGCGGCATCGCTTTCTCTACAACTCTGACTAAGATAGTCAACAATCAACGGACGCCCTCGCGCGTCCACGCTTCGAGGAGTTTTGCCACCATCGTGACCGCTCAAGAGACGACCGTCCATCGGCCGAAGGACACCCATGGGGTCCACCATCTCGACCTCCTCGAGAGTCAGGCGATCTTCATCCTCCGAGAGGTCGCCGCAGAGTGCGAGCGACCGGTCCTCCTGTTCTCAGGCGGCAAGGACTCCGCCGTCCTGCTGCACTTGGCGGTGAAGGCGTTCCGCCCGGCGGGCTTCCCCTTCCCGATGATGCACGTCGATACCGGGCACAACTTCCCTGAGGTACTGGCCTTCCGTGACCACATGGTCGAGGTCCTCGGCGAGCGCCTCATCGTGGCGTCCGTCCAAGAGTCCATCGACCGGGGCCGCGTCGTCGATCCCGGGGAGAACGGCTCGCGCAACCGACTCCAGACCACCACGCTGCTCGACGCCATCACCGAGCACAAGTTCGATGCTGCCTTCGGTGGTGCTCGACGCGACGAGGACAAGGCTCGGGCCAAGGAGCGGGTGCTCTCGTTCCGTGATGCCTTCGGCCAGTGGGAACCTCGCAAGCAGCGTCCAGAACTATGGCACCTCTACCAAGGCAAGGTCCTGCCCGGCGAGCACCTGCGGGCCTTCCCGCTCTCGGACTGGACCGAGCTCGACGTGTGGCAGTACATCGCCCGCGAGGGCATCGAACTCCCCTCCATCTACTACGCCCATGAGCGAGACGTCGTTGAGCGTGACGGCATGCTGCTCGCCGTGAGCGAGTTCGTCCACCCGAGAGAGGGTGAGACGGTGCAGCGCCTGTCCGTGCGATTCCGCACCGTGGGCGACGCCACCTTGACCGGTGCGGTTCGCTCAACCGCGACCACGGTCGAAGCGGTCATCGCCGAAGTGGCTGGTTCCACCGTGTCGGAACGTGGCGCCACTCGAGGCGACGACAAGTTCTCTGAAACTGCCATGGAAGACCGCAAGCGCGAGGGGTACTTCTAACCATGACTGAACTCCTCGATCCCACGACCTCGAGCCTGCTGCGCTTCGCCACCGTTGGCTCGGTGGACGATGGCAAGTCGACCCTGATCGGTCGCCTGCTCGTCGACACCAAGCAGCTCTTCGACGATCAACTCGACGCCGTCACCGAAGCATCGATTCGGCGAGGCACCGGCGAGGTCGACCTGTCCTTCGTGACCGATGGCCTCCGAGCTGAGCGCGAGCAGGGCATCACCATCGACGTGGCCTACCGGTACGCGTCGACGCCGACGCGCAAGTTCGTCATCGCCGACTGCCCGGGTCACGTGCAGTACACCCGCAACATGGCGACCGGCGCCTCGACCGCCGACCTCGCCCTCGTGGTCATCGACGCCCAGTCAGGTCTCAAGGAGCAGACTCGCCGTCACTGCTGCATCGCTGCGCTCCTCGGCGTCTCAGAGTTCGTGGTCTGCGTGAACAAGATGGATCTCATCTCGTGGGACGAGCAGGCGTTCAGGACCATCGCTTCGGACGTGGCAGCCTTCACCGCCCACCTCGGCGTGCGTTCCACCACCGTGATTCCGATCTCCGCCCTCCTCGGCGACAACGTCGCAGAACGCTCCAGTGCTTCGCCGTGGTACGACGGCCCCACCGTCCTCGAGGCGCTCGAAGGCGCAACGGCGGGCAACTGGGCAGGCGCGGGCCTCCACCGCACCTCGGGACGCCTTCCCGTGCAGTGGGTGATCCGCCAAGTCGGTGAGCGACGTTCCTACGCCGGGATGGTGACCGGTGCTCCCCTGTCGAAGGGTCAAGAGGTCGTCGTGCTCCCCCTGGGACAGCGCACCACCATCACCAAGATCGAGACCTACGACGGCGAGCTCGAGACGGCCGAACCTGGCATCTCGGTGGCCGTGCACTTAGAGGGCGACTTCGATGTGACCCGTGGCGAGTGCATCGCCTCGGTCGACAGCCCCCCGACGGTCACCTCGACGCTCGAGACCACCGTCTGCTGGTTCGGTGCCCAGCCACTGCGCGTGGGCGATCGCTTGCGCATCAAGCACACCACGCAGACCACCCTCGCCCGGGTGACCGCCGTCGACGCCGTGGTGGACATCAACTCCCTGACGCTCACGCCAGCGACGGAACTCGTCGAGAACCAGATTGGTGTGGTCCACCTCCAAACGGCTGCCCCACTCGCCGTCGATCCCTACGCCGCCAACCGCATGACGGGATCCTTCGTGTTGATCGACGAACGTGACCACGCCACGGTGGCTGCTGGTCTCGTCGGACTGCCGCAAATCCTCGCCTGAGGACCTGAAGCTCAGCCTGGCTGGATCACCATCACCACGGCGGCGAGGGCGATGACCACGCCGACGGCACGACCCATGGCTGCAGTTCGCTTGGCCACAGCGACGACTCCATCCCATGGTCCCTCGAGGTTGGCCCGGATGGATGCCTCCCCCTTGAGCACGCCCACTTCGAGGTGGGCGATGGCGATGATCCACAGCACGAGTCCGATGAGCACCCAGGGATCGCTCACCCGCACGGAACCTCGGGAACTCGCGATGAGGAGACCACCGCTCATCGGGACGAGGTAGAGCAACCGAGCGAACACCGTCGAAGCCGTGGCGTAGTAGCGCTGCTGCACATCGGTCATCGCTGCTGCGTCTGGAAGCGACGCCAAGATCCTGGCCTCGCGGACCGCCATGATGACCTGCAAGAGCGCAACCACGGCGATGAGGACGTGGACCACGAGCAACGTCGCGTAGAGAGGTGAGGTATCAACGGCTGCGATCACCATCCCATTGTTGCCGAACGCTGCAGCATCTCCGATACTCTCTCCACAGGACCACCTCAGGCTGGAGCAGCGACATGGCGACCGAACTCAGACTCGACCCGCTCAACGGGCGGTGGGTGGCCATCCGCCCAGAGCGAGCCCTGCGTCCTGATGCGTTCGTCCTCCGCACGCCATTCACCACCGACGCAGCAAATCCCTGCCCCTTCTGTCCGGGGAGCTTCGAGGGTGAGGTGATCATCGATGAGACCACCGATAACGACGGAAACTGGCAGAGCCGAGTGGTCGCGAACCGCTACCCAGCCTTTGACTCCGATGCCCCGTTCGTCTCAGTCAACAAGGGACCGGTCTTCACCGAAGCAACGGCCGGTGGCGCCCACGACGTCTTGATCTTCACCCCCGACCACGATCGATCCCTCGACGCTATGGACGATGGCGAGATTGAGAACATCATGGCGCTGCTCAAGCGCCGCCTCGTCGCCCACGCGTCCCAATCCAACCTGCGCTACACCCAGGCCATCATCAACTCGGGTCGTGAAGCCGGAGCATCGGTTGAGCACCCCCACGGGCAGCTGATGGGAATTTCCTTCGTGCCGCGAGACGTCGCCGAGGAGCAAGCACGGTTCTCCCAATTCGTGGCAGGGTGCCTCCTGTGCACCGCGATCGAAGCTGAGTCGACCTCAGGTCGACGCACCGTGCTCACCAACGACGCCGCCCTCGTGGTTGCCCCCTACTGGTCGGGTGTCCCCTACGAGATGCTGGTGCTACCTCGCCACCACGCCACCCACCTCCACACCGAGTCCGACACGGCGTTGACCGGTGTCGGCCTGGCGCTGCGTGACGCCTTGCGGGCCCTCAAGGCGGCCATTGGTGACGTGGCCTACAACGTCGTGGTGCACTCAGCCCCCTACCTCCACGGCGAACCCTTCCACTGGCACATCCACCTGTTCCCGAAAGCCACCACTCGTGCGGGCTTCGAACTCGGCACCGGAGTCTCGATCAACGTCGTGAAGCCCGAAGACGCAGCGGAAGCGCTGCGGAACGCCGCGACGGCCTAGGCGTCTCCGAGCAGCATCGCCGCTGCCCGGTAGGGGTCGATCACGCCTGCGGCTACCTCGGCCATCGTCGCGCTGTAGCGATCCGATGCCCGCAGTTCTGCAACCTGGCGCTCCACCATCGCTGCGACGACCCGGGCGAGGAAGTCATCGAGGCGACCGGCACGCTGGGTCACCAGGAGATCGTTCCGCTCGAGGTGTGCTCGATGGAGCGCGACCTGCTCCCAGAGGTCGTCGGTGCCCTCACCCTTGGCGGCCACGGTCTCGACAATCGGAGGCCGCCACGAACCGAGTGAGGAGAGGTCGAGCATCTGCTCCAGGTCTCGTCGTGCCTCCTTCACCCCAGGACGATCCGCCTTGTTGATGACGAAGATGTCGGCGATCTCGAGGAGGCCAGCCTTGTTGGCCTGCATGGAGTCGCCCCAACCGGGGTTCATCACCACCACGGTGGTGTCCGTCGCTCGTGCGACGTCCACCTCCATTTGCCCAACGCCAACGGTCTCGACCAGGACCACTGGCATCCCCGCGGCACCGAGGGTGCGGATGGCATCGGGCACCGCCAGCGACAGTCCACCGAGGTGTCCTCTCGTGGCCATGGAGCGTATGAAGACCGTGGGGTCCGTGGCGTGCTCCTGCATGCGCACCCGGTCACCGAGGATCGCACCACCGGTGAACGGCGAGGAGGGGTCGATGGCGAGCACTGCGACCTGGTCGAGCGGTTCGGCCTCGCAGCCTTCTACCGCTGGCCACCCGGTCCGCACCGTGGTGATCAGGCGATCCGTCAGCGTCGACTTCCCAGCTCCTGGGGCTCCGGTCAGCCCAACGGTGTAGGGGATGGGCGCTCGGTAGCTAAGGGCGGCAACCGCTTCGGAGTCCGCTCCCCCACGCTCCACCATGGTGAGGAGTCGAGCGAGCGCCACACGGCTCCCCGCAACCGCTTCTGCCATCAAGACCTGAGGATCCCGAGAGAGTTGCCCTACCACCGCTCCACCTTGCCGCCGAGCGACGCGAGGGTCCCCGGCAAATCTTCGTAGCCACGATCGACGTGACCGTCATCATCAATCACCGTCTCGCCATCGGCCACCATGCCAGCCAAGATCACCGCAGCACCAGCCCGGATGTCGTGGCTCTTGACCCGAGCACCAGACAGGAGGTCACAGCCTCGAATGACCAGGTGGTGACCATCAGAGCGAATGTCAGCCCCCATGCGGCGGAGCTCGTCGACGTAGCGGAAGCGACCTGCGAAGAGGTTCTCGGTGACGAAGGACACCCCACTCGCCACCGAGAGCGCAGCCACGAGGCAGGGGGTGTAGTCGGTGGCGACACCGGGGTAGGGCAAGGTGGCGAAATCGGTGGCGACGAGTCGCTGCTCCATGGCCACCTCGACCGTCGAGCCGTTGGCGTGCACCTGAACGCCCACCTGATGCAGCTTCGCCAGCAGCATCTCGAGGTGCGACGAATCGACGCCGCGGACCTGCAGCGAGCCTCCGGTCATCGCCACGGCGGTGAGGTAGGTGGCGGCCACCACCCGGTCGCCGACCACGGCGTGGGTCACCGGCGTGAGGGCTTCGACCCCGGTCACGGTGATCCTGCTGGTGCCCGCACCCTCGATCACCGCCCCCATTGCGATGAGGAAGTTGGCGAGGTCGACCACCTCTGGCTCCCGAGCGGCATTCTCGATCACGGTGGTGCCCTCGGCCAATACGGCCGCCATCAAGAGGTTGTCCGTGGTCGTATGCGAGGGGAACTCGAGGCCGAGGACGGCGCCGTGGAGGCGACCGGCAGCCACCTCTCCGTTGATGAACCCATGGGCGCTCGTGAAGGTGGCACCCATCTCCTCCAGGCCGTGGAGGTGGTAGTCGATGGGTCGTGATCCGAAGTCGTCGCCACCGGGCATGGAGACGGTCGCTCGCCCGCACCGTGCGAGGAGCGGACCGAGCACCACGATCGATGCTCGCATCTTCTCGACGAGTTCGTAGGGTGCCACCACCGCGACCTCAGCGGTGGCGGGCGTCTCGATGGTGAGCTCATGTGGACCCGACGTCGTCACCCGAATGCCGAGCGCCTCGAGCATCTCCGCCATGATCTCAACGTCGCGGATCTGGGGCACGTTGGTGAGGACGTGGCGTCCTTCGGCGAGGATCGTGGCCGCCATGAGCTTGAGGACCGAGTTCTTCGCCCCATGGACGATCACCTCCCCCTCGAGGGGGCCACTGCGCTGGACGACGAACCTGCTCACCCCTCAAGTATCGCCGACGCCACCCGGTGTCGGGCACGAACGGAGGCTGGTGCCTCAAGTAGGCTTGCCCTGTGCCGAACAACCCACAGGCCCCAGACCGCAACCTCGCCCTCGAACTCGTTCGGGTGACTGAAGCCGCAGCGATTGCCGCCAATCGCTGGATGGGCCGAGGCGACAAGAACGCTGCGGATGGCGCTGCTGTCGAAGCCATGCGGGTGGTCCTCAACTCCATCTCGATGACCGGTACGGTCATCATTGGCGAAGGCGAGAAGGACGAAGCGCCCATGTTGTTCAACGGTGAGGTCTTAGGCGACGGTTCTTCGCCAGAGGTCGACATCGCCGTCGATCCCATTGATGGGACCACCCTGACTGCTCTCGGTCGTGCTGGAGCACTCTCGGTGATCGCGGTTGCCCCCAAGGGCACCATGTTCAACCCAGGCCCCTGCGTCTACATGGACAAGATCGCCGTTGGCGCCCGCGGCAAGGGATCCATTGACTTGAACCAGAGCCCAACCTGGAATCTCAACAGTCTCGCCAGTCGCCTGGGCCAAGAGGTCCGCGACCTGACTGCCGTGATCTTGGACCGCCCCCGTCACGCAGCGCTCATCGAAGAGGTGCGTGCCACTGGGGCTCGGATTCGCCTCATCACCGACGGCGACGTCGCCGGAGCGATCTCGGCAGCGTGGACCGGTTCTGGAGCCGACATCCTCTTCGGAATCGGCGGGACTCCAGAAGGCGTGATCGCTGCAGCCGCGCTGAAGTCCCTCGGCGGAGAGCTCCAAGGCCGACTCGCCCCCCGGAACGACCAAGAACGCAGTGACGCCTTGGCCCTCGGCTACGACCTCGACCAGATCCTCACCCAAGATGACTTGGTCAAGGGCGACAACTGCTTCTTCTCCGCCACCGGCATCACCGACGGAGAACTCCTCCAGGGTGTCCGCTTCACCGAGCACGGCGGCTCGACCGAGTCGCTGGTCATGCGGTCGAAGTCCGGCACCTCTCGCAAGATCCAGTCCATGCACTCGCTCGTCAAGCTGAGCGAGTTCAGTTCCATCGCGTTCTAGTAACAGCGAACCCGGGCGACGAGGTCACCCGGGTTCACGTCCTGCATCGATTGGTTGCTCTTAGACCCGAGCGGTGGCAATCCTGAGCTCAGCGCGAGCGAGGTCTCCCTCGAGTGCGGTGCGTCGGGCTGCGGCGGAACCCTCGTCATCTCCGGGGTTGCTCCCGAGTTGGGCGAGCTCTGCTTCGGCAGCAGCCTTGGCTGCCTCGGCACGAGGAAGGTCGATCTCGCTCACCGGCTCGGCGACGCCAGCCAAGATCGTGACCGTCGTGCCCGGTGCGTCAGGGTTCTCCGCGTCGGCGCCGACACTGGTGGCCACGTGGAGGAATCCACCGTGGACGACGTAGGAGATGGTCTGCTGCTCGCCTTCGATGGTGACGATGCCCGGCACCACGTCGGCCACGAGCTCGGCGTGGAGCGCCATGACGGTGATGAGTCCATCGGAGGTGCGGCACGACACTGCCGTGGCGCGCCCTTCAAAGAGGGCGCGCTCAGGGCAGACGAGGTTGGCGGCGAAGGTCGCCTGCGCCATCAGGCCTCTCCCCGCTCCATCGCTGCGTGCTTGGCGAGGACGTCGTTGACGCCACCGACGTTCAAGAACGCCTGCTCAGGGATGTGGTCGAGGTCACCGCGGAGCAGTGCTTCGAAGGACTCAACCGTCTCTTCCACCGGGGTGTAGATACCGTCGAGGCCGGTGAAGACCTTGGCCACGTACATCGGCTGTGAGAAGAAGCGCTGGATCTTCCGGGCACGGGCCACGGTCACGCGGTCCTCTTCGGAGAGCTCGTCGAGACCGAGAATGGCGATGATGTCCTGGAGCTCACGGTAGCGCTGCAGCACACCTTGGACCTGACGGGCCACGGTGTAGTGCTTCTGACCCACGATCTCCGGCGCCAAGATGTTCGACGTCGAGGTCAAGGGGTCCACCGCCGGGAAGATACCGAGGGCAGCGATCTGACGGGACAACTCAGTCGTGGCGTCGAGGTGGGTGAAGGTCGTGAACGGCGCCGGGTCGGTGTAGTCGTCAGCAGGGACGTACACGGCCTGGAGCGACGTAATCGACTTTCCACGGGTCGAGGTGATGCGCTCTTGGAGCTCACCCATCTCATCGGCAAGCGTCGGCTGGTACCCCACTGCCGACGGCATGCGGCCGAGGAGTGTGGAGACCTCAGAACCGGCCTGGACGAACCGGAAGATGTTGTCGATGAAGAGCAGCACGTCTTGGTTCTGCACGTCACGGAAGTACTCGGCCATGGTCAGTGCGGCCAAGGCCACGCGGAGACGAACGCCTGGCGGCTCGTCCATCTGACCGAAGACCAGCGCAGTGTTGTTGATGACGCCGGACTCCTGCATTTCGAGGAAGAGGTCCGTACCTTCACGGGTGCGCTCACCGACGCCGGCGAACACCGACACACCACCGTGCTTGGTGGCCACTCGGGAGATCATCTCCTGGATGAGCACGGTCTTGCCCACACCGGCACCACCGAAGAGGCCGATCTTTCCACCCTGCACGTACGGGGCGAGAAGGTCGATGACCTTGATGCCGGTCTCGAACATCTGGGCACGAGGCTCGAGCTGGTCGAAGTTCGGGGCCGGGCGGTGGATGTCCCAGCGCTCGTCGATGCCGTCGACTTCCTTGACGTCGAGCGGCTGACCGAGCACGTTGAACACGTGACCGAGCACCGCGTTGCCGACCGGCACCGTGATGCCGCGACCGGTGTTTCGCACGGCGGTGCCACGGAGCAGACCGTCGGTCGGCTGCATGCACACGCAGCGCACCCGGCCTTCGCCGATCTGCTGGGCGACCTCAGCGGTGATGGTCAGCGTCTTGCCGTCGAGCTCGACGTCCATCTCCACGGCGCCGTTGATCTCCGGCAGTGCGTGGGGTGGGAACTCGGCGTCGACCACCGGTCCGGCGATAGCGACGACCCGACCCTCCTCGAGGGTGGTGGCGTTGTCTGCGGTCATGGTCATTGCCTCATGCTCCCTTCGCTGGGCGGAGCGCTTCAGCGCCGCCCACGATTTCCATAATCTCGGTGGTGATCGCATCCTGACGAGCCCGGTTCATGGTCCGGATCAGGGTGCGAGCGAGTTCTTCAGCGTTCTCGGTCGCGGCAGCCATTGCTCGCTGCTGGGACGCGTGGAACGATGCAGCGCCTTCGAGCAGCGCTGCGAAGACTTCGGCCTCAACGGCCTTGGGGGCGAGCTCGGCGAGCAGGTGCTCGACGTCGGGCTCGAAGTCGGTGTAGCCCTCAGCAGCCTTCGCCGCTTGAGGTGCAGCGCCGTCCACGCCGTCCCCTTCAGGTGCCGGCAGTGGGAGCAGCTGGTTGACGACGACCTCTTGGACCGCAGCCGAGCGGTAGGCGGTCGACACCAAGATCACCTGGTCGACTTCACCAGCGGTGAACGGTGCAGCGATGGCGCCAGCCACCTCGCGAGCGTTCTCGAAGACCGGCTTGTCGCTGAATCCCTGGAACGACTGGTAGACGTCGAATCCACGGAAGCGGAAGTAGGCCGGAGCCTTCTTGCCCACGGTCACGAGGCGAATCTCCACACCGGTGGCCTTCTTCTCGGCCAGGAGGCGCTCGGTTGCCCGCAACGCCGAGGAGTTGTAGGCGCCAGAGAGTCCACGGTCACCGGCCATGCACACGATCGTGATGACCTTGGGGTGCTCGGGCGTGCCGAGCATCTTCGCAGCGATGGACTTGTTCGCACTCGCCGCCTCAACGATGAGACGGACCATGCCCTCACGGTAGGGACGGTTGGCGTGGATTCGAGCTTGGGACTTGCTGATCTGGGATGCAGCGATGAGCTCCATTGCCTTGGTGATCTTCTTGGTGGCGTTCACCGACTTGATACGACGTCGAAGTTCGCGTTCTTGTCCACCGGCCATAGCTATCCCTCCTTCCCGTACTCGTTCGTGGTCTCAGTCATCTCAGGCAGACATCGAGAAACTGTCGAGGAATGCCTGGAGTGCCTTGTCGATGGCTGCGGTGTCGGGCAGCGCACCAGTGGTGCGGATCTGCTCGAGCAGGTCGTTGTGGTTGGCACGGAAGTAGGCGCGCAGTTCCTTCTCGAAGCGGATGACCTCGGGAACCGGAACCGCATCCACCCAGCCCTTCGTGCCGGCGTAGATCACGATGACCTGCTCTTCGACGGGCAGCGGAGCGTTGAGGCCCTGCTTGAGCAGCTCGGTGAGGCGGTAGCCACGGTCGAGCTGGGCCTGGGAGGCCTTGTCGAGCTCCGAACCGAAGGTGGCGAAGGACTCGAGGTCACGGAACTGGGCGAGGTCGATCTTCAGGGTTCCTGCCACGGACTTCATGGCCTTGACCTGTGCAGCCGAACCCACTCGAGACACCGAGTTACCCACGTTGATCGCAGGACGAACACCGGAGTAGAAGAGGTCGGACTCGAGGAACACCTGACCGTCGGTGATGGAGATCACGTTGGTCGGAATGTAGGCCGAGATGTCGCCAGCCTTGGTCTCGATGATCGGCAGTGCGGTCAACGAACCGCCACCGAGCTCGTCGGACAGCTTGGCCGCACGCTCGAGCAGGCGGGAGTGCAGGTAGAAGACGTCACCGGGGTACGCCTCGCGGCCTGGTGGGCGACGGAGCAGCAGCGACACCTGGCGGTAGGCCTCAGCCTGCTTGGAGAGGTCGTCGTAGATGACGAGCGCGTGCTCGCCGTTCTCCATCCAGTGCTGACCCATGGCGCAACCGGCGTAGGGGGCGAGGAACTTGAACGGTGCCGGGTCACCGGCTGAGGCCACGACGACGGTCGTGTACTCGAAGGCGCCGGCGTCTTCCAAGGTCTTCACCGTCTGGGCGACCGAGGAGTTCTTCTGACCAATGGCGACGTAGATGCACTTCACGCCGAGACCCTTTTGGTTCAAGATCGTGTCGATGGCCACGGTGGTCTTGCCGGTCTTGCGGTCACCAATGATGAGCTCACGCTGTCCACGGCCGATCGGGGTCATGGCGTCGATGGCCTTGATGCCGGTCTGCAGCGGCTCGTGCACCGGCTGACGACCGATGATGCCAGGGGCCTGGACTTCCATACGGCGGAAGGTGTCGGTCTGGATGGCGCCCTTGCCGTCGATGGGCTCACCGAGGGTGTTCACCACACGACCGAGCAGGCCATCGCCGACCGGCACGGAGAGAATGCGACCGGTGGCCTTGACGACCTGGTCCTCTTCCAAGGCATCGACGAGTCCGAGGACCACGGCGCCGACGGTGTCCTCGTCCAAGTTCATCGCCAGGCCGAGGGTGCCATCTTCGAACTCCAAGAGCTCGTTCACCGCACAGGTCGGAAGACCCGACACTCGGGCGATGCCGTCACCGACTTCGACGATGCGGCCGACCATCTGAGCGCCAGCGCTCGGGGTGAAGTCGGTGATGTTGCGCTGCAGTGCCGCGGTGATCTCGTCGGCGCTAATGGTGAGTTCAGCCATCAGGATGCTCCCTCGTTGGTTGTGAGTTGTGAAACGAATTGGTGCTTCGATGTTGCGACGTGCTCACGGAGCACTTCGAGGCGACCCCGGAGGGAATCGTCAAGACGCAGGTCGCCGATCTCCACGATGATGCCGGCGAGGAGTGCCTCGTCGACGGTCACGTTGAGTTCAACAGGGTGATGCGCCAGCTGCTCGAGCGACGAAGACAGCGCAGCGCGCTGGGCCTCGTCGAGCGGGGCGCCAGATTGGACACGAGCCACGCGCCAGCCGCGGTGTTGGGCTGCTTGAACGACGAGGTAGTCGAGGGTGCCAACCACGTCACGAGCACGTCCACCGAGGGGGACGTAGGCCGAGATGGCAACCGTCGCCGCACTGACCTTCCCCTCGAGGAGTCCTCGGAGGAACGCCGATCGAGCTTCAGCGGGGAGTTCACGATCGCCGAGCGCAGCGCGCACCGAACTCGTGGTGCTGATCAGCCGAGCGACTTGGAAGAGTTCACTGCCAACCGTTGCCAGCTCGTCAATGGACAGGTTGGCGAACACCGCTGCAGCGAATCCACCGACGCGACGGCGGGCAGCCATGGCCGAGAGCGGCTCTTCGAGGTAGGTGCGGTCTGCAGAGAGACGTGAACGGTTGGACACCCAGGAGATCGCCATCGGGACCTCTTGAGCGGGGACCACCGTGATGGCCTCGGCGACGAGGCGCAGGCTCACGGCGCCAATTCGCGTTGCGAGGAGGTCAGTCGCCACCGCACGACGAACGGCCGCGGCGAGACCTGTATCGGTGAGGGCGGCAGCCAAGGCGGGCTCGGACGCCACTAGGCGCTCGAGCGATGCCAGTTCAGCAGCGACCGAGGCGACGCCAGCGGCATCGAGCTCCGACAGCACTGCTGCGGCGAACCCTTGGAGGGCAGGAATCATGCAGAGGTCCCGGCGTTCGCTTCGGCTCGCAGGGTGGCGATCGCCGCGTCGATGAGGTCACGATGCGCTGCCGCGTCGACCTCGCGGCCAACGATCTTCTCCACCACGTCGAGGACAATCTCACCCATACGCTGGGCAGCCTCTTCGACCGCACGCTGGCGAGCGGTGGCGACTTCTCCAGCCGACAGCGCCACGACCCGGTCGTACTCGGCCTGGCCCTTAGCGTGCATGTCGGCGAGCACCTGGTCAGACGTCTTCGTCGCAGTCACGACGATGTCACGAGCCTGGGTACGAGCCTCTTCGAGCAGCTGACGACGAGCGTCGTCGGCTTGAGCGGCTTCTTCCATCGCTGAGTTCGCAGCTTCGAGCGAAGTGCGAATGAGCTCTTGGCGGGCCTCGAGGGCCGTGTTGATCTTCGGGACGGCCTTCTTAGCGAGGAACCACAGCACGACGAGGAAGACGCCGAGTTCAATGAAGAACGTGCCGTTGGGCAGGAGGAAGAGGCTTGCAGTCATAGGTGACGGACTCCGGTTGGGTGGTGAATAGGACCTGAAGCTGTCCTCGCCCCAGTGCGGGGCGAGGACAGATCGGGACTACTGCTTCGAGAAGACGTACACGAAGACGACGCCGAACACCAGGTTGATGATGTACGCCGCTTCGACCAGGCCGACCGTGAGGAAGAACTGGGTACGGGCCTTCGGCTCTGCCTCGGGCTGACGGGCCACGGCGGCAATCACCTGGCTACCGGCAAGGCCGTCACCGATTGCGGCGCCAGCGGCACCGCCACCGAGGGCGAGGCCGGCACCGACGAGGGCGCCAGCGGTACGGACCGCGTGCTGCATGTCATTTGCTGCCATTTGATGTTCTCTCCTTGGTTACGGGTACTGCGTGCTGGGATCTTGGGTGCTCAGTGCTCGCCGGTGTCGAGCGCCATACCGAAGTAGATGATGGTGAGCAGGGCGAAGATGAAGGCCTGGATGGCGCCGATGAACATGTCGAACAGCTTCCAGCCGAATTCGAACGGTGGGTAGATGTAGCCCGGCAGGAGGGCAACCATCACCGACACCATGAGTCCACCGGCGAACACGTTACCGAAGAGACGGAAGGTCAACGTGATGGGCTTGGTGATCTCTTCAATGATGTTGATCGGCAACATGAGGATCGACGGCTGGGCGTAGTGCTTCAGGTAGCCACCAATGCCACGAGCACGAATCGAGGTCACGTGGACCGAGATGATCACCAGCGCGGCGAGGGCGAGGGGGAGGTTGATGTCACCCGTCGGCGAAGGGAGCCACTCAGGGTTGTGACCAGAGGGGATGAGTCCCAGCCAGTTGGAGAACAAGATGAACGTGAAGAGCCCAATGCCGAGCGGCACGTACTTGCGGCCCTGGGGCCCAATGGCGGAGTCGGTGAGGTCTTGCACCTGCTCGACGACGAGTTCGTAGAGGAGCTGACCCTTGCCTGGGACACCACTCGTGGCCTTGCGGGTGGCGAGCCATGCGAGCAGGCAAACGAGGAAGGCGACGATGAGCGTCCCCCACACGGTGTCGCCGTTGATCGTCAGGCCGAACAGATGCCACGTCTGGGCATGGTCGCCCACCGTGATCTTGCCGGTGTCGATGATCACCTCGTGCATTCGTTCACGAACCCTTACTCAGTCTTCCCCGACGCCAAGGAGGCGCGGCTCAGATTAACGATGAAACAGAACTGGAACACCATGAGTCCGACGAGTGCGCCGAAGCCAAGTGGCCTAGAGAGAATAACAAGTCCGAGGACCACTGCGGTGAGAATTGCCAGACGGAGCGTAACGCCTCCACGAACCCTTTTGCGCAAGACCTTCATGGGCTGGTCGGGATCGACTTCGAGCTTGCCGATCGAGCGGTCGAGGAAGCGGATGTTGTACCACGCGCCGAGGATGCCGATGGGGAGACCTACTGCCGAAAGCGGCGGAAATTCAGCCAAGGCGACGAGGACGAGGCCCACGCCCATGAGGGCGGCAGAGATGACGGTCCGACGCATGGTCGTCGCCATCATCACAACGGCGGGATCTGGTGCCTCGCTCACTTCGACCCACCCCCGAGTCGGGTCGCTGCCGCCTTCAACGCGAACCCTGCTGCGGCAATGCCGAGGAAGAGGCCGAGGAGGAGGAACAGCGGCGACGTCCCCGCCTCGTGGTCGAGGTAGAGGCCGAGGAGGAGCCCCACGACGATGGACCCGACGATGCTGGACCCAAGCGAGACCACCGTACCGAGCGTCGACGGCTCGTTGGGTCGCGCTGCATCAGGGTGCTCCTCCGTGGGTTCCACGACCACAGTCTCGCAGAACTCACGATTCGTCGTGCACGACGAGGGACGGCGCGGCGGCATCGATTGGCTCCTCGGGTGCTCGAGAACGCTGGTCGGGCCAGAACAACAGGACGAGGCCAATGCCGGCCACGATGGCGGCGAAGGGGACCACCGTCGTGAGCGACGGAATGAACAGCGGGGTGAGCACCAGGCTCGAGAGCACCGCCGTCCACGCCCAGAGCGTCAGCACCGCCCGACGGTGTCCGTGGCCGAGCCGGAGGAGTCGGTGGTGGATGTGATCCTTGTCCGCCGTGGAGAAGCCAGTCCCCTTTGCGGTGCGCCGGATGAAGGCCATCACCATGTCGAGGATGGGAATGCCGAGGATGAAGAACGGCAGGAAGAGCGGTGCGAAGAAGAAGTAGGTGATCCCGCTCGCCGGTGGTGTCCGACCCCCGATCACCATCGTCGATGCTGAGAGCAACAGGCCGAGGAACAGTGCGCCGGCATCTCCCATGAAGATCTTCGCCGGGTGGAAGTTGAAGACCAAGAAGCCTAGGCAGATGCCACAGGCGATGATGGCGATGAGCGGTCCGATGTTCGACAACGGCAAGAGGCCGAGTCCTTCGAGCTTCAAACCGTAGAGGGCGAGGGCCGCCGATCCAATGGCCACGATCCCCGAGGCCAGCCCATCGAGCCCGTCGATCAAGTTGACGGCATTGGTGAGGGCGATGACCCACACGGCGGTGACGAGGGGGATGATGCTCGGACTGAGCACCACGAACTGACCTGTTAAGGGAATGTGGAACTGGTACATCGTGGCGTCGCAGAAGTAGAGGATCGACGCCGCGAGGACTTGACCAGCCATCTTGGCCGGAGCGGACATGTCCCGGAGATCGTCGATGAGGCCGACGACGAAGATGGCCGTGGCGGCGAACACCACGCCGAGCGCTTCGGAGGAGGCGTGGAACAGGGGGCGAAATTCAGGGATGGAGGCTGCAGTGGCCATGGCCACGCAGAACCCAACGAACATCGCCGCTCCCCCACCGTAAGGTGTCACCCGGGCGTGAACCTTGCGGTCCTTCGGGACATCGACGTAGCCAATGGCGGTCGCGAGGGAAATTGCCGGCCAGGTGGCGAGCGCCGTCGTGGTGACTGCCACCACGAAGACGACGGCGTACCACCCGAGGGGAAGCACGTCCTCAGTGCGTCCCGTACGGCTGGAACCCGCTGCACAACTCGGCCACCTCGGCGCGCGTCGCGGCGATCTGCGCGTCGTCGCCGCGGTGACGGAGCGTGCGGGCGATGAGCTGCGCGACGTGCTCCATCTCGGCTGCACCCATCCCCGTCGTCGTCATCGCTGGAGTACCGAAGCGGAGCCCAGAGGTGACGAACGGTGAGCGGGGGTCATCGGGAATGGTGTTGCGGTTGCAGGTGATCCCGGCGCGGTCGAGGACCTCTTGGGCTTCCTTCCCCGTCAACTCGGCGTCGAAGGTTCGGAGGTCGACGAGCACGATGTGGTTGTCGGTCCCACCAGCGACGAGTCGGAAACCCTCGGCGCTCAGCGCTGCGGCGAGCACCTTGGCGTTCGCCACGATCTGGTGCGCGTAGACCGAGAACTCTGGGCGCAGCGCCTCCCCGAAGGCCACGGCCTTGGCGGCGATGGCGTGCTCCAGCGGGCCGCCTTGGAGGCCCGGGAAGATCGCACTGTCCACCTTCTTGGCGAATTCGGCGCTCGAGAGAATGGCGCCACCACGTGGTCCACGGAGGGTCTTGTGCGTCGTGAACGTCACCACGTCGGCGATGCCGACCGGTGAGGGGTGCGCCCCACCGGCGATGAGTCCTGCGGGGTGCGCGGCGTCGAACATGAGCAGCGCGCCGACTTCATCGGCGATCTCCCGGAAGATCCGAGCATCGATGGTCCGAGAGTAGGCCGTCGCTCCGGCCACGATCAGCTTCGGTCGCTCAGCCAGTGCACGGTCGCGCACTTGGTTGAAGTCGATCCGCTCGCCCGAACCATCATCAGCAGCAGGGGTGAGTCCGTAGTCGACGAAGCGCCAGATCTTGGAGGTGACATTCGCGGGTGAACCATGGGTCAAGTGCCCACCGTGGTCGAGCTTCATCGCCAGCACGGTGTCACCGGGCTCGATGAGCGCCATGTAGGCAGCGAGGTTGGCGTTGGCCCCTGCGTGGGGTTGCACGTTGGCGTGCTCGGCGCCGAAGAGCTGCTTCAGCCGCTCGCGGGCGAGGTCCTCCACCTGGTCGACGATCTGGTTGCCGCCGTAGTAGCGCCGTCCGGGGTAGCCCTCGGAGTACTTGTTGGTGAGCACGGTGCCCGATGCAGCGAGGACGGCTTCGGACACGAAGTTCTCGCTGGCGATGAGCTGCAGCGTCGTCTGCTGGCGGTCGAACTCTTCACCGACCAGACGGCCGACGTCGGGGTCGGCAGAGTTGAGAATCGCTGACGTTGACGAAATGAAGGACACGGTGCTCCTCGTGGGGCTAGTTGGTAGGGGGAACGTCGAGTGCTGCGATCTTGGCGACGCGCTGGAGGTGGCGGTCACCGCCAGGGGCGGCTGCGAGGTAGGCGTCAACGGCTTCCAAGATGACGGCTTCGCCCGTCAGGCGGGCGCCGAAGCAGATGACGTTGGCGTGGTTGTGCTCCCGGCAGAGGTGGGCCCCGGTCACATCGGTCACGGTTGCCGCTCGCACGCCGGGAACCTTGTTCGCTGCGATGGCGATCCCAATTCCCGATCCGCACACGCAGATCCCGAGCTCGGCCTCGCCGGCGGCGACGGCCCGACCAACGGCAGCGCCGAAATCGGGGTAGTCCACCGACGTGGTCGCATCGGTGGTGCCGAGATCGAGCACCTCGTGGCCGAGGGCGACGAGGTGGGCCGCGATCCGATCCTTCACGACGAAACCTGCATGATCGGCACCGAGGGCGAGTCGCATTCCCTCACTCTACTAAGCCGGTTTCCCTCCCCGTGAGGCCGGTGGTCAGGGGGTCCATGCCCGGCCGATACGCTGATTCGCGTGAGCCTCGACCCACGGACCCCGGTCCTCGTTGGCGTCGGCCAGGTAACTACCCCGCCGACCGCCTCCCTGATCCCCACCGAACGCCCCCAGCCGCTCGACCTCATGGTTCGAGCCGTGACCGCTGCTGCTGAGGACTGCGACGGCGTCGCCCCGGGATCCGCGGCGGCCGCTGGCCGGGCGCTCCTCGAACGAGCACAGTCGCTCAGGGTGATCGCGTCGTTCGGATGGCACACGTCGAACCCCGGAGCGCTCATCGCCGAGCGACTCGGCATCGATCCCCAAGAGCTCATCTTGACCTCAACCGGAGGCAACACGCCGCTCGCCCTGCTCCACGACGGCGCCCTCGCGATCGCTCGAGGCGACCTCGACGTCATGGTCGTCACCGGCGCCGAGGCCATGTACACGAGGAACCTGGCCCGACGTTCCACGGAGCACGGCACCTTGACGTGGGCCAGCCAACCGGCGGATTCCACGCCTCCTGCGACCAACTTCGGCGGTGCTGACCGAGCTGGCACCACCGAACTCGAAACCAGTCGTGGGGTACGCCTCCCCATCGAGGCCTACCCCATCATCGAGAACGCGATCCGGGCGAGCCGAGGATGGACCTTGGACGAGCACCGGGCGGCGATCGGCGCCCTGTGGTCCGAAGCGTCTCGGGTGGCGGCGACGAACCCCTACGCCTGGATCCAGCAGCCGAAGACCGCCGAAGAGCTCACGACGCCCACGCCACAGAACCGCATGATCTCCTACCCCTACACGAAGATGCTGACCGCCAACTTGTCGGTCGACCAAGGGGCGGCCTACATCTTGTGCTCGGTCGAGGCAGCCGAAGCCGCAGGAGTTGACCGCGACCGCTGGGTCTTCCCCCTCGCAGGAGCCGACGGCAACGACCACTGGTTCATGAGCCACCGGGAGAACCTCCACTCCTCGCCGGCGATTCGACTCGCTGGAGAAGCGACCTTCGCCGGCGCCGAGGTCATCGCCGATGAATTGGCCCTCGTCGACCTCTACTCCTGTTTCCCAGCAGTCGTGCAGATCGCCATCGCTGAGCTCGGCCTCGCAGGGCATCCTGAGCGACCGTGGACGGTCACGGGAGGTCTGACCTTCGCTGGTGGGCCGGGGAACAACTACGTGACCCACTCGATCGCCACCATGGTCCAGCGTCTCAGGGAGATGCCGGGAGCGAGCGGTCTCGTCACGGGACTCGGGTGGTTCTCAACCAAACACTCCGTCGGCGTCCTCGGGAGTCGCCCCCCACGGCACCAAGGTGCAGATGGCTACCGCTACACCGACGTGCAGGCAGCCGTCGATGCGCTCCCCCAGACCCGGGTCCAGTCCAACTACGTCGGCGAGGCGACGGTGGAGACCTACACCGTGACCTACGACCGAACCGGCGAGCCAACGCTCGGCATCATCTGCGGACGGACGGGCGACGACGCGAGGATCTGGGGACAGATCACCGAGCCGTCAGTGCTCGCCACCGCCACTACCACTGACTGGAATGGCCGCCGGGGCACCTTGGCCGACAGCGGCAACTTCAGCTTCAGCTGATCACCGAGCGGTCCCACCGATACTGCACGTCGGGGGCTCCCTCCTCGTTGTCGCCGTCGGTCATCGCCACGGCGGTGAACCCAAAGGATTCGTAGAACCGGCGGGCCGGCCCGTTCGACTGGAAGGTCCAGAGGGACAAGGTCCCGGTTGACGCGTCCTTGGCGCGGGCGACCATCTGGGCACCGATGCCCAGCCGGTGCGCTCCCTTGGCGACGTAGAGCTGCTCGATGGAGGTTTCGGTGTGCACCATGACGCCCAGCACCTCGGTTCCGCGACGGGCGAGGCAGAGCCGCGCTCCGACATCGAGTCGGGTGGCGAGGTAGGGGGCGAGCTCGACGTCATCGTGGACGCTCGTTGGAATGAGCGGGAACGCATCCCGTCGGCTGCGAGCGATCACCGCTGCGGCGACGTCGAGGTCGTGGTGGCTCCCCACGTCGACGGTGATTCCCGTCGTCACTCCCCCACCACGATGGGGCCCTGGCGGAGCACGCTCACGACGCCGTCGAGCACCTGCACCACGGTTGAGGATTGCCCGCCACCTGCGGCTCCGGCGAGGACGACATCGCCCTGGCCGAGCAACGACGCAGCCTCCTCGGCCGAAGCCACCGGAGGTTGACCGTGGAGGTTGCAGCTCGTCGTCGCGAGCGGGCCCGTGGCGTCGAGGAGCGCGAGGAGACGGGGGTCATCGGGCATCCGGAGGCCAACGGTCGAGGTGGCACCGGTGGCCGCAGCCACTGCCGGCGGACAGGCCACGACCACGGTGAGCGCCCCGGGCCAGGAGCTCGCCATGAGTCCCCTCGCCACCTCGTCGAGTGCTCCGACGAGGGATTGCGCAGCGGCGAGTGATGGCACGAGCACGGGGAGGGCGACCTCGGGTGGGCGTTGCTTCACCGTGAAGATCTTGGCGATGGCGTCGGGTCGATCCAGTCGAGCGGCGATGCCCCAGACGGTGTCGGTCGGGATCGCCGCAACCGAACCTGCGTCCAGCGCTGCAGCAACCTCGTCGAGCGAGGACGTGATCAGCCCAGGCATCGAACGACGACTCCTCGGTTCTTCCCAGCGAGGTCTTGCACGATCTCCACGGTACCGAGTGCGCTGGCGAGCTCGCTCAGGTCTTCACACTGGTGTGGAGCACACTCCAGCACGACGACGGCTCCGGGTGCGAGGAACACTGGAGCGCCATCGATGATGCACTCGAGGTCCGCCAGGCCGTCGACACCATCGCTGGAGGGGCCAGCCACCAGCGCAGCGCGAGGCTCGGCGTAGAGGACTCGGTCGAGCGTGTCGTACTCCGCACTCGTCACGTAGGGGGGATTCGAGACGAGGAGGTTGACCGCACCGTGGAGGACGTCGGGAACCGCGTCCCACCACGACCCGAGGTGGAACTCGACGGCGACACCGTTGCGCTCGGCGTTGAGCGTGGCCAGGCTGAGCGCGTCGGCTGAGGCGTCGACGGCGTGCACGACGACACGATCGATCTCGGTGGCGAGGGCGCAGGCGATGGCACCCGATCCAGTCCCGAGGTCCACCGCGATCAGTGGGCGATCGAGCGTCGACGCTGCAGCGATGGCGTGCTCCACCATCTGTTCGGTCTCAGGACGAGGGATGAGCGCCCGCTCGTCGACGAGGAGGTCGAGCGTGCGGAATCCCCACGATCCGCACGCGTACTGCAACGGGTAGCCAGACTCGACGGCCGCAGCCTTTGCTCGGAGCGTCGACAGGGCAGCGCTCAGGTCGTCGGATCCAGCCCTCGGTCCGACCACTGCCTCGATGAGCCACGTTGCCTGCACGGCCCCACCGACGAGCGGCGCCAGCTCGGCGACTACGTCCGCCCGGTTCACCGGAGGCCCTCGTCCTCCCCGGCGAGTTGGCGGGCACGGGCTTCAGCGAGCAGCGCATCGGTGAATTCGTCGAGATCGCCGGCCAAGACCGCCTCCAAGTTGTAGCGGGTGAGCCCCTCGACCCGGTGGTCGGTGACGCGGTTCTCCTTGAAGTTGTAGGTCCGAATCTTGTCGGCACGACCACCAGATCCAACCTGGCTGCGGCGCTGCGAGGAGAGCTCGGCCTCTTGGGCGTCCTGCTTGGCCTTGAGCAGTCGAGAACGCAGCACCACCATGGCGCGAGCTCGGTTCTGGATCTGACTCTTCTCGTCCTGCATCGCCACCACGATGCCGGTCGGCAGGTGGGTGATGCGAACGGCGGAGTCCGTGGTGTTCACCGACTGCCCGCCGGGTCCCGAGGATCGGTAGACGTCGATCTTCAAGTCGTTCTGGTCGATCTCGATGTCGACCTCTTCAGCTTCAGGCAGCACGGTGACGGTGGCCGAAGAGGTGTGGATCCGACCCTTGGCTTCAGTCTCAGGCACCCGCTGGACGCGGTGCACGCCACCCTCGATCGACAACCGCCTCCAGGCGTCCTCACCCTTGACGAGCATGGAGGCTTCGTTCACGCCCTGCCGTTCGGACTCGTCGAAGCTCAGGACTTCGACCTTCCACCCACGACGCGCGGCGTAGCGCTGGTACATCTCGAAGAGGTCACGGGCGAACAGGTTCGCTTCTTCGCCACCCTCAGCACCCCGGACTTCCACGATGACGTTCCGACCGTCGTTGGGGTCCTTGGGGAGGAGCAGGGTCTGCAGTTCGGCCTCGAGGCGCTCCATGGTGGCCGCAGCGCCGTCGACTTCTTCGCGGAGCAACTCGCGGTCATCTCCGGTGGCCTCGGCCAGCATCTCCGTCGCGGTCGCCCGGTCCTCACGCGCCTGCTTGTAGGCACGCCACGCGTCCATGATGGGCACGAGGTCGCGGTGTCGACGAGAGAGGTCTCTCAGGCGACCACCGTCGTTGTTCGACGCCGCCTCGGTGAGGTCGGCTTCGACGACGGCGAACTCCGCCTCGAGCGCGTCGAGCCGCTGGTCGAGGGTTGGGCGAGCCATGGTGGTCTGCGCAGCCCGAGGGGCTGGCCGTTCCTACTTGGTCTTGCGGACGCCGTAGCGACGCTGGAACCGCTCGACGCGGCCTCCGGAGTCGACCAGCTTCTGCTTCCCCGTGAAGAACGGGTGGCACTCGTTGCACAGTTCCACGACGATCTCAGACTTGGTCGAGCGGGTGGTGAAGGTGTTCCCACAGGAGCAGCGGACTTGTGCGGTCTCGTAGGTGGGGTGAATGTCGGGCTTCATCGGTACTCCAGTGCCGTTGCTAGGGGCGCCAGCCTAGTGCCTCGGCGGGCACAGGCCAAACGGGTTCGGTTAGTTGGTGGGGGTTGGGCCCTTGGCGATCTCCGCCAAGAACTCGTCGTTGGACCTCGTGGTGCGGATCTTGTCCATGAGCAGCTCCAGCCCAGGGGCCGAGTTGCCTTCAGCAGCGAGTGCGTTCAGCACGCGGCGGAGCTTCCAGACCTGCTGGAGCTGGCCACGGTCGAAGAGCAACTCCTCGTGGCGGGTCGACGACGCGTTGACGTCGATCGAGGGGTAGAGGCGACGCTCGGCCAGACGACGGTCGAGGCGGAGCTCCATGTTGCCGGTGCCCTTGAACTCCTCGAAGATCACCTCGTCCATCTTCGAACCCGTCTCCACGAGCGCAGTGGCGAGGATGGTGAGCGAACCGCCTTCTTCGATGTTCCGAGCCGCACCGAAGAACTTCTTCGGCGGGTAGAGCGCTCCGGAGTCCACACCACCGGACATGATGCGACCCGTTGCCGGGTGCGACAGGTTGTAGGCACGGGCGAGACGGGTGATGCCGTCCAAGATGATCACGACGTCGCGACCCATCTCCACGAGGCGCTTGGCGCGCTCGAGGGCCAGTTCGGCCACCTGGGTGTGCTCGTCGCTCGGACGGTCGAAGGTCGAGGCGATGACCTCACCACTGACCGACCGCTTCATGTCGGTGACCTCTTCGGGGCGCTCGTCGACGAGCAGCACCATGAGGTGGATATCGGGGTTGTTGGCTTCGATCGAGTGGGCGATCTGCTTCATGACCGTCGTCTTGCCTGCCTTCGGCGGCGAGACGATGAGGCCACGCTGACCCTTCCCGATGGGGGCGAGGAGGTCCACGATGCGAGCGGTCAGGTTCTCCTTGTCGCGAGCATCACCAGTCTCGAGCACCAGCTTGGAGTCGGGGAACAGCGGGGTGAGGTCCTCGAACTTCGGACGGAGCTTGGCGACTTCTGGGTCGAGACCGGACACGGTGTCGACCCGGACGAGCGCTGGGAACTTCTCGTTGTTCGCTGCAGGGCGGTAAGCGCCTTCGATGACGTCACCCTTGCGGATGCCGAACTTGCGGGCCAAGTTGATCGGGACGTAGACGTCCTTGGCCGACGCCAGGTACCCCTTCGTGCGCAAGAAGCCGAAGCCTTCGTCACGGAGATCGACGGTGCCGCGCACCTCGACGACCTCACCGTTGTAGGGGGTTTGGTCGTTGCCTTGACCTTGGAAGTCACGCTCTGCGAACCCACCATCGCGATCACGACCACGACGACGACGGTTGCGCCGACCACCGATCTCGTTCCCGGGCTGGGGCTGACCGCCACCCTGGGGCTGACCGCCACCCTGGCGCTGCCCACCTTGAGCGTTCCCCTGACCCTGCTGGTTACCACCGTTGTTCGGTCGCGGACCACGGTCGGGGCGGTCAGGGCGGTCCTGGCGGTCAGGGCGGTCGCCGTTCTGGCGCGCCTCACGGGGCGCAGGTGCCACCCCGTCGATCTCCGGCTCAGGGAAGACCGCTGGCGTCTTCGACGAGGCCTCACTGCGGGTGGTGACCTCGGGAAAGTCATCGTCGAGGTCCACTGGAGCGCTCGGTCCCGGGTCGTTGGGGTCGAAGGAGAAGACCGCTTGGGGCTTCGGTCGAGGGCCACGCGCCTGGCGAGGGGCCGGACGACTCGCCGCAGGAGCCTCGGACTCTGCTGCAGCCGGGGCGGCAGCGGGAGCAGCAGCTGCGGCCGGCGCAGACGTCGTCTCGGTCACGCCGGTGGCGGCCAAGATGCGGTCGACGAGGTCGGCCTTCTTGGTGCGACTCGTGACCTTGATGGCCATCGATTGGGCAATGGTGTGGAGCTCTTCACGCTCTTTGGACTCGAGCATGGACCGCTCAGTCTGGGGACCAGACGCCATCTAGGAACCTCTTCTCGTAGGGGTGCTCGTCGCGAGGTGCCAAGGCACGCCCGACGGGCGGTGAAAGAAAGGGGGCGCTTCGCTGCGCACCTCGTCGTGTCCGCTCGGCCAACGCCGTTTCGGGCGGGAGCGGGCGGGTGGAACCGACGAAGTCGAGTGTAGCGGAGCGCAGTCGCACGTGGCGACCGGGCTGCTCAGGCCTCGATGCCGAGGACGCCCAGAATCGCTGAGAACGTCGGCTCCACGACGACGGGGAGCGCGATCTGCGAGATCGCCACGTCGGGATCCTTCAAGCCATGACCGGTCAAGGTGCACACCACGGTCGATCCTTCGGCGACGCCGTACTTGATGAGCCCAGCGACCGATGCTGCTGAGGCTGGCTCGCAGAACACCGACTCCTGCTGTGCGAGGAATCGGTAGGCCTCGAGGATCTCCTCGTCGGTCACCGCGTCGATGCGACCGCCCGAGTCATCTCGAGCAGTCGTCGCTCCCGACCAACTCGCCGGATTGCCGATGCGGATGGCGGTCGCGATGGTGTCGGGTTGCTCGATGGGGCGCCCCATCACGATGGGGGCGGCACCTGCGGCTTGGAAGCCGTGCATCTTCGGCAGCTTGGTCGCGTGGCCATCGGCGAGGTAGTCGCAGTAGCCAGCCCAGTAGGCCGTGATGTTGCCGGCGTTCCCGACGGGGATGCAGTGGACGTCGGGGGCGTCGCCGAGCACCGAGCAGATCTCGTAGGCCGCCGTCTTCTGTCCTTCGATCCGGTACGGGTTGATGGAGTTGACGACGGTCACCGGGGCCTTGGTCGGAAGGTCGCGCACGATGTCGAGGGCTTGGTCGAAGTTCCCCTTGATCTGGATCACCGTCGCTCCGTGGATGAGCGCCTGGGCCAACTTGCCGAGGGCGATGTAGCCATCAGGGATGAGCACCGCACAGGTCATGCCAGCCCGAGCCGCGTAGGCGGCCGCAGACGCCGAGGTGTTCCCGGTCGAGGCGCAGACAACAGCGGTTGCACCATCTTCTTTGGCCTTGGAGATCGCCATGGTCATGCCACGGTCTTTGAACGATCCCGTCGGGTTCGCTCCTTCGACCTTCAGGTAGACCTCGGCACCGACGCGAGCAGACAACCTCGGTGCGGGGACGAGCGGCGTGTTGCCCTCGAGCAAGGTGACGACCGGCGTCGCTTCGCTCACCGAGAGGTACGGTCGAAACTCCTCAATGAGCCCTCGCCAGCCAGCCATCAGTTCTGGTCTCCTTCAATCACCCTGAGCAGGGTCCCCACCCGATCGACAACCCGACACCGTCGCAAGTCCTTCACCGTCGCCGCCATCGCTCCCTCGAGGGCGACGTGGGTCACGAAGACCAGGCGAGCTTCACCAGCCAGATCGAGCTGCTCCATGGAGCGGATCGAGACGCCGTGACGACCGAAGATGGCGGTGACCTCGGCCAAGACTCCGGGGCGATCGGCCACGTCGATGGTCAAGTAGAAGGCGCTGGCGATGGCCGCGAGCGGTCGGCGCGGGCGGACTTTGGGGGCCAGGGGCACATCAGGGGTTCCCCCTCGGCGCATGGATCGAGCGACCTCGACGAGGTCACCCAGCACCGCCGACGCGGTCGGGCGTCCGCCGGCGCCTCGTCCGTAGAGCATGAGCTCGCCACAGGACGCCCCTTCGACGAAGACGGCGTTGAACGCCCCATCCACTGCAGCGAGTGGGTGCTCGAGGGGCACCATCGTCGGATGCACCCGAACTGAGAGCTCATCGCCGTCCAAGAGTTCACAGACCGCCAACAGCTTGACGGCGAACCCGAGATCACAGGCGAACGCGACGTCAGCAGCGGTGACCTCGGTGATGCCCTCGCAGTGCACGTCCTTCGTGGTGACCTTGCAGTCGAAGGCCAGCGACGCCAGAATCGCGGCCTTGGCTGCAGCGTCCGTGCCGAGCACGTCAGCGGCTGGGTCTCGTTCGGCGAGCCCTAAGCGCTGGGCTTCGGCCAACACGGCTGCGTAGTCGCCACCGCCAGCAGCCATGGTGGACAAGATGAAGTTGGTCGTCCCATTCACGATGCCCATCACCCGGTGGACCTGCTCGCCGGCCAGTGCGTCGCGCAGCACTCGCAGGATGGGGATGGCACCAGCGACGGCTGCTTCGTAGCGGAGGTCTGCGCCGTGGTCGTAGGCGAGTTGCGAGAGTCGGCGGCCGTGGACGGCGAGGAGCGCCTTGTTGGCAGAGACCACCGAGGCACCGGACCGCAGCGCTGCCTCGAGGAGCTCCACGGTGCCATCGATGCCGCCCATCACCTCGACGACGACGTCGACGTCTGGTCGGAGCACGAGTGCCGCAGCGTCGGTCGTGAGCAGCGATGCGTCGAACCACGGCGCGGTGCTGCGCACCGGAGCCGTGGAGGTGACCGCGATGCCGACGACGTCGAAGGTGAGCCCGGTACGTTCAGCGAGCGCAGCACGCTGGACCGGTTCGGTGAGCAGTTCGTAGAGCGCGAGGCCGACGTTGCCGCAACCGAGGAGGGCGACCCGCAGCGTGGTGCTCGCTGGTCGACGCCGTGCCATGGCCCCTAACCTACTCCGGCCCAAGCGAGGTCCTCCTCAGACCTCGAGGGCGAGGAGATCCTGATCGGTTTCTCGCCGGAGCACGAGGCGGGCCTGACCGTCCTCGACGAACACCACGGGAGGGCGGCCGACCCGGTTGTAGTTCGACGCCATGGAGTACCCGTAGGCCCCGGTCACCGGCGTGGCCAACAGGTCGCCCACGTGGAGGTCATCGGGCACCGAACCGGACTCCACCAAGACGTCACCTGATTCACAGTGCTTCCCGACGAGTCGAATGGATCGTGGCCGCTCTGCCTTCGGTGCCCGTACGAGGAACGTCTCGTACCCTGACCCGTAGAGCACGGGGCGCGGGTTGTCGCTCATCCCTCCGTCGACCGCCACGTAGGTGCGAAGGCCAGGGAGGTCCTTGATGGTGCCGACGGTGTAGACGGTGAGGCCGGCTCGAGCGACGATGGATCGCCCAGGTTCCGCGGTGATCTCCACGTCGGGAGCGACGCCCGCGGCGTGCAGCGCATCGATGGTGGACGCCGCCCACGCGGCGATCGAGGGGGCAGACTCGCCAGCGACGTAGGCCTCACCGAGTCCACCGCCGAGGCACAGTTCCGCCAAGCCGAGCGGGGTGAAGAACCCGGCCACCACGCCGGCGGCCTGAGCGAAGTTCTCGAGGTTGAAGACCTGACTCCCGATGTGCGCGTGAATCCCAACGAGGTCGAGGAGACCAGTTGCCCGGATCTCGGCCACCGCTGCGGCCGCTGCTCCGCTCGCCACCGAGAAACCGAATTTGGAATCTTCCTGACCCGTCTGGACGAAGGCGTGGGTGTGGGCGTGCACTCCAGGGGTTACTCGAATCCACACCTTCGGCGTGACTCCAGTGGCCGCAGCCAGGGTCTCGAGTCGAGTGATCTCATCGGCGGAATCGATGATGATGCGACCGACGCCAACCTCGAGTGCGGCCGCCAACTCCGCCACCGACTTGTTGTTGCCGTGGAACCGGAGCCGTTCTGGTTCGATGCCGGCTGCCAAGGCAACGGCCATCTCGCCACTCGTTGAGACGTCGATGGACATCCCCGCCGCTCCAGCGATCTTCGCCATGGCAACGCACCAGAAGGACTTCGACGCGAAAGCCACCCCTGGACCGAAGGCGGCGACTGCCTCCTCACAGCGCGTCCGGAGGTGGGCCTCGTCGTAGATGAACAGCGGGGTGCCGAACTCGGCGACGAGATCGGTGACCGAGACCCCGCCGATCGTCAGCCCGCCTCGATCATCGACACCAGCGTTGCAGGGCAGCAAGGACCACGGCACCGGGGCTGATGGTTCGAGCGGGTTCTCCATGACTGCACGATACGACATCTCAAATTTGCGAGCCGTCTCCGAGTGGCGAGGCTCCGCCCGTCCCGGTCGCCGAGAGGCGTGGGCTAGGCTCGGTTCACGCAAGCGGGCGTAGCTCAGCGGATAGAGCGCTTCCCTCCGGAGGAAGAAGTCGGGGGTTCAAATCCCTCCGCCCGCACCACGCTGGACCTTCGGACTTCCCCTCGGCTCGCCAACCTCAGAGTCCCGCTGCCCACGGCACGACGCCCGAGAGCGTCGCCATGGAGCCGACGATCACCCCGCCGAGCGCACTGGTCGCCGTTGCGATCGCACTCGCAGCTTGAGGATCCGCGGGGCTGAGGAACCGGCCATTGCCGAGCGTGGCACCTTGGAGGTCAGCGAGTGCTCCTTCAGTTGCGCCGCTGGCGCTCCTCGTCGTCACGAGCACCGTACAGGCACCGTGAGGTCGGCACAGCACGGTGGAGGCGCTCGACACCACGACGGTTCCAGCATCGGCCGGGGTCACCATGACCACTGGAGCCTGCGTGGCACTGGTCGTGAGCGGGATCACGGCTGCGACCGTGACCCCATGGTCTGCCAAGGTCACCAGCCCCGCACAGGTCGACGCCTGCGCGCACGAGAGCCCGAGGACCTGAGCTTGACCCCCACTGTTGTCCTGGATCGTTCCCGGGATGATCTGCGCTCGCCCCCAACCCGAATTCCCCGACCGATCGATCACGACCTGACGACGACCGAATCGGTCGACGGCGGTGCCGAGCACGATGCAGCGTCCCGCACTCGGACAGGCCAACGCGTCGATGGAGGCACCAACGGTTCCATGCGCACCGCTGTTGAGTGCCTGGATTCCCGGAACCGGCTGCGCCGCCCCCCAGGTGCCATTGGCGTAGCCGATCACGAATCCCTGCGTGAGGCCGGCGACATCTTGGTAGGTCCCGGCGATCACGCATCGTTGCGGCGCGCTGCAAGCCATGGCGGTCGCCACCGAGCGCACCGAGAAGTTGGTGGTCCCCATCACCGCTTGCGTCGCAGCTTTCGTCCCATTCACCGTCATGCCGAACGAGGTCGACGCTGCGGTCGTCCGATCCCAGGTTCCTGCACCGATGCAACGATTCCCCGAGCACTGCCACGCCACCACCTCGACGTGCTGCACCAGAACTGAAGGATTGGGATCAGCAGCGAGGAGCCGGATGCTCCCGATCACCCCACCCTGCACGCGGACGGTTCCGAGACGCACCTGCCCGCTCGGCCCCGTCATCGTCACGAGGGCCATGCAGGCGCTCGGCGACCCACACGAAACACCATCGGCCACCGAGGACCATCCAACCGACAGACCGGCGGGCGCCTGCAGTGTGCTCCATCCCGTCGGGAGCTGCACCGCGAGCGCGGCAACCGGTTGCCCGGATCTGGAGGTGGTGGTTCCCGCGAGGATGCACTGCGAAGGTTGCGGGCACGCGAGCGACGTCGCGCTGAATCCCGAGGTGAGGTTGGCGCCAGCGTTCACGCCGGCAGAGTGAGCGAGGATGGTCGCTCCGGAGGCCGTGCCGTCGTCCACCGTGGCCACGAATCCCTGGAGGGTCCCACTGCTATCGAGGATCTGCCCCGCGACGACGCAGGATGTCGGCGTCGCGCAGGTCACGAGTTGCGGGGTTCCCATCACCTGACCGGGCGCACGAAGCACCGCAGCGAGGCCCGTCGTGCGAGCTGCCGCCTGCCACACGCCATTTCGTTCCTCGACGATCGAGCCTCGCCCGAGACTCGGGAACGGGGGCAGGGCGACAACGGCGCACTCCCCGATGGTGGCGCACGAGATCCCCAAGGCGTAGAGGCTGGGATCGACACCCGGCGAGAGGTCGAGCGGGACGGCAACCAACGGATCTGGTCCCGACAGCGATGCGGCGAGGAGGGTCGCCGTCGAGTCCGCATCGGTGGCGACCATGATGGCGGTGCAGGTATCGGGCGCGCTGCAGGAGAGTCCTTCGGGGACCGCCCCATCGCTCCCGACTGCGCTGTCGGTGACCCCAGCGACCTCGGTGACCGCCCCCCAAGTACCGCCCTCCATGGTGGCGACGGCGACACCTTCTTGGCCGAGTGCGGAGTAGGTGGCGACGAGGAGGTCGCACGACGACACCGACGCACACTGGAGGGCGACGGGGTTCGCTCCTTGCGGGGCGATGCCATCGACCTCGGGAATCGCCACTGCAGGATCCCAGTTTCCATCCGCCAACGTCGCGCTGAAGATGTGGGCGGTTCCCCCTGCGTCCATTGCCGTGCCCACGGCCACGCAAGATCCATCGTCGAAACACTCGATCGCGCTCACGGCCCCGCCGTTGTTGTACCGAGTCGAACCGACGTTGAGGAGATCAACGCCGGGCAGGCGCTCGAGCGGTGACCACTCCCCTGCTGACGCCACTGCGGCGAACGGCTCCACCGCGATCGCTGAATCCACGAAGGTGCCTGACGCCACACACGTGGATGCTCCGCCGCAGGCCAGCCCTGTGAGCACCAGCGATCCACCGACGCTCCCTCCCGACACGCGATCGGTAGCGAGGGCCGTGCCGAAGACGCCACCGCTACCGGCGGCGACGTAGATGCCCTTCGTGGAACCCTGGGCGTAGGTGCCCCCGACGGCGCACGCCCCACCGTCGCTGCAGGTGGTGGCCGACACCGTGATCGAGGTGCTCGACGGGAGGCCACCCAACACTGCCGCGTTCGACCACGTTCCGTTCGTCCACGTGGCCACGAAGACCGACAGCTGCGATGGGGCAACGGTCACCGTTCCCGCTGCGATGCACTGGGTCGCCGAGGAGCAGGCGGTCGCCGCGATCGACGCGGCACTCCACTGGCCCCCCTGTGCGGGAGCGGCCTTGCTCGGAGGGGCCAGGGCCGTGATCGGACTCCACGTCCCGTCGATGGCACTCGTGACCATTGGCTCCTCGACCCCATCGGCCGAAGTCATCCAGCCTCCGGCGATGCAGGCTCCAGGAGCGGTGCACGTCACCGCACTGAACCCAGCGAGCGCAGTGCCTCCACTCGGTGGGCGAACCGTCGTGGCAGCGGCCAGTGGTCCAATCTCGGTCGGTGCACCCCAGGATCCGTCGATCATCGACGTCGTGACGGCGACGAGATCCCCCGAGCCACCCGACGCCACGCCGACTGCCGTACAGGTTGCAGCGGTCGGGCAGGACTCGTCCTGCCAGGTGATGGACCTCGACGTCAGGGGCGCGATCGCAAGCCCTGGAATCTGCACCGCCGAGACGACCGGCGGTGGCGCCGTCGCACCAGCCAGCGGCGAACTGAGGGCCACGACAACCGTCGCGAGGAACGTGGTCACCAGACGTCGCATCGCCAACACTCTCTCAGCCACGGGGAGCGACGAGCGTCCGTCAGCCCTCGACCACGCTCGAAGGGGTCTTCGGGCGGCGAGGGAAGAAGCCACTCGTGGTGGCGACGTACTCCTCGTAGCCAGTTCGAGTCCTCGTCAACTTGGCCTCGAGGAGCGGCTTGCCGGAGATCGACGTGAGCAGGCGCGTCATCGCGAGTGGCGACAGCACGCTCAACGCACCGAGGCCGGTGGATACAGCTGCGAGGTAGATCCCCCACCACAGGACCGAGTCACCGAAGTAGTTGGGGTGGCGCGTGTAGCGCCAGAGCCCCGATCGCATGGTGGTGCCAGCGTTGGCTGGATTCTTCAAGAACGCACGGAGCTGCGCATCACCCACCGCTTCGGTGCCTAGGCCCGCTGCCATGAGCACCACGCCGATGATCCCAATCGCCGTCACGCTGCTGCGAGCGGTGGCGATGGTCTGCAGGGGGATGGAGATGAACCACATGAGCGCCATTTGGAGGCCGTAGATCTTGACCAGCGCGTAGAGGTGCGGGTTGCGCCCACGGGCACCCTTCATGATCCAGACGTACCGGGAGTCTTCACCGTGACCCCGCTGGCGGATGGCGAGGTAGATCGACAGACGCAGGCTCCAGGCCACGAGGGCGATGGCCACGAGGAGCCGAGTGAGCGGTGCTCCCGAGGTGCCGAAGACCGTGTAGCCCGCTCCACAGTGGTGCGCCGCGGTGAGCAGCGACACGGCGTAGATCACCGAGAATCCAGAACTCCAGAAGACGTCGATGGTGGCGTGTCGCTTGGTGACGAAGCTGAGGGCGTAGGCCACGAGGAGCCAGACCACCGCTGTAGCGGCGGCGAAGAGCAGATTCCAAGAGAACCACGAGTGGAGCATGGGGTTCGGTCTACCAGCACGAGCACCCGGTCGCACGCCATCATCAGCGAGTTTGGAGGTTCGCCATGGCGTCGGTATGGTGGCCCCATGAGCGCAGGCGTCGAGCCCACCACCAGTGGTTGGCACTTCTTGACCCACCACAGCCGCGTGCTGCTCGCCGTCCACCGTGACCCGGAGATCAAGCTGGCCGCCCTCGCCACCGAGGTGGGGATCACCCCACGGGCGACCCAACACCTGCTCCGGGACTTAGAGCGCGACGGGGCCATCACCCGAGTCCGCATCGGACGGCGCAACCACTACGAGGTCCACCTCGACGCCTTGGCCCCGAGTGAGATCGGCAGTTCGGTCACGCTCGGGAACCTGCTCAGTCGCCTGCGCGCCTGACCGCGGTGTCCTGAGCGCCAGCGATGGGGTTCAATGGAGTCGTGGAGACCATGGTGCTACCCAAGGCCGCTCGGCCCGACGTCTTGCCGACGGATCGACTCTTGGACTCTGGCAAACCCGTTGCCGAGCTCCGTCGACCCCTCCGCGAGATCTCCAATGTCCGCAACGCGATCTCGGTTGCTGCGGTATGGGTCTGGACGGCGCTCATCGCCGGCGTCGCCGTTGGCATCGGGACCTGGTGGTCCGTGCTCTTGGGGTTCATCCTCATGGGTCCCATGCACGCTCGCTTCGCGATTCTGATGCACGAGGCTGCCCATCGGCTCCTGTTCACGAAGACCACGGTGAACGACCTCGTCGGCAACCTGCTCATCGCCGCCCCCGCGCTCGTCCCCCTCTCGATCTACCGGCGCTCCCACATGGCGCACCACCGAGAAGAGTTCGGTCCGAGCGAACCAGACATCGCCTTCTACCGCGGGTACCCGACCACCCGAGCAGCGCTGCTGCGACGACTCAGCCGTGATGCCATCGGAATCTCGGGATGGAAGAACCTCACCCCGCTGTTCAAGGCGCTGCGCAGCGCCCAGGGTCGGGCCATTGCCGGACCCATTCTCGGTGCGCAAGTGGTGCTCGTCGTCGCGTTCTGGATCGGCACGGGGGCGTGGTGGGCCTACCTCGTGTTCTGGTTACTGCCGTGGATGACCCAGTGGAGGGTCCTCAATCGGCTGCGGGCGATTGCCGAGCACGGAGGGCTCGAAGCCTCGAGCGATCGCCGGGTGACCACCCACAACGTGGCGCAGCACCTGTGGTCACGGTTCTGGTTCGTTCCCTACAACACCGGGTGGCACCTCGCCCACCACGTGGACATGGGAATTCCGTTCCGCAAGTTGCCCGCATTCCACCGAGAGCTCGAACGTGCCGGCTACGCCACGCCCGAGAACACCTACCCCTCCTACCTCGCCCTCTGGCGTGCGGCCACGAGCGCTGCTGCCGAGCCGGCCAAGCACTAACGCCCCCCCGACGCTTCGACCACGACCACCCAACCTCGAGGAGCCACCATGGCAACCATCCTGATCACCGGCGCATCGAGCGGCATCGGCGAAGCCGCAGCCTTGCTGCTGGCCAAGGACCATGCGGTCACCGCCACCGTGCGAACGGAAGCGGCGAAGACCACCCTCCTCGCCAAGGCTGCGGGTGCGTCGGTCACCGTCGACGTCGTCCTCCTCGACGTCTGCGATCTCGATGCGGTGCGAGACCTCGTCGCCAGCCTCGAGGCTGCCGGAGGGATCGACGTCTTGGTCCACAACGCCGGGACGGGATTCGTCGGCACGCTCGAGCAACTCGACCTCGGTGAGTTGCGGCGAGCCCTCGAGGTCAACTTCTTCGGGGCCGCCCAGACGATTCAGGCGGTGCTACCGGGAATGCGCACCCGGGGCCACGGCAGGATCCTGGCGGTGTCCTCCGTTGGCGGTGCCGTCGGCCAACCCTTCAACGATGCCTACTGCGCAGCCAAGTTCGCCCTCGAAGGGCTCCTCGAGAGCTTGGCACCGGTGGCAGCCACCGTCGGGGTCGCCATCTCCATCATCGAGCCCGGACCAGTCGCCACCAAGTTCATCGCCAACGTCCAGGGCTTGGACGCCGTACTCGACGGCGGGGCAGACGACCCCTACGCCTCCGCCAAGGCCAACTACATGGCTCGCCTCGGTGCTCCCGAGCGCATGGTGGGCATGCAGACCTCCGAGGACGTCGCCCAGGTGATCGCCGAGGTGATCGACGCCGCCACGCCAGCGCTCCGCTACCAGACGAGCTCGTGGTCCACTGCCTTCGTTGGCACCAAGTTGCGGGATGTCACCGGTGACGCGGTCATCTCGATGACCAGCGCATGGGTTGCTGACTGAAGTCAGCCGGCGGTCATGCCGCCATCGACGGGGATGAGCGCTCCGGTGATGGCCGAGGATTCGGGACTGGCCAGGAAGCAGATCGCCGCGGCCACCTCGGCCGGTTCGAGCAGTCGACCACTCAGGTGGTGGACGGCGAACTCCTCGACCGAGTCCAGGTCGTAGAAGGCGGCGCAGGCCTGGAGTAGTGCAGTGCGCGTCGATCCGGGGAGCACGGCGTTGGCGGTGATGCCGGTCGTGCCGAGGTCGGCAGCGAGGCCACGGACGTAGCCGACGGCTGCGTGCTTGGAGGCGCCGTACGCGGCGAGGAGGTCGTTCGCCATCACGCCTGCTGCACTGGCGATGGCGATGAAGCGACCGCTCCGTGGCTCCTCGCGACGCAGCAGCGCCGGGACTGCTGCGCGTGCGGCCACGTGGATCCCGTTCAGGTTGACCGAGAGGTTGAGGTCGACCTCCTCAGTCGCGGTCTCCCAGGCCCGTCGACCACCGGTCGCCACGCCTGCTCCGGCGACCACCACGTCGAGGCCGCCGAAGACCGACTCTGCGACGGCGACGGCCTCGGTCATGGTCGCAAGATCTCGAACGTCGCCCTTGACCGCCCGGACGGCATCGCCGTGGCGGGCGAGGAGGCTGTCGAGGTCGGCATCGGTGGCCAAGGAGTAGGTGAGTCCGTCGAGGTCGGAGCATCGGTCCACGACGACGACGCCGTAGCCCGCGGCCACCAGCGCATCGACGGTGGCGGCACCAATCCCCCGTGCCCCACCGGTCACCAGTGCAACTCGCTGCATCACCGCCACTCCTCTCGCCACGTCCTCGCCGCAGCGGCCAGCCTGCCACGCATCGCTTCGAAGCGTCGCTCGCCGTCTCCGGGGTCAGCCGTCGTCGCGTCGCCGAGCACCCCACTCGGACTCACGCCCGCCATCCCGTGGCGTTGGAGCTCGGGGAGCAAGGTTGCGAGTGGCTCCGTGCGACCGATCGGCCGCTCGTCACCGACGAGGTGGGGAGCGAGGTGGAGCATGAGCGAGGTCTCCGCGTGTCCGGCGTGGGCGTCGCCGTCGTCGACCACTCGGCCCACGCCGAAGCGGTCCCCGGACGCACTGAGGGTGGCCGCAGCTCTACGGATGGCCTCCGTGTTGCCGCCGTGGCCGTTCACGACGTAGACCGCAGCACATGAGCCCCGAGCTGAGTACACGAGCTCGACGAGGACATCGGCCAAGACCTCGGTGCCAATCGACAAGGTCCCCGCAAACCCCGCATGTTCTCCCGATGCGCCAACGCCCACCGTCGGGCCGAGGACGAACCCGTCGACGTCCTCGCAGAGGGCAGCGGCGAGGGCTTCAGCGATCACCGTGTCGGTGTTGAGGGGGAGGTGCGGACCGTGCTGTTCGACCGATCCAACCGGGATCACGAGGACCCGCTCCGAATCGACCTCGGGACTCCTCAGCGAGGAGAAGGGGCGCTCCCCCACCTCACGAGGCGCCGATGCGAACCGGGGTGGGCTTGGAGTGGTCGACGCGAGGACGTGGGCTGAGCGTGACCGGTTGCGCAGCTCGGGCAGTTTCGCCGTGGCCGTGCACGCACTCAGGATCGGGCCCGTCGAGCGGAAGCCCGGTGAAGAACTTGGCCGCCATGCACCCGCCCTGGCAGGCGTCGTAGCTGCCGCAGGAGGCACAGGCCCCAGCGCTCGTCGGCTCGCGGAGCGACTGGAAGAGCTCCGAATTCCGCCACACCGCAGCGAATCCGCCCTCGCCGCGGACGTTGCCGGCCAGGAACTCCTCATGGATCACGAAAGGACAGGCGTAGACATCGCCCACAGGATCGATGAGGCACACGACGCGCCCGGCCCCACAGAGGTTGAGGCCGTCAATGGAATCACCCAGGGCGTTCAAGTGGAAGAAGGAATCCCCCGTCAGGGTCTTCGGGTTGGCCATCAGCCAGTCGTAGATGGTGCGCTGCTGCGCAGCGGTCGGGTGGAGCTCGTCCCAACTGTCGACGCCACGGCCCGAGGGACGCAGGCGGGTGAGGCGGAGCTGGGCGCCGTAGTGGTCAGCGAGCGCCTTGAAGGCGTCGAGCTGCGGCACGTTCTGGCGGGTGACGACGACGGAGATCTTGAACTCCCCGAACCCAGCAGCACGGAGGTGCTCCATCGCCGCAATGGCTTGGTCGTAGGAGCCGACGCCACGCACAGCGTCATTCGTCGCTGCATCGGCGCCGTCGAGGCTGATCTGGATGTCCAGGTAGTCCATCGCCGCGAGCCGAGCGGCGTTGTCTGCGGTGATGCGGGTGCCGTTGGTTGAGAACTTGACGCCGACCTTCGACGCTGCCGCGTAGTCGAGGATCTCGAAGAAGTCGGTGCGAACCATCGGTTCGCCACCACCGATGTTCACGTAGAACACCTGCATGGCGACCATCTCGTCGATGACGGCCTTGGCCTCGGCGGTGGAGAGCTCTCGCGGGTCACGGCGACCCGACGAGCTGAGGCAGTGGATGCAGGCCAGGTTGCAGGCGTAGGTGAGCTCCCACGTCAGGCAGATTGGGGCGTCGAGGCCACCTTTGAAGCGATCACGGAGTGTGGGTTCAGCGAGCAACGAGCACCTCAGAGGCTGCGAGTCGGGCGAGAGCGGCGACGTAGGCCGCCCGCTCATGGGGTTCCACGGAGGCATCGACGGCTACCTCCACGCTGTCGAAATCGCCGAGCTGTTCGACGAGTGCAACGAGCGCCGGCGACTTGAGGAACGTCAGTCGACGGTTGCCGTAGTGGTAGGCCAAGGCACCGAACTGCTCAGGTCGAAGGGCAACCTGGGGCGACAGCTTCCATGGCTTGGCGGCATCGAAGGTCGACGCCGAATCGTGCGGCACGGCCTAGTAGACGCCGCACATGCCGTCGATGGAGACTTCCTCGACGAGCAGGTCGTCAACCTCGAGGGTCTCCTCGGTCTCGGTCACGGCGTCTTGGTCACGAACGTCATCCATCGCGGACTCCTTCCTCGGTGCTCCCGTCATTCTCGCAGGTTGCGCACCGCCGTCAAACCAGCCCGACGTGTCCCTGCCAAACTTGGACGGTGGCCCTCCCTCCGCGCGTCGTCGATCCGGCACCAGCTGAGGTGCCGATCGATCTCGGCACGACGGTGGTCCTCGCCCCATCGGTGACCATGCTCGCCGGAGGTGTCCTCTTCGGTGGCGCACCGGCTCGCCTCCTGCGCCCGAGCGACGCTGCAACCGCAGTCCTTGAAGCGTGGCGAGCACCGAGCACCATCACCACCCACGCCGAGGGGGCGCTGGCCCGCAAGCTCGAACGCTCAGGCCTCGTGAACGTGGTGGCACCAGCTCCGCACCATGGAAACCCACCTTCGGTGACCGTGGTGATCCCCACGAGAGGACGAGCGGCCGGCGTCGCCAAGGTCTTGGCGCAAACCGCTACGTTCGGCGTCACCCAACTCGTCGTCGACGACGGATCCTCGGACGCGGAGGCATCAGCACTCGCCGAACTCTGCGCCACGACCGGTGCGACGCTCGTCCGCCTCGAGCAAAACGGTGGCCCGAGCATCGCGAGGAACGCCGGTGCCGAGGCTGCGCAGACAGAGCTCGTCTGCTTCTGCGATTCCGACCTCGACGTGGTTCCGTCCAACCTGCTCGACCTCACCGCCCACTTCGCCGACCCACTCGTCGCTGCGGTCGCCCCGCGCATCGGGGTGACGCAGGCGAGTGGTCCGCTCGCGGCCTACGAGTCCTGCTCGTCGCCACTCGACCTTGGATCCAACCCAAGCGACGTCATGGTGCGTGGCGCGGTGTCCTTCGTTCCAACCGCCT